>Ga0116229_10005388_pt1 | contig 20900 bp, 20 predicted proteins | sample S1TSphgellanicum_3_FD_87313 | JGI IMG/M metagenome (GOLD analysis project Ga0116229, IMG submission 87313) | Host-associated microbial communities from peat moss isolated from Minnesota, USA - S1T2_Fc - Sphagnum magellanicum MG | ecosystem: Host-associated > Plants > Peat moss > Unclassified...
TACCTCCAGCTATTTTCCATACTCTTAATAACGCTCCATTCATGTCTTTCTTTGTTTGAATCTTTCGTAATGGGTCAAATACCACATAATACAGCACACCAATTCTAGTATAGAGATCTCTTTTAGCGACTCTATTACCTTTTCTTTCAGACTTTCTACAGAGTGTTACCTCGTCCCCTTCTTGATTGGAAACAATCTCAATACAGACTTCTGGTAATTTCCCTAATTCCTCTACTATGTAGCACAGGTTTTTTTTCTCGGAATAATCCTCCGCTCGCTGAATCCCCAGACTGAGCATTACATCTGGAATAATCGGATCTACTTTCGGTTGGTAGAATAATCCTACATTAGCTGCGGCGAGGAATGGCGGTTGTAAAATTGGCGAACTGTACAGTGGTTCCACTAGTAAGCGTTGCTGTTGCTCTGACTGAAAGTTATCCACCCCTTTATCATCCTCGATCACCAGTTGTTCAATGTCGAGGTCAGTAAACGCCTTGGTGGTTCCTACAAGTTGCTGTGAAGTCATGGGTTGCTCTAAGTCCTAGAACAATTTATTCCTATATTACTACAAATCGAAGAGAAGGCGGGCGATCGCTGTTGCGGTTTTGCTCAATTCTGGAGATGCGCAAAGGGGATGTTTTGGGGGGCGATCGCTTTTGGTTGAAAACTAGATAAGGGAAATTATGTAAAGTTTGGAAGTATACATAAATTATTAAAGTGAATAATTTTATTAGACCTCTTGTGTGAGAGCGGGAAGAGTTGATCGCCAAATTACAGTTTGATTTTCCACCATTCAACCAGAAATTTTATTTAATAATATAAAGTAATGCTTCAAGCCTTGTTAAATCAAAGTTCTAGAATTCGACTATGGGAATTGTTTTCCGTGAGTGACAGAACAAGGCTAGAGAAGCTCAAGAAAAAATGATCCAATAGGTCTGGCTGTAACCAGAAAAATTTCTACAGATTGAAATCTTTTTCCAATAATTATAGGATCGATTATTCTGTGAGGCTCTCTTAAATTATTTATTAATAAGTTTATTAAAGCGCAAATTCAGGGAATATTTTTTCTAGGCTTTGAATTAACTCATTTTTAACATATCTCTGTAATTCTATAACATTAGCGGAGTCATGTCGCATTTCTGCATGAGCAATATCATTGCGATAGTTTCTCAAGCTTGACCAAGTGAGAATCAGTTTGTCTTCTAATGAGCGAGCTGTAGCTTTGGTTAAATTAGGTTTTCTTTTCGTCATTTCATTAAGCTTATTTTCTATTATTTCACGGTTATTTTTGCTCAGATAAGGTTTTCTTGCACCATTACATCGTGCTGAAACTATCCATTCTCGTGCTAGCAGAATAGCTTGTGTTCCCATATCATTCTTAACATACCAACGTAATAGCAAAAAATGTTTTTGTAATGCTAATTTACTGTTTTCGGGGTTTTCAGGATATGAGAGAGCAAATAGGTTATAACTTTGTTGAATTTGTTCAGATATTAACTCAAAAGGTTTGGCAAAATAACCAACTTCTTGAGCAAGCTCCTTAGCAGGTATAGCTTTTAATGCTTCTGCTTCTTGTAAAACACCCATTGAGCGAATTAGTTCTAGCGAACGAGAAACATTTTGAATAGAAGTACCTAATTTTTCAAGAAGATAGGGTGATCTTGATTGGTCTTGATTATTAAAAATAAAATCTTTTTGTATGGTTGTGAGTAATTCTCCTAAACTAACTGCAGAACCAGTAGCAATAAACTGTTGTGTTGCTGTCAGCCAATCAAGCAACTTAATCGCCGGGGTTAAATTAACAATTGGTGTTTTTGCTTGATTACGCTCAAATGCACCATAGTAAACGCTATCCACTATTACACCTCTTGCTTTCTGTAGAAAAGCTGTTGCTAGAAAAGCCAAAAATGGAATTGAACGGAAAGCATGGGTAATGTCAAAGATAACTGTAGATTTTGGTTGGACAGCATTTACAACAGCTTCAAATAGCCGCCAAAGATCTATTTCAGTTTGCCCAGAAGAAATATAGATCGGATTAAGAGAAACATGACTATATTTATTAATACATTCTTGTAATCCTCGCCAGTTTTCATGATCTGCAGCTTCAGGAGTCAAAAATACAGTAATTTGCTTGATATTATTAAATTCCAACAAAGCCTCAACTACGTAAGGTGATGGATTTTCTAAGACAGAATTACCTTTCCAGGTAAAATCTGTTCTTTCTAATCGAAATACACCTAAAAAAGTTAATAACTGCATAATAATTTCCTCATTATCTAAATAAATTTGTTCTTCCCATACCTAACCGAGTTTTTACCCCCGTACCAGTAAACCGCGCATATTGAACTAATAAATTAGCCACATTTGCTAATAAAGGATCTGCACGAGTCAATACTTGTAATTTTACATCACCAACAAAGCCATTCACAAATCCTTTATGAAATTGGTAACTCCGTGTTTGAATTTTGTGGTTTTTCAGTAAAACATAGTTACTAAGATAGGTAATTAATTCGTCACTTCCTAAATAAACAGGTGCAAAATGATTCCAACGTTCTAACCAACTACGAAACATTAATGTAGGTAAGGGTAGAGGTAAATTCACTCCACCTTGAGCAAATGCTGTAGGTGTAATAAATTGCAATTTAAACAATCTCACTGATTCTGGCTCATTTCCTACTAAGTTTATATATAGTTCTTGATAGCTGGTGATTTCATCTTCACGATTAATAATGTTGAACTTTGCGCCGAGAAAATCTAAAGAACCAGAAAGATTTAACCGAGAAATTGCCTTAGCTGAAGTTTCATTTAATCCAGATATAGATAAGTGATAAAGCTCATCTGGATGGAATGTAATGAAATCTTTATATATCGAGTAAAAACCCATTATTCCTGAGTATGAGACAGATGGTATAGGCTCACTTAATATTTCTAGACCTAGTTTATGATGTAATATTTTTACTAGTTCTAGATTATAATAACGAGGTAATACAGTTACTACGGATACAGTTAGTGTGATAGTACAATTAATTAGCATAAATTTCAGTTATAAAACTTCAATAATTCCTAACATCATTAGAACATCTATTGGATAATCACAATCATTAACTATGGCTTTTCTTACCCACCAGCTTGCACAGCTATGAGTCCTATTACTTTCTCCAATCGACTGAATTTTAGCTGCTTCGCGCTGTGCAATTTTATGTTTTTCTTCTTGTGTTATTCCAGAAATATACCGGTAGCATGTATTATACACACAAGAAGTATATACTGACCAGATAACAGCTATTCCTATGTGACCATGGCATATCCATTTAATATCTTGTAAATTTACAGAATCAATAATTTTTAGCCAATATTGGTAACGAGCCACTATTTTTTGTGCTAAGTTCGGATTAGTTTTTTTGTCTCTTATAGATTTTTCCCATTTATCTAAAAAAATCATAACTCTTGAATCAGAAACTTCCATGATTTCCCAGTTAATGCTTTTTTTGATTAAGTTGAAATTTCCATGATTTCCAATCTCATTCCCTGTAAGACTAGCTGCACAAGCTAAACGCATAGTTGATTCTATAAGTTTCTCAAACAAATCAAGTGCTTCAGAAAACCACTCAGTATCTGAAAGATCACGAAGTGACTCCCGCAAAACAGAAAAATCAAAAAAGTAGTTTTCAATTGAATGACCTCTTGACCAAACAAGCCTTCCTTGAATTTTATGAAAGTTTAAATTGTCATGAATAGTCTCGTTAATACTAAATTCTCTAAATTCTCTATCAACAAATCCTACTAATCTATGGCTGTATGATTCATTCTCAACTTTTCTACAAATAGTTTCAACTTTTTCACGATTTTTTATTCTTACATTATTGGTACTATAATTATTAAATTCAATTAAATCTTCTGCACTATCAATAATTATTTTGTTGTGCGTTAAAGATATGTTTGATTGCCGATAAAATTCATCTAAAAGTAGTTTAAAGAATTTTTTATCATCTTTTCCTTCAACTAATAGTCTTTTCTTTTGACTAAATTTTAATAAATTCATATACTCATTTGGACGGTAAGCAAAACTCGGCATACAAATCTCCTATACTCTTACTAATCTACATCTACATCAAAATTTTCAATTATTTTATCATCAAGTGCTTCTTCTATCCAAGAAGTAAATTCTACATCATTGTCTGATACATTTGTTTGATCTTGATATCTTTCATAATACCAGCGTTTAGTATCCGTTGGTTTCAACTGCAATTCTGTTAAACACTCTTGGTAATCTGCGGCAATCATAGGAGAGTGCGTACAGGCAATGATTTGGCGTTGCTGTAATTGTTCAGACATTTTTAATAGTAATAATCTTTGCCAATCAATATGAAGGGATATTTCTGGTTCATCAATCAACACTAATTTTTGCTGGCTCATTGTACTAGCAGCATAAATTAGTGTTATAATTTGACGTTCTCCTGATGATAAGGCGCTTAATCCGCTAAATAATACTCCATCTGAAAATCTTAGTTTAATAAAAGAATTTACTAATGTTGTATCTTCGGCATAAACTATCTTTTTCCCTTCTAAAAACTCATTTACAGCTCCTAAATATGCATCAATTTTCACAAAGGATTCTTTCAGGATATTTACTATTTTTTGCAGAGAATTACGATAAATACTCAAAACACCTACTATCTGTTTTGAATCGGTATTATCAAAACTAACAGAATGCAGCATCTCACGTAATTTAGTATAAGCTCCTGTAGATAACATGGAGCTATCTTGTAGAGGGTATCTTTCAATTTCTTTTGATAAAGATTTAATTTGTTCAAGTATAGCTTCAGCCTTTTCTAAATTTGTATTTAAATTAATTGGTGATAATGCTGCAAAAATATCAATAAAACTTTGTGACAAAACTTCTCTATCTACTCTAGCAATATTAATAATTGTATTCCGAATTATATTACTAAGATTAAACTCTATTTCTAAGGGAGATGGGTAGTTTAATTGCGGTACAAAATTACCAAATAATTTACGCGAAAATTGAGTAGTTTTTGCTTGCAATTTATTAGATTGATTTTGTTCATATAAATCTCTACTTATAATTTCTTGAAGATTATTGTCTTCTACTGATGCCCAGGCTTCTATCATGGTTCTAAATGCTGGAAAATAAGCCGATGATAACAGAGGCTCGTGTTTTGAGTTATTGGATGATTCCCTAATTATCTTTCCTCTTCTATCACCTGGTTTTAATAATTCTATAGATTCTGGTTCTTCTTTAATTATTTTCACAGAAGAATCATCATCTAAAAATACTTCTATACTATGAAAATCCAAATATAGAAATCTTCTATAATCACCATTTAATATATTAGCTAAAATATGAAGTATAGTAGTTTTTCCTGTTCCATTTATACCATATATTATATTTATTCCTGGTTGAAACTTGTGTAAAATATCAAACCTCTGATATAAACCAATAATGTCTATTTTTTTAACAAATTCTGGCATAATTTATACTTAATCTCCATATCTAATATCTAAAATTGACAGCATTATTAATTAACTGAATGCTGGAAATATCATAAACATTTAAACTTAACCCATCCAGGAGTGAATTTAATTTCCCCACTAGGATTCATAACTGTACGTCTAGACTTTGGTGCTTCAAATCCAGGCGCTTGAATGCCACAAATATCTCTTAATTCTGCTCTTAGCTGATCATCAAAACATAATCCTATTGTAGTTCCTGTCATCCCACTACCCCAACCTAACCGCAGTGTATATGGACATTTTTCGGGAGCATATAAATCACGGATGTAATTAAAATCTAAGTTCTTGCCAGAAGCATTAGAATTATTTTCTATTGCATTCCAATAATCATGTTCATAATCCCATTGTTCTTGAGTAAAATCTTGGCATATTTCCAATAATTCATCAATATTATTAAATGGTAGTTTCATTCCTTGCTTATGTTTAAACCAAGAAAGCATTTCTGTATCTAATGTGAGACTAAATTCTGTCCTCATATTTCGTACCATTTCCACATAAATAGGTGCTTTATATTTAGCGCGATAATCAGAAAATCTGCTAGAAACTATAATTTCAGCCACAACAGCTAAATTTATAGGGATTGATTGGTTTGTTCTTGATAAAACTGTATCTTCAATTAAGGAGTCACAATCACTAACTTTTAAACAGCGTAAAATATCTGTATTTTGACTTTTACCAAAAAATGTTCTGTCTTGATATTTAAGAGAGAAGTTGGAAAATAAACTATCCATAAATAAATCATCGTCAGCAAATTTCTGTTTATGTTTATTACTTAGTTCTCCCAATTTCTGTTTGAGTCTTTTTTCAATTTCGCTGACGCGATTATCAGCAGTTATTTTATAGCGTTCTGGATGTCTCAATAAATGATAAGCTATAGCGGTTCTAATTGCTCCTTTAATGGATGAACCAGGAATAAATAAATATCCCATACCATTACGAATCATGGGACGTAAATCTGTAATGTTTGCATCGGTCAATTTTTGGCTAATGGAATTTTTGGGAAAAATAGGATTTCCACTTTTATCTGTAGCTTTCCACCATTCATTACCAAAAGCTTGTCTTAATAAACTAGTAATATCTTGATTGTTTTCAACAGTTTTAACATAGTCATTAAGAAAACTTCCTCCTTTTTTAAGTAGTCCTTTAGCTAATGCTTCTTGATTAGGAAGATAAACTTTTCTACTTGTTTGTACGTACTCAAATGGATTTAATCTTGACACAGAGGAGCCAATATGTAAAATTGGACTGGTTAACTGTATTCGTTTTGATTGATACAAGTCAGGTTTTATCAGCGCAAATTCAGGAGCAGTAACCATTATTTTTTTCCTCTTTTACTTTAATTGGTAAACTTAAACTAATACCACTACGGTAAATTCTATGTTTGTGGAAATTTTCGGGTGTAACATCTACTAGCTTACCTTGAGGTAATGTAAGAAATACAGAACCTTCGCTAAACATTCGTACCATTCGACGACGTAGTTGACTTTCCGAAATCCAACCACCTCGTTCTTGGATTTCATAACTGGCTTTATTTAAAAAGTCTTCTTGTATGGAAGAATCCCAAAATAAACTTATCAGCGTTTGATATTCTCCACTTTTAAAATTAACCACTTTATTCCAAGTTTCTGTTAATTCTAACCACTTAACTGTAAATCTTCCTGCACCACTAGAACGTTCTCCACCGATTCCTTCTTCTCCTAAAAATTCTAAAGCAGCTTTGAGTTTATCGATTAATTTTTCACCTTCTGGAGAAAGTTCTAGAAGAAAGTATAAGCCTGTAGGATTTTTCTCCCAAGCAAATTGGACAAAACCTGTATGATAAAGGTTTGTTGCTCTAGTATTTCTATCAATTGCTATTTTTGGTAGTTGTTCAATTTTGCGAGTCCTACTGTAGTTAAATGTGCCTGTATCAACTAGGGTTCCATTAGCTTTATCGAGAGTGTAATTTTTTAATTCTTCAGCATCTTTATTTGTAAATCCTGTTTCTTGATACCATCTTTTCCAGATATCTAAAGGTAAGTAATTGAGTTTTTTATATGTTTTGAAAAACTCTAAATCTGGTTTCTGGTATTTGATAGGAAATTTCAAAGGGCGTGGAAGGTAATAAATATCTTTATTTTCTCCCCTATCTTCGTAAATAAATGTGGAACTAACTCGAAATGGAGGTAAAATATGGGGCTGTGTATTAGTGGGAAATAGTTGTAATATTTCCTCAACTGCATTTTTACCGAACAACCGTGCATAGACACTAATCCAAGCACTAAATAAACTATCAGAACGGATGCGATCATTTGTCTCTTCCATTCCTATTCCTACTTCCCCAAAATGCACTAGATTCCGTCCAAAATTGAGTTTAATTAATTTCCATGTACTCATAATTAATTTTCTGGTAATAATCGCTGTTCCATGTACTCACGTAAAACTCTAAAATTATTTAAAAGTAATTGAGTGTCAGTAATAGCATCTAATGTTTGTATAGCTGATACTCCTGATTGTGTATCGGTTATCTGACGATATTGCTCTAAACTACGAAAGTTAAATTTAAAGTTCTCAAATTTAACTTTCCCATATCCTCTAGAACCATGACCACCAAGAGAATCATCTTCTAGAAAAGCCAGAGCGATTGCTATATTTTGTAAATCTTCAACTGCTTGTTCTCGGTTCTCTATAGTATACACTAACTCAAAGTTAAATTGTGAACCTGCTGGTACACGCTCTACCTGTCTAGGATTTGCTGCTGCAGTTACTCTATCAATACCGTTTTCAAATTTCCATTCAGTCATGTATAGACCAGTGTCAACGCGCTCTAGTAAAGCAATTGACCTGTCAATTAAGTGACAATCCCGCACAATTAAACGTGCAGGCGAATTACGTCCTTTAACTTTTATATATTTTTCTTTTATTTCTTTGTCTTTAGCTTCTTCTCCTTGTTTAGCAAATCTTGCAAATCTATGTTTATTACCATTTTCATCAATAGAACTAATAATTATCCTTTCCTCACTATTAGATACTCGCTCTAGTTTTTCTTGAATAGCAACATCACTCCTTACCCAACAAATGATACCAGTTGATCCAAAAATTCTAGAAAGTTTACAATCTTTAGCTCCATCAAATCTAATTATTATTGACGAATTATCAGCTTTTATTTCTGTATAACCTTCCACTAAATCATCACTTTCATAGCGATAAGTACCACTACCTCCATGACGATTTAAAGGCAACTTCCATAACCTTTCTAAAATTGATCTTAATTTACCTTTAATAGATGAACCGGGTAAATAAGGATGGTGAGTTACAGGATTTCGAATAACAGGTTTATCTAGTCCACCAATATCCAACTTTTCACCACCGCCACCAATGTGAATGCCAGTTTCTACATTGAGAGTACTACTAATTATTACTTTACCTACTAATTCCTTTGATTCAAAATTATGTGTTGATAATGTCATTGATCTTGTCCTCCTGCTGCTTTATGATAAGCTATTATTGATTCGACTAATTGAACAAATTTATCAAAATCTGCTGTTGTTTTTACTTGCTTAATTGCTGCTTCCAAAACCTGCTTAAAAGGAGCAACTGGTCCAGGGTCTCTGGGGTTTTTTTGTTGGCGAGCAGCCGCATAAGCAAGTTGAGGCTGTAAAAAGAATAAATCATCTTTAATTACATTAATATCCCTTTTGTCATTTTTATCTAAGTTTGATTTTAGACGTTTAACAGCATCTAAAAATTTACGTATCTGATTAGTTTTTAACTGTTTCCTCACAAGTTCTTTACCAAGTATTTCGGTATGATTTACCAGATCACGTATATCGTATTCATGGAAACCTGAGTGGAAATTGTTGATTTTATCAACCATTGTTATGGTAATATTTTCAATGTTAGGTCTAGATGTTTGTGTCATAATTCTGATGAACGATTTAATAATTCAATCCAAGTGGCTATGGCGCGGAAATACGGTGCATTGTACGGATTTTTCAAAGAAGTCCGAAAATCATCATTTTTTAAAATCTCCCTGGGTAATCTCGCTATAGTATAAGCTATTTTTGGTAGATGCAAATAATAACGAGTATCTAAAGCCTCCTTTGATTTTCTATTTTCTTTAAACTTTTCTAGAGTCTGCTCCTGAATTTGGGCAGTTGTCAGAAGATTACGTACAAAATTACGGGAATAATCAACCCCAATATTTTGCTGTTCTAATATCTTAACAAATGGCAGAATACCTAATAAGTTTGGCTTGGTTTCTGAATCAAGATATTTTCTTATATCACTATCGATATTAGCTACATTTTCAATTCCTAACCATTCATCCCATTTAAAAACCTGACCAAATAATCCTAAACTATCTCTACCATTTTCTTTTGCTGCATCTTCAGCGTGACCTGATGATTGTGCAGCTTGATACAAAGGAAATTTAGGATCATCAATACTGATTCCACCCGATAATGTAATACATGGATTGTTCCCTGTATAAGCTCGAAAACATTGGTAAACATCAAAGCTAAAATCTATAACTTCATTCCATGCTCCACTAATAAATAAATCATCACCACCGGCATATATAAATAATATATTATATTTGACATTTTTTGGTAATAATTTCTTTATATTTTTCGGAACGTTTGTAGCACTTACATGCTCTGCTAAACTGTTGAGATAAACTTTAAAAAAATAACTTATTTGGCGCGAGATTCCAGCTAATCTTGGTAAATTTCGGTTTTCTTCATCTAATCCCTTTGCAAATATTTGTCCTAATCTATCTACATCCATTCGTAAATAGCCAACTCTCTTAATACCTTTAGCTTTTTTTGCCATTTCATCAGCACGTATAAATCCTTTTATTTGTTCAGGATTATCTATTTCTTCATCACTCTCTTTTCCATAGTTACCTAATAACAAAGGAAAAATATTTTTAAAATGCTTGAATTGATAATGTTCTAATACCCAATCATTCACTAGTAAAAGCATTTCTGTGTCTGGAGTTGGAGTTGTAAGCTCCCATGTTTTGAAAAAATGATAATAAATGTTTATAGCAGGAGATTCACCAATTTGACGAAAGTTGAATGATAGTATAGGTAAGTTACTGCCTATATCTTCAGATGTTGAGCGCACAATTGCTCGCACTCCAAATAACTTACTCCCTAAATCAAACATCGCAAAACAATTCTCACAAGCCAGAATGGGATCTGTTTCTTCTTTATTAAGAGGTTTTAATTCTTCTAGTTTTTTATCATCACGATGACAAATGCGACAAGGCTCATGACTGTAATGGGGTGAAATAAAATTTCCAATCTGGTCTGCAAATTTTCGAGATTTATATACAGCTAAGTTTTGAGATACGTTTGACCAATGATCGGCAAATTTCGAGGTAGAAATTTCTGTCATTGGAAAATTCAAACAATCTAAGGCAAGAAAGATCTTACCTTGAAATTCTTCTAAAAGCCATTGATTAAATTGCTGTCGTATTTGTTGAACAACTGTTTTAGTTTTTTCTGTTTCAGATGCCAAAACGTATAAATTACCACCACCAGCATAAATTACATTAGTACGAGGAATATCTAATCTTGATAGTAATTGCTGTACTACTTCTTCTGTAACTAATTCTAAATAAAAGCTCCTTGCTCTTAGAGACTTTAAAGCTCCATCAGAAGAAATAGTATATATAAATTTTTGTATTCCTGATAAATCACCTGCAATTAAACTAATTCTTTCAGCAGGATTGTTAATTAGGGATGTTGCTAGTGCTGCTGTAGTTCTTGTCATATCTATCAAAGCTACATCAGGGTTTCCAAAACTTAGACATGAACCAAATTTTTCTAATATCAGCATCAATAAAGAAAGATTTTCCGAATTATTCTCCAAATATGTTGCAAGTTGATTATTAATTTCTGCTTTGAAAGTTTTTTGGTCTACCTGATTAGGCTCTGAATTTAAAGGATAAGGAATATTAGGATATTCTGTATTTTTATTGTTAATCGCTAACAATGGATGGTAATGTGGTTGTGACTGTTCTTTCTCATCTTCATTAGATAAATTAATACTGTCAAATAACAATCGTAAAGTCCCAACTTGTGCTTTCTCCCAACCCAATATTTCCATAGCTCTTGTAACTTCTGTATATTCCTCTTTATATACTAGCGAAGAATAATCAAAATCAGACCATTTAGCCAAAGCCACGATCGCCTGTTGAGCGACATGTAAAGCAACCCTTTCAGCACTCGTCGTCATAAAACTTTTACCTCTTAATTAGCGATCGCCCTATTTCCCATAACTCGAATAAACTCTGACCAAAATCCGTGCTAGAGCTTGTATCATCGGACGTTCATAAACATCCTCCCCACGCTGTAACCGATGAACAATCCCCTTCAAAACCGGTATTTCCGACGCAATTACATCCTCCACACCGTGATAATCACTGTAAATAATCGCCATTACCCGCAAACCCAAAGACTGACAAAGTTCTTCCCAAGGCGCAATTTCATTCTCGTCCTTAACCAAGATCACCGCATGAGTCGCGTGAGCCATAATCAACCGATTATCTTGGGAAATTTTACCTCCCACATCAAAGACAAAGATCGGTGTATTCACACCCTTGATTTCCTGCGCTTTCTTTTGGGCGAACTCTGGTGTAAATCTCGCCTTATATTCAGCTTTTAATTGCTTGGCTAGATCCGGATCGCGTCGTGCGGTTTCCCCATACCAGGAACCATCCCCATCTGGACAACCAGATATAAAATAAGATGCTGGACCGTGAGGAATTTGTAATAACGCCTGTTTTAAACCGTCTCGTAAACAAGTCTTACCTGTATTGGGAAATCCACACAGTACAACTTTGATACCTGGTTTTTGCTCCGTTCGCACTAAATCTAACGTATCCCCAACTTGATATTCGGGGGTATTGCTAATCGTAATTACATATCTGTCCAGTCCTTTATCCCCTATTTTTGGATCGAAAAGAGCGATCGCATCATACAATTTGGATAACTTATCAGCTAATACCTGGCTCACCAGTACTGATATGCGTCCATTAATCTTAATCAGTGAACCTCCTGGTAATTCCCCAGTAGCAATCATCTGATTCAACCTAGCAGCAGCATCGCGGACAATTTCATCACCAGTGGTGACATTTGTACTGAATCCTACTTTTAAAACGTCATCATCTAAATTGATATGGTAACTACTCATAACTAGGATACTGCATTAGGGAAGAATTTTGCCAAGATTTATACAACTCCATTGATTAAATTTTGAACTATAAATTTTTATTCAATTAAGTCTCCCAGTTTATAGGCTGGATTATGTGTGATACAGATCACATATTTACCCAATTTCGGATCATAGAAAGCGATCGCTCCATATAGGTGGCTCAATTTATGAGCTAGCACGAAAGCTACAGGTATGGAAATAGGACCATTAATTCTCAGCAGTTGTCCACCCGCTAATTCTCCCGATCGCCCCATTTCTTCTAACCGCACCGCAGCATCCTGGACGATCTGGTTATTTTGCGCCGGTTCGCCAAATTTAACCCGCAAAATGTCATTTTCTAACTCAATGTTGTAAGTGGTCATTACCTCTATCTGATAGTTAATTTCTTACATCATACATGGCACTGGAAGAGGCCGAATCCAGGTTATTCTATCCTGTAGTTCTAGTCCCATCTATGGAGGTAAGACCCTTTTGGCAACTTTTACTGATATCCCTCAAGTAGAACTACTACAATGGTTAGCTCGCGGTACTCTGAAACAAAACTTGCTGCGGGGAATTCGCTTGTGGGTCTGGTTGTGTTTTTTATATGGAGACAGTTCAGACCGATGGAGCTTCCAAGATGGTTTTACTTTGGTCGATTGGCGAAATAGTTTTTTCAGTTCTACGCATCCTAAAGGGGAAACAATTCCTGAACTGCATGATCCTAAATGTCCTTGTGCTAAAACTACTGCTGCTTGGTTGTTTGATCCGACCACTGGACTGAGTGAACGGGAGTGGAAGCGATCGCTCTTGGCTCATGATCGCATTGACAACTTAGATGAATTACTCCAAAAAAGATTATTTGGGGTAACACGACGTTCTCTCCAACAAGACTTGCAAATTCTCGCAGAATTAAGTTGGCTAGAAAATCGGGGACAAAAATATCATCGAGTTGTGGAATTTCCACCCCGTCCTATCACTACTACACCACAAAACCAAGAATTCAACTTTCTCAATCAAGAAGACTTGGTGCAAATCGCTCAAAATCTCTCTAAAGAGATATGCGGTGTACAACGGGTTTTCTTTAAACTGGATTATGTAGTTACTGAAATCGATCAAGTTGATACTTGGCAAGATGAATTACGTAAATTATGGTCACAAACTCCAGTCCCGCCAATAAGTTTAACTTATCATAGTGCCAGATTGGGGAATACTGTGGAATGTTTAGTTTATCCAGTTTGTGTGTATTATGTACAAAGGGCTGTTTATCTTTGTGCTTTTGGTCAAAGTCCCGATCGCAAAACTGACTGGTATAACTTTCGCTTAGATAGGATTCTCAAGATCACACCCAAGGAATGGACGAATCCTCTGATTCCTCCAGCATTACAGCGGCGTTATCAAAATCGCAATTTACCGAACCCGGAAGAAATTGAATTCCAAATGTCTAGAGCATTGGGTTTCGACTTTTATATGGAATCTCGATTGATGTTATTACGTTTCGACCGTAAATATCATGACAGCTATATTAGGAGTACTAATCGTCATGAAACATTCAATTTAATTAATTACGGAAAGGCTGAAAGATTAATTCAAAATTCTGGGATAAGTCGGGAAGATCGTGAAATTCTATTAAATGCTCTGGGGAAACGTTGTCGGGAAGATGCTTACTATACTTTACAATATCGCGATCAGGATTTTAATGTAATTATGCGTTTACGGGCTTGGCGACCAAAGGTAGAAATCTTTTTACCCTATGATTTACGACAAAAAATTGCATCTGAGATTAATCGGGAATTTCTTTTATATAATGAAACTTAGTAGTAATATAGGTGGGTAAATGATTGATACTTGATGGCGATATAATTATCGAAAAATGCACTTAATGAGTTGACCCAAAATCCGGTAAAGGGTTAGAATTAAGATATCCAAAAACCAATCTAAAAAATAATGAACATTAGGGTTATTATTTATCCTGCTCAAGAAGGAGGATATTGGGCTGAAGTACCGGCTCTCCCAGGATGTATCACAGAAGGCGATAACATGGAAGAGTTAATCAATAACCTGAAAGATGCAATAATGGGTTGGTTAGAAGTGGTCAATGACAACCATAAACTAGACTCCACTTCCTAAGTAATTGAAATCACAGTATGAAATCAGTTTGAGGTTAGTTATGATTCAGACAAAACACGCTGACTAATACTCTTAATGATTTGCAAAACGGTATATAGCTCTTGTGAGTCAATAAAAGGAGCAAAAATTCTGGATGTACTATATTGTGGAGTGGTATTTTGAGTTACTTTTATGAATAAAATGTCATCTCCATTTGTCAACAAACCAAATACAGGCTTATTCGGTAAAGGGTTAGCCATCAGATAAGATAAAGCTTGTGGTAGAGCAGCCCAAGCAGAAAGGGTGGTTTTTTTGGATTCTAATACTATCACCCAAAATCTATCTTGCAATATCAGAACGTCAATCTGTCCGCGTAAGACTTCCTCTCCATCATCAATTACTAGTTCCACTGATGGCTCGGCTTTAATTCGGAAAGGTGGATCGTAGAATCCGGCGATGGATAGTAATGGAGAAACTAATAACAGCGTTACTGTTCCCTCCAAAAGATCACCATGCTCTCGGTGATAAAGATACCTACGGCGTAAGATATCTAAATCGGATCGTTCAACTGTTGTAATTTCTGCTAATCCAGTACGCCATTCTGGAAAAAACTGTTCACACTGAACGTGAGTAAAACCAAATTTATCTTTAGCGTCTTTTAGGGTAGCGATGCCTTCGGCGGGCGGAGCCATCGCTTCTCTAACTGCTGTTATTTTATTCATTAGCTATATCATTAATTTTCGCATTTAGGAAAAAAGCCAAATTCTCTCCCGCCATAGCCGCACGGCTACAACGAGAGAGAATAAACACCCGACCACCTTTCCCGCCTATTGAATTTCTAGAAGAGGAGAGAACGCTGATCGAACTTGGTTTAATAGTAGCTAAAACTTTCACTGCTTCTCCTCTATCCATAGATAGATATTGCATTAAGGATTTTTACTATTTTTATGTTCTATCAGAAATTGTTCTAGTTTATGAGCAGCCTCATAGGACTCATATGGCAATAAACCTTGGTAGACATGTTCCTCATTTAAAGGGATTACGCCTTCTTCATGAGCCAAATCTGATACTAAAAATTGTATTAGGGAAAGCTTTTCAGATCGAGACAATGATTTTAGAAGCGTTACTAAACTCGTAGTAGTAGTCATCGAAGTAATAAATATCAAGGGATAAAAGAGCAGTTACTTAGGTCTAGGAGAATGAGAAGGTGGAAAATAACTCAATTAATATTTTCATTCTTTCCTATTCTATCCTTCCCTAATCAAAAACTGCTCGATAACTGCTTTTATACCTTGAGTGGCTCTCTGGTTTGTTCTGGTGTATGACGGCTAGTATCGACAATTTCCGTTTCTAACAGATACTCACTACCTGTAATCAACCTAGCACCACGATTGCGGGTGAAATAATTCCACGTCCACTGAATCATTACTAATAGTTTGCTATTGTACTCAATCAGGAAGTAGATGTGAACAAATAACCAGAATACCCAAGCGATGAAACCGCGAAGTTTCACAAATCCTAAATCGACGACAGCAGAATTTTGTCCGATCATCGCTAAACTGACTCGGTTAATATACTTGAATTGAGGTAAAGTCTCACCTAACAAACGTTTTTTAATAAGTTTAGCTGCATATTCGCCCTGCTGAATCGCAACAGGTGCAACTCCTGGTAAAGGTTTACCCTCTTGATGAGCAAAATGGGCTAAATCGCCGACAACAAAAATATTCTCATGTCCTTTAATCGTCAAATCTGGTTGGACAATCACTCGTCCAGCGCGATCGCACTCTGCTCCCACACGCTCAGTTAAAACCTTCCCCATTGGTGAAGCTTTCACACCTGCAGCCCATAACACTGTTTTTGCGTGGATTTCCTTGACTTCCTCACCTTGTTTGATGGTAGCAATATCATCCCCGATATTGGTAACAAGGGTTTTGGTTTGGACAGTTACGCCCAATTTTGTCAAAGCGATTTCGGCTTCTTGGGATAATTCTGGGGGAAAAGGAGGTAGTACTCGGTCTAAACCTTCTAGGAGTAAAATCTGAGCTTCCCTAGTATCAATGTTGCGAAAATCTTCCTTCAGAGTTTGATTCGCTAATTCCGCGATCGCCCCTGCGAGTTCCACACCAGTTGGACCACCACCCACAATCACGAAAGTCAAATATGCACGACGTTTTGCTGGATCACTTTCTTTTTCAGCTGCTTCAAAAGCTGTAAAAATCCGCCGACGTATTTCAATCGCATCTTCCACAGTTTTCAAACCGGGAGCAAATCCTTCCCACTGGTCTTTCCCAAAGTAAGAATGTTTAGCGCCTGTAGCAATAATTAGACTATCGTAATGAATAGCTTCATCATCTACAATGACATTTTGTGCTGTGGGATCGATATCGCTAACTTCCCCTAATAACACTTTGGTATTTTTGCTTTTGCTAAGTACAGAGCGCAAAGGTGAGGAAATATCCGCCGGTGATAAAGTACCAGTTGCTACTTGATATAAAAGAGGTTGGAAAAGATGAAAATTACGTTTATCAATCAAAGTAACAGCCACATTTGCTTTAGCTAGGGACTTTGCTGCATAAAGTCCTCCAAAACCTCCACCTACAATTACCACCTGATGTGGAGGTACATTACTGAGAGAATCAGCCATAATAAATATTCCTTAAACAGGTTACTACCTTTGTCAGTATGCTTGACAAACTCGGTTCAATGTATCAGAAACGGCTTAATTTTTGCTGTTTATTATGCACAAATATCAGAAAAATTAAAGTGATTAGTCATACATTTTTTCATAATCTACAGCGAAACTCAACATTATTACTCAACATTATTATAGAGATATTGCTCGCAAACACCAGCAAAGTTTCATGAAATCACAAAAATACGTTGATGAAAAAATTCTACTCTACATAGCAGATGCATGGTAACTCCATTTGATGTAGAATCAGAAATCTGTCAATTTATGATCATATTTACTCCCCAGGAGATGCTTCTATGGCACAAATGTACTATGATGAAGATGCCAATTTAGACCTTTTGGCAGGGAAAACTATTGCGATTATCGGTTATGGTTCCCAAGGTCATGCTCATGCTTTAAATTTGCAAGATAGCGGCTTAGATGTCATTGTCGGATTATACCCAGGTAGTAAATCAATAGCCAAAGCGGAAGCTGCTGGACTAACGGTAAAAAATGTGGCTGATGCAGCTAAAGCTGCTGATTTCTTGATGATTTTGCTACCAGACGAAGTCCAAAAAACAGTTTACAAACAAGAAATTGAGCCAAATTTGGTAGCTGGGAATGTGTTGGCTTTTGCTCATGGATTCAATATTCATTTTGGACAGGTTCTTCCACCAGATGATGTGGATGTGGTGATGATAGCACCCAAAGGACCTGGACATTTAGTGAGAAGGACTTATGAACAGGGACAAGGTGTACCGGCTCTGTTTGCGGTCTATCAAAATCCTAGTGGACAAGCACGCGATCGCGCCTTAGCTTATGCTAAAGGTATTGGTGGAACCCGTGCTGGAGTTTTGGAAACTTCCTTCCGCGAAGAAACTGAAACTGACTTATTTGGTGAGCAAGTAGTATTGTGTGGTGGTTTGAGTGCTTTAATCAAAGCTGGATTTGAAACTTTAGTAGCAGCAGGTTATCAACCAGAACTGGCGTATTTTGAATGTCTCCACGAAGTGAAATTGATTGTTGATTTAGTTGTGGAAGGCGGTTTAGCCAAAATGCGCGATAGCATTTCCAATACAGCTGAATATGGCGATTACACCCGTGGACCACGCATTGTCACCGAAGACACTAAAGCCGAAATGCGGAAGATTTTAGCAGAAATCCAATCTGGACAATTTGCACGGGAATTCGTTTTAGAGAATCAAGCCGGGAAACCAGGTTTTATTGCGATGCGTCGTCAAGAAGCTGAACATCCAATTGAGGAAGTTGGTAAAGATTTACGCGCTATGTTTAGCTGGTTGAAGAAAGCGTAAAGAGTCTCAAACTAACTGCTCCAATTTCAAGGGAGCGTCGGTCATCGGAATGGCTGATGGCTCCGCTCTACTCGCAATCAATCCTCATTTCAATTTTTATTAATTTCATCATGGGAGTTGATGTACTTGAACAACAACCATCAGCTAACTGAGGAACTAATCACAAGTGGACAATCGCCAAGTTGTTGGCGATTGATTCCGATGCTGGAAACATCGGGAGAATTGCAAATGGCGATCGATACTTGGTTATTCCACCAATGCGAAAATGGACAACATCCGCCCACTCTGCGCTTTTACACCTGGACTCCCCACGCGATTTCATTGGGACATTTACAAAAAGTTTATCCTGACCAATGGGATAATTTATATTATCGGGGACAAAAACTAGATTTAGTCCGTCGTCCCACAGGAGGTAGAGCAGTTCTACATCAGGGAGATTTGACTTATGCAATTACTACCCCTACAATCCCCGGTAAAAGTTGGAGTGTATACGCCAGAATCTGTGATTTTCTGATTCAAGGTTGGCGAAATTTAGGCATTGAATTATTCTACGGTAATGCTGGACGGGGATATATCCACAATCCCAGTTGTTTTAGTACAGCGACAGCAGCAGATTTAGTTACCGCAGATGGCAGTAAATTTATTGGTAGCGCTCAACGTCGGGGAAAAAATTCAGTTTTGCAACATGGCTCAATGATTTTGTCTGCGGACAAAGAGTTATATCAGCAAATATTTAGTCAGCCCGCTCCTTGGAATACGCCATTTTGTCAAATACAAGAGCATAATAACTGGGTGCAAAAAATTGTAGATAGTTTCACACAAACGGCTGAAAGTCATTTTAATATAAATCTTATAACCCAACCAATCTCATCGGCTGAATGGGAAACTATCCGCTTAATTAAAATAGCCAAATAAATCTTTTAGCATTGATGGAGCTTTGCGATCGCTATGACCACAACCACCAAAAAATTCACCTTAGAAGAATACCTAGCTTACGACGATGGAACAGATACCCAGTATGAGCTAGTAGATGGAGAATTAGTAGAAATGGCACCAGAAACCAGAGGGAATAGTCGGATTGCTTTATACCTATCATTGGAATTTATCAAGCTCATTCCTTTACACCTGATTTGTTACAAAGATACAGAAATTGTCACAATAGGTAATCGCCCCCGTGTCCGCTTACCAGATTTGATGATTTTAACGGAGGAATTGTCTGCTGCAATTGGAAACAGACGAGGGACTGTTACCCTGGATATGCCATCTCCTATATTAGTAGTAGAGGTGGTCTCTCCTGGTAAAACCAATAGAGACCGAGATTACCGCTATAAGCGATCGGAATACGCTGCTAGGGGAATTCTCGAATACTGGATTATTGATCCAGAGCAGAAACAAGTTACGGTACTGACGTTAGTTGACGGATTCTATGAAGAAGCCGTATTTCAAGAAGATAATTCTATTCCATCAGCTGCTGTCCCAGAACTCAAACTGACTGTATCGCAACTTTTGGCAGCAGGGGAAGTGTGATTTGGCATAAATGTTGAGAAAATATTTAGCAATGGAGGAGGCGATCGCTATGACCACAACCACCAAAAAATTCACCCTAGAAGAATATTTAGCCTATGACGATGGGACAGATATTAAATATGAGCTAGAAGATGGAGAATTAATAGAAATGCCAGCAGAAGCCAATAAAAATAGCCGGATCACTACCTACCTGCTATTGGAATTTGCCAAACTCATTCCTTTCTACCTCATCTGTCACAAAGACACTGAAATTGTGATTCCTGGTAACTTTGCTCGTGTCCGTTACCCAGATTTGATCATTCTAACTGAAGAGACATTTGCAGCAATTCGTCATGGTAAACGGGGTATTATTACCCAGGATATGCCATCTCCTGCATTAGTGATAGAGGTTGTCTCTCCTGGTAAGGCTAATGAGGAACGAGACTATCGTTACAAGCGATCAGATTATGCAGCAAGAGGAATTCCTGAATACTGGATTATCGATCCAGAACGGAAACAAGTCGCGGTACTGAGGCTGATTGATGGCTTATATGCAGAAGTCGTATTTCAAGGAAGTAATGCGA
>Ga0116229_10005390_pt1 | contig 20896 bp, 15 predicted proteins | sample S1TSphgellanicum_3_FD_87313 | JGI IMG/M metagenome (GOLD analysis project Ga0116229, IMG submission 87313) | Host-associated microbial communities from peat moss isolated from Minnesota, USA - S1T2_Fc - Sphagnum magellanicum MG | ecosystem: Host-associated > Plants > Peat moss > Unclassified...
TAACTACATAAGTTTTAGCAAGTTCCATTCTTTTGGTCTTCAAAGCTTGTTGAGAGGTTACAAGAAAGAATTTATTTTATTTTGTGGATCAACTTTAAATGCTAAACTAATCACAAGGTGGAATTGGTTGACACATGATTGTGAATTTTTGCAAGATTCTTCTCCATAGGTCTATTGATTTTTTAACACCTAAGTGATCATTGGCACTTGGAAAAAAGGGGGTTGTTTTTACAATTCAATTTCCACACACCCTAATGTTTGCATATTCCCAAAGTTTGATGATTCCACTATAGCATTATTTCATACTAGCACATTGAACAAAACTCCACCAAAAAAATTCAACCATTTATGTGAAACCCATAAAAAATTTATACCATTCAAAGTTGAATAAGAAGTTCATTTGACTAGCAACAAAAATCAAGATTTGTACTTGGACCAATCAAATTATCTCATCATGGATTTATTTGTTGGACCCATGTTAGTAGCAAGATGTTGTTAAGTATCATCTCCCAAAGTTTGAAGCATAATAACAAAGAACATATTAGGAATTTGTGTTCCGTGCAATACATGATGGTCAAGTCCAAGCACTAATATGCTAGCATCATGTAAACCAATGTACTTCCATGCGCATCAAAATTTAGCAAGTTTTCAACCATCGAGTTTTGAAGGCAAACAAAATGAATCAAATGCACCAAATTTCACACCATTTGACAAAGATGACAAGGAGAGATGTGAATTTTATTTCAAACAAAAGCTTCATTGCCCAAAAATACACTATGAACAAGGATAGCATGTGGAAAAGAGTTGTTGAGCAACTTGGGAAAAGGAACCATTGAACCTCTTTTCAACATGAATATACCTTGTGAGATTTCACCAATGAATTAGGTCCATTCATGTGTCTATAATCAACCCCTATATCTTGAAAGAAGTGAATAATATTGGTTGTGCCAATAAATGTTACTAGGTGCAAAAATGGTGAGGGTGGGCATATTTCAATTTTACAATTATGTTTAGGTTGCTTTTTATTATGGGTGTGTGTGGGTGAAGCAATGTGCGCTCAAATTTGAATGGCTTTGTTTGCCTTTCCTACCAAGGCAAGGATATTGTGTTTAGATTCATTATAGAGTACCTTACCCTAAAACATGTATTTAATTAATTCCAAACTTTGGAAAAGTCCAAAAATAACTTAAAACAATTTGGATAATTTTAGAAAAATTAAAATTGCAAATTGAACCTAGTGGCCAACAAGCCCAATGCATATTATCATTATTGGTAGTAATCAAAATAATAATATGAGAGAGGCTAATATGAATATTATGCAGATCACAAAAGAAAAACATGAAATAGAACTAATACCAAGTGGTCAATAGTGAAACTTGAGGATTGAACAACATTTGAAAGATTTAGGAAATAATTCTAAAATAAAAGAGGATTCAAAAGGACAATATGAATATTGTGTAAGTCACAAAAGCAAAACTTGAAATAGAACTAATTATATACTTGGTGATCACTAGGTGATAAAAAGTGAATATGGAAAATTGAACAACATTCGAAAGATTTTGGTAAAAATTTCAAAATAAAAAAAGACTCAACAGGACAATATGAATATTGTGTAAATCACAAAAGAAAAAATGAAACAGAACTAATACTTGGTGGTCACCAAATGATAAAAGTGAAAATGGAGGCTTTAAAAGGATGTGAAGGATTCAAAATATTTCCAAAATAAAAGAAGAATCATGAAAGATCCATCAATGAAGGTCAATCTCCTCATTAAATAATCCTCAAAATAGTGAAATGAAGAAAATTTGAAGTTGACATGTTGAAAATAATCATAATTATCATAGGCCACATTCTAAATAATTTCATTACTCATATCACAATATTGTAATAGATGATGGAAAAATATATAATTTCAAAACTTAAAAACGAATTCATTTTTTTAAATAAATAAATAAATCATTTTTGTCAATGTGGAAATTGACCTTAGGCTATGGTATAGTTTAAGGGATTTTGGACCCTACGTAATAGGTCTATTTTTATATGATGATTTTTGAAAGATGGTATTTTGGCTTGTGTTGAAACTTGAGATTAGTTACAGAGTTATGATACCTTGAAGGATTTTGGTTTCTTTTAAAGGATTTTTTGAAGATTATATCTTTGCATGGTGAAATATTTGAATTTCCATAATTCGTGTTTTGCCTTAAGATACTTTTAAGTGGCAAGGCCACAATGTGACACACCCCTTGTTCTTATTGCCCATAGTTGGAATTTTGCTAGCCCATTCTTCTTTAATAACATTTGATTGGTTGACATTTAAGACCATAACTAGAAACTTAGACACCTAAACCCAAAAAATTGTTTTTTACATGACAAATGACCATTGAATTGGACAAGGGCTAGCCCACACAATTGCAAATTAATATTGATCTCAAAAATATGTTTAGGGTTTATGTTTTTGCTTGGAAACTTCCTTTTGCATTAAAAGGATAGTGAGCCATTCATTGACCCATATTGGCCAATTGAGTGCAATTGAATGCTTAAGGGTTAATAGGTTTAAAGAACAAATTGTTTATATTATTGTGATCAAATGCTAACACATTCACTCTTCTCATTTTGAAGAAAATCCAATTACATAAAATTAATTGAAGTGATGGAATCCTATTCAAAACATTGAAACATAAAGTTCATGTACATCATGCACAATCTCGCAAATTCAATCTTGGAGCCTCTTTACAAACAGTTCCAGATCAAATTTGCTTACAATGCTTGAAGAATTTCTCAAATTAGTGCACATTTCATGACAAACTCCAATGACTATGCTTCACCCACATCGCATTGTGTTGTTAGTTATCGAGTTGTTAACTCATCGTCAATTAAATGGTCTTCTTAATAAAAGTCCTAAGTCCTAAACCCTAACCCTAAAACCTGAAAATCCATTAGCATTTCACTAGTTACATACATGATGTCCAGGAAATGGTTTCATGCCTATTACCTACCCGCATTTTTCATGCCTTTGTACTATACAATTAAATGGTGACAGACCTGCTGCAGAGACTTGATATCATGTTATTTTACGAGGTCAAGCAAAATCAGGAGGGATCAAAAGCAAGCTATGAAGGCAAAAGGGCATTTACATATTAAAAGACATACAACAAACATGCACCAATGACATAGTGTGGAAAAACACTATGAAGTGATCTAGTTAATAAGTTCCTTTATAAGAATTCCACTTGAGTTGCAATTGCATCCACAAAGGGGAAATGCCACAAACACCACGAGTGAGAGTGGGATCAAATACATTGAAGTCAACCTTCTGCAAAGTATCGAGCAGGACTCCTGTCGGCACCTGCAAGCAGCGAAAAACCCATTTCATCACTCACAACCAGTCTTGCACACAAAACACAAGAACACACGTGTAAGAAGATTCTGTTAAGAAAACCACCACCACCCCCAACCCAATTGGTGTCTTCATTGACACTGGATGTATTCTTTTAATTTCTTGTCTCATTTTGATGTGTATTCAAAGTAACCAGAAAATTTGGAGACTTTTTTTTTTTTTTGGGGTTACTGCTGTCACCTCTTTTTCGGTACATGAAGTCCACTGAGCTGCATTAAACAAGATTTGTGCACATCTCCTAGCTCATCACATGAATAGAGTACCCTGAGACACATGTATAAGACACTCCAGATGGAGAAAGGCCCTCTTTTTCCTTCGATAGCAGTACAGATGCAAGCGTTATGAATTTAATAATAACAGCATCACAAGATCTACCTAAGAAAGTACATCTGTTCACTTAAGTCTTTCAAGTTGGCAGATTACTGTACAAATCCTCAGTGGGAAGAGGATTGCACCACAAGAGCAGTTTCTTTGAGAATCAATTTTTTTAATGATAAGACTGCTAAGGATTCTATAGGTATGAGAAGTACCGCAGGTAAAAGCACAGGTTTGGCAGCAGCAGGAATAGTTCCTGAGAGTGAGCGAGCCTTTTCTAGATGTGCACTTGCAGCAGATGCCACCTACAATACCCATCATAATCCCATGAACATTAACTACTGCCACCCAACAAACTGCATCAGCAATGAAGGATCTATAATTTCTCTATCTATCATTTGACATTGGAAGAAAAAGGAAATGAGATCCAAGAGCCCTCTATTTTACTCCATACCTAACAAGGGGGTAACAAACAGTACATACTCTCACCTCATGGACTGCACTTGATAGAGCTTCCAGGTTCTTCCCTCTATATAAATCCTCCTGAGCCAAACCATGCTGCAATCAACACTGGACGGCTATTAGTACCAATCACCCAACATACAGACTAGCAATTCATGTCTTTTTTCTGATGGAGATGAAAATCCAATACAAACCCAAAGACATGAGCACAGTATTGATAAGTTTTGCGGATGAATTTTTTAACCTTCGCAGCAACATCCAAGGGTATGTAAGACCGGCGGCGAGCGGCATGATAAGGAGATGCACGAAGCAAGAGTGCAAGCCCTGCTGACTTGCCTGCATCTCCATTCCAAAAACCTTGTCATCAGTTGCACATACTCTACACAACTAACAACTTCCACATTTAGAAGAAATGTGAGAAACCTATCAAACTAAAGTTTGCCCATACATGCAAACAGCCACCACTTCTACCCACCACTCACTTTCCAGTGCTCCATGAATGGGGGGGCGGGGGGGTTTGTACAAGTAGCCAGAGATTTTCATTCAGATATTCTTGTTTAAATCACCTATATGGGAAGCAGCATGATCTGCTGCAGTGTTACGTACGCCAGCTGCCTCTAATGTCAAGTACAGAAGAGCAGAACTTGTGTCTTCAGCATACCTGTCACAAACCCAAAAGAGTACAGCACCACACATATATCAGAAAAGGGAGATGAACCAGCAATTGCCATTCCCCGACATAAAGAGAACCTGCAAAGGGCAACGGATAGAATTGCAGAAGCAAGCATTCTTGATGGAAAACCTCCTACCGTTCAATTTCAGATATATCTGTAGGTGAGGTTGCCATGTCCAGATCCAGACTCTAAAACAGCCAAGCCACCACAACACAGCACAAAACACCAACCCAACTGTCAGAGAAGCCATGTAAATTGATCTGAGGGCATGAAAATGAGCATTTACTACTGGATGCTGCAAGCTTCTGAGGTAGAGTATCAAAGTGGACATACCCGAGCCTCCAGCAAGCGGGTAAACCAGTGCTTGCTTAGGCGATGCTCTGTGATGACTGACCCAAGGGCTTGCACCACTGGATGCTCCAGCAACCTCTTCTGTTCATGATAAAGCTGGCATTAAACCTTTGACAAGAACTTGAAAGCAACGAGCAATGAAATGTAGCTCAGTCAAAGAGCAAGCTACAGCATCTGAGGTGCTACATGCCCACCTCATGTCATTGCTTGACTATGATGTTGAGTATTTCCTCAATAGCTACCAAGTCAGTCAGTCACCTTTGGAAAAGTCTTAAGTTTGATATTAGACTGTAGATCTATCCTACATGGGAGATAGAGAGTCCATGCAATGTTTCCCTTTCAAACCTCAAAGCAACTACAACTTGAGTACCTATGCAAAGCAGCTGCACATTATGATTGTCATTGAGAGGACAAAAGGAGATTGTTTACCTTGTAGATACCATCTATTGCATCTCGCCACCAAACCAAGCGCATCATTGCCAAACTGATCTCTCGACTATCCCCAGCCTGACAGGAGAGAGGGAATTATGTGTCACAAATGGTATGGAGAGCGGGGGGGGGGGCCAAGCACACCACCATATACAAAATGAAAAACTCTCATACATGTGCACATACTTGTTGGAGGAATCCAGAACTTCCAATTGCAGAATCTTTACTAAATTCACACAGAGTTTTTGCTTCACCATAAGAGTAAGGTGAGGTACTCAATGGAAGCAGCAGCTACATGTTCAAACAGAGGGTTTTATTCTCCAACTTCTTCTAGTCCCATCCCTAGTTAGGGTTGAGAGCTAGATGGTGACTTCTTCCCCCACAAGCTTCATCTATGGAATTGGAAAATGGGGGTGTCAGGAGAGGATATTTCTGTGTCGTTCCTTACTTGTGCTGTCTCAATATTGAAAGCTCTGAGAGCAAAAGCTGCTGCTCTTGGTGCTGGTGGCAAATGCAATGCACATAAATAGTTTGCATAGTCATATTTCCTGGCAATCCCCCCCCAAAACAGGCACAACACACACACAAAATCTAATCCATCTCATCAATCTATTCTAGTAATTTTTTTATTGCAACAGCAACAACCCATTCTTTGCATCGGACCAATATTTATTATCAAAAGTACAGAATCATTCACATCAAGCACTAAGTTGTACCATTGGTAGGAGTGTCGAAAGAAAATCTGCGAAAGAGCAATTGGAAGAAAGTTCATCATCAAAAGAAAGTCTCAGAGAGTGTGAAAGTGCTGCACTCTCTCCCACTCACCTGACTTGTTGCACACAATAGGCAAGTGCATTTCGGACTTTGGTGGAAGATGATGTAGTGCTTGTTGTCATGTACCCTAGCTAGCTCTACTGCCTGCCTATCTCAGAGTCTCTTTGCTCCACTACTGCCCAACCAACACCATCCAAAGTTCAAATGTTGAATAACAAGCAAATGGGTGCCAGAAAAACACAAATTCCAGATGCCTCTCTCTCACACACACATACACATATGATAACTATCTCTGTGAATTTAGGGTTTAGGGCTTGGGAAGAGTGAGTGTGTGTGCTTGCCTGCCTCTGCTCCACTACTACCCAACACCATCCGAAGCTCAAATGTTAAGCAACAAACCAATCAGTGCCAGAACCACAAAAACTCCAACCGCTTGTCTCTATCTCTGTCTCTCTCTAACACCAGAGTCACCTTTGTGAATTTAGGGTTTAGAGCTTGGGAAGAGTAGAGTGTGTGTTCTGGAATGCAGGTGGTTGTGCATGTGGGTGAGGAGTAGTTCTTGAGATGGCGTTTTGGAAACCGGGTACTGGAAGACCAGGAGCAAGTTCTTTAGGAGGAGCCGAGAATGGGCAGGAAGATGGTGACGATGGGTCGTTGTTCATTTTCCCCTCTTCTAGGTACACACACCTCTGTTTTTTCTCTATTGCAACTAGATAGATGATCCTGGTGCTGTTTGTTGCAGCAGTCCCAGTGTTGGGTGTTCTTGGTTCACTTGTAGGGACCAGGAGGGCTAATTTTTGGAGATGGGTTTTTGTCAGGTTTGGAAGTGGGGGGGGTTTGCAGAAGCAGAGACAACAATTGCCAGTTTTCAAGCATCGCAAGGCACTTCTTTACCTGGCTGAGAAGCATGGCACCACCATTGTGTTGGGAGAGACGGGGAGTGGAAAGAGCACTCAAATCCCACAGGTGGGTATTGACTGTTCTCTTCTGATTGATTTTTTGTTAATCTGTTTCTCTACCATCTTTGTGTTTGACATCTTCTTTCATTGCCACAATTGCTCATCACATGATGAGAACCCAAACCAGATGCAGATCGAAGCAGATCGAAGCAGGAATTTGCAGCTACAAAGGATAATTTCAATCTGGGTGCAATTGCAAATTAGCTGCAATACTTCATAGAATCCTTACATGGTCAGTATACACTCTTGTTTTCTTTGTGGATTGGATGTCAGTATTTTGCAGAGGCTGGATGGGCAGAGGGTGGACGAATGATTGCCTGTACACAACCTCGACGAATTGCAGCCCAGGTGAAATGCACACTTTTCTGCTCCTGTTGTCACAATGCAGGTTCAGATCAGCAGCTACCCAAACTGATGATCCTATCTGAAGCATCTTAAGGTGTTTGTAGCAGGGTTGGTTGTGTCTCTCACCAGGCATGCATACAGGACTTCATATGCTGACTTGTAGAACAAAAATTGAGTCTGCTGGGATTTGGGTTGGAGCTAATGCTTGAAATGGTTGTGGCATTTGCATTGGACCGTTAGAGAGACAAACAGGCCCTGGAAGAAGAAGATTTCGGAGGAGTTGTGCTCTTCTGAGTCTGCCAATAGTGGGTCACTTATTTGAAGCAGCCATGGACCTGTGACCACTTAAGTAGATGCAGCATTCAAGCAAGCAGCAATTACAGCAGACCTTGCAAATTGACTCTTGAAACTTGTCACTCTGTGATGCAATCAATTGAACCACGGATACCTCTGTTGATGATGGGTGTGCTACAGACAGTTGCAGCTAGAGTGGCAGAGGAGATGGGTGTCCCAGTTGGTGCCGAAGTTGGGTACTGTATCCGTTTTGAAGAAGTCACAACTCCCGTACGTGAAAATGTTTGTGATCATGATATTGTGTCCAATTTGCAACAACATTTGTTCTATTGGTGGCTTCTTGTCAACTGTACCAATTGCATTTAGTACCAGATCCAATGCACCACTTACATTGATGCAGACCTGGTGAGGTTGAGAGAAAATGCAGTTCTTGAGAATGGGTACTGAATGCTTTTGCTCTTTTGGTTGGTTTTTGTTTGTTCCTTCAAAAGGGTGTGACCAGGATAAAGTACTTGACAGATGGTGTGCTGCTGAGGGAAATGATGGCAGACCCATTGCTCTCTTCTTACAGGCAAGATGACCCTATCTTTTTCCTCTTTTCAGCTAGAGAAAATGAGAAGAAATCTCTGGTATCACAATGCAATGTCTCTTCTCCCTCCATCTTTCTCATGCAAATGTCTGGAGATCTCGAATGAGCAAAATACATTGAGACCGGAGTCTTGCTGATCTCCATCATCTTATGAAGTCATTGCTCAGTTCATATCAACCTGGATTTTTTCCCTCTCTGTCAAGCACTTGGAATACATGAAATTCACTTGACAAGTGATATGTTATGTGTGTGACCAGTGTGATCATGGTTGATGAGGCCCATGAACGCAGTATTGCCACTGACATGCTTCTCGGCCTGCTGAAGAAGGTGTGCAAGCCTTCCAAATATACATGTCAGTGCTCAATCATGCAGATGGTGGTGCAAGAGAAGTAACCATAGTGTTCATTCAGTTTGGGCTGTGGTACTTCTTGTTGGAGCTGCCAGCTTGCAACATCTGGGATTTGTCTGAGATTGTCACTCAGATGTGTGCAATGAATGGACTACAGATCCAGCGGCGACGACCAGAGTTGCGACTCATTATTGCTTCAGCCACACTAGATGCAGAATCCTTCTTCAACTTCTTTGATTCCAGGCAAACTCCCCCTTTGCCCATATGTCATCTTCTCACCTGGGAAAGTCTTGCTGGTCAGGCACTTTGTGATGAGTAGTGCTCATAAGGTTACAACTGACTGCCCACTCACTTGTGTTATGCAACCTTTCAAAGTGTTGTTGTGGAGTTTTCCTCTGCAATCTCATCTCATGCATAGGTGTTTGAGAGAGAGTTTCATGTGACATGCAGTACAGAAAAGCGGCAGAAGATGTTGGATCAGAAGGAGTCCATGCCCAGCCCAAAACCTGCCATCCTCTCAGTTGAGGTAAGTCTGCGTTGCCAACAGCAGCACTAATAATTGTGTCAGAAATTCAGTGGAACTCCCATGAAGGCTTTTTGTCTTTGTGGTGTGTTTGTTGCTTGTCATAAGAAACAATGGGTGAAAGAGTGAACAGTGGGCTGCTGTTGATCAGCATTCGTTGCAACTGTTGGGGGCAGGGGAGGGCACATTCTGTGCTTGTGCATTATGCAGAGGAGCCTGTACAAGACTACCTACGAGCTGCTGTTTCAACCACTCTCTCCATCCATAAGACAGTGAGTGCCATCACATAACTGTGGACGTGCTGAAGATCACATTAAAGCTTTGCCTTTTTTCTCTGCTGTGAGAAGTTCAACGAACAGGATCAACCATCGTTGCAGATTTTGTTACACATCAAAGAGGTCAAATTTTCGGATCTCTTTACATTCTCCCATTTTTGATGGTTGGGTGGAGATGGGTGGTACTGCAGGAAGGTCCTGGTGATGTGTTGGTGTTTCTGACAGGACAAGATGATGTGGATGCCGCTGTACAGCTCATAAACGAGGAGGCTGAAACATTGCCTCGGAACACAGCAGGTATATATAGCAGCTGTAATTTGTTCTGTGTTTTGCATGGCCATTGCTCCATCTGTCCATCAACATTGACTTATATGTGTGTCTCTGACTTCCTTGTTGCATGTTGTAACAAGAAATTGAGAAAAGGTGGGAACTGAGGTTGTAGTATGAGAGGTTTATGTCAGCAAAAAATTTGATTGTAGAGTTTGCTGATATTTCTGCTCCATGTGATCTATCTATACTCATTCTGCAATGGAACTAAACAACAGGGTTGCTTGTCTTGCCACTTTATGCTGGACTGCCACGCTCTGATCAGGTGTCTCTTTTATTATCTCTGGCTCAAATCTTCAGTTTTTTCACAGATTCTTACTCATGGGTTTGGTAGAGCTGTGTTATTACTGAACCTGTGTTTTTCTTTACTGATGATGGGAGAAGGAGCTGGTGCTGGGGCCTACGCCACGAGGAAAGAGGAAAGTGATCGTTGCAACCAACATTGCAGAAACTTCAGTCACACTGGAGGTTGGTGCACTGACTTGTAACTCACTCTCCCTTTTTCATGTTTGTTGGGTGTTTATTTGGTAAGGAAAATTGGCACTTGACTTAATGTCTGCAAGGTCCAGCCTCATTCCGCAGCAATCAAGCATTTGTGTACATCAACAGAGTTCTACAGATTTCTGCTCTGTATTACCAGTTGCTGCACCTCTGATGGTTCCGACAAGTTGCAATCTGCCGTTTTATGGTGCAGCTAGTTTTGTAATCAAGGTTGTTGCAGTGTTTATGCGGATTCCAGACAGAGTACACAAGACTGGGGATGATGGTGTCTCTAATAGGTGATCTACTAGTGGATGGTTTGGCTAGTAACAATGCTGAGTGGACCCAATGCAGGGAATAGTGTACGTTGTTGATAGTGGCTTCTCCAAGCAGCGCTTTTATAATCCTGTACACTATCTTACCTTCACTCAGTTACACTATCCTTAACTCATATACCAATTTGCTATATTGATTACAGACTTCAGAATTTGCAGTTACAACAAATTTTCTGTCTTAATATTGGCAGTGGGCTTTAGGATCTGAGACAACCATTGGTGATGATGATGTGATTGAGAAGGAAAACCTCAGGAAAAAAACTCCTGAATGTGTAGATGACAGATGTAGAAGCACTGGTGGTGGCACCTGTGTCACAAGCATCAGCCAAACAGAGAGCTGGAAGGGCTGGCCGTGTGCGACCTGGCAAGTGTTTCAGGCATATGACCCATCCCACAACACCATCGATTTCATGGAATTCATGCTGTAAGCAAGTTGAATGTATGCCCATTTCTGTTGAGGTCCACATAACCTTTTAGGGCTTCATCATATCTGCCATCTATATGCCAGGCTTTATACCGAAGAAGCATTTCTGAACGAGATGAGGACAGAGGGTGTACCAGAGATGCAAAGGTCAAACCTAGTTTCAGCAGTTCTACAGGTACTTTCTCATAATTTTCCCTTGCTCTTTCTTACATTCAACTGGCTCTCATCCTCTGCATACACAAAGTCTCAGATTTGTGTCGCCATGGAATTTTTATTGGCAGTTGAAAGCCCTTGGAATAGACAACATCATGCGGTTTCATTGGTTAGCACCACCACCTGCTGAGACCATGGTGAGGGCTCTTGAGATTCTTTATTCTCTCGGTGTACTTGATGCGGCAGCCAAGCTCACCTCACCCCTTGGCTTCCAAATTGCAGAACTTCCACTGGTGGGTTCTTGTCCTACTAGATCTTCTTGTGAACAGCACTGGTTCAATGAACATACATGAGCATGTATTTGCCTCAAATGAAAAAAATTGTCTTTAGGAGCTAACTACAATCATGCTGACCCAAAGTGGATTTGTGAGCAATGAAGGAACCAATGACAGCCAAGATGTTGCTATCTGCTGATAGAGAAGGATGCTCACAAGAAGCACTCACAATTGCAGCTACATTATCTGTTCAGGTGCACTGCTTTTAAAACTGGGTGCGTTCCTGTGTGCTTGCTGTGAATCTTTTGAAATCTCCATAGTCAACTTCCATGAGAAGTTCAGGGAAGTTCAGGGAAAGGGCCTGAGTTTCTTACTTTCTTAATTCTCTGTGCACAGAGTATTTGGGTATCCAGCAGAGGAATGCAGAAGGAGCTTGATGAGGCACGGGAGCATTTTGCAGTTGCTGAGGTGCACAACTGATTTTACCTTATTTTCTGCAGTGTTGTCTGATTACAAAGGGTTGCCAACTTTTATCGCCTCTTCCTATAACCCATCTCCCCCAAAGGATGGGTGGATGGATAATTGACACTCGTAGGTAGGTTCAAGATGTGGGAAGCACCATGTTGATGACAGTTCTTATACCCTTGACTGGAGTTTTTGACATTCCAACAGGGGGATCATGTGACGTTCCTGAATGTATATGAAGGATTCCGGCATGCGAGCAATCCATCACAATGGTGCTACAAGAACTGTGTCAATTACCAGGCAATGAGGAAAGTGATAGTGGTGCGTGAACAGCTGAGCAAGTTGCTGCAGCGACTGGGTGTCCACCTTCAATCTTGTGGTTCTGACACTGAAGTTTGTTCTCTCCACCTAGTCCTTTGCCAGATTGAGAAATTTCCAAAGTTGCAAATCTGGTGTTTCAAGAGCTCATTTGTTGAGGATTCTTTTCCAAGGTAGTTTGCTGAATCCATTTGGAACTGTACTAGTGGTGGTTGAAAGGCAAAGTTGCAGAGAATGAAGTGACCATAGTGTATGGTTGGGACATTGCAGGCGATAAGGAAGGCAGTTACTGCTGGATTTTTTTCTCATGCTGCCAAGCTTGAGGTCTGCCTGGTTCCTTCATCTATGTATGTTATGCTATTCTTAAGGTGGAGCTGAAAGCCATAAAGCTTTCCAGAGTTTAGGGTTTAGGTAGATCATGCACAGAAACTATGGTTCTTTGGGTGATGTGATTTATTTGTATAGACTCCATCCACATTGCTGATGTGCTGCTGCGGCATTTTTTCTTTGCAGGCAGTTGGGGACCACAATAGCTATCGTTCCATTCGAGGCAATCAGGAATTGTACATTCACCCGTCTTCTGTTCTGTTCAGGTACATTCCACTAGATGAACTAGACAAAAACAAGCTCATCTAGCTCAATGTATGCCTAAACCAAAGAAAAGCTTCCTGAATGCTGCTAGTTCTTCTAAGGATTGAGGAGCTGCTGCTGATTGTGCTTTTGTTTCCGCAACCTTTTGCAGGGCAACACCAAAATGGGTGGTGTTTCATTCAGTCTTTTTCACAGAGCGGTATTACATGCGAGAAGTGACTGCAATTGACCCTGCCTGGCTTGTGGAATTAGCTCCTCATTTTTTCCAGCATCAGAAGTCGTTTTCAAGGAGTTGATAGATTTCACATGCATAGTAGGTAGTACTTTTGGAACTGGAACTAGGTGGTACCTTTTGCATCAGCAAAAATAGATCAGACAAAACCACAAATTTTTGTATACATGATGAGCCACACACACACACCGAAGTAAAAACAAATTGTTCAAACAGTCCAAGACATAACTCCTCATACTTTTTTGTTGATGCAGTTGCGGAATTGACTACTAGTAGTCTTCAATCGTGGTGCTCTTTCCTGTGGCCTCTAGTATTGTGTGTGCATTCTTCAAGTGCTTTTCTACATTGTTTCGTCTCATCTCTAGTGCACAGGTTCATCCACCGCATTCAAAAGATTTGCTTCCTTTGATTTCACAAACCAAGACTGATACAAGAATAGAATGAAAAACAGGATTTTAGGGTTCAGATGCCGCAAAGCAGATCTGGCAACAAAAAAACCCTTTCGGGTTTCTTTTTTTCTCTTGCACAAATTATAATGCTTTACTCATTGTAGTGAATTGCACCCACTTTCCATACTAGAAATGCCCTTTGCTAACATGAGTCCTATCACAAGAACAACCGAAAGACCTAGAAGCAAAGCATCAGTGCTCAATTTGAGAAATTTTCATCGGTGCTCAAGTGATCATACGTTCGTTGAGCAACAACTCAAATGCAATTTTTTAAAAGATTTATGTAGGGTTTGTTTTCATCATGATATATGACCCTAAACCCTAAAACCCTACAACCATAATTTAAGCTTTAATATATATACTGAATTTATGAATATTATTTATTTCAATCATCAATAAGAATAAGTCCTTTAACTTCATTAAAGAACCACATGTTTTAATATGCATTTCTTTTTACATTTTTAGAAATGCAAGTACACAAAAATAAATATCACATTTTTACAAAATATTAATTTGGTTTCAATCAAGATTTTCTATAAAGGATTTTCTATGAGATGTATTAATGTGCTTTCAACTTTTTCATATTATAATCATATTTTGAATGTTTTTTTTAACTCGTTTATGTTGAAAATAGATTTTTTTTTTAAAAACTAAATTCATTTGTCTACAACTTTTCTAGCATATTTTTTCACATGCTTGAACTAATCTAGTGAGGAAAAAAACATTTGTTTAGCACACTCATGTTTTATTTAGCTAACAAATCACTTCAAATTTTTGAAATCCCAACACTAAAACATTTGCATCACCATAACATGAAAATACAATCACTATATGTGTGTGTGTTTTTTAATTTCTAAACAACACACTACAAGTGGAAAGATTTTGAATAAGCCTATGGCTATCATTAAAAATTATGCAAATTAAAAAATTAATAAAAATTTAAAAAATAAGCTACCCATCAAATGAGGAGTTTTAAAATTAGATGCATTCAAACTTTCCCAATGTACCCCAAAAAAAAAGGGGGGGCTTTTAAAAATTCAATATGAAGTTCATTTTCAACATTTTTTATAATTAATATTCTATTTCATATTAAAACTCCAAGCTTTCTAATGATATTTATAAGGTGGTTTACCAACATTTTTGACCAAAAGCATAGAGGAACATTATTGAATTTATAGTTTGATAACTATCATATTGTAAAACATTAATTAATTGTAACTAACATTAATTAAAAATGAGTCACCATTGAAATCTCAAGATAACAATGATGTGACAATTTTTTTTTGTGTGAAAATGAAGTATAACTTCCCCAAGAAGAAAAGGGGAATTTTTTTATAAGGCTTCAAACAATGTTTCCTAAACAAAATGCTTATGAAAATGAGGTTTATTCTTTTTCCAACAAAGAAAATGGGGCAAGTACTCTTTCTCTATGAAATATAATTTATTTGTTAAGAATGGAAACATAATGGTGCATAACATTCAAAAAATCAAAAGGTTTAAGATTTTTAAATGAATTTAAATCTTTTGAAATGTTTGAACTAGTTCAAAAAAAAATGCACAAAACAAAAAGGATAAATCATTCAATGCAAAATCTAATAAAAAAAACTTCATCCATTGTCAAAAAAATTTCATTCAAATGTTTTTGGGGGTTTTAAGGTTTTGCATCTTTGGCCGTCTACATTTCTTTGATGAGTCCTTTCAACAAATGGAAATCAATTTTATAACTTTAGATTAACAAAATTTCAATTAATCTGATAGTAAGTGGTGCATGTAGAAATCTCCATCAAAATAATTTATATACGTTATTGCAAAAAAAAAAAAACTAGCCATTAAAGAAAATCCAAACCATTCAAAATCCAATAACACAACAATATTGTGGGATTGATTACAAAAAATGAATACAAGAGTTGGAAAAAAATTAAAATTATAAGAAACCTTAAATTGAATTAAAGAAATCTTAGAGGAGGATTTTAAAAATTCCCTTGGCCACAAGTCAAAATATTGTCTAAGTTTTTACACATTTGACATTGAATTACAAAATTTTGAAATGTTTACATTCAACAACAATTTTAACATTTAACTTTTCTCATGTGCATGTGACCAAATCTTGGTTCACATATGTTGAAGTCTCTAAAAAGCTCACAACAATTCAAGACTTTGTTGACAAACCTTTAGTAAGCTTCTTTGGGAAATGTTTTTTTTTGGAGTTAATAGATTCAATTGAAATGCTATAGTTTGTTGAATTCATGTTATCATGCATTTGTGATTGCTTGCGTTTGTGAGTTTGTTGGTAAGTGATGATTCTTTTCTCCCTCTTTCCATTTCCATGCAAGTGCAAATTCAAACGTCATATCATCATTTTTTTTAGGATGTTACAAAAAACAAAATAGAAAATATAGTTGATGAAGTGCAAGATGCTTATAAACTCCAATGAGTTACCAATTAGTAATATTTTAGAGGGTTTTCAATGCATGGGTCAGGTCAGTTGTTGTTTTGAGTCTTCCTCAATGATTGTCATGCAAGGTGGTTAGTGTAGAAAAAAATTCCAAGGTAACAACAACAATTATATAAAAGCTATTAAAGGATTTTAATGGAAAATAGAGATGCAATTTTTCACTGCATTCGAAACACTTAGTGGCAATAGCTTGAAATTTTTTTCAAGATGACAAAGATGAATAGAGAACATCCAAACTAATGTGGGGAGGATTTTATTTATTTTTTGACAATAATCTAATATGGGTATTTAAAATTAAAAATTCAAAGAATTGCCTAGGTTTGGTTATTTTATTTTTAGGAGATTTAAAGGATTGCCAAGCTTTGAATCTTAAAAACCCAAAGAGGAGCGGTTGTGAAATGGGGGTGGGGATTAGAATATGTGATTAACCAAGAATAAGGCTCAATTCTTTAACAAAAATTCATATTAGTACAAACATGCTTTCTTAATATTAGGGTTTTGAGAAAACCCCTTTCAAAACATATGTCAAGTTTTTAACAATGTCATACAAGGTTGGATCTTTGTCGGGTTTTTAAAGCTTTGACAAATAGTCTTAAATCATTTAAGCTTACATGGCAAAAATTGTTTTTCTTTGCAATCTAAACGCAAACACAATTACAAGTTTTAAAAGCATTGTGCAAAACAAAACTTCAAAAAGGTGATTGTTATCGTTGTTTTAAAGGCATAGTGCAAAACAAAACTTCCGAAAGGTGATTGTCATCATTGCCATTGAAGCTAAAAAAACTACAATCCAAAACAGTTAGGTTAACCAACTATGACCTCCTCCGAGTATGTATGAAAAGGTTATTTATATGGCCTTTTGAGAAACACCCTACATTGTTATTAACTCGGGGTTGGGTCTGGTTGCAAATATTAGAAACTTTATAATCACTAATTATGAGGTGGGGGTGGGTGTTCTTCAAAGATAAAGTGTTTTGTGCTAAGGAATATTGTGTGTGTTTTGTGAAACACCTTTACATAAACCTCTTTGTATTATTTTCTTTGTTTCCTTAAGTAAGATTTTGTATTAGGATGAAAAACATTCTTGTTTGTGTTTTGGAACTATGGTCATTTGGACATGGCTATGTATGACATGCTTTCACTAATCTTTTCAATGAAAGTGTTATTGAGATAAATAATCTTAGAGATTTTTGAATTTGAAATCTTGAACATTTCAATTCTTTGAATAAAATGCACTGCTATGTTTTTTGATCTTAAAAAATAGACTTTACTTCTTGGAGAAAGACTTCTTGCTGCAATTTTTTCTATTACAAAATGATTAAAACCCATTTTCATAAGCATTTTGTTAAGAAACATTGTTTGAACCTCAAAATTCTTTTTTTAAAAAGTAAACACTAACAATGGAACATCATTTGGTTGTTTTGTATTTTTGGCCAGCCCAAAATTCCTTGGTTTTATATTTCTTGACACCTTCAACTCCTCCATCAAAGATGTAAATGTGGAATTTGGAATGTGTTTTGAAAGAGATGTCAAAATATAACTATAATATGTTAGAAAAAACAAATCATGATAAAAATTGATGTTTCATTGAATGTAGATGTTGCCTAATTCTTTGGCATAATAAGCACTTGCCAAAGCAATTTAAACATGGATGATCTTACAATAAGTGTGAAAAAATGGTAGTATATATATATATATATATATGAGTAGTATATGTTTTTATAAAAATGATAAAATGCCATTTTTTGCCCCCTTTGGTGGGTGCAATCACAGTCAAATGAGCCAAAAAGCTCATCGCATGACTAAAAAATAAATTGTATTGTGTTACAAATATTTATGTGGTGCCACTTTAATGTCATGTTAATCATGGGAAGTTGTGCTAAATGAGTAATATGAATTTTTAGGAATTCAAGTGAAATTTTTATTCAATTTATTTTTGGGTTTCAATTTAATAAAGACATTTGAATTTGAAAAATAGTTACATCAAAAGCAATACATTTTATAAGGACTATGCCAAGGACTTTCTTAATAATTTTTTTTTATGATAACAAATTCACATGATAGTAACCTATTACCCACATTAAGAAAACACTCAAAATTTAAAATTTATGAAATTTGATTTTTTCTAAAATTCAATGTATGTTTTTATAATCTCAAAAGTTCAAAAATCCTTTACAACATGCAAATGGTGTGTAATACATATGGTTCAAAAAAACATACAAAACAAAGTTATAGCTTATGATAAATAAAAAAGAACTAAAACCCAAAGACTTTAACATGAATTGGAAAGAATTGAAATTATGATATTTTTTAAGAAGAAATGCAAAATCTGGCAAAAGTTTTACGCTTTTAAGAAAATCATAGTTATTTGAACAAGATTAACACAAAAAATGTGATATATTATAGAAACTATAAATTTTTTAGTAGCAAGTTATAAAATATTTCATTTAAAAGTTTTTTTATATTCAAAAGTCATGAAGACTAAAAAAAGGGTGACAATCCTTTTGCAAAGTAATCATGTTGCTCGTTTGATTATGATCACACCTTGGTGAGTTATTTATTAAAAAAATAAAAGTTTGGTAAGTTACAAGGGGAAGAAACAAGTTAGTATATTGTCATTAAAAAAAACAAAAAAATTAATATTCAAACCTAAGAAACATATATATTTGAGGCCATGAAATTTTTTTACAAGAACTAAGACGATGATATAATTACCAAGGTTTTTGTATAGAAAATTTGATATTTTATGTTGTTAAACAATAGAATGGATTGTACAAACAACAAATGAAACTATGCACAAATGATAAACACAAGAAAAATGGATAAGATAATAGACAAGAAATTGATGCAAAAAAGTTTCCAAAGTTATGAAAATGAAACAATCATTTTTATATATACACTAATGCATAATTTGGAAAAAATGTAGGTTTTTGCATGAAAGGACTTATGACTCTATTTAGAATGTCAATAATAGAAAAAGAATTGAATGCAATACATGATTCAATGATTACATTTTGTTTAAGCATAATGTTTGTGGATGATGGCATGAGTGGAGTTATGTCATGAGTGCAACATGTACCAACACGAGTAGAAAAATGATGAGGATATGATCATTGCATTGTTGTATGTGATGTATGTGCATTAGTTTTTTATGGGGGATGTGTCTATCCATTGTCTTGTAAATTGTCTTTCAATTTTTTTGTTGCAAAATAATTTACAAAAATATGTTAATTTATCAAACTTATGCATGACACACAAAACTACAATACAAAAGAAGAAAAACAAACATGTGACCATCATCCACATACACATGACCAAAATCGAGAAAATTCCCTATAAGAAGAAGAAAAAATAATTAATAAAATCAAACATGCAACCAACACCCACAATATGTGCAACCAAAATTGAAAACCCTTGAAAATAAATAAACAATTAAACAAATAATTCTTTCAAATATGTGACCAACACCCACTATAAATGTGACCAAAATTGAGAAAGCTTTAGTTTTTAAAAAATCTTTTGAACATGCAACCAAAAAAAATTCACATACGTTTTTCAATATATATAAAGAATTTAGTTATACATGTGATCATGAAAAAAGAAAGCACAAATTTTATTCTTACATAATTGGTCTTTGAAAGCTTTACATGCAAGTATAAAATAAATAAATGGGATATCTAAACATAAAAGATCTAAAATGGAATTGTAACAACTTATGTGCAACCATTGTTTTCTTTTTGTGCAAAAATCTCACCAAAATGAAAAAAATAAAAGGGAATTTTTCATCACAATATTCCTCTTAATAATTTCAAATTTGAAAAATTAAAAAAAATTCACCACATTTGGACTTTGATTTTAGTTTGGTCGCATTTAAAAACTAGTTTTAAAAATATTTAAATATATAAATTCTAAAAGTTTATCACCAATTTAGTGCTTAATCCTTCTTGGGACGATAGCCAATTGATGCAACATTAGAAAATGAATTAGATTGTAAATAAAATGAATAAATAATGAATAAATAAAATTTCATTGAATGACCAAAATGAAATTACATTTAAAGTATCACATTTGCAAAATAATTAATACAACTTATCATATACCCGGGTCAAGGTCTCACGGTTTAGCCACCATAAAAAATTAATAAAAGCAATTGAAAAAAAATTATGAACATCAAATTTAATTATGTTTCTATGCAGAATGGAACAATGTTTTACTTACTGGATCTTGTTGATCATTCATGGACCATGGGTTTGAACATTCCAACTACAAACCATAAGAAGGTTGATAATGTGTCCATTTGTTGCAATTGCACTCAATCATAATACATTTGGTTTTAAGCATTATTTTTTCAAATAAATTTCACATAAAGTGTATAAATTTCATATTTAAATATGTCCCTTCAAAAAAAAAAATTCTACAAAATATCATTACATTAAAATAAAAAATACATTACCAAAAATATAGTAGTAATTAGGGTTTTTTTTTTAAAGAGTTCTAAAAGCAAGTTCATTGGAGAGATGATCACCCAAAAAAAAGATTCATTGTACGAGGATTGATTGCATGATAGAGATTCCCCATTGTACGAGCTGGATTGCATCATGGAAGAGATCTCCATACGGGTGCAAAGTTGCACAAATTGTGTAGCTCACTGGTGAA
>Ga0116229_10005392_pt1 | contig 20890 bp, 17 predicted proteins | sample S1TSphgellanicum_3_FD_87313 | JGI IMG/M metagenome (GOLD analysis project Ga0116229, IMG submission 87313) | Host-associated microbial communities from peat moss isolated from Minnesota, USA - S1T2_Fc - Sphagnum magellanicum MG | ecosystem: Host-associated > Plants > Peat moss > Unclassified...
ACGCTGATTGCCGCCTCGACAGGCGCAAAGGGTGCTGCTTCGGCTTGCGTGGCCTTTTCTGCGGGCAGGCCTTCAGCACCAGGGGCGAGAGGCGCTGGCTCAGGTAGAGGCCCGGCGCTGGCGGCAGCGGCGTCCTGCACCTCGGGCGTTGGTGTTGGCATTGGCGGCGTCTCGCCTTTCGCGATTGCGCTCGCGCCCGCGGCGGGGGCGCTCAGCTGCGCAGCGCTTTGTGCCGTACTTGTTGCCAGATCCGATTGCGACGGCGCGGTTTCCGGCTCGGCCGCCGCGAACTCCCCGTAGAGGCACAAAAGCGGCAGGGCGAGAAGCAACGGGCGCGGCAAAAGGCCGCGGCCAAGACGCGACGCCAGGCGCTTGGCTAGAGCCCGGCGCATACGTTCTGCTGGTTGGTGTCGACAAACGGCTCCGTCGGACACTGCACATACAGCAGTTGCGTGCCGGGACCGCCGGGCGCCAGCTGATCGGCGCGGATCGCAGGGGGTGCATTGCCGATACCGTTCTTGAGCACGTTTGCGGCATTGGACAGGCCAAGGAAGGAGACCATGTCGTCCTGGCTTGTACCGTCGCCTGAAACGCCAATGGCGCCGACCAGAAGACCGTTCTTGTAGATCGGCACGCCCCCGGCAAAAATCTGCAGGCCATCTGGCACCTGCGGCAGACCGGTGCACGACGCCGGTGCGCCACCTGCAAGAACGGTGGTGATCGCATTGAGATCAAGATCGAGCTGCAAGCCGTCGTCAAAGATGCTCCAGTTCGAAAACGCCTTGGACAGCGGCCCGGGCGGGCTGCCATTGATCCCGTCCGGAAAGAACGGTCGCGAGATATTGCCAAGCGCGCGCGCAGACCAGGCCGTCTTGCCGGTAAAGATGTTCGGGTCGGCAAAGAACGCCTGCGAGGCGCTGACGTAGCTCGTGATCGGATTGGATCCCCCTGCCGGATAGACCGCCGCGGGCTGGGCCAGAAGCTGGGATTGCGCTGTCGGATCCGAAAAGAACAGCACGGTGCGCGCCTTTTGCGCCGAGACGTCGATGCCGAACACTGGAGCATCGGGCGTGCGCACGAAGCCCAGGATCTTGCCGGTGTGATCGACCACCGTGATCGAAATCTGCGCGAGCGTATTGAGCGGCTGGCGGATCTGGGCGCGGGTGTGGTTTGCGACCATCAGGGCCTGGCTGAGGATTTCTGTCACGTCGCTGACTTGCATCGAGCCGTCGCTTGCCGCTATCGGTGGATAGCGGTTCTGGTTGTTGCCATCGACGAGCACATAGCCGTTGAGCGAGGCGAATGCGCCGGTATCGGCGCGGATGCCCGAGCCCGCCGAACCGAACGCCTGGCCTTGCGCTACGGCTTTGCCCGGATAGTTGGCTGCGGCCACGAGCGCGCCCGGCAGTGACGCGAAGGCGGCATGATCTGCCGGGTTGGAGGCGAGCGAGCTCGAATTGACGTAGCGCAAGAAGATGCCGCCGGCACTGATCTTGTCGGCCGTGATTGCAGCTGGGGCTGCATATCCGGTCGAGCCGGCAAGGGCAATCTCTTCGTTGATGTCAGGCGCCCGATTGCTGAAATCGTAGTCGAGCGTATAGAGCCCGTCGGCGACGACGCCGATGCCGCCCACGACATTGCCGTTCTTGTACAGCGGCAGGCCGCCTGGCCCTGCGGAGAGCCCGAGCGGCGAGAAATGAGGCCCGGTTGCGCCCGTGCTCTGCACGATGTCGCCGCAGGGCAATGAGGAGAACTGCACGCCAAAGAGCGGGCCGGCAGGCTGGTTGGTGTCGCCCGGATTGAAGTTTTCCTGGACGATCTGCGAGGCGGTGCGTGTCGAGAAGGCGTTGCCGTTGGAGGACAGGTAGGCGCCGGTGATGGCCTTGGCTTCGGCCGCCAAGGTGTCGGGCAGCGTGGCATTTTCAAGGCCGCCTACGATGCCGCGAAACGACGTCACGGTGACCGTCTTTGAAGCCCCTGTCATGCGGAACACGGCAAGCACATTGCCAACGCGATCGGACACGGCGATGGTGGCGAGCCGTCCGCGCGCCTGGGCTTCGCCTACCGCCTGGGCCACCACCGTCTGAACGTCGTCAGGCGTGAGAAGATCGGCTGTGTCGGTGCTGCAGGTGCTGCATGCAACCGGCGCTGCCGGCGTCGTGTCGCCGCCGCCACCGCCACCGCAGGAAGCGCAGAGAAAAGCCCCCGACACGAGCAAGAGCAACGTACGCAACGACGGTCGCAGCGACATCAATGCGACTCCTCGACGAGCGCATTGCTGCGCGCACCGGTGGCCTTGGGTCCGGCCATTTCCTTGGCGGGCAAAACGCCCGCGGCGTTTTCTGCAAGCGTGGTCTTGCTGTCGGGATGCATGTGATAGTCGTGGCAGAGGGCGCAGCCGCTTGTGACCTTGCCGGCGACAGGCTTGTTGCCGGCGTGGCAGGTCCTGCAGGTCTCGATGGTCGGCATGGCGATGACATCGGCGTCGTGAACCCGCGACACCGGATGGCATTCAGCGCAACCGACGGCGGCGTGTGCCGAATGTTCGAAGTGTGAATCGGGCATCCAGTGCTGAACGCCGGCCACGGGCGCGATGGCGTAGGGCACGGCGGCATCGCCGGTCGGGTTGACCGTATGGCAGGTCACGCAAACGCGCACGGTGAAAATGTCGCGCGCGGCCAGTTCGGTGGCGCGGCTGGCCTCGGCAGCGGTCTTGCCCGGATTGACACCCAAGGGTTTCGCGGTGCTCGCGCTGATCACCACTTTTTCGATACCGGCGCTGCTGCTTGCCACGATCGGCTCGGTGCCAAGCGCTGCTGCGGCGTAGAAGTCACGCAGCGTGGCCATGACTTCGGCGGGTTGTGCATGCGGCACCTGGCGCGCATTGCCGGGCTGGAATTCGAGCCGGTGGCACTGGCTGCAATTGTCCTTCATGCTCACCGGCTCAAACCCCACACCGGTGGGCGAGGGCACATGGCAGTCGGCGCAGTGCATGACGACACGCGTGCCCTTGGCATCGGTAACGGTTTGCTGGCCCGTCTTGATTTCCGGCGCGGCGACGCCGCGGGCGGCAAGATGGACGTCGTGCGGGAATTTCAGGCCGAGATAGGCGAGCTGCTGGGTCTTGCCGGTTTGCGCCACGGTTTCGATCTGCTTCGCACCCGCTTGCATCACGCTCAGGCGAAATGCCGGGTGGACATCGGCGAAGTCGCCAGCGTTGGCGAGGGTCGATTTCGGGTAGTTGGCGTGGATGTTGGCGTGGCAGTCAGCGCAAAGCGTTGGCGATTGCTCGAGCATGCCGTTAAGGCCGCGGTGGTCGCGGTGGCAGCTGGCGCAGCGTTCTTCCTTGCCCGAGACGCGCAGGGCGATATTGGCGATGTGCGGCGTCGCACTGGCATGACAGGCGATGCAGCGGCTGTCGGCGACCGGCTGGAAGGGATCGGTATGGCACGCCTTGCAGTCATTGCCAAAGCTGCGGTGACCCGCGGCCAGGGGCCCCGCGGTCCAGCCGTTCTTGAGCGCGATGACGGCAGGCGCGTTGGCGCCAAGCGTTGCAGCGCGCGACGAGAAATCGTCCATGCGCGGAATGACGATGAGACAGATGAGGGCCACGATGGCGGCCAGAACGCCGGCCGCCCAGGGGGAAAAACCAGCCTCCTTGAGCGACATCGGTCGGCGCTTGATGGCCTTGTCCGCCTTGGGCTTGATGTCTTCGCGCTCGACGCTTAGCGCAAAGTCGTGGGGCTCGAAACCCTCGGGGATCGGCAGTTCGACCTCACAGTTGTAAGGGCCGATGCGAAAAGTCATGCCCGGGCGCAAATGGGCTGAGCGCACTTCCTTGCCATCGAGCAGCACCGGATCGCCGTGCACCTCGAGCACGAGGCGCCGCTCGCTGGTTTGCGTCAGCGTCGCGTGGTGCAGCCTGACGCGCGCGTCAGGCAGGTGGATCTCGGAGGCGCTGTTGCGGCCGATGTTAAGCGTCTCGGCGGAGATGACGCGGCCATCGCGCACGGCTTCGCCGCGCCGGTTGCGGGTAACGGTCAGAAGCAGACAGCGCATGGCGCCTACCAGTAGTAGAGGACTGACGTCACGTGCGCGATCAACGCCACCCACATGGCGAGCGTCAATGGCACGTGCAACACCAGCCAGAACTGCAGCTGGGCCCGCAATCGGATGTCACGGTTGGCGCGCTCGACGAGGGCGCTGCGCCTAATCAAAAGGGCGTAAAGATCGCGCGCGCGCCGCCCCTGGTCGCCCTTGCCTGCCGCGCCGCGGGCCTCGAGCATCTTCAGCGGCAATCGCGTGCGCGCGCGCTCTCCGCTTGCCGTTAACTGGGCGAACGGACCGCCGCCGATGCGCGTGCCCGCGAGGGCGCGCTCGGTCAAGGCATTGATCTCGTCGGGGAGCTCGAGCACGTCGCGGCGGATCTGGCGGTCAAGCTCGGTAATCTGCTCGAGGCACTGGTCAAGCGACTGCTCGCCCAGATTGGCGGTGATGGCGCGCGGCACGAGGGTGTAGCGGTACATGCCCCAGATTCCGCTTGCGACGACGCAGATCATGAGTGCGTAGGCGGTCGTGTGGATGTTCCATCCGAACGAGAAACCGCAGTGCAGGGTGGCCAGGACCGGCACCGCGAGCCCCAGATAGACGTGGGCCGAGAGCCAGCCGTTGAGATTCGAGCGCCCCGCAGCGTAGCGGCGCTTGCGCAGGCCAAACAGCGTCAGGATCAGCATGAAAAACGCCGCCGTGATGCCAAGCGCGTAGCCTGTGACCGTGGCGCCAAACGGGTAGGGCACGGCCTCGCCACCAGGACGCATATAGATATAGAGGGCGAGGCCGGCAAGGGTGAAGAACAGCGAGGTCTTCAGATATCGAAAGCGACGGTACTCCAACACGCTTGGATGGCGCATCTGGCTTACTCTCCCTTGCCTCGTACGGACGCGGCGCTGCTGAGGTCTTGCGCCCCTGCGCCGCCGTTTCGGCAATATGCGAACACTGTCCGGCAGTGTAGACGCACACGGACGATTAGTGAACGGTGTTAATTACCGTCAACGCCGATGCGTCGCATCTCTGCAACCTCGAGAAGCAAATCACGTGAAATTCGGGTGTTTTATGCTACCAAGGCCCGCCTCTCGTATAATTTGCCGCCTTGACGACCGACTTCACCCTCTATCTGCTGCTCGCGGTTTTGGCGCTTTTGGCCTTGGCGCCGATCCTGATTTCGCTGCTGCGAAAACCGCGCCGCCAAAAAGCAACTGCGACGCCAGACCTGCCCCTGCCTCCCGTGGAAGAGGGCGCAGCGCTCTGGCGCGAGCAGCGTTTGGCGCTTGACGAGGAGCTCTCGCTAGGCCTCATCGGCGAGGGCGAGCACAAGGCGGCGCTGGCCGCGCTCGCCCAGGCGGCAAAAAGTGATCTGGCAGCGCCAGCGGACGCCGTCAAGCAGCGGCCGGAGATGGCCCGCTCAAGGCGCGCATGGCTTGGCGCGGGAATGGCACTGCTGGTGCTGGCGCTGGCAATCCCGCTCTATCTGGGCGTGGGCCGGCCTGATGCGCGCGCGCGCATGGCCGAGATTGCGCCGCAAACCGCGGACGCTGCGCGCGCGGTCGACCCGCAGGTCCTGGCGATGGTGCAAAGCCTTGCCAAAAAGCTTGCCGAGCACCCCGAGGATGCCAACGGCTTTCGCCTTCTTGGCCGCTCCTACATGGTGATTGGCACTTATGCCGGCGCTGCCTCGGCCTACCGCCATGTCCTGACGCTTGATGCCAGCGACGCGCAGTCGATGGTTGATCTGGCCGATGCCCGCGCCATGCAGGAGGGGGGCAGTCTTTCTGGCGAACCCAGCCAGCTGATCGCCAAGGCGCTCGTAATCGACCCGAAAAATCCGAAGGCGCTGGAACTCGAGGGCACCGCCGCCTTGCAAAGGAACGACGCACCGGCAGCGCGCGATGCCTGGCGCAAACTGCGCGCCGTGTTGCCGGCTGATTCTCCGGACGTGGCCCAGCTCGATAACGCACTTGCGCAACTCGATGCCGCGATCGATGGTCGCAGCAGCCGGGCCAATGCCAAAGTGGCGCAAGTTCCAGCCGCGAGTGGCGAGGCGATGGCGCCTGAACAGGGCGCGCAAAAGAGCGTCTCCGGGACCCTTGACATCGCGCCCGCGCTGACAAGCCAGGTCTCGCTTGCCGATGTCGTCTACATCGTTGCAAGGCCAAGGGACGCCAAGGCTGAGGGCTCGCGCATGCCGCTTGCCGTGATGCGCCTTGAGGCGCGCCAGCTGCCCGCGCCGTTTACCCTGTCCGATGCCATGGCGATGGATCCCGCGCACAAGATTTCCGACGTCTCAAGCCTTGTCATCGAGGCGCACATCGCCAAGCACGGCACGCCGATCACGACGGCTGGCGATCTTGCCGCAGCGCCCGTGCAAGCCAGGCTTGGCGACGACAAGATCCACCTTGTGATCGACCACGTCGTGCCCTAGGATCTTTCGTCGCAATGGTATTGTTGGCACTCCCACAGCGTTAATCGAAGGCGCTTCGCATGATCCCTGAACTTGGCCATTTCGCTCTGATCCTGGCGCTTGCCATCGCTCTTATCGGCGCCATCGTGCCGCTTTGGGGCAGCGCCAGGGGGGACGTTGCCCTGATGGGCATCGCACGCACCACGGCGCAGGTGCATTTTGGCCTGATCGCGCTGGCTTTTGCATGCCTTGCGTATTCGTTCTACAGCAACGATTTTTCGGTCGAAAATGTCGCCGCCAATTCGAATTCGCTCTTGCCCGCACCTTACCGCCTGGCGGCGACCTGGGGCTCGCATGAAGGCTCGCTCCTGCTTTGGGTGCTGATGCTCTCGGGCTGGATGTTCGCGGTCAGCGTCTTGAGCCGCAGCCTGCCGCTCGAACTGGTGGCGCGTGTCTTGTCGGTGATGAGCATGATCAGCATCGGCTTTCTGACCTTTTTGATCTTCACCTCAAATCCGTTTCGCCGTCTGATTCCTGCGCCCCTGCAAGGCAATGATCTGAACCCGCTGCTTCAGGATCCGGGCATGGTCGTGCACCCGCCGATGCTCTACATGGGGTATGTCGGCTTCTCGGTGGCTTTTGCCTTTGCGATCGCGGCGCTGCTTGGCAAGCGTCTTGATGCGACCTGGGCGCGATGGGCGCGGCCCTGGACGACAGCGGCGTGGTGTTTCCTCACGGTTGGCATCTGTCTTGGCAGCGCCTGGGCTTACTACGTGCTCGGCTGGGGCGGCTGGTGGTTTTGGGATCCGGTCGAAAATGCATCGCTCATGCCCTGGCTGGTCGGCACGGCATTGATCCATTCGCTGGCGGTGACCGAAAAGCGCGCGGGCTTTAAGAGCTGGACCGTGCTGCTTGCGATCGTGGCATTTTCGATGTCGCTGTTGGGTACTTTTCTCGTGCGCTCCGGTGTTCTGACCTCGGTCCATGCGTTTGCGACCGACCCCACGCGCGGAACCTTCGTGCTGGTGTTTCTTGCCATCGTCATTGGCGCGTCGCTGGCGCTTTACGCCTGGCGCGCGCCAGGCATTGCGCGCGGGCCGGGATTTGCGCTGGTCTCGCGCGAAGCGGCGCTGCTTGGCAACAACCTGGTGTTTGCCATCGCCATGGGCGCGGTCGCGCTTGGCACGCTTTATCCCCTGATCCTGGATGGTCTTGGCTTGAGCAAGATCTCGGTGGGCGCGCCGTACTTCAATACAGTCTTCTTCCCGCTTGTCATGCCGGCCCTGGTGATGATCGGATTTGGCCCGGCGCTGCGCTGGCGCGACGGCTCGTTTGCCGACATCGCGCGCCAGCACCTGCCTTATGCACTTCTTGCAGCGTTCGCAGCGGGCGTGTGGACGTTCGCCGTGCACGGCGGCATGGTCATGGCCCTTGCACTCTTTTTCGCGTTCTGGATCATCGCCACGACGGCGCTGCATGTCGTCGTGCCCTTCATGCGCATGCAGCGGCGCTCGTTCATCGGCCGCATCAGGGCCCAGCAGCCAAGCTTCTACGGCATGCACCTGGCGCACCTGGGCATTGCCGTCTTCATCATTGGCGTTACGCTGGTCAAGAATACCGAGACGGAGCTCGATACCAAGTTGTCGTTTGGCCAATCGGTGATGGTCGGGAACTATTCCTTTCACTTCGATTCGGTCACGCCGTTTGAAGGCCCCAACTACTCGGGATTGCGCGGCCGCGTCGATGTCTCGAAAAACGGCACGCCGATTGTCACCCTCCTGCCTGAGCAGCACACCTTCACGCGCTCCGGGCAAACCATGACCGATGCCGCGATCAGTGCTGGCGTGTTTCGTCAGATTTACGTCTCGATGGGCGAGCCCATTGGCGATTCGGCGTGGTCGCTAAGGATTTATATCAAGCCGTTCGTCTCGTGGATCTGGGGTGGAGCGCTGATGATGGCGATGGGCGGCGGCCTGGCGTTACTCGATCGTCGCTATCGCCAGCGCTTAAAGGCGCGCGTCGTCGCCCCTGCCGTCATGCGCAGGAAAGGCAAGGGCATGCCAACGCCATCGCTCGCGAAGTCATGAAACTCCTCCGTTTTGCGATTCCGCTTGGCGTTTTTGCCTTGCTCGTGGTCTTTCTCTGGCGCGGTTTGGGGCGCGATCCGCACGAAGTGCCATCACCCCTTCTGGGCAAGGCGGCACCGGCGTTTGCATTGCCCGCGCTCTCAAAAGACGACAGCGTCGTGTCAAGCGATTCGATGAGGGGCAAGGTCTGGCTCCTGAACTTCTGGGGCTCGTGGTGCTTCGCCTGCCGCGATGAACATCCGACACTGATGCGCCTTGCCGCAGCCAACGAGGTGCCGATCGTTGGCATCGACTGGAAAGACGATCCTTCAGCGGGAAAGGCGTGGCTTGCCAATCTGGGCGATCCCTACCTCACCACCGTCAAGGATGCGAGCGGCGTGGTCGCCATCGACTACGGCGTCTACGGCGCGCCCGAGACGTTTCTCATCGACCGGCAAGGCGTCATCCGCAAGAAGTTCATCGGGGCCATCACCGACGACGAAATCCGCAATGAACTGTTGCCCCTCGTGCATCAACTGAACCAGTGAGCCGCATCTTCATTTCGCTTTGCCTGGTGTTTTCTGCATTCGCCATGCCGGCGCATGCAGTCGAGCAGGCAGCCTCGCCCGATAGCGGCGTCGCAGCCACGCATGCAAAGCTTGATCCTGCCATGGCGAGGCGACTGAAAACGCTCGAGACCGAACTGCGCTGCCTCGTGTGCCAGAACCAGACGCTTGCCGATTCCGAAGCCGGGCTCGCGCAGGACCTGCGCAACCAGATCGAGCAACTCGCCCTTGAAGGCAAGAGCGACGAGGAAATCAAGCTCTGGCTGCAGGCGCGATACGGCGATTTTGTGCTGTATCGGCCGCCGGTCAAGCCGCAGACGTGGTTCCTCTGGTTCGGCCCGTTCGTGCTCCTGCTCGCCGCGCTTGCCTTCTGGATGTGGCGGCTCGCCTCGCGACGCGTCGAGCCGCGCGCGGATGAGCCCGCCGCCGAGGAATTCGAGCACGTCCTCGAGGCCGCGACCAAATCCAGCTAGTGCCTGACGTTTGGCCTGTATAGGACTTGCCAACATTGCGGCTTGCGCAGGCGAGCCATACAGCTTCGATACGCAGGCGTTCGGACTTCGATGCTCCAATCGGTCTTCAGCTTATTTTGTGGACCGGGTCATGTCGATTGCAAAGGGTTGGAAGTCATTCGGGCGGCCGAGCACGATCGTTTTGCTGTCCGCATTTTTCGCGGATACTGCGATCGCACAGAGCGCGACAGTGGCGCAAAACGCGATAGCGCCGGCAGCAGCCAGCGCTTCCCAGTGTGATCCCTACAAGGATTACGCCTGCCTTGACACCTATCTTGGCGAGGGCTTCTGGCAGCGCCTTGTCAACTACTACGGACTTGAATGGGGCCAGGCGAGCGGGCCCTCGGATCCTTCGGCACCGGCGCAACGGCGCACCGACTGGCCGCCTGCCGCGCAAAGCACGCCGCCGATGCCTTTTACCGAGTGGCCCTACGGCGGTACCACGCCACTTGGCGTGACGCGTCCGAATTCGGTCGACAGCCCGCTCATGAACGCCCTCGGCGATACCGACCTTGGCACCTGGATGACAAGAAATGATTTCCAGCTCTATGGCTGGGTCGATGTTGGCGCCAACCTCAGCACGAGTTCGGTCAAGCCTGGCGGCAACGCGCCTGCAGCCTACCTTTACACGCCAAACACCATCCAGCTTGATCAGGCCGTGATCTATCTCGATCGCTTCCCTGATACGGTCCAGACCGATCACATCGACTGGGGCATGCGCTTGTCCGCGATTTACGGCGAGAACTATCGTTACACCACGTCGTACGGTCTTGCCAGCTACCAGCTGCTCGACAAGAACAAGGTCTATGGCTACGACTTTCCGATGTTCTATGGCGAGCTCTTCATTCCCCAGATCGCAGATGGCCTGATGCTGCGCGCGGGTCGCTACATTTCACTTCCGGACATTGAGGCCCAGCTGGCGCCTAACAACTACATGTATACCCATTCGATGACGTATACCTTTGACAACTACACCAACACCGGTGTGCAAAGCACGCTCGCGCTGAATTCCAACTGGATGTTGCAGCTGGGGATTTCGGCAGGCAGTGAAGCGGCGCTGACCCATCTGCACGAGACCATCGCCAACCCTTACCCGAATGTCCCGGGGACGGGTCCGGGCCAGTACGGCTACAACCCGCTTTATCCGTATTCGAGCTTCAAGAAGGATCCGGGCGCGGAGCCAAGCTATACCGCCTGCGTGCGCTACAACAGCAGCAGTGGCGCCGACGATGTCAACCTTTGCGCTGACGCCATCAACAACGGCCAGTACGGCTATAACAACCTGCAATGGTACGGCTTCACGGCATACCACAAGTTCAACGACGAGTGGCACATCTCATATGAGACCTATCACCTGTTCGAGCGTGAAGTGCCCAATGCGCTCAATCCTGACGTGCAGACCATCTACGCCAATGGCGGCGCACCATTTGCGCCCCGTTACATCCCGTACAACGCGCCTGGGTTGGCCATCTGCTCGAGCGCCAAAGTGATCAGCTGCCGCGCCGGAGCATGGGGCGAGGTGGCCTATATCAACTATTCGCCAGATCCCCTTGACAACTTTTCGATCCGGCCCGAGCTGTATTGGGATCAGCAAGGCCAGCGTACCGGCGTGCGCACGCACTATGTCAATTTCGCGCTGGGCTGGCAGCACTGGTTCTCGCCGCAAATCGAGGTCAGACCCGAGCTCGCGTACTATCGCTCGCTCGATGCGCCGGCCTTTAACGGCAATTCGAACGCCGGAATTGCACCGAACCGCTACTCCGAGACGATTTTATCTGCCGATCTGATCTGGCACTTCTAGCCTTGGCGGCTGAGGTCGTTGCACTATTCCAGGTGGGCGACTTCAGCCGTGTCCAGAGGCCTCGTCCTGATCGGTCGCACGAGAGCGACGAGCGGCAACGTCAAAAGCGTCAAGACCATCATGAAGAAGAAATCGTCGACATAAGAAATCATCGAGGCCTGACGGTTGACCTCGAGGTTCAGGCTCGCCAGCGTTGCAGGATTGGTCAGATCGCCCGCGCTCATCGCAAGCGGATTGAGCATGCCGACATGCTCGCTTAGACCGACGTGGGCAACTTCGGCGTTGCGCGTGTAGAGCGCTTCTACGATCGAGATGCCGATGCTGCTGCCGATGTTGCGCGACAGGCTGTAGATCGATGTGCCGGCTGGCCTCAGTTGCGCGCCGAGCGTGGAGAACGTGACGGCACTGAGCGGAACGAAAATGAAGCCGAGTCCGATGCCCTGGATGACCCCTGGCCAGACGATGTCGCTCTCGTTTAGCACGAGCGTGTAGTGGGTCATCTGCCAGAGGGAGAAAATGGTCAGGACAAAACCCAGGACCATGATCGCGCGCATATCGATGCGCCCGACCATGCGCCCTGCGATCATCATCGACAGCATCGTGCCGGCACCACTGGGTGCAAGCAAAAGGCCGGTGGTGATCACCGGATAGCCGATCAGTTGCTGCAGCATCGGTGGCAAAAGTGCTCGCGTCGCGTACATGACAAGACCGATGACGAAAATCACGAGGACGCCGCTGACAAAATTCCGGTCCTTCAGGACGCGCGTATCGAAGTAGGAGCCACGACCTGCAGTCAGCGTATGGGCGACGAAGAAAATGCCCGCAATCGCGGCGCCACACGCTTCGATGCGGATCTCGTTCGAGCCGAACCAGTCGACGATCTCACCGCGATCGAGCAAGAGCTGCAGAAGTCCGACGGCAAGACTCAGGGTGGCGAAGCCGAAGAAGTCGAACCTGGTCTTGACCTCGTGCGCCTGTTCGCGCATGAAGGTCAGGATTCCAAAGAGCGCGAAAGCACCGACTGGCAGGTTGATATAGAACACCCAGCGCCAGTTGTAGTCTTCGGTGAGCCAGCCGCCAAGCGTCGGGCCGAGGATCGGGCCAACCATCACCCCCATGCCCCAGAGTGCCATCGCCTGGCCTTGACGCTCACGCGGATTGATGTCGAGCAAGGTCGCCTGCGACAGGGGAACCAGCGCAGCGCCAAAGACGCCCTGCAAGAATCGCGCGACGACGATTTGCAAGAGTGACTCCGACATGCCGCAAAGTGCCGACGCGACGGTGAAGCCCGCGACCGCAATGATGAAAATGCGCCTGCGACCGAATCGGTCGCAAAGCCAGCCGGTGGCGGGTGTCGCGATCGCCGAGGCGACGATGTAGGACGTCAAGACCCACGAGATCTGGTCCTGCGAGGCCGACAGGCTGCCTTGCATGTGCGGCAGCGCGACATTGGCGATCGTGCTGTCGAGCGTTTGCATGATGGTCGCAAGCATGATCGACAGCGAGATCATGGCGCGGTTGGCGACCGGCGGCGGCTGTGAACTCATGGTGAATCGAATCCGACGCTCAAGGCACGTTCTTCAGCATGCGCAAAAGCAGGGATTCAAGTTGCGCGACTTCGGCGGCGTTAAATCCCTGAAGCAGTTCGTTGAGCACGTCAACGATAAGGGGCCTGATTGCGGGATAGGCCTTGCGCCCGGCGTTGGTGAGAGAAAGAGTCACCGAGCGCCGATCCTTCCGGTTCGGCTCGCGAGTGACAAAGCCCTTGGCCTCGAGCCGGTCGATGAGACGGGTCATCGCGCCGCGGTCGTAATTGAGAAGACCCGCGAGTTCGGCAGGCGTCGAGGCGATGTCTTCGGCGAGATAGACGACAACTGACCATTGCGCTGCGGTCAGACCCAAAGGGGCGAGGCGTTCGTCGACGGCAAGCATCAAGGCGTGCCGTATGCGGCTGATCAGGCGACCGACGTTGCTGTCGCTTGGCATCGTGGCGGCGGTGTACGGGGGCATCGCCTGAATTGTAATTGCCTAGGCTACTATTGTCTAGGCAGGCAGGGCTCCAGCCGCGCTACCCCGGGCCCGGATTGAGCGGAGTCGACTTTCGAATATAATATTGCCCGATGCGCCCGTAGCTCAGATGGATAGAGTACTTGGCTACGAACCAAGGGGTCGTGGGTTCGAATCCTGCCGGGCGCGCCAATTAATCAAAGAGTTAGGCCACCTTTCGGGGTGGGCTTTTTCTCATGAAGCGGCGGGTGTCTCATAGCAATTTGACTCAGGCCTCTGGGCGAGTGCTAAGACGTCTCAACGTAAGCCTGACCAACTCGCGCTCCCCACTCATCCCGACCCGAAGCCGAAGTTTGCGATTCTGATAAGCGGACGCTCGCGCGTTTTCCATCTCCCCTCTGGTACTTCACCCTAGCGACGCGTCGAGGTCCACCAGAATGAAATGTATCTCATGCTGGCTTGGTAGCAATACATGTTCGGATTTTCCTTGATCGGTTTGGAAATGCTCTTTGAATGCACCAATACACGGATTCCAACTCTCAAACACGCCGGGCCTGGGCGTTGGTTCGTAGCTGAATTTACAATAGTGAAACACTGGCTTGCTTGCATCGTCGTTGCTGCTCCAATTGTTTGGCTGACAAGGTCCTAAAACTGCGCAGTTCAGGGCGAAGCGAGGATCCATGAACTCGCTCACTCTGAGAGGATGCCGGTCAAATTCAAACCCAATTTCTTGCCAGGTCCACCCGCACTCCCCCGGAACAAAAGCGTCACGGAAAATGGTCCAACGGTATTTTCCGTCGAGATCACGTTTGGCTGGAATTCGAACCGTGAATGATCGAAGAACCGGACCGATTCCGAAACCCTTTGCGACCAATGCGGGAGGGGTAATCTCTCTTTCACAATGCGGGCCGCGCACCGTCGCTTGCCAAGTTACCGTCAAATCCCTCAATGGGATCGAAGCAGGGGCATCACCGACGATTGTGAGTTTATCGCCAGCGCGGAAGTTCGGCTCTGCAATGACACTTCCGTGCTCGTCAGTGATAGGTCGAATTTCTTCGCGTGAACTTTCGACGACGCATCCCGCCAAAATGGCGCAGAGGGGCATCATCATCCAAAGAGTTCTCATCCTAGGCTCTTAAGTCAATTTGGTTGAGGGAGCGGCCCGAACGCCTCCGGCCAGATCCGCCATAAATATTTAACGACCGGGAAACCGACGCTGCGAAGTCCCTCAATGGCGAGGGCAAATCAGAAAGTCCGCTTTGGAGCAGTATAGTGAAAGTTTCTGGCCGACAACTGCAGTTCGCCTGGCGTTATGACTGACAAACTAGGCGGCGACTTCGAGCGGCTCTTCCCAGCCCGGAAACACCAAGACCGCCGGGTGACATTTCAACGCGGTCCCGCAAGTGTTTTCGCCCGCTCCACGCCGAGATTTACCCGCCCATTCTCAATGGCAGAAATCGTGGCCTGCGGAATTCCAGTGAGGGCCGCCAATTGAGCCTGGCTTAGTTCTTGAAGTTCGCGGATGATACGAACGGATTCTCCAACCGTTACCTCGATCCTCTTCTTCGCAGGTCGAAAACTATTCATTATCGCTTCCTATAATCGTGCGCGGTTACCTCAAGGACTTGGATCAAGAAAACTGACGCCGAGACTTGGTAAATCACTCATGTGCCTTGGCATGTGCCAAGCTGATCGCAAGCATTTTTACTCCCCAATGACATGACTAGAGATATAGTCATATTAAGCGCGACTTTGGTACCGGGGTGTGGCCCTTCATTGGATAACATCAAACATCACGCATCATGCACCAACTAGTACATCGCGGGTGCTTGAGTGAAACTCCCAGCGACAGCCCTCGCGGATTGGATGCACAGCTCAAGCTGGAACGTACGCCAGCCTGATCGTGTCCTCGCCGATGACGTCGTTGGCCACAAGGCGGAGCGGGGGCCTCTGGCCGGCGAAGAATGGCGTGCCGTGGCCAAGTACAAGGGGTCGGAAGTAGAGCCGATATTCATCAACAAGATGCATGTCGGTCAGGCTTCTCGCAAGGTCTGGTCCGGCGACGTCAATCTCTCCGACGAGCCGATCCTTTAGCTCGCGCAACACGGCCTCGACGTCAGTTTGGACCAGCGTGGCGTTGGGGCCAACCGGGTTCAACGAGCGAGACACGACCCACTTGGGTCGGCTTCGCCACACCGCAGCGAAGTCGTGATCCTGCGCGTCCCACCCGGGCCAGTCTTGGTCCCAATAGCGCATGATCTCGTACGTGCGGCGACCGTAGACGATGCCGGCGAGGTCGCGCACGTGCTGAACAAAGTGACGGGAAACCGCGGGGGGTGGTGGCCCCAATTGCAGGTGGTCGACGTAGCCGTCAAGAGACTGCTGCAATCCGAATATGAGCTTTGCCATGCCGCAAAATCTCCCAGAAGTTCTTCGCAAAAGCGTGAGACGAACCGCGTTCCTCGAAAGCCTGAAATTCCGGACCGTTTGCCAGCAGCCCCCGAGGAGCCCAAAACCCCCGAGCGTGGCGACGATCAGTACGTGTTCGCCCCCAAGGACGAGGTCTTTCGGCGCCGCAGAATAAACATCCCTTTCAACCTCAGGCGAGTCTCGTGTGGGCTCAACGCTTAAGCTTCAAGCAGCTTGCGGCTCGCTACGGCAGTTCGTAGTCAAATTCGAACGAATGTTTTCCTGCGCCATCGATGATGATCGTCAACTCGCCGCCAAGCCCCGCGAGTTCGCCCGTTGCCGAGCCCTTCACGACAACGATACTGAGCTTTGCTGAAGCAGCGTCGCCTTTTGTCATCGTCGCCCTGTGCATCAGGTAGAAGCTGCCGCTCTTGCCGCCAAGCTTGCCTGTCACCTGCTCCATCGCGACGTAGGCCATGGCGTTGGTGCTTTCCGTGAAGCTGCTGACCATCTCTGCCTTTGAGGTGCCCTCGAAGTCGCCGCTCCACACCTTGTCGATTTCATAGCGGCTCACGCCCATGTCTTTCTCAAATTGCGTGGCCTCCGCCGGTTTGATCTTTACCTCAAACGTCCCTGTCGCTCTCATGTGGTTTCCTTTGGTGTCGGTGTGGCCGCTAGCGGGCAGCAGCAGCGCAGCCACGGCAAGTATCCTGAAAAATCGGTGCATGCTGGTTTCTCCCGGCAGTAAAATACGACAATGCGTGCCGCCACGATTGAAAAAACGCGACGAGAACCTGCGTCTTTTCCGCCAACGGTCGAGCCACCACGTGGCGTGCTGCAACCCACCGAACCCCGCAACGGGGCGTTCTTCCACGAGCGGCTCGCCGTGCCGCATGAACTCGCCCCTTTCGCGCATCACTTCTGGTACGTTCACTGGGACGCTGGCAGTGCAACGCCAGGCAGGGCGGAGACGTTTCCGCATCCGAGCTGTTATCTCATTTTCGAGCACGACCTTGAGCGACCGATTGATGACCCGTGTGTCTTGCGCGGGGCAGAAGTTGCTGGCGTTACCACGGGGAAATTCTCGCGCGCGATGGCAGGCCACGGCCGCGTCTTTGGCCTCAAGTTCACGTCGGGAGGACTGCGTCCGTTTCTGAAGACGGGCGTCTTTGCACTGACCGATCGCGTCGTTGCCGCCCAGGAAATTTTCGGATCGGACGTGCTCACCCTGGCAATGCAAATAAGAAGGCTTGATGACGCCACTGCCATGGCAGCGCGCCTTGCCGATTTTCTTGCGCAAAGGCTTCCTGCGCCTGACCCGGACGCGCTGTTAGCCACAAGGCTTGTCGACACCATCCTTCACGATGCCGCCATCGGCACGGTCGAGGCGTTAGCGCGCGAGAGCGGCCTTGGCATTCGTGCGTTGCAGCGGCTCTTCAAGTCCTATGTCGGCGTGTCGCCGAAGTGGGTGATTCGACGTTTCCGCCTGCATGAGCTGCTTTTTCGCCTGAATTCGGGCGGCCCCTTCGATGGCGCGCAAATCGCTCTCGATCTTGGCTATGCCGACCAGGCGCACCTCATCAATGACTTTCGCAAGCTCGCAGGTTGCGCGCCGACAGAGTACCTGCGCCGCGTCGCCCGCCTGAAAAACTGCCGGTCCTAGTTTGGAAAGGCGAAGTGCCAGCTGCCGTGCCAGGACTCGCCTGCAGTTGTTCTGCCTGGGCGAGAAGGTCATGCTTGACTCGCGGGCCCAATATAATCCCGGCTGTGCTGCGGCCCTTTCTGCAACTGACCGCAACGCAGGACGCGCGGCGTAGCGCTTGCGGGCGGCAAAGGATCACTCAAGGAAACTCATGCAGCATGATCTGCGGGTAGAAGCAGGCAAGGATTCAAAGGGCAACGATGGCGTCAGACTTTCGATCGGATCGCAATCCGTAGGCCTTGACCCCAAGACGCTGTCGGACCTGATCGCGACGCTTGCCAGGTTGCGCGCGGGGATGTCGCCGCCGATCGAATGGAAGGAGCCCAACGCCGGCGGCCCGATCGAGGCGCTTGACGACCCGAGCTGGTATCTGCAGCCTGCGACCGACTCTGCCGTGATGATCCTGACGCTGCGCCATCCAGGCTATGGGCAGATGCATTTCGCATTGCCGCAAAAGAGCTATCTGCTCCTGCAAGAGCGCTTAAGTGCGCAACTCGAACGCGCCAACGCGCAGCCAGGCACGAACGCCTAGCGCGATTGCGCCAGACGCAATCAGGCCTTGATCGGTGTCAGGCTCGTGCGCGGGAAGACCATCGCCAGTGCGAAGTAGGCGGCACCAGCGATGGCCACGCCAAAGAACCACCCGTAGATACCCCACCACGAGGGCAACACGGTCGTGAAGTTCGGCAGGATCGTCGAAAACAGCGCGCCGATTGCCGCTGCAACCAGCGCCGCGACGTTCCAGCCGCCCACATAGCGATAGATGCCATCCTCGTGGTAGAGCGCCGCGACGTCGACGTTGGTCTTTTGCACCAGGTAGTAGTCAACCAGGATGACACCGAGCAAGGGTCCCATGATCGAGCCGATGGCGCTGACAAAGCCCGCCGCGTTGCCTTCCCAGGGTGCAAACGGATAGAGCACAAGCGCAATCAGGGCGGCAATGTAGCCGCCGCGCTTGAAGCTGATCAGCTTCGGGAAGACATTGGAAAAATCAAACGCCGGAGACACGAAATTGGCGACGACGTTGATGCCAAGGGTGGCGATGCAAAACGTCAGCGCGGCTAATGCGGCGAGCGCCCAATTGTCGAACTTGGCTGAAATCTGGTCGGGGTGCAGCAGGACTTCGCCATACACCTGATAGGCGGCAATGGTCGTGACACCGGCGACCACGGAGAACAGCACGAGATTGATCGGCAGGCCCCACAGGTTGCCCGTGCGCACGGTTTTCTGGTCTGGCGCGTAGCGCGCAAAGTCGCAGAAATTCAGATAGAGGGCGGCGAAGTAGGTGACCCAGGTCGCGGCGGCAGCGAACAGCAAGGGCAGCGAGCCGGGCTCGCCTGGCACGCCGATGTCCTTGGTTCCTGCGAGCAGCAGATTCTTGGGAATTTCATAGCTCAACGAAAAGCCCCCGGCCTTGTAGCAAAGCCCGATGGCGAGAAACAGCATCATGACCCACACCGCGGGACCGGCCCAATCCTGAAATTTCCGCACGGTCTCCATGCCGCGCTGGATGACGAGGAGCTGCAGCGCCCAGACGATGACAAAGCAGATGACTTCGAGGCCCGAATGGCCAAGCACATGGGTTGACTGATTAAATGAAGCGAAGCTGCCGGTGCGAATCAGAAGCGCGACGATCGCGCCTGAGGCCGCGCTGGTCTGGGCGCCATACCAGAAGCAGGCGACGATCGCGCGCACGAGCGCAGGCACGTTTGCGCCCCATACGCCAAATGACGAGCGTGCCAAGACCGGATAGGGCACGCCGGTTTTCACGCCGGCATAACCGACCAGGTTCATCAGCAGAAAAATCACCACCGAGCCAATGCCAATGGCAATCAGGAACGAAACAAAGTTGCCGCAGATCAGAAAGAGACTGGCCGCGAGGTAATAGCCCCAAAGGCTGTGCACGTCCGACGTCCAGACGTTAAAGATGCTAAATGCCCCCCAGTTCCGGTTTGCGGCAGGCGCAAGGTCTTCGTTGTACAGGTCAGGAGAGGGATTGCTGATCTTCATATCGGCGCTCCTTGTGCGTTGGCGTGACGTTTGTCACGCTGCTGATGCAAGGACCGTGCAATGTCGGGCGCTCCTGTAAATCGCCCGCACTGCACGAAATTCGCGGGGGCCAGGGGCTGCGGCCGTCCCTTATGCGCCATCTTGGTGCGGAAGATCTCCCTGATACGGGTGCGTTTTGATCCAATGCCGTGCGATATCGACGCGGCGACAAATCCACACGCGCTCGTGGCCTTCGAGGTAATCGAGAAAGCGCTGCAGCGCCCGCAAGCGGCCGGGACGTCCAAGGATGCGGCAATGCATGCCGATCGAGAGCATTTTGGGCGACTCGCTTCCCTCGGCGTAGAGCACGTCGAAGCTGTCTTTCAGATAGGCATAGAACTGCTCGCCCGTATTGAATCCCTGCGGTGTCGCAAACCGCATGTCGTTGGTATCAAGCGTGTAGGGCACGATGAGATGGGGCTTGACCACGCCCTGGGCGAGTTTCACCTCGGTCCAGAATGGCAGGTCATCGCCGTAGTAATCGGAGTCGTACAGGAAGCCGCCGCTCTCAACCACCAGTTTTCGCGTGTTCGGACTGTCGCGCCCGGTGTACCAGCCAACCGGCGCATGACCGGTCATGCGCCTGATGATGTCGATGCCTATGCGCATGTGCTCGCGCTCGGTCGCCTCGTCGATGTTCTGGTAATGAATCCAGCGCCAGCCGTGGCATGCGATCTCGTGGCCGGCTTCGACGAATGCCGCGGTCACTTCCGGGTGGCGTTCAAGCGCCATGGAGACGCCAAACACCGTGAGCGGCAATGCGCGGCGCTCGAATTCGCGCAGGATGCGCCAGACGCCCTGGCGAGAACCGTATTCGTAGAGCGATTCCATCGACAAATGCCGTGCGGCAAACGGCGTCGCACCGATGATTTCGGAGAGAAACTGTTCGGAGGCAGAATCGCCGTGAAGGACGCTGCTTTCAGCGCCTTCCTCGTAGTTGAGGACGAACTGCACGGCGATGCGGGCAGCGCCTGGCCAGTGCGCCTGCGGCGAATGCCGGCCATATCCCTTCAAATCGCGCGGGTAGGACGGGTCCTGGTTCATCAAGGCCCGGTCGAGCCGTTGCAACTCAGTCGACGACGATCGGGCGCGCGCTGCATCGCGCGTTGCTTACGCACCGATGGCGAGTCTTGGGGAGCCACGCCTGCGGCGCATGATGGCCATGGCCAGAAAGAACAAGCCAAACACCAGCAAGTGCGCGAGCACGTACCAGAAAAGGAGGTGAAGAATTTTGATCACGGCATGCCCCCGAGCACCGAGCAAAGCTTATTCTAAGGTGCCGCGGGGTTCGTCGCCACCCTCCGTTGAAAAACGAGGGCAG
>Ga0116229_10005393_pt1 | contig 20885 bp, 10 predicted proteins | sample S1TSphgellanicum_3_FD_87313 | JGI IMG/M metagenome (GOLD analysis project Ga0116229, IMG submission 87313) | Host-associated microbial communities from peat moss isolated from Minnesota, USA - S1T2_Fc - Sphagnum magellanicum MG | ecosystem: Host-associated > Plants > Peat moss > Unclassified...
GTCTTTGCCTTTCTCTTTTGTCGGCTCTTTCCCCGCCCCTCCGGCTATGTGTGGCTGTCGTGGGGGGGTGATTTGGGTGGGGGGGGGGGGGGGGGGGGGGGTTGCATGACATTAACTTTCATGCACCATTCATAGCTAATCATTTATTTTAGGGGCAATGTTGCCCCCAACTTTACCATGTTCTCTTCTCTCATTATGGACATGGATTGCATCCATAGACATCATTAATGTTTTCCATTTGGGTTTACCTCATCCTTGTTCATACCATCATATTCCATATGCTCTTCAAGTTGATGTTCAATGGGCTTTGCATATCCCTTTATCTTGATTAACATCCAATCTTTTCAATATTATAGTTTGGCATTTTTTTTGTTATTATTTTTTTGGTGTTTGTCCTTTCCTCCACAGGGTGATGAGAAAGGTCACCAAGAAACTCATGCTTACTTGTGTCAATACATGGGTGGCGACTAGGAGACATTACATGAGGAACACATGATTAGAACATTCACTTTAACTTCTCACAAATGTTTGGAATCAACTTCAAATCCTACCTCACTTCCATCAACATGATTACATTGCGCATGGGTCCTTATTCATGTGAAGGAGTATGTTTGAGTAGTATGTGCATTAGTTTTGAGCACACCTACAACCCCATCTAATAAGACCATGGGAGTCCTTCACCTTCTCCATCCATTTGCTAAAAAATTGATTTCCTCCCTTTTGTTGATGATTTCCATCTTGAGATGGAGGTTATTTTAAATCAAAGGCATTTATCTCTGCCTTGATTTGTTCACCATGTCTTTTTTTTTATGGCCCTTCAAGTATGGTATATGAACTTTTATAATATTATTTTGTCCCAAATGATTTTATGAGTTGCTTCGACTTTTTTATCAAAATATGGGCACATTGTTCGAAATCGTGTTCCATCTTCAATATCGCATTTTTTTTGTATTTCGACTCTTAATGTTGGAGAAGCAATCTGGAGACATACATCCCATCATGATTAATGAGGTGACCTATTGCCTAATTGCTCGCACATTGGCTATTCAATTTAGGGATACCCTTGTAGAACATTTTAGTTTTTATTAGTTTGGTGTAGTGACTCGTGACGAGTGTGAGACAATGGTTCATGGTGTTTGAATAATCTTATATTTGCACTTAAATTGTGTGGTGTTATAAGTGGATGTTTGTAATGCATTCAATTTGGTGCATGGTCAGTCATTTTTTAAGAGTTACGATCTTTGTTCGATTCTCTAGATTAACGTTTCTCATCCATTCGACGATTTTATGCACACCCATCCCCACTATTTTTTTTCAAGCTTCCTGACATGGGGATTTTGTAGTCATTTTGTTGGAGTCAGGTACACAATAGAGGGACCCATTGGGAAAAACATTGTTTGTTCTAGTTCACCTTCGTGCTCTTCACCCTATAGTAGTAGCCCACCCTACTTGTGTTTTCCCTTTGTTGGTGGATGATACGCATATAGTAGGTTTTGCGTCAAATGTGGTTCCTCTTTTTTTATGATTACAACATGAGTTTTCAACATTAGAATTTTTAATGCAACTAACAAAATGCATAATTTGGTTTTCACAAAGGTTAGACTTGTCAAAGACATGAAGAATCACAAGAAAAAAGGTTAAAGAAAAGGTCTAAATCTAACTTTCAAACAAGGAACAAGACAATATTATGTGATTCAAAAATAAAAACACAAGAACTACAAACAAAAACATAAGATGTGTAAGAAAACGTGAAATGGGATCTTTATTATGTTAACATATGCAATCATGAACATGAAAAGAACATAACAAAGGTATGGTGCAAAATCATGTTTAAAATTAATATTGAGCAAATTAAAGGAAATGAGGGGTCCTACTTCTAGTTATACCCTTTTGGGGACATAGTTCAAAGAAGTTTCCAAGGAGTGTTGATAATGTCGACTTAATGTTGAAAGGTCTGGTAAGGTGAGCAAGTCTTTCATATCACCTCATAACCCAAATTGTAACTGACTTTTGAGCACTACGTCACCCCATGAAATATTGCAAGTTAATTATTTGAACTCTAATGCATATATTGCAGCTAAACAAGATCTTTGACAAAGATATCATATCTTAATGTTAGACATACATTTTTTGTCCAAATCTCCAAAGGTGGCATTGAACTTTTCAAGAAATGTTTCAAAATCATTAAGTAAGGGTGATTGATGCTCCAACAAAGGTGCGAACCAATCAAAGGTCATGCCTAACAACAAGGTGTCAATGAGTCCAATTTGACTAGTTGGATATTGATGAGGATGAAATCAGATGACCAAACACACTTGATTAACAAAACCTCGAAACTTTCAACGTGTGTCATCGAACTTGTCAGGTAGGCTAATCCGTGGTTCTTTTGGTTGGGGTTGTGTTGTCGAAACGCATCCTAAAGAGTTCAAAACTTGATTAGTTTGTGAATGAACAATAGATTCACAAAATGTTTGATTTTCTTATTCAAAATTCCTAAGAATTTTTTTAAAAAATTCCATGGATGTAAACATGATTATGAACATTGTGAAATATGACACTAATAAGAGGTGGGTATTCCACAACTTTAATTAACAAAAAGTGGGTATTCTTCGATTTCTTGAAAACTTTTCCTTTGAAAAAAAAAAGTAATCCACACTCAACTCTAAAAGGAATCTAACTCCTAAATGCCTTATAAACGCAAAAATAGATGTAAAAATAAACTTAATGGAATTTGTTCAAACTATTAAGGAGACAAAAGACCACAAAAATAAAAGCTAAAGAAAAGGTTTAAGTTTAACTTTCAAATAAGGAATAAGACAAGATTATGTGATTCAAAAACAAAAATAGAAAAACTACAAATAAGAACACGAGATGTGCAAAACAAATGTGAAAACAAATATTTATTATGCTAACATATGTAAACATGAACATGACAAAGGTATGGTGCAAGATCATGCTTAAGACTAGTGTTGAATAGACTAAAGGAAATAAGGGGTCGTACTTCTATTTATACCCCTTTAGGAATCTAATTCAAGGAAGTTTCTAAGGAGGCTTCTATGTGTGCATCGAGTAAGGAAATTTCTTGAAAACCTTCCTAATTGAGAATCAATTATGAGTTAACTAAAACTTAAATGAAAGTTAACTTAAACTTAACTTAAACTTAATTAAGAGTCAACTTGGAATTAATTAAGGTTAATTAAGAATTTATTTGAGAGTTAGCTAGAACTTAATTTGAAGTTGATTAGGAGTTAATTAGGAGTTAACTCGGACTTAATTAGAAATTAACTAAAAATTAATTAAAAGTGCATTAAAATTTAATTAGAAGTTAATTAAAAATGAACTGAAACTAAATTAAAAATTATGTACAAGTTCAATACAAATCATGGATGAACATTCAAATGAATGAACCACATGGCATTGGCATCCATGATAGGACCACTTTATATCATTTCCTTTTAACTTTCTTACTCCCAACTTGGGTTTTTGTATTTTGGGCGCACTAATGGGATCTAGATCATTCGTTGAATCGTTTGTGGCTAAGGCTATTCATGAAGATCTGGGGATGATATTTGGTCTCCTTATTTTTATAGATCCTTAGATGACTTTTATGATGTTTTTGGTGTGCTATGCCTAACACCCTAGCTATTTGTTTTGTATAGTGTTTCCATCTCCAAATATTTTACAACATTACATTAAGTTTGACACTTGTACCATATTTATGTTGGAGAAGTTACTTGGTGCGAGATTTTTTGGTGGTTTTATCAATCACCTAATTCGTCGTCAAACCAGTTTTCTTACTTTTTTAAACAAGTTCGGTTTCTTTTCTATAATTCAGACTATTGCCCTCGCATTTTTGGGATGTTGAGCATTAATGCTCCTACATTTGTCATTCATTTCAAATAGGATGATCACCCTATTCTTCTGGATGTAGTAACACATGTTGAAACTAGCACTTCCCCATTCCAGATGGCACTATGAAATACTCAAACCTTGTTACCCCAAGTTGTCCATTTTTAGGTCCCACCCCTTGAAAGCCTAATGGTTTAGTTTTATCCTTAGTTGCAAGTTTCTTTGGCAGATTACCTACATAAGTAAGAGTTTTTTTGCTTTTAGTAGACACTCCTTCAAATATCATGTGAGCATGTTTCCGCTCATATGCAGGTCCAAGGGGTTTAATGTTTAGGGTTATTAGCTCATTTTACCACACTTACATTTTGTTTATCTTCCATTCCTTTTTTTATAACACTATGTACCCATTTTGGATGCCCATTTTTTACGGTGTTGGTGTGGTCATACTATTGATAATCTAGGTACCCATTTGTTTTGGTGCCCCTGCAAGAATGAACGTACAATAGCCCATGATATACTTTGGGATATTGTTGCAACTATTGCTTTGGAAAGTGGAACACACATTCAAAAGGAGGTCTCCCACCTTTTCCTTCGCCACACCCCACTATGAGTGGATATTTTTATCACCAAATATGACTTTCGAACTTTAATGGATGTTGTCATTGCTGACCTAACTCGCATAGATATGGTGTAATGAACATCAACAACAACAACATATGTAGCAATGATGGTTGCTCAAGAAAAGATATGTGATCATATGCTGAACGAGCACCAAAAGATGATTTCATTTTCGTTTTGATTCATTTGTTACTGCTTGTGCATAGACCATTATCGCGCATCATTAATAGTCTTTTTTAGTCCCTTCGATGCTTATTTCTTACTATTAACAATGCATGTCCATAACAACGTGCACAAGCCATAGTTTAGCGGGCTATTGCATTTAATTCGGGTTCTTGATTTCTTCCACACATCATAGTTAGTGCACCTCCATCATTAACCAATTTGTGGTAGATGACAATCCTTTTCTTTTAGGTCTTCTTTGTTATCATTTATTGTCATTGCCATGAATCCTTTTTGCATAGGGTTCTTACCTTATTTTTGTTGATTGTTTGCTTTTGGTTTTTTTTTGGATTGTGTTTACTTGTGTTTTCATTTGCCTTGTACTTTTGAAGGATGGGTTCCCATCCTTGATTTTTATTTACAAGGTTTTTCTTCCTCTTTAAATGAAGATTTGAAACCAATTCCAGTCAATTTGAAGTGACATGTACACGACATTCTTTAAAAAGGAAATTCAATTAGCCTAGACCAAAAATTGAATTAAAGAAAAAGCTCATGGTTTGGAGAACCAAGATGTAAACTAAGGTTTAAACTTGTTTCTTTCATTGCTTTCATTTTTTTTCACTTATTTTTAAGTTGAAATTGTGCAAGGATGGAAAACATTTTGTGGATTAAGGACATTATTGAAAGCACACACAACATTCCATTTTTTAACACATTTAGTGTTGAGATGGCAAGATTTTCAGATCCACACAAGGTTGTTGTTCGAAGGAATGCATTTTCAATCCTTGCAAGTGCAAAAAATGAAAGTGTTTTAAAAATGAAAATGAAAAATTTTGGTCATGGAAAGTTGAAGCACCCATTTTCACAAATTGAAGAAAATTTGGATTTACAAGATAATAACAAGGAAGAAAATGATTGTAATTACAATGAAAGAGAAAGATGAAGAAAGCAAGAAGGTTAAAAAATTTGAGCAAATGGTAAAATATTATTTTTGATTGTAGCATGATGAGAAATGGAACTTGACTTTGCCAAAAATACAAAGAAACAAGATAAATTCCAACTTACATGAGACCTTAGTTGTGCTTGTTTTGATAAAATTTGTTTTTAAATTTAAAAATTGAGTGAAATGATATAATTTTTGAAAGCAAGGTAAGGAAAAAAAGACAACAACTCAATGCATTGCCATAATACAAACTAAAACCACCAATATCTTGTGCCTATGCTCATTATTGTGTGTGTAATAGGAAGCCAAGACTAAGAAAAAGAACATGAGAAAACTGAAAAAAATTAAAATAAAATGTCAACCTAATCTTTTCACATGTGATCTCACATTCTTACCAATTAGACCCTAAAAATTGGACCTATGCCTTTAGGCACACTCATTGTATTTTACTTTAAAAAAGAATTTAACATGAAAAAAGGTCCAAGTCAAAGGTCCAACTTCTTTCAATTTGTCTCAAATTGGTTTTTAAAATTTTGGACCCTTAATTGTTATCTAAAGTTGTGGTTCTAAGACCCAAAAAAAAACCTCCACATCACATAGTAACTCAAAATTGGCAACAACCTTTGCCTCACTTGTAGAATCAATTGCCATCTTTGTTCACCAAGTCTTGTATTCCTTCAATAACCTTTTTGTTGGGTTCCACACGCTTATCACATGGGCTAGGATGTTTCTCAAGTTCTTACAGTTGCCTTTGGTATGCAACAACTTTGCTAGTTTCTAAAATTCATTGAAATTTGTTTTTAGACTTTTATAGAAATAGCTTATAAGTGTGCAATGATTGAAACAAAACTTCCAACCCTAATTGGCACTGACTTGAGCTTGTTCAATATTTGAACAACCATGCAATGGACAACTTCTACAAAAGGGGCATACTTTCCTACAACTACACAAGGACATGGGTTCTTTTTCCCTAGAAGACACTAATTGCATCAACCCTAAATCTCACCAAACATCATGCAAATGGTTCCCTTATTACACCATCATCAATAATCAAAGCTTCATAATTCAACTAGGTGAGACTACTAGACCCATAATGTGGAACCACATTAAGGTGGAACACGAAAGGGGTTCACAAATTAGATTTTAACAGTTTTCAAATTTTCAATTGTATCTCATTTTAATTTATGTGCAAATGATAAAATGGGATTCACATCAACAATCGTTTTAAGCATCAAAACACACAAAGTACAAAATTCATGACAATGTTTTTGAAGTCCAATTCAAATTTTATATATATAGGTATTTTGAAAAATCTTATGGAATTTCCAAAATGCATCAAATCACCTCATGAAATGCACCACAAAATATATCTATAATCAAGAATGTTTTTGGACATAATGGATAAATGAATGTGACATAAAATTGAATCAAGTGTGTATTTTTTTTTGGTTTGGAAAAAGAATTCGCCTAAAAAAGGTGAGGTCCTAAAAAGTCCATTACTTATCATGATAATACATTTGAAGATTTTTTTTAAAAAAAATTTATAAAGGAAAAAATATATTGTAACTATCCAAACTAATTTACCATCAATGTTCATCGAGTTTTCTTAACAATCCATCCCCCTTAACTTATGTCAAACTTGTCAAAAATCCTTTTTATTTTTTCAATTATGGACTTTCATGGAGTACCATGAAACCACACAACCATCATGAACTCACACTAGAGACAAAAGAACATTGGGAGTTTGATGCTAGTTTTAGACCACATACACATGAATAGAAGCGTCAATATGGTTATGTATGGATGTCACTTCATTGTGAGAAATTGCTATGCAATTGGTTACATTTACAACCTTTTGATTTGTGTCTCCTAGTTCATTGTGCATGTAATATTCAACCATCAACCAAGCACTTAAATCAATCCATTATTTGGGAATATAGTTGGGTATTTCAATTACACTTATTTAACCACTCACAGTTAATTGGGGGCCTAATCTTCACTACATAGGTACAAGATGATTTTAAACCACCAATTTTTTTATTACTATCTCAATGCAAAGTGTTTAGTCACTACACCACATTGTCCATGCAAGTTGAAACAAAGGGTGTATTCACATTAGGTTACCACACAAGAACCAAGACCCAATCCTGTGATTTGTCTTGCGTCCTGTGATGAAATAAACATTTTGAGATGTTAAATTTCAATTGTTTCGTGTCTTGTGACAAAATGAACATATTAAGATGTTCAACAACATATGGTGGATATGTAAATGTTTCATACTTCAACCAATATATGATACAATTGATGATAAAATCTAATTCAAAAAAAATTGGATTGTAAGACTTCAACCAATATATAATAGAATTGATGATAAAATCTAATTCAACAAAATTTGGATTGTAAGATTCAAAAGATACTTCCAATATAACGCTTCACATTTTGAGTGTCAAAAGTCTTATTAAATAATTATATAGTTTTAAATGTTTGTGACCTTTATTTCCTTCCCGACCTTTGGAAGGTAACCTAATCAATAACAAAATTAATAGAATTTCTATGAAGATTATCAATTTTCAGGTGCATCCTCAATTGCTGAATATTTTTGAAGTGATTAAATTTTAGTGGAAGTCAATATGAAATATTGAAACTGGGCACCAGATAGCATATTTATTTATTTTTTAATTTATATATGGTATAGGACTTGAAAACTTTCATCGATTGTTAGTGGCAGCATTTGAAAGCTTCATGAAGAAAATTGAAGAAAAAATGATGAAACTCAAAATAGCACTAATTTTCACAGTATTAAACCAGTAGCGTACACTTTTTCACAGCATATTTCTCCAGAGAAAAAGTTGTCCTCACATCCTGACTTTTCACTAAACTCGGTTTGAAGTCACTAAACTCGGTTTTTTGGTCCTCAGTTTGAGGACTAAACTGAAGACTAATTAAACTGAATTTTGCAACTGAGGATCTAAGCTTTTCTTCTGATCCATCCCACAGTTTTGGCTGACTTTGCAGGTAACTTTAATACACAAAAACAAGAGTCCCTTCACTTGCCAATAATATTGAGTTTATTGCAAATGACAAATGCAGGCCTCTTTTCAAACTAGTTAATTAGCACAAGAGCTTTTTACTTAGGTGTAGGAAGGATTTACTTGCATCACCGATAACTACATTTATTTGCATCAGATCCCGAGAGGTATAGTCTATATTATTCTTGAAGATCTGCACCTTGGTATTCATAGAAGTGCCTGATCAAGAAGCTGTTTTCTTCTTCCTTTTTTTTGGTGTGCCAAATTGTTTGTCGGTTGCTCCCCCTCTACTGCTGTCCTTGGTTACCCTTGTTCTCGAAATGCTGTTCAATGGGAAGAAGAGAGATCGGGAAATGAATCGTCAATGACAGAACTTTGTTTCTAGATCAAAGGCGCCTAATTCTCAACAAATTAGTTTACATACTGATGAGACAAAGTTCGACGACTGCAGAGAATTTTGCTTCTGAAGTAAAAAAAATGTAGCACAAAGTGCACCCAGCCAAGATTTAACACTTGGGCTGGTCTCGGCATGAGCTGGGTCCAATTTCTGCGACTCTAAGAGATATTATTATCTTCGTTGAGAATAGACAATCTCTTCACTTGATTATAACAGTGGTAGCTCCTAATGGAATTTTGATGATCAGGTCACACCCAATAATATTCGAAAAAACACATGTAAAAACAAATTAAATTAGCAGCTGTGGTAGTGGGTTCATGAGCTGCAGATCCTTACTTCATATGTCTCATAACCAGCGGCGCCCAGAGCTGCCGTTCCGACAACACCGCCTGCAATCTCCTCTTCGTGATGGTGCTTCTGCGTCTTGTCGTCACCGGTACTCTGCGCAGGATCGGTCTGCAGATCATCATGAGCACATGATCACAATTAGGAGTTTAATTTATAAATTTCGTGCTAATTTAAGTCCGTGCAGGAATATATAAACCACACTTATAATAATTAGAGAGAACTGCAGACCTTATTATAGATATATCTATACAATCCACTCTGCAATTTCTAAAGCAAGGTTGCAGCAAACGAGGTGAAAACCTCAAGTACTAGCTGCCTTATATAACTACAATATCTTCACTATCACCCAGGAGTGCGGGAATTATGAGTTGTAAAGATGGACACTTGATCAATGAATGCCACACTATCTAGTTGAAGACATGAATTACTGTGCTCTTACAATGACTATATACTAAGATTACTGATCTGCTATATTATATGTGTACAAGCTTGCACTTGGTCAACAATTGAGATCCGCGAGTAGTATAGCTTAATTACCGTCGGGTCCGTGCCAGTGGTGTTCCCATAGCCAGCAGACTGATCGCCCCCCACAGCGCCATAGCCGCCACCCGCCTGGTCTTGTCCTCCTCCTCCTCCTCCATAGCCGCCTGACTGGTCTTGTCCACCTCCTCCTCCATAGCCGCCTGACTGGTCTTGTCCTCCTCCTCCTCCTCCTCCTCCTCCTCCTCCATAGCCGCCTGACTGGTTTAGTCCTCCATCAGCTCCATAGCCGCCCGACTGATCTTGCCCACCTCCTCCTCCTCCTCCATAGCCACCACCAGACTGGTCCTGACCAGCTCCTCCATAGCCAGACTGGCCGTAGTTGGGATCCTGCTGTCCATATCCTGCCATTGCAAGAAGAGCTCCTTGGAATACAAACACGGATTCCTAACCGCAAACTGCGAGAGCGAGGATTGAACTGTGAAGAAGAAACGCACTAACTCTGATTGCGCTGCTGCAGTTGTAACCAACAGGCTGATACTTCAACTGCTGCTTGTGTAGTGTGAAGTGTGCTAGTCCAAAATACACAACTAATGTTCTCTCCTTTTAACTGCAGTTCAATGGTAGTAACCTAGTAGTAGTAATCAGTCATTTGCCTCCTGCCACTCTCCAAGCTAAACTCTTTTTTTAAACATTTTTACCTAGGTTTATTTAGTATTTACCCTGTCAGAATTCATCTGTCTGTCACATGATTCATCTATCTCAATTCTCTTAATCATAATTTCTTCTGAGTTTACCCAATCAGAAATCCATCTTGAAGGATCCCTGTTACCATTTCTATATAACTAAAAATCATATTTGAACCAATCATAAATCAAAGTTTTTTTTTCAAATTTTTTACTTAAATTTTTTTGACAATTTTTTCCCCAAAGAAATACTAAAATTAGTCGAGAATATACACTAGCCCAAAAAAAACATCCCCAAAAAATTCCCAATTTTTCTTGTGGGAAAAACCACAAAATTAATGGGGAAAAGAAGAAATGCTGATCAGAATTCATATTCAACCCTCTTTCTCTCCTACTATTGGGCGTAAATTAGGGTAGACGAGGGCTAGAACTAGGCTAGAATTAGGCTAGAAGGATGATTATCATCCGCCAGAGGATAGGCCATCCGTTCACACTTTAAGGTGGTAATAAGTTGGTAACAATGTAGATGCCTGTTCATTAATAGAGAGTCAAAGGACCTGAAACCGGTTTTACACGTATCTCTTAAATGAAACCCCAGATTTTAAATTTCACTTTGTGAACCCAATTGCCATCTGGCGGTTAAAACCTAGGTGCCTACCTTGCCACCTCATGGTTAAGTTAAAAAGATGGGAACCCACCTCGCCACCTGGCGGTCAAAAGATGGGAAGCTGGCTTGCCACCTGGCGGTTAAATTTACAGGAACCGACCTGCCAATTTGTACTGGAGATATTTAAGTACTCTGGAAAGTTGAATTTATTTTTTTTCAATTTTCTGATGTTCGGTCATTGGCTCGAATCCCAAGAGGGATTTAGCATTAAATGGAGATAAGTTTTTTGAACCTGTCCAGTGTCTACAAAGGAAAAAAAAAAAAAACTAGTTTAAAAAAATGCTACAAAACTAAAATCAGAGTACAAATGTGGCGTAATCTTTTTCAAAAAAAAAAAAATCAAAATTTGGTGATTTATTTTTATTTTTCACAATTTGGCAAGATTTTATGGGGAGTGTTTCAAAAGAGTTTTGAGGGTGTTGGAATTCAACAAAATGTCCCAACCTTTTCATTTAAAGTGTCTAGTGATAAACTATCATCATTTACTTCAAAGTCTTAGGAAACTGTAGATTCTCACCTCTATTGACAATTGGAAGTTACCACCATGAAATCACAATACAGAAATTATGAACTTGCAATGCTCAGCTAGGTCCTTTCTTCAAAAACTCACAAACATCTAAGCTTTGCAAAACCCATTTGTACAATTCCACTCAACTTCTATGTTTCGTTCTACTCTCAACCGTTTTTACACCTTTGTCTTGTAAACATCAATCTCAAGCAAATTTTAGGATGCCCTTTGCAATTAATGCAAGTTTTGTCAAAAGATGATGTGTCGAAAAGGTTCTGAAGAGGTGCTTTCTTCATTCCTTTTCCTCCTTAGATTTCTTGAGATGTGCATACTCATTACTGTCAAAAGCTATGCTTCCTCCTACTCGTCCTACACCTCATTCACCTTTTTCTTGCAAATGTTTTTTCCTTTTCTGTGCCACATTTGGGCTAGAAGGCTCGCTTGAACCATTCTCAAAGTCCATGCCTTCACCAACTTTTTTTCACAAGCTTTTCATTGTTTTGCCAACAAGAATCATCAACACTTTGGAGATTGGAATTCACCAACGCTCTTTTTGCCATTGCACACACATTGTTATAAATTCATGCTAGAATTCACATTTAGGAACCTAAAACCCTAAATATTTGGGCTGAAAAATCAAAATGGTTCAATGATGTCAAAGATGGCACCTCTCATCACAACATGCAACAAGTAATTTTATAAGAAATAGTTGTGAACAATGGTAAAGGTAAGTAGGGTTTAGTGTTAAGATACACATGTGTTGTGTCTGAATGGTTATAGGCATGTAAAAATAATTTAGGTAACTAGGCATGAACATCTATCAATATCTAAGTTAGTTGTCAATAAATACGTTGGTAAGTAAAGGTTCTTATCCCTATGTGTGAATTAGCTCTAAAATGAATGCAAGTTTACTTTCAACTTCCATGAGATTATGCTTATGCAAATAGTATTACTCTCTCTCACTTTTGGGTTACAAATTTCATGGTAACATGTCACCTTTAGAATTACAGCTACTACCATGAAAATTGAAACTTATAATCACTAAAATTTGAAAACTTGCAGATGTAATCCTGACAACCTGTACTACAAAAATTGTAACCATGAAATTATGAAAACTTGCACCAGCAAATTTGACACCATGAAATTATGCTTGTGAAAATGATATTATACCCTTCTTTGACTTATGGGTTGCAAATTTTGTGATAACATGTCACCATGAAAAAATAAATATATAACAATGAAAAATAATAATAATTAAACATTAAAAATTAAAAACTTACACATGCGACCTCAAAAAAACAAACCACATAAACTAGCTATTACCATGAAATCTTACATTGTGTCTATGAAAGGAACAACCATGATATTATGCTTATGCAAATGATATTATGCTTTCTTTTTTGTAACTTTTCAATTTTAAATTTTGTGATAACATGTCACCATGAAAATTTTCATTTGCTACCATAAAAAATGGCACTTATAAACAAAAAACATGATAATAATAACCATTAAAAACTAAAAATTTACACATATAACCTTGAAATGCATACCATGAAAACTGTAACCAAAAAAAATGTTACCGTAAGTACATTAATAAATTTGACACCATGAAATAAGCAAAATAATGATTCGTGCTAGTGACTCGTGAGTTCCTTGGTTCAAGGCAAGGAAATCTGATGAATTAGAAGTTGACACTCATCAGTACAAGCCAAAAGTAATGTAATCAACACTTGGAATAAAGCTGGTTCCTTTTTCCCTTAATGCACACCCACAAAGAATGAGAAGGCAAAAGGTACTTCCAGTGAAATGGCAGTTTAGATACTTAAATTACTTATGACCTGTTTAAGACCAATAGGCCAAAGCAATGCCAAATGGCTTTGAACTACACCTTGCTGCAGCTGGTGGCAGGGCTTCATCGCTCCACCTCTACCTAGCTACCACATATTATATGGAACCTATTATTACCACTACAAGTGTTGATTCCTAAGAAGGATTGTAGGAAGTGTTGAAAGTATAGAGTAAGGATTGAGAAGGTCGGTGTCCTGAGAGTGAGGGCCATGTGATTAGCAAGTCCCAAGCATGGGACCCAAAGTCCCAGAGCAGCCTCGTTTGAGGTCCTTACCCAATATAAAGAATCCCTAGAATTTTGCTTTCATAAATGGACGGCTGTGATTTGCTTTAGAGGAGAGGAGGCACCTCCGCATAGGGTTCTTCAATCTTCCACATAAGGTGCCTCCTATGTTAAATTGGAAATTTTGCTAAGGGTAAGGCAGGCTCCACTTAGACTAGAAAAAGGAGGCCAGGGTGAGCCAGCACCCACTTTGGTACCTTTAGCTTTTTTGAGTGAGGCCTCTTAGTGACCATATTAAGCCCAAAAAATGTTAGATTTGAACTCAGCGACCCTGATTTAGTCCAAGCATGAGATTTTTGTAATATTTAGAAATAATTTAAACAGATTTTTGGATTTTTACCATGGTACCATGTTCACCCAAGGCTAGGAGTGGCGAGGCTATTTCCAGTGACCAGCAACCTTGAGCTGATTACTGAACATAAGCAGAGTCCTTTACATCCATAACCTGCTCCACAAGTGGGTGTGAAACATTTTCATCCATACACATAATTGGAACACTTTTTGTCCACACACAAGCACACAATGAGAGACGGGAAGCATACTATGCAATATAATCGGGGTGTGGATGTCCAATCAAGAAGAGACTTGTCACAAAGTCAGCCTCTAAACTCTGGTTACGTCCTAGGTGATTGAGGAGAATTCAAATGTTATTATGAATAGTTGAGGCACATGAGTGCCAACACTATTCCCAGTATGCTTCAGTTGATTACCCAGTTGATTATCCAACATAACTGATCGTATGAAAGTGCCAAACCTATAGGTTATGTGACATAGAGAGCATTAGTTATGAGGTTGAACTAACCACTAACCAATTACACACAAAAGTTACTGGGGAGGTAAAAATGTCAAAAGGCAACAAGATACATGATATAGCTAGGGAGCTCTTGTCTAAGGACCTGCTGCCCAATTAACAAGTTGTTCCCTACAATCAGTTGTGGTTATGGATCCCATATTGTTCATTCCAGAAATGAGATAGTGTATGTGACAACAACTAGTCCTTTAACATTTGACTATATTAAGGTGGGATTGAGAAAAGAAATAGACCATATGAGGCATGCTCAAATTAAGTAAAGAGAAATGGTGGGAGGGAATGATTATAGTTGCCTAGACCCATTGGATAGAAGTCACAGGCATGAAACTTTAGAGGAAGGTCTTGAATAGTACAAGTGCAATTAAGGAATAATCTTCATTTCATAGCCTCATGCCACAAACCTGTTAAGTTGCAGCATTTTCCACAACTAGTAATTTCATTCTATTGCTCACTTATGTATTCAAGAAAATTTTGTGTGTTTTCAAAAAGTAGCAAAAATTTTGGCAACCATCAAATTGATAGATGCATGAATACCTCCTGCAGCAATATAAAATCATTCCAACAATTTTCACTCAATCTGTGTACCTATATCAAGTCCATTACTACTGGTATGGCTGCAGGAGTGTCATCCAGCAAAGGTTATACACTTGAAGAAAGCTTCACTAATATCTGAAAGAAAATGAAGATGAGACTGTAATTCCAGATTTCAAAACTGGAGGCTTAACTACACTTCTTTGTTAGGGCTTTAACTACCTGCAGCAGGACACAAATACTCCAAAAGCAGAAATATCATGGGCCATACTGGACCTCCATATTTAATGATATCCAACAGCAGAAGCACCAGCTATCAATAAACCATATCAGACTTTGATTAACAAGCAAAAACACAATCAAACACAATGAATTGCAGTGCAAAACTATTGCCAAAGGCTGAAAAGCATTACCCACACAAGACAACAGTAGGAAATGCCATATCATACAATTTATGCATACACTTTCCTTTAACCTCACTTCACACCATTGTAACAAGTTTCACAACAACCTTGTACGTGATAGAAGCACTCTCACTCACCACCAGTTTTGCCTGCATCATTCTTTGTACCTCAACCAGACAAAGCAGATGCAAGGAATAGGACTTGGCAAAACACTGTAGCACATCCCAGTCCATCAACAGCCAATTCCATGAAGTGCTTGCACATCCCGGTGTGTGAATAGCAGCAGCAGCCTTGATGAATCTCATACAATTGCAGCCAGAGACTCCAAAAGGTTGAAGTAGGCATATTTGATGTCGAACTGCATGTCATACCCTGCAGAACATGGCCTTTTGTTATCTTGTAGCTGTGAAGCTGAATGGAGATGAATGAGAGTGTGACAAATTGTTACACTCGCAACAACAGGCAGACACAAACTCCCCATCAATTTTCCTCTGCATCTGATCTTCACATGCAAATTCCTCAGAACAATGGATTTTTTTTCCAGAAGACAAAAGACCAGAAAAAACATACAGTAGTTAAGAGCAATTGTTGGGCCTTTTGGGCCTGGTGTCTGCCGCACATGATGGAACCACATGCTTGGCCTGTTTCAACACAATCCAACAGAGGTTTTCACCTTCAATGGTAATGCTCTTCCAGGCTGCCTTAAGACCTCTCTCCATTAGCTCAACTTTTTCGGTGTTTTGTGCAAGAAAGCCTCAAAGGAAAACCCTTGAGTTCCTCACTGAGAGAGTGATTGATGCTTACAGGTACAGCAACTCCCCAGCTCGAACTGTGCAGTTGAAAGGCTTTGGCCCGTCAAAGTAGAGGGGATATTTGGACTCTGCTTCCTTTCTCTCGGAAGGCAAAGGAAAGGGATCTACACTGACCCATGGCACCATTGCAGTTGGGCGATCTTCTTCAATCACGAGCTCTGAACTTCTCTGCAAAATGGTTCCAATTGAAAATTCACTTCCCCTGTCAACAACACCTTCATCCTAAACCCTAAACCCTAAGCTGTGAACCCCAAAATGTGAGAGGAAGAAACAGCAGGCAGTAGAGGTTCCAATTTGAAAATTCACTTCCCCTATCAACAACACCTTCACCCTAAACCCTAAGCTCCGAACCCTAAAAATGTGAAAGGAAGAAACATTAGCAGCAGAGGCAGAAAGAGAAGCGAAAGACGCACCCCGCGAACGTAGTGCGCAGAAGGGTAGCTGCGAATGTACATGCGGTGTAAATCAGTTGGGGGTAGGAGAGTAAAGTGCTTCTCCCCAGTCACCACTGCGTACAAATTCTCGTAGTGGTCTTTGTGAAAAGAGGTGACAGATCGTTGGTTTCCAATCCACAGATTCACCGCCTCTGGCATGCAACCCAGAGCTTCTGTAGCCCATGGAATATGAGCATCCGCGTCACTAGCAAGCGAGCTGTACTCGGATTTGAAACATCCGTTCTGTTGCTGCGCATACGCCACCTCATCATCCTCCTGTAAGCAGCCACAACATCTGCTGCCCCCCACAATCCGCTCCAAAGCTTGCGGAAATTCCACTTGCTCCACCAGTGCACTAACAAAAACAACAGAAGAACCACCGCCATCATCCACCACAGGGGAAATGGGCACAAGGGCATCAGCACGCCCATCAGGAGTGCAGTGGAGAGAGATATGTTGGTGCTGCAGCTTGGAGCAGAGATACTCGTTAGACGACCATCGCTGCAAAGCTGGCCAGTGGGCGATGGCATCTGTGATGATGCAAGGCCGGCCTGGCATCACGTATTCCCGCAGAAACTCAAGCGCAGACAGAGGTCCAACCACTTTGGGTACCTCTCCACATGTCCCAAGTGAAAGCTCCCGGACATTTTGTGACAGTGTGTTGAGGACTCCAGAGATGGCGGTTGTTGCATCATCCCCTCCTACTTCTTCCTCACCATCTGAATCTTCTTCGCCACCACCATCATCTTCAAAATCTTCTTCTTCTTCTTCTTCTTCACCATCATCTTCAAACATCTTCAAACTCTCAGGCTCCAATTTCCAAAGCCTTCATCTGGCCTTCACAGCAAAACGTGGCCACATTTCTTTTCCAATGTTCTCACAGATACAGTGCAGATTAGGTTTTTGTTTTGAACCAAACTTTCAAATCCAAGGGAAAAGAAAATCAGTTGGATCTGCTCTGCAGTGTTCACATAATTTTCTTATTGCCTACTGATGAAGTATTTATCTGGTTTTGGGTTCTGGTCTAGTTCCAACCAATGTTGGCTGGTTCTTGGTCCAATTAATTCCCTGTTCTGGGCTTGTTTGTTTGAGCCTAACCAGTGTTGTACTCAAATAAGTACCCCGAGTTTATAATGGGGGTATTAGCCCAGGCCAAAAATGGTGACGACCAGTTTTGGAACATAGAAATTTCATGCATGCACTCAAAGTGCCTTCAATTTTTTTCTTTCAAGTTTTGGGCGGGGTGGGTTGAGGATTTTTTTCATTTTTCCTTTGTTCCCAAAATGTTCCCTTCAAGTTTCCAATGGGTTCCTACCAGGTTCCCAATATGTTCTCTAGGTTCCCAATGCTGTGTTCCCCAAAGGTGTTCCCAATAGCACCTCACTTTAATCCCATATGTTTTGCCCAAAGTCCTCCCCCTTCTCACCCAGATAGGTTGGGCCAAAGGAGAAGGCACTCCATCTTTCCATAGAATCTTCTATTATGGGGAGACTGCATAGTCTCAAATTTCTTTTGTGATGAGCCAACCAAATTGGCTCATTGCCAAAAAAATAAAAAATAAAAAAAGAGAAAAAGATGAACATGTGAGGCACCCCAACTAATTGATATGAAACAGAAAAAGTACCCCCAGTTTCGGTTTAGGCAGTTTCCCTGCAAGAGGGGTAGAGGGTGTTCTTCCAACCTGGGTATATGGTATTGGTATGAGTACAAATTTGAGAACCCTGGTTGCATATAATAAGCAGGTATTTGGTTTTTGATAACCATGGACACCCAATGAGATACCCGGCGAGGGTTTGGTGGCAGTTCACAATACCCGCCCCGGTCTGGTTTATACCTGCCACATATACCAGGCAAAGGTCAGCCTTGGACCTAATACTAGTACCAGACGGGTATGAAAGTTGTTTTGAAGTACCCTATGCCTGTACCTAACAGGTATGAAAAATACAACCCCTATACCAGGACCAAAAGTTAATACCTACCACCCCCCAAGGCTGGTTCTGGGTTGGTTGTTGGTCCAATTCCTAATTATGGTCTGGTCAGATCTAAGTTCGAACTTGCGTTGGTACGTTACATTGGGTTTCAAATGGTATGTACCAGTGTTGGCCAGATATTGATTTTTTTTAATATCCACCAGGCCAATTAATATTTAAAATTTTTAAATTTTCACTTACACATACAGAATCTAATATCAAGAATTTAAAAGATTTTTGAGATCCGCCTGGTATCAATTGCTAGAATGACCAGTCAATACGGTTTTTTTTTTTTTTTTTTTTTTTTGTTTAAATTTGGGTAAGAACCACTTGGTATGTATGCATAATGGTCAATTTTTGCAAGATTATTAATAGTGAGAACTTCAAAACAAGATGCAAAAACAGTAAGTTGAAACAAATGTGCATGGGCATTGGACATTTTATCAACTAATTGAGAAGTGGAAAAAGAAGGATATGATCCCAGGCATCATTAAAAGTAGACAATTTAGTCAACCATTACATCCTACCATTGAAACCAACATCTCAAGAATCCTACTCATGGCAAAGCTATTACTCCTCAAAAAGTAAAGAAAAATATTCATCAACAGGAATATTTATCACTACAACTAATGAGCAACATTGAAATAGCTAGCTATGTTCAACATTGTATCATTTTCATCAATGATATTCTTCTCTTTCATAAAAAATTCATTAATGGACCTTCTTGTGGACAATATATTCTCACACCAAGTGACCAATTCTTCATACTCATGGTGAACTTATCCAAATTGTCAACTCCCAACTTACAACATCATAGGCTTGTCGACATTTTAAGTATGTTGAAAATTCTTTTAGTTTTGATCTAAGATTTAAGAATCCCAATAATTTATTGGACCAAGAAACAATGTTTGAAATTTGTGCTTCATGGGACTTCAACCAAATCAAAGGCAACATAAAATCTTCAAGCTTCACATGCAAATGCCAGAATAAAAACAACTCATTTTTTAACAACCCTTGCAAAGTAACCTCCCTTGAGGTCACTACCCCAAAAATGGAACCATCATTGTCATGAATCGGTGTTAGTTCAATAAGGCCATCAATGCCAAGATTTAAGAATTTAAATGTAACCACCAATAATGGCATCATATTTTTTCATCACTTGTATCAATTTTTTCTTTCCTACAAATGGGTGAAAGCACATTACAATGGTCAAAAATTGTTGTCCCAAATACTATTTTTTGAAACAACATGTTTTTGAACTTTCACCAAGTTAATATTAAAAGGGTTTTTTACAAATGGTACTTGGAATAAAATAATTCAAAACCCAAAAAATAAGATTCAAAAAAAATCCCATTTTGCAATTGATATTAAATTATTAAAAAGTATATTAATGAAAAAATTATAATCATCACGATATACTGCAAAGTGCAAATATATTTCAAAAATCATTTAAACAATTACCAAACTTGATGAAGTACTCAATCATATATTACATATGAGTTCATTATCCCATTTCAATTTTATATGAATAGTTACATACATGTCATTTTATGAAAAACATCTAGATGAGGTTTTTCATTTATACAAGCATAAATGTGTGAATACATAAACATTTGTTGAAAAAACACTATCATTTGAAAGGTAACAAAAATTTTGTTGGAGGTTTTGTATCAAAAATCTATTTTATGTGTTTTTTGAAACACTAGATGAAATGAAAAAAAATATGCCCCTAAATTAATTATACAAAATGTAACACCGTAGTGTGTTTTCGCCCAAATGTTTTCATTGCATCAAAGGATTTAAAACATAGGTCTAACATTAATTCCAACATGTTGTGAACCTTATTAACATTGTACATAGATGCAAATGCCACAAATGGAACCAAGACAACCTAAATTTTTTGCCATCATATACACACACAATCCCCCAATTCAAATTCAAAATTCCCCCTCACAAAATTGACAAAACTAATTTCAAATTGTTCAATCTGACTTTGCATACACACACTTATTGAATGTGTAGGATCTAGGGTGTTAAGTTTGATTCAAGGTACATTGATTCACAATGGGAAACATAGTTTAAACAACTACTTTGTAAATTGCCTA
>Ga0116229_10005394_pt1 | contig 20876 bp, 13 predicted proteins | sample S1TSphgellanicum_3_FD_87313 | JGI IMG/M metagenome (GOLD analysis project Ga0116229, IMG submission 87313) | Host-associated microbial communities from peat moss isolated from Minnesota, USA - S1T2_Fc - Sphagnum magellanicum MG | ecosystem: Host-associated > Plants > Peat moss > Unclassified...
TTACTTTCATTGGGAAAACTAATGTGCACCGAGCAAACCAGATCCATCTCCTGCGTACATGGAAAAAGATGAAAAGCTAACAATAGATATGTGACAGGATGACAACAGTATATGAACTTTTAAAATTTTAACAGCTGTTTCACTCTTTTCATGTTCTATTTTCTTGGTGATATTTGCTGGTTACGTCTCCCTCAAGGCCCCGTATGCCTTGACTTTGCCTTGACTTTGGACGCACGTTTTAAACTTAAGTTCATATTTTGGGTGGAAATTTTCTTTACAGTTCGACCAAAATTCCTGTGCAGTGTCAGCAATGGCTGGGGAGAGCAGGGCGGGAGGGGGGGAGTAGGTGGGTAGTATTAGATCAGCTCCATCAGGTGCAATATAATGGTCTGTATTCTATACCTACTATGGATGAAATTCGAGCTTTGAATAGTCATTATATCGGTAAATACGACAAATCTGCCCTGAAACCTGGCACCTATTGGGTGCCAGTTCCATGACACAAACCTGAATACTGGGGATGCTACATGGCCAGTTTTAAGATTTCACTAGCCACGAGTTTGTTGGAAGAGACCCAATTGCCTATCGGCGGTAATAGTATTGATTCAATTTTCTTTCTTTCATTCTTTAAGTGGAGGAATGACAATAAGCTCAGTTTTACATTTCATCTCACTTGAGTGTCTTTCTGGAGAGGATCATGTCTCTGATATCTGTAAAGATGCCTATCTTCCCGTTCTTTGTGTTAAAAAGACTGTTAAAATAACATGAAAATCCTGACAATTGCCTGAAGGATTGAGCTCAGTGATTTTTTCTCACTAGATTTGTCTCCTTTTCAACCAAAAAAAAAAGAGTGGGGGAACTTTTGGGGGGGGAGAAAAAAAATCCAAGTGTAAATTCGACTAATTTTGCTAATGTTTTGGGAAAATTTGCCAATTTCTTGATGTCATAAAATTGAAAGAAAAAACCCTGATGGAGCTTACACTGAACAATATAGAGTGATATAAAACATTTAAAATTTGCAAGTTTTAGTTTGGCGTCTCTAGAGTAGGATTGCACAAAATGTAGACACGGATATTTGGCATGTCCCTGAAGCAGGAATTTTGCTAAAGCCCATCAAATTTGGAGAGTCTTTCAGTGGGTGAGTCTCCAGTGGGTCTGGATGAACCAGCCTCTCTCATATTGTACTAGTATGACATGTGTTGTTGATGCATTATTAGGTATTCAAAATTCAATATCTATCTCACCATAGATTTGAAAATAATGGAATTACCTTGGCACACTTGTACTAATTTAGGGCTTTCCAATGATACCAAGAGTGAACCCCAATTTCACTAAAAAATTTTATTTTATTTTATTACTATAAATACTCCAAATTCAACAACTCCATTGCAATGGCCTTGCTACACCCCTACTCATTGCTTGGTCCTTTAATCGGTACCGAGAAGACAGGGGGAGGGCCCACAGTTTGGGAAATTTCCACATGACAAAACAAACAAGGGGTGTGTCACAGTGTGGCCTTGCCATTTACATTAAAAAGGATCTTAAGGCAAAAGAAGAATTAAGGAAACTCAAATATTTCATCATGCAAAAATATAATCTTCAAAAAATCCTGTGAAAGAAACCAAAATCCTTCAAGATAACTCTATAACTAATCTCAAGTTTCAACACAAGCCAAAATATCATCTTTCAAAAATCATCATAGAAAAATAGACCTATTACCTAGGGCCCAAAATCCCTTAAGCTACTATATTTTATACCGAATCTAAACACAATATCCTTGCCTTGGTAGGCAAGGCCGACAAACAAACTTCCTTATTAGTAACAGATTACCGACTTACTAATTGATAGTCACTTTTGAACTAATTCACACAGAATGCCCACAAGTGCGAGCATTTCATTTTCTGAAATGCCCCTTGAGTAAGTGTTCCTCCGAATACACTACAAATCTGGGTTGAGGCTTTTAGGTGTAGGATAAGGACCTACGGCATGAGGGCCTGACATGAGGCAAGAGCCAAGTGCAGGACCTGAATCCCCAGAATTGACCCTTTGAGTTCCTTACCTGGTGTAAAGTTCGAATACGAATTTTAATAGCTAAATCCTAAACCCTAAACCCATGCTAATCAATTTTGAGGAACCTTAATTTTGTGTCTCAATAACCGAAGCACCTTGTGTGCCTCGATTATTAAGGCACAAAAAGAAATATTGACAAGGGTATAATGCACCCTCTGGTTCTTTACAAAGTGTGGCCTGTGCCATTGGCCCAAGTGCGAACACATTGAGGGCTTGACTGATTGTTCTTTCCAAACCCAATTCTTGTGATTCGTTTAACAACAAAATCCATTCAAAAATCAATATTTTTCAGACTTTAACTCTGAAAATTGTGAAATAAAACTCTATTCTATCTGACCCGCAGACTGCTGTCCAACAACACCAAGAACGTCCCCCAAATTCCAATAGAGTTTTCAGTTTTGATTTTATTTAATTTTCATTGAGAAAATGGTTCAATAATCAATACCTTCCACGCTGTAGCTCCAAACAGTCTCATACCAAGTTTCTGTACCTCTTCTCGTTGAGAGCTTTCAGAAGATACCAGGAGCATGACATGAAGCACCCTGGTTTGGGAGAGCTCAACATGACAAAACAAAACAAACTACCTTGCTTCATAAATAGATATTACATAGCCTAGCCTCCACAATCTTCAACTTTTGCTATTAATTACCATGATAGATAGGCAACATGAACATAGTTATCAGCATGTCTTAGTGAGGTTACAAAAGTCTTGCTATTCCATGAAAGTAAAGCATGCAAGTGGGTGGGGTCTGAGTATTTATTTATCTGAAAAACAGACAATGGGCTGGCCTGGAGGAACTCATTTTTGTGAAGGAGATGTTGTATCAAATTGTCCACATGAAAAAACCTTGTGGCCACTATAACTACACTTAAACATGTCCTTTAAATGTTAAGAAAAAAATTGCATCGAGACTTTACGACGAAAGTGATGCCATTTTTTGTCTGTCAGTTACATTAATGGAGCTTGAAGATTGACAATTTTCATTGCTTAAATCAAGTAGTTGGACAATTTCAGCAATTTTGATGGTGCAAATTTGAGTGTATATGATTTTGGCTCCTATACAAGTCTTATGCTATTTGGCATATCATTTTGTTGATTTTTGTTTTGATGATTCTTTTGCATGTTCATTTTGCTTGCATTCACCACTAGAAAAGATGGGTCTATTTCATCAACCAAATTCACTTGGGGTTTTAAAAGTGAACTAGGACATATTATTTTGCCTTGGGTTAAATTTGAATCACTATATGGTAATCTTGTTCAGGTTTAATCAAAGTAATTATTTACAAGTATTATGTTTTAATTAAAATTATTATTGTGAACATGGATAAAATTTTATAGTTAGTCATTTAATCATATATTGCAATTTTTATGTGAAAAATTACATGATTTTTTAAGGAAGTTTCTTGTTAAATAAAGGATTCTTACATGCAATTTGGAAAAAGTGATATCTTTTTATTGTGCCTTTTCATTCAATAAAATGAAAAGAATTGGTATACTATTTATATTATATACTACATATAATATATATTTTATATATTATTTAATACTATATTTCTTTTAAGAAAAAAACTTATGTATATATATATTGTTAGTACATTATATAACATTGAAAGTTAATTTTTTAATATAATATAGTAGGTTTTGGAGACATAATATAATGTAATTTTGCAACTTAATATTTAATACTTAATGCACTATTGGAATTTTTTCTTGATGAAATGTGTTTAAAAGTGTTATTAAACAACAAAATTTAAATGTGGTTTCTTGCAAATGATTCGAAATTTGGTATGTTATATTTTATACATGTGTAGAATTTTTTTTAAATCAAAAAGTAACTTTCAAGTGTATTATTTGAGCAAAATATGGCCAAAAAAAATGCATGTCAAAGTTTGGATTTGAGAAAACTTTAGTATAAAGATGATAAATTTGGGCTCCTAGACAGTACTATTGTATGAGGTAAATGGTTGGCAAGGGCGTTGCCTTGTATCCTTGGAAACCCAAGATTCAAACCTTGATATCAATCATCATAAATATGGCATTCATGAGGTGAATTGAATTGTCCAAGAGTTTCCTTTTATTTCTAGCTGTTAGATTCAAACCACTTTTAATTACAGCCATTGGATAACCTAGTACAATTACTTTAGTTCTGTATCATTGGATTAGACTAAAACTTTCTAGATCTTGGGCATCAAATCTAGGTTTCCAATTGTTAAATGCCAAGTTCCTAATTTTTAGACCTGTTAACCGAAAGACATAAACCCCAAAACTAAGTTGTGGGCGCATTGATTTTGTTGTTGTTGTTGTTGTTTTCTAAACAAATCTCAACCATCTAATTAATCAAAGATTAAATGAAAGCCCTCACTTATCTCTACTTGTTTTTTCTATTTGTCACATTTGCCAAGACTTGTGCTCTTTCTTCTCTGTCTTGAAATTTTATATTCTGAAGTTCATTTTGTCAAGGTGACATGCAGGTCCTCTAATAATTCAGTAGTTCATTTGCAAATGAGTTGTGCTACACAAGATGTCCCTACCCTTGCCATTACGTTTGTTTGGTGCTTCGCAAATTTCTTTAGCCGTGCAAGTTTGTGCCTTGTAGTTACATAGCTTTATGTTTTTTTTCACATTTTATGCTTTCATACCTTTCATTTTGGCACATCAATTTGTAGTTTCTTTCCTCTTTCTTACGATTTTTTTCGGCATTGTATTCTCTCTTTACAACATATTGTTGCAATAGGAATTTTTTAATTTTTTGCTTCAATTTTTTTCCCAATGGTTGTCGCCCTTGTCATTGTATATATTATTTTGCTTTGTTGTTCATCTTTTCTTCTTTCATGTTTTAATGTCCTCATTTTTTCTATTTGTTTGTTTTCTTCTATTTGAAGTTTACTGAATATAGCAAAAGTCAAATAGATTGTATTGCACATCCATATGGAAGTGCTTTGATCCCATTTTTGTCCAATAGTTCTTGAGTATGTTCTATTTGTCCATTCTATTTTTCTTGTTTGCAAGTTCTCTTTTGTTGCATGCCCTTTACAACAATGGTTTATTTTGCAAGTTGATTGCATTTGACAAGCTAATTTGTGGAAAATCCTTACATGCAATTGGGACTCTTTTCAATTGTAAAAAAATTGATGTTGCATTATCATGTAACCTTTGAGATAAGACACTTCACATGAGTTATAGACAACATTTTTTTTTCAAGGTTAAAATGTTATATCATTCGTCATTCCACTATGCAATTAACTTAAATGACTACAACTTTGATAATACCATTTCCCTTGTTCTTTATTCTATGCATATTTTACTTTTTAATTTTTAATTTTTGGAAGTAAATACATGTGCATTTTAATCTTGATTTTACTTTGAGCTCCTCAAAGATGAAGAAAATTTCAAAAAGATGCTAAAAGAAGTTTCTGGAAATTCCTTTACATTGGGTAAGGCCTAAGGACAAGGGTGTAACTAGAATTCAGAATTTAGCAGCCAAGGGTAGGACCCAAATTCTGGTTATGTCCCAAACCTCAAGTCTTACTGTACACTGAAGAGATATATCAAGATTGTAACTTAGCTGTTCTTTGATTTTGAAAATTTTCAAAAATTCAAAGCTGGAGGTTATAACAAAATCAAGGAACTTTCACACATGGAAGAAACCTTAAGGTCCAACAGTTTGAATACAAATGGGTTTCAAATCTTTGCGTGTACAAAGGCATTCCATATTAGATTTGTGGTATAAGATAGCTTGGTCCTGGAAGAGGGCTCATGGATAGTGTGCCAAGACATGATCTGGACGATGTATCAATTAAACCCAATTCCAAATTTTAGGATTTTATGAACTGAAAATACATAGAGTCGCATATGAAGTTGCATATTGTTTCACACACAGACACTTTGGAACTCTTGTACAAACTATGAAAAATACAAATAAGGTCATGTTATGTTTTTCTGTGCAGAGAAAAACGCTTACTTTCCCCAAATTGCATGTGAAAGAGTCAAACCCCTGCCCAAAAAAAGAATGCAAAATACAAAAGACACCTATGCAATTATTCTTCCTTTGTAAGAAAGAAAAATCACCGTTCAGAACCAGCTGCAAAGGTTTTAAGCTTTGAACCACAGGATTACACACTAACCAAGGTTTGCTTTGCAAGATGTCTACCAAGCAACAGCAAATCTAGACATTAACCAAGTGATGGGTAGCACTAACTTCCCATCAACCTGCAATTGCTAACTTGTATCAGAACACTCAATGTAGGTTTCTTCTGAACATATTTGCACATTGACATATTATAAGACAGTTTTACATGACACTGTTCAAAAACAATCACAAATTTATTAATTTTGATGGACATAATACTTCTCATTATTTGAAAGCCCAAGGGTTCTTGACATAGGGTTGGCAAGAAGAGTTTAAGGTGCTAATCTACATGTTGTATTTGATTCCACTTACAATCATCACCAGCTAATTAGACCATCTTTTATTATATCTTGTATACTAATTCCACAACATACCCAGACCTCTGAAGGCAGCAGTATCTATTGAAGTGTTGCAGAATATTTCCCAACTTCATGATTTGTTGCAAATGCACAATCATCTCCTTGAAATTTGCTCAAATGAATCTTTGGACAATTGCAATTCATCATCTAATGGTTTTTAGGTCCTAGTAGAGGGTGAGAGATGATATAATAAAATCTCTGATATGATAAAGAGCATTATGACTAATCTTTTTTTCTTACACAATTTACAACATGAGAATATAGTACAGTAGCAATGGTCTTCGAAGACTGAAAAGTGACAATCTATTTGATTAATAAATTCTAAGTTTCAGATCAAATCAGATTTGTGGTTACATTTTGCTCATTCTTATGGAATTTATGTTTCTTCTAGCGATCACATCCCCCTGTATTTGTGGTGATACTGGATCTTTTTGGATATGTCAAAGGTCAATGGTTTTTGTGTTGGAGCAGAGTTTCAAAATGTTCCAGGAATTGACTCGATCCTTTGTGTGAAAGAAATAGAAAATTAAAGAGTTTCATAATGCCCATGTCAGTATTCAATTTCACCTCTCTCTATCTCTGTGCAAAACAAAGCTTGGGTGGGGAGTGCAAGATGAGTACAAAATCTTGATTCTTATGTGGTTTCTTGAAGAACACTGAAAATGGTCTACAACCCATTTCATCAAGGCATATCCCACTTGCATTTTCACTCAAAAGTAGTAGCCAACATTCAGTTATGTTGCCGATGCATACCCTGAGTGCTCATCTTCTTATTCCATAAAAGTTCAGCTCTCGTGCAGCAACTCTCAAACTACAGGTGGAAATCCAAATATAAAAGATTGTTATCCACTTGTGGCTGTAAACCTCAGAGTTTGATGTGCATTTTTCTGATCTGTTTTTGCAATCTAAATGATGCACTTTCCTTGACTTTGTGGACATTACATCACATAGCTCACTGAGACTAACGATGTGTAGAATGATGCAATTATGCCATGGAGTTGCAACATCATTTGTTCCACGCTCCATTCAATGAGATATCAATGGATGTAGAGCTTCAAAAACTTTTGCCAACTTCTTTCTTTTCCAACATTTTCTGGCTTGCTGAAGATAGACTGATTGCAATTGCATGCCTGCAGGCTACAAAAAAAATTCTCCCGAATTTCATTCCATTTAGAAAATGCCTTGGGTGCAGATTTGCAATCAATTTTTGTGATGTTTTTGAAGGTGTTTTTTCGCAACCCTCCCCTTCTTTTGGTGTTGTGGGTGAAGTATACCATAGTACAAGGGCAGCTTCAACACACATTCTTTGTCAAATAATTAATTAAATTTTAAAGATTTCATGTCGAAAAATAAAGTATTCCAATGGATTCTCTATTTCCCTTCACAAAAAATATTGTTCTTAAAAAAAATGGTATTTTATTTTTTTTTAGAAAATTTCAAAATTTCTAGAAATAATTTATTTAGTGTTGAAGCTGCCCTTGAATGATTTATGGTACTATTCTGATGCCTAATGCAGTGTTGGATAAGGTGGATTCATTTCAATATAGGTAGAGGTAAAAAGGAATTCTGGAAACGGATATCAGCTGCACAAGGGTGTATACCTAGGCATTGCAAAATTTCCTCCAATCTGGGTAAGTGCAAAGGGTATATATGAGTTGCAAAATTATCAATCCAGGCAAAGGGTATATGTGATTTGCAAAATTATGAATCCGGGCAAAGGGTATATTTGATTTGCAAAAGTATCAATCTGGGCAAAGGGTATATATGATTTGCAAAATTATCAATCTGGGCAAAGGAGATATATGATTTGCAAAATTATCAATCCGGGCAAAGAAGCTGAATGTAAATGACCAACATGGCACCCTGTTTTGAAGTAGGCATATGGGGTAAATAATTCCTTTTATCTTACATTTACCCTATGGGTATAAAGAGTTAAATGTGGGGCACATGGCCACATAAGTTAGAATGTGGGTAAAAAAAATTTAAATGAAAAATTTGTAATTTTCTGTCAGCTGAGTAGGGTAATTAAAAGGGTAGCAGGAAAACTAGCTAGTAGGGTATATATACACCTTGGTGTCATACACATGGGTATATACAAGTAGATAACTTACTCACTGAACATTAGCCCTATGAGTTATTTCTATTGGAAATGTGTAGTTTGGTAGTTAAACTTTACATACATTCATTGGCTTCTGTATGCTTTTTCAGACTATTACTAAGTGGAATGAAGCTGATAGTAAAATCATGAACTTGACCATGAAGATGAATGGCTAGATATCTGGTTAGACTCTTAACAGACAACCCCTGTTACGGGTATATGTGCATGGTTATACATTTAGATAAATAGTCAATACGTACCATACCATGCACAAATTAGTATTCTAGCTACATACCCTACCCAATTTGGTGTATAGTTTCTTTGTATGTTTATTACATGGATATATTAGTGTTTGGGCAGTTCTCATTTTTTTTTGAAAAATGCTGGTTCCAATTCTCACAAAACATTTTAAGAATTGAACTAGTTTTTTTTATAAAAAATCTCCATAAAAGAAAACCAGTTAGGGTATCAAAATTTTGAAAAAGGAAAATTCAATTAGTTCTTTAAGTGCCAATTCTCACAAGTTTAAGACTAGTTGGCTCTCAAAGGTGTGGTTCTCACAAGTCAATTATTGAAAGTTCAATTATTTCTTGTAAAATGATATTTTTTTAATTATAATTTTTTCAAAAAAAATTAAAGAAGAACTAAATAACAAGAAGAGAAGAGTAAAACAGTACAACAAGAGGAGTCAAGCAAGCAATAAGAAGAGCTTGAGCAACAAGAAAAGGAGACAAATAAACAAGAAGAATTGAACAACACAACAAAAACAATCAATTAGCAACAAGAGGAACCAACCAACACAACAAGAAGAGTGAAATGCAATAAGAGGATTGAACAACAACAAAGGGAATTTGACCATCACAACAAAAGGAATCGATCGACAACAAAAAGAGCTAACCACCAACAAGAGAAATTAAGCAACAACACAAAAGGAGCAAACAACAATACAAGAGAAATGAGCAACAACACAAAAGGACCCAAATAACAATGTAAAAGGATCAAATAACAACACAAGAAAACTTGAATAACACAAGAGGAATCAAACAATAACACAAGATGAGTCAAACAAGCCAACTCAACTTACAAACTCATAAAACGAGGCCCAAGTTTTTTATGTTGTTTTTAAAAAATGAAGAAAAGTGAAAAAGAAAGTTCAACTCTAAACCCTCAACATTATGGAAGTGTCACCTAAAACCTAAGACCTTATATATTTTTCTTTCAGAAACTTAGGATATTGAGTTGCTACTAGTGGTAATCAAAACTATTATAATCATTTGATGACAATTGAAATTGTCCTAGTCATTTGATGGTGACTGAAATTGTCATAGTTGTTTGATGGTGATCCAAATGGTTGCAATTGTCCAATGGTGATTGAATAGTGGAAAGGGACGGCAATTGAAATGTCATCACAATTGTCCAATAGCAACCAAAATGGCACCATAGCCGTCTAGTGGTTATCAAAATGTCATCATAGTGGTCCAATGGCGACCAAATTGAAAAATTTGGCTTAAATTGCCATGTAGGTTTTTTTTTTCCCCCCCCCTTCTTCTTCTTCCTTTTTTTTGAAAAGGGAGATGGGGGAGGGGGGATCATTTTTCAAGATCTGAAAAGTGGCTTAAGTTTATGAAAATCATCCACAATAATTGTAGTCACCTTGGAATAGGTTTAGGGTTGAAGATGGTGATTGAAAAATGTTTGGTTACCCCCAAATTTGATTGTGTTGATCAATGGCGACTGAACCAATTTTGGTCACCATTCAATGGCTTGTTATGCCTTTGATTGTTTTAGTTGTTGGATGACAACGGAATGAGTTTGTTCACCATGTGATTTTTGGTTAATTGTTCAAGAACTAAGGTTGAAATTCACTCACCCTTTTGGGCTACTAAAGACATGTTTATGTCATTTCAAATGTGTGGGTCCATTATAAAACTCACATTTGGTTTATTCTCAATATTGTCTTCTTTGATGTATGAGGTTTTTGTTTGTTCATAGTAATTGATGCCACACATTTTGAAGAAAATTGGACCCTTTTGCAAGGTGGTGAAGTTCTTGACACTTCTTATGAAAATGATTATATTTTGGATTTCATTGCCGAACCTTTGGAAAACCCCAACCCCTACTACATTATTATTCAACCTTAGTAACCTTAAGTGGATTTAAAAGATCCTAATCCCATTAGATTATGCATAGGTCTACCAACATCCCTTAAATTAACATAGATGGATTGTTAGCAAGGTAACATGGTAGATGGTGGGGACCATGGAAAGTACACTATGCTAGAATTGTCATTTTATGACTAGTTCAAGTATTAACTATATTAGTCATTTATGTCATTTGTAGTTGATTTTGACCCATCGTTTATACCATTTTTAGTCGCTTATCCACTTGTAATCATATAGGATCAGTTATAAAATGACATATTTGGCATAGTGGTAATAAGGGGGTATGGGGGGAAAGGAAAATGACACAATGTAAAATTTGAAGCCCTACAAGACTTAGCTGTGTTAGCAAATGATGGATGGTAGAACATAGGCTAACCAAGGACATACACATTGTGTTCTAACTATGTGCAATGGTGCCACATCAAAAGTAAATACCAATGGTTTGACATGAAATCCATTGTAAGAATATGCCACTCAATTTACAAATTGCCAAAATGAACAAATGAAGGTATACATGTTGAAGGCGCACATGACAATGATAGGTAGTCCAATGTTTGCAAAACACCAAGTGCTTTTGATTATGGCACAAATGGTGTACGTGGAGGTGATGCTTGGGGTTTAGGTTGATTAGAGGACCATTTTAGGTAGTTGAAGGACCAATGTGATAATGTATCGAACATAAATTGCTCCACCACATCCCCTAATTACTTTTCTATTAATACCAACGAAGTTGATTGTAATTTCATCAATGGTGGCTATGGAACCACTTGACATTTGAACTCCAACTCCCATGATTATCAACCAAATTGTTGAATGCCCATGGGAAAGAAATCCCTTCCATTCCTTGGGCCAACATCTTTGTCAATTTCAAACACAAATGAGGCCATGGATGGAAACTTAGTAGGTCAAGAACAAATGGAAATGAATTTGGAGGTTGTGGTTGAATTGGCATCATATGGTCCATTTGACATGAGAGTGTGCCAAACAAGGCATGTGGAGGGGGCAAACACACTAAGGCCATTTCTATATTTTAAGGAGGCAAACTTAAAGGTTGAGATTTTAGAACATTTTTTAAAAACATTATAAAGGGGATTAAGAACAATGCACATCACATTACATGAAGTGGAGTTGGAGCATAATGTGTCACAAAAACAATTGAACATGATTGAAAGAAGGATTAAGGTTTTAAAACATGAGGCTACCCATAAACAAAAAAATTAATGTAAGTAAAAATAAAGGCAAATGAAGCAAAAAAACAACACTTAAAAATGGTTCCACCATGTGCATAAATTGACACAATTGTCCCAAAACTCATCCTTATGTTGATTCAAACATATCTCACCTTGGTGAAGGACTTATGTTAATGGATGTTACACTTTGTGTTGACAAAAATTGTCCATTCAAAATTGATGATAGTTTGTTCAATAACACATTTCACTTTCAATAATCATGTAATCATTGGAAAACTGGTTGCAAATCATATCTTGATAAGGTTTTGAAACATTAAGTTGGTTTTGTCATGACAGAAGATTGTAAATGCTACATGGTGTCTTGTATGCAATAAGCAATGGTTTTTTCCTTTTTCACAATTTATTTATTTTTGCAATATTTTAATAGTAGGTTCAAACAATGAATTACACAACCTTTAAGATAAAGGCTTGAAAAATGACAAGTCTAAAGTTTAGTTTCATTTCTTATTTTGAAACATCATTTGTACAAATTTGAATAATGTTATCCAACATTCCAATAGTTTCAATGTATCCAACCAATGTATTACATGTGTGGGTGTCCTTATGTTCCCTCATTGTGTTGATGGTATTTAAGAATACATCCCCATTAGGACAAAAAAACATCATGTTCAACAATGGACGTCCTATAACATTGTCCCAACCATCACAACAAATGGTGGTTCCATACTTGTGAATGGAATTTCACATCTTTTTAATAGCATGTTTGGGCATATCAACCTTGGATTGTTTTAATAAATTTGTGTGCAATCCATAGTATGATACGAATTTATAGTAGGTTCAAGACTTTAAGGTTGCTTTCATAGTTGTTGTGAATGTTGAATGTCACACAACATTGAAAGGGTTGTTTGTTTCATTAAAAAAATCACCCACTTCTTGTCCAATTCCTATTCTTTTGTTAAATTCAACCCCTTTTGTAATGAAACTTGTCAAAATGTTTAAGTGTTGTTATTTATGGATCTATTAGGACCCTTTATGTTGTTTGTAGGTGGGGTGTAAATTTGACATTTTCCATTTGAGAAGTTGAAGTAAATTCTCCTTTAACAGAAAGGCTCGGCATTTCATTGGCCACATTTTCTAGTGGCATGTCAAGGGTTAATACAATCATGTCATTAAGGGTCAAAGGACAATTTTCACACTTGGCAAATAATTCCTTAACTTGTGTCCATGCCCTTGAACACATTGCAATTCCAGACTTTTCACTACCATTGAATTAACAACCCAAATGTAAAAACATTTTAATATCCTTCCAATATGAAATGGTTAATTGTTGCAAAACTTACATTCCACCTTACCTAGTTTATTCAAGGTCATCAAGTACCATGGCTCCCACATGTTTCACTTACCTTCCATTGAAAAAACACATTAAAATTTTTGATTAAGGAAAATAACGTATAATAATAAAGTCCAATTGCACCTTGAAAACTACAAATAAATTTAACACCAATTTTCATTGCAATATGATGATCTAAAACTTCATGCATCAATACATGTTTCACATTTTTTCCCCAAGGTATATGGCAATGACTGCTTGTGAAAAAACACAAAGCCAACACACTTGAAAGGAGAAAGTGAATTTAAAATGCATGCTTCAATTTTTATTACCCAACATTAGCAAATTAGGTTGGTTAATTTTTTAAAAAAAGTTGATATCTTTCCCAACTATGATTCAAATTAATTTTAATCACTAATGGAAACCCATGACTAATTATTAATTGTTAAAAACACTTGTCAATTGGCAATCAAAAAATGGCCCAAATTTGGTCATTACATCACAAACTTAATGGGTTATGAATTGACAATAATAGTTTTGCAAATTTTGCTTTTCATAGGTTTGTATGGAATAGATACAAACGTCATTCATTTATTTGTATTGTTTGAACATTGATGTTGTGTGCATTATTTAAACACGAATGTCATATGCTTATTCATATTTTTTATACATGGATGTTGTATGTCTATTTTTATTGTTTACGCACAAAAGTCATGAACATGACTTCCATGTTTAAACAATGCATGACATTCATGTTTAAACAATACGAACTTATGAAATAACATATTTTGCACAAATTTGGAATGAACCCATGAAATTTGTAAATTTGTGATGTAGATTAGCAGTGGAAAGCAATCCATTGTTAATTGAATGACTGAAATCCATTTTGGTCATTATTAATCAAATGGGTATCAATTGTTGAACCCTTTACAACTGATATGTCATGGCCACAAAAAATTTAATTACCAAAATTGTGGTGATCAGAAAGTTTAAATCATTGAAATTAGGTCAACAAACATACAATCATTGAATCCATTTTAAATCACCATGCATCCAAAAAGGCTGACTAAATAGGAAAAAAATGTTTGTGTTCAACTTAATAGATGAAACCAACATATTTAAATGGAAATCAATGTGACAACTCACATAAAATGGGCACATCGCATAATTTTTAACAACCTTGTTCAAGGGTCAAACGTTGTCACCTTAACAAGACCTTACAATTTGAATATCAACTTTATAATGATATCCAATTTACTTTTTTTCCATGAGAACTAGCCTAAAGTCTTGGTTGGTTTTCATTTCATTTTTGATACCAACTTGACATCGGGATAAACCCAACGGTATATAATAATTTTTGTGATTGGTTAGTTATTTCTTTTTTTCATAATTAACCAATTAGTTATTTTATTTTTGAATCACATAAGGTGCTTTTTTTGGAATTTTTTTCCAAAATGTGAAATATATATATGTGTGTGTGTGTGTGAATATTTTGTCGTAACATTTTTTTAAAAAAATCATCAAAATTTGAGAGTTTTTTTGAAGAATTTTTGGCACATTTATATATTTAAAAAAAATTGGTAGTAATTTTTAAACTTGTTATTTTTATCATTTGAACATGTTTTAAAAACATTTCACCATTTAATGTTAAATCATTCTTAGGATGCTAGCCAATGATACACCATTTGAAATTTGAAAAAACTTCATCAACACAAGCTATTAATATCAATTTAAAAAAATTAAAACCCAATATTGGTTATCAATTTAATTGGCAATTAGTTTTCACAATAATAGCCATTGGTTATGCATAAGGGTTGGTTTTCAAATACTTGCATTGAGAATTAACATTATATTACCTAGGTAAGGTAGGTTATAAAGTTTTCTAAGAAATTTTTAATTTAATTTTTTTTTCTTTTTTATTCTATCATAAACATGTTTAGGGTCTTAGAATTTATCACCTAGTTGGATGAAATTCCAATCATTTGGGTAGAGCATTGATGTTTTTTGGTAACAAACTTTCTGCATTTAAAAAATATATTTTATCACATTTTGTCACAAATTCCTGATTTTTTAGCAAAAAATTGACAAAAAACGAATTTCTTTTTTCTTAATCTCAAAAAAGTCACTTTGCTCTAAAATATGAAAAGGTGTCTAACATTTCCTACTTCCATATTTCAAATATTACTAAACTTGGTTAGATATAGTTATGGATGATCACCTCTTGGGCAGCATCACAAAATTGGAGAAAAGAACATTGTTTGGTAGGTTATTAACATTTGAAAATTCAATATGGCCCATAAAGGAATGATATGTACTAGGTGGGTAGGTTTTCTACCGTTTGAAAAAAATCAATGGTCAATTAGTAGGTTATCGATACTTGGGTCAATAACCAAATATGTTCAATAACCCACCAACATTGATATATAGTAATATTGGTTAATTCCCTAGTTTGGAATTTAAAACCCAAGGGGTTGAGGTTCTTATGACTTGGGCATGAACCAACATTCTTTTTGTAGAATTAACACAAGAACTAAATTGTGGAACTTGTCTCTTATTACAATTGATATCAAAATAGAAATTGAAACCTAGATAATTTGAACACATGTGTAGGTTCTTAAGATAATTTAGCATACTAAACTTTTTTGAAAAGTTGGCATGTAAGCTAATTTTATAAGTGATTGATCGGATATAATCACTCATAAAATTCCATTTCCATGCATCCCCAATTTTTATATGGTGTAAATCTCCATACTTACGATTGTATGCAGTCTTAAGGAATGTGTACATGAGCCAAAACTAGGTTTTCGAATTGAGATAAAATGTTCTTGAATTTGAAAAAAAAATGTCAAAATCAAAATTGCAAGGTTCATAAATATGAAGAATGGAGCTCAAACCCACACTTGAAAAACCTAGCAAATAAGACCTAGCAAATAAGAGTTTAGTGCAAAAGGTGGGACTGAAAGTTCAAAACAATGTCAGTTGGTTCTTTGGTTTTTTCAAGAACTATCAGGTATAAGTCTAAAGTTTTTTCAGAAAACATATGGCCCCATGATTTTGGGTCTAAGGAATAGTTTTAAAACTTAGAACTTGTAAATTCTAGGGCCAGGTTAAATCTTTTTGACTAACAATTGTGTTCGATGTGTTTAATCTTTATAAGAACCTTTGATTCCAAGTTTACTTTGGGGTTGGTTCCAACTTGTTCTTTGGGATGGTTCAAAAGTTTATTCTTAAACAATTTTGAGGTTTTTGCATTTTGGTGTTTCCAAAGTGTTCCCACCACATTCCCAAAAGGTTCTCTTGAAGTTCGTGTGGTGTTTTCAAAAATTCTCAATGGGTTCCCAAAGTTCCAGAGGGTGTTCCTCAACCTGTTCCCAAGAGCAATAATAAGGACCAACATATGGAATAATTAGTCAACCATGGTCTTCACCTACATGGGCCCTATTTGGGCCTCTATCCAATATAAGGGAACAACCCAAAGATCATCACAACATATTTCTATAAAGATCATTTTAATGATACCATTGGAGATGTCCTTACATATTAAAGACTAAAGCTAAGACCTACGATCCTAGAACCTTAGAACTTAGACATAAGATCTCCAACCTAAAAATCTTAAACACTAATGAATCCTAAACATTAGCCCCTACCTAACCCTAAGAACCAAACCTTGTATAAAAACCTTAGGAGCCATCAAGTCCGATTCTTGGTCAGGTCCAGATTCATGAATTTTTTTTGAGTTAGATTCCATGTCAAACTTCCAGGTCCAATTCTTGACCAGTTTGGAGTCCATGTAACTTGTTGAGTTCAATTCTTAAACCTGAATCCAGATCTAGACCAGAACCCAAACCCAGATGAAATTCCAAAACCAGCCAACACTAGTTCAAAACCAAGAAAATAAAACAGAAGAACAGGTGAACACTTATATACATAAAGCCATACATGAATTTTAAGATGACATATATTCATTTTTTCCTTCATACCCTTTACTCAGATCCAACCCATGTATCCAAAACTGCAACTTATTTGTTCCCTTGTGTTGTGCAAATAGCAGCACAACATTTTGAGTAGTTGTCAATTAAAGAGGGAAGAGACACCGCATTTTTACAATGATATGAGTGGAGCTTGTCAATTTGAGCATGCTAAACTTTTCTACCATTCTCAGCATCCAAGTCTTGTATGTATGTAAATGTGTGTGTATATTGTTTTGTTGGCTCTGCCCATAGGGAAGAGATTACACGTTAGTGTAAGAATTGGACATAAATTTTTTGGCTCACTCTTCACTCAATGTATGAGTGACATTTGGAATATCATCATATGTGCATATAATTGATGGATAGACATGTTCCATATAATTTTGCATGTGCTGTGCATCTAGATGAGAAGTTCTAAATCTAGTAGGAGGGAAATTATTTAGTTTGAAGTTTGAAGTAGTGTTGGACAAATACACAGTTTGGAGGGTTAGAATTGCTAATTTCAGTTTTGGTTAGTAAAAACCCAACTAGAATCAGGTCTGGTTTTTGAGAACTAGTTCTAGAATCGTAACTGAATTTTGTTTGGAAAAACCAGACCTGGATTTGGATTCATGGTATCATTTATGTGTTGATGGAACCGATACTTTTACAATTAAAAAAAAAAAAAACCAGAGGCTAGCCAACGGTTAACTACCCGGTCCAGTCTGGGTTACTCAAAACCACCTAGTCTGATTTTTAAAACCAAAACCAGAAACACAATGTATTTTTTAAAGAACAAAACCGAGAATTAAGACTAGATTTTAAGAGACAAAGGACAGGAACCAGAACGAAAACTGTTCTAAACCAGAACTGAAATTGGATGTACTTCATGAAAAAAAAGTCAAGAACTGGCTAACACTGGTTCAAACCTGCCATAAAGGGCAGAGTCATTATGTGCTGAGCTGCTTGTTTTGGTGTGGACTATGGTAAACCTACCAAACTTAATAGGGTTGAATCATTCGACCAAACACTTGAAGAAAGAAGTGTAAGAAAGAAATGTGATTCAAAGGGAGAAAGAAAAGACGCTAGTAGTATTTTAATTGTTAACGGCCAGCCCAACAACAACTAAGGTCCATAATAGACAACACAATAAAAGACAACATGATTCAACTACCAACAACAGCAATTAATAGATTGGGAGTGGGAATGGAAGAGGTGAGGGAGGGGGGTTCCTCAAGGGATGGAAGTTGAAAGGAACCCGACCACAACACTAGTGACAGCTGGACTTAAAAGCTTAAGATGCGCGGCCAACCCAGGTGTTACATCTGGACTCAAAATGAACCATGCTTGGCCAGCCCAAAACGACTAGAGCTGATCACAAAGTGAAGGATGCTTGGTCCAAACCCATTGGTACAGCTTACCTTAAAATTTAAAGATTTGAAGTGTTTGTTTGAGACATGTTGCTTGTCAGATGAGTGATGTTATAAAAAGATAACAATTTGTGCCACATGTTGAGTTTTGATCATGTGCCACCAACTTTTAAAATGCACCCAAAATAAGATGCCACATAGAAAGATCAAAATGATTCCATCATTCCTATATAGCCAAGCCCAATAATAATAACTAACAAACAAACAAACTCTCTGGGTTGGAAAGGAAGGGCAAGACTCCTTTCCCCTGAACCCCACCCCCAATAAACCAAAACCTCAATCATTGACCCAAGTTGGCAATGCACATAGTACTTACAGAACATCATTGTGGCTTTTTTTTCTCCCCTCTTTCCCACAAAAAAACATATTGTAAAATAACTGCAGACAAAAACATTATTATGACACTTCGATCATACAAGCATGAATCCCCACCACATGTCTCTTTACATTTCCCATTATCCATATACATACTATTTGTTCTGGTCTCTGCAACATGCATGCTTTTGCTTGACAATTTTGTTGTTGTTGTTGGTGCTGGTGTCTTAATTAGATGATTTTCTTTTGTTGTTGTTGGACACCAAACTCCACAAATAGCAACAAAGAGATTATTTCTTTTCAACCAACTTTCACATACTTACTCACATGCAGGAAAAGAGAGGAGACAGCTGCTGATACTTTCCAGTAGAAATTATTTCTACTCTGGAATTAGGCACTCTGGGTAGGTGGGAAATTTGGGACGAAGTTGTTTGTTTCTTTGGAAATATGAAATCAAATCGATTCATTTGTGTACTACCACAATGTCCCCACTTTCCAAAGCCACGACCCTCGTCACAATGATCCTCATCACAATGACTATTAGGTGGCTTACTCCATCTTTTTGAACATGGTGAAAATTTACACTCAGCTTTCTTGAAATGTGGGTTGCTAAGAAAAACAAATCCATGCAAGAGAAGCCCCACCCCAAAGTACAAAAGAGTTGAACCCAAAGAGTTTAAATGGATATGGAATTTTCCAAGAAGAAAACTCCTGCACTTATTAGAACATGCTTAATAAGGCTTGGGACTATCTAATTACACTAACAAGTTATCTGCGAGCATCATCAGCAATTAAAACCTTGGACCACCCAAAAATCTATGAATAACAATACTGTTTCAATTGGCCCATACAAAAAATGTGAACCCGTAAGTAACTTGAGCCTCAACAAAGTATTATTTTTGTTGCACTGAGTCTGACAAATTATTGTGTTTGACAATTTTTCACATCATTGTTTACTTTTCAGCGTTCATAGTGCACTAAAATCAGGCTGCTTGCATTGGTAGATAGATAGCTCAGTTAGTTGCTACTTCTGCGCAATGTTGATGATGACTGTGGATGGTATGAAATCAAGCAATATTTTTCATTAATAGCTAAGTAGTGGCCCCACCGTCCTCACATCAACAACCCCTGGGTCATGGACATGATGACCCCATTCCAATATTTAGTCAATAGGTGCTTGCTTTCTTTCAATTATAAATTACACTGAATAGGGGGGGCAGGGCATGGAAGGTTCATTTGGACATGTAGTGAAAAACCTTTTTTTTTTGGCATGAAGCCTTACAATTCTGAAACGCAGGTGGTGGGTGAGCATGCTGAGCGCTTGGGGATAGGAATTAACATTAGTTCATATGGAATTGTACTATGCATGAATAGAACTATGTTTATGAATGAAGTCTAGCCACACATATGTACTTGCAGTTTGAAGTATTTGAGTAACATCACCACAGAAAAAAAAAATCAACATCCTACAAAATCACTAGAGAAAAAGAATTCAATATCCTACAACATTGGATTCAACCAAAAAAAAATTAGGAACCTAAAAAAGCATCACCACCACCACCACCACCAGCAGAGAAATTGAGAGAGAGAGAGAGAGAGAGAGGAGCTTTGCAATTGGATTCAGATAATGCTTTTGGTTATGGTACACTCAGATGGGAGCTGGCACAACAACAGCTCAAAAGTCTGCTCAATCATTTCAATAGCAAAATGAAATAAATCCTTGTACCTTGACAAGCTGAGAAAATCCTTTAAACTCAACCTTTTAATTCTCAAGCTTGAGTACATGGGCTTGTACCTTGACAAGCTGAGAAAATCCTTTAAACTCAACCTTTTAATTCTCAA
>Ga0116229_10005396_pt1 | contig 20873 bp, 15 predicted proteins | sample S1TSphgellanicum_3_FD_87313 | JGI IMG/M metagenome (GOLD analysis project Ga0116229, IMG submission 87313) | Host-associated microbial communities from peat moss isolated from Minnesota, USA - S1T2_Fc - Sphagnum magellanicum MG | ecosystem: Host-associated > Plants > Peat moss > Unclassified...
TCAAAGTTTAGGGTTTTAAGGGTTTAAAACCCTAAAACCCTTAAACCCTATCTTCACGTGAGGAATTGTGAGAAAAAGTACTTCAGATGAACATTTTATTCCCAGTTAAAAACTCAAAAACTCCTGCGACACGAAGCTTTTGAACACAAAATGTAAGAGCACAACAAGATTGTCATGATCATGGGCATCACAGACTGTGAATGATAGTCAAGAGGAGGGGAAAACAAAACAAAACAAAACAAAACAAAACCTTCATAATTTGTGATTGATGAGGGAAAAAAAATTGTTACCCAATCTCCATGAGAGAGAGAGATTGTGAAGGGGCGTTGCACAACTCTAACTTGCGCCCTGACAACCACCCATTCTCAGATTCAAAATTGTCATGCTCATTAGAAAAGCACACTAGTTTTTGAGAGCAACTAGTTGTCGTTTGTTTTGACCAGAACAAAATTACACATGTACAATATTTGAGGACCACGGTTTTTTGTTTTATTCCAAGGTCTAAGAAAAAATTGTCCAAGGTCCAAGAAAATTTTCCGTTGAGATTATATGCATCAGAAAGGCCCAAAAGAAAGGAATGTTTTTTTTGTTTCACATGTTTCTTCTTTGTTTGTTGCAATTCTATTGTGAACATTGACTGGATCCATCGCACCACATGGTACCATCGTGTAGAGCTGCTGCAAGTCATGAAGGTCCCACAAAGTAAGAAGAAGAATCAGTGAGGTTGCAAAAATCCCACCTGACCCATTTGTGCCTCTTCTCATGTAAATCAAGATTTCTTAGTATAATAAGTTGGGTAACTCTACTTTGCAAAATGACATTAAGCAAATGTGATACACACCCAAAAATGTTGAGAGTGTAACTATGAATCCAAAATCCGTTTCTCTTGAGAGAAATGCTTTGTTGGGAACTATGCTGATTCATATTCACATGTTCAAAAATTATCATGGTGGGTTTGTACCTAGAGAAGTGGAGTGGATGTGATGGTAAGGAGAAGTGTCTTCAATCCAGTTAACTACAAAAATGAATTTCTGTCAAGGTGGTGACACCACTCTTTTGCTCCGCTTGCTTGGACTCTTGTGTGCTGGTGATGATGCTGCTCGCTTACCAGAAGGTGTGCGGGGAGTGACAGTTTTTGTAGTTCTTGGACTCAACACAGCTTGCACATAGCGGTGGAGCCTCCACAAAGTTGCAGGATCCTGCAACCATAGCAAAACCCATCTTGAAAAAACTCTGCCCGATTGTGCCAACTTGGTGGCATTCAATCTCCTGTTTTATTTCCAAGTTGTATTTGTGGATTTAGTAACACATTTCTGTGATAGAGTCACATAGAATACCATGTGAACTGTTTCCTCAAAGTGTCACACATTTGGGTCACATGCTTATCATCTACTCTTCTTTATCATGTCTGGAAGATTGGAGAGATGTGGTGGGTTTTTCTTTTGTGTGTGATTACGTACATTCATATGTCTCAGAAGAAGAGGGGACAAAACCTGGGCATCAATGTCAACTTCCACTTCATCTGCAGTTGCATTGAACTCCGGATTCTTTTGAGCAATGATCTGGATGACATGGTTGAGATTGTCTGGAGGTAGGCGTCCTAAGCTGTGACCCAAATGCCGCTTCTCCTCTATTGACATTGCCCGGCTGCTTTACAAAAAACACCAATCAAAAACAAAACCACCAGATTCATGAAGAAACACACAAGCTGAACAGAAACCCAAAACAACCTGGAAGCAACAGAAAACATGCTGAATTTCAGACCCACATACCTGTTCTTTGGAGTAGTTTGTTGCTTTAGGTCTTCCAATTTCTTGTCCAGTTCCTCTAGCTGCAAACAGCAGGTGCAGTACGTTAGTTCTTTACAACACCAGGAATTTGTCTCTCAGGGAAAGTCTTTTGGGGGGGCAAAAACAAAAGTTCACAGTTCCAAACAAGAGTCAGGAGTTGATCCCTGACCACAGGAGCTTCCCATATCATCAGACTTGCTACCAGTATTGCACCTGGCGAGCAAAATCGTCAGCCATCCTTTCAGCAGCTGCCTCATCTGCTGCCTGTATGGCTGCATCTTCTTTTGTCTGTGCTTCTTTGTCTTCCTGTTTCCGCTTTGCTTCCTGATGAAACATTTAGGGTTTTAGAATCAAACTCACTGGTCTAGCAATTTGCAAATTGAGTAACCGACAACCAACATAGTTACATTTGTTCCCCACAACAATGTGGCAATTGTCTGATACAGGAAAGACTATACATCTCTGTATCCAAGGAAATACAATCAAAAAAGGAGTCTGTAAAAGTGCTTCTTGGTAACGATTGGAAGTACCTCCTCAGCTAGTTTGGGTTCAACAATGGCTTTCCATTTCTCTTCAAACTTGTCTGAGAGGGTCTTGGCCATCGTATGCACATCTGAGCCATCCTGATTATAACTCGTTGCATTGGAGAAAACCAGGCGCACATCATCACAAATTTCTTGGATGTGCTTGTATCCTGTCCCATCCTTTGCATCCATTCTGTCCCGTATTGTCCCAAAATCCATCGGATGCTTCACCACCTGCTCCATTGTGACTAGAGATGTAAGGATACAATGATATGAAAGATCTTGGTGGTTTCTGGAGTCCTGAATGGTGGTGTGTAACATAAAAACCTCAAAATCTAGATACAACCCATGCTGCTGAAAGAACCCTAATCCACCACAAAACAACATGGGCTTCTGAAGGCACTGTGATCACATGCAGAGAGCTGGCACCTCTATCTTCCTATGACCCAAGATACAATCATCGGTGTGTTTAAGGATCAAGTACTGGGAGATATGTTAAACATACTGACCTCATGGTAATCATGTAACCCAAGGCCCTTCACATCGACGGGCTTCATAAATGGCCATGCCCATTTGTGTTGGGTTATCTGCAGGCATCCAGATTTATTGCTCTTCCCTGACCACATCAGCTTTGAAACCCAAACACCCATTTTAACCAAACTCCTAAACCTTAAACCCTAATTAAATACACACACACACACATATATAACCTTTGTACTCATTGATGCTCCACTTGTAGCCAGCAAAACTGACTATCAATTTGCAGGGTGAAGGATTCAACTCTAGTCAATAACATGATGTTTTGCATGCTAAGCTTGAGCATGGGTATAATGTGGGTATCAGAGTGTTTACCTGCCTAAGTACAGTGCCTACTTGACGCATTAGCTCCTGCATTCGCTTAACCCGTGCAGCCTCTCGACGCTCTGCCTCCACCTGTTGTTGTTTCTTGTTTGCTGCAGAGCTACCTCCTTTATCGCGCTCCTTTTCCTTAGCTGCAGCAGTGGCTACCTTGCCTTTGCTCTTGCGCACCATACTCCGCATCTTGCTCACTTCATTGACATTCTTCTCAATCTGCTTTTCCTCACCAGCTTTTCTTCACTTGTCAGTTCTTCTTGCACCAGTTATATCCCTCCCCCCTCCCCCTGTTTTTTTTTTTCCCACACCACATCCAACTCTTGAAGGTACAGGGCATTAGCCTCTTTTACTTCTCATTTGTTGGAACTGCAAATCTGGAGGTTAAATGACAAGAAGTGCAAACTGGGAAAAACAAGCAACAAGGGGGTTAGGGTTTATGAAAGCCCACACCTCTTCCACCTGTGTTGTTAAGGCCAACACCTGTTGTTTCAAATGGTTCTTCACAGCTTCAGATGCTTCCCCATCATCCCCACCATTTGCTGCTTCACCATCCCCATCCTCCTTCATCTGGGCTCCCACCGAAACTGGCAGTGGAGGTCTACCATCCCTCATTTTTCCTCCTGACCCCATGCTTTCCCCACCATCCCATATTACACACTTCATACAAATGACAACTACTGCTGCTACACACCAACAACATAGCTCCTGAGTCCTTACAGGATTGAAGAACAGTAACCTAGACTGAGACCCACAATGCAAATCCGCCCTAAAAAACTCCCCAACATTGTCCATAAGCTTTAGTTCCCACAGATCAAACACACCTGGATTGGCTCTAGCTGCTGCTATTGCTGTTGCTGCTGCATGTTGTGGTGGTGGTGGTGGTGGTGTTGGTGTTGGTAGGGTATCATCAGCTCCAGCTTTTGCACCACCAGCTCTTGTTTTTGCTTGCATCTTCAAGCAATCTTCTGATGCTCTCAAAGCTCTTGGTGATAGATGATTTGAACCAAAACACAAAATCCCAAAACCAGCTGCTACCCAAAACACAAAATCACATCACAAATAATAATGAAAACATATACAAACCACAAATTGCAAATCACCAACATTCAAACTTCAAACCCACCATCCTTCTTCATGCCTTATTTCATGCATTCTTCCACATAAACCACCACCCCCACCAACCCAAAAAAAAAAAACAACCATTCAGGGACAGATCAACCCAGACAACAACAAAAACACTAATGACTTTTGCAATTCTTGCTAAACTTTGATGCTCACTGCTGATTTGATTATCATCAAACTTCTAAATCCTTTTGTGATCATCAAACTTTCTAGGTTTTTTTTTTTTTAATCATCAAACTTCTGGTTTTTTTTTTTTTTTTAAAATAATTTTTTTTTTATTAAATTTTTTTTTTTTTTTTTTTTATTTTTTTTTTTTTTGTTTTTTTTTTTTTTTTTTTTTTTCCCTAGTGTCCTAATTTATTATACTTGATACTGGGTTGTATTATAACCTGGAGTGATGAGGAGGAGGTGGAGCTTGTAACAAGACATTTAGTAGTAATTAGCAAAAATTCCATTCTAATTATATTGTTTCAAGAGCAATAATTTGGTAATTCAATTATTATTATTAGGGGGGAAGGGAAATTAAAATCAAGCCTCTACTAAAGTTTGTGGATGAATGAAATCAAAAATTCATCCAAACACCCAATAACCCTTTTTACCCAAAATATCACTTAAGTGTGTGTAGGGTAACACTAGAGGAGTTTTGGAAGTAAGCTTGGCCAAGGCGGAGCTAAGGGGCGCTTACTTTTGGAACTCGCTCACTTCAAGGGCATTACCAAGTGTAAAAATTTTGGTGATTTTCTTTCTCCATGTTATACCCACTAAGAGTATCATGAGAAAATACTTTTAAAAGGATATGAGGACACAATTCAAAAAACGATAGATTTTACACTCTATATAAGCATATCTCCAAATACACTTAAAAATAATCTTGAAGGTTTTTGATGGAAGTATCCTTCCCTTGTTATATTGGAGGGATGTGTTTCGATGGAAAATACAAATTTGGATGAGAGAAAAACAATTTATAGGTTTAAGTTTATCAAGGAAAATCATCATTCATACCTAATTTTCATCTTATTATGGTGTTTGAACTAAACCCTAAACCTTTCCCCTCATCACATGTAGACCTTCTACCATTTGAATAAGATACATTTCATGTTTCACACTTTGGGAAGGCTTGCTCTTAAAGGCCTCCCCTAATTTTTGAGCCTATAACCTTGAGGCTATGACCCTCAAATTAGGGGAAGCCTTGAGGAGCAAGCCTTCTTGTATATTTTATAAGCACTAGGAGGTTTTCTTTTTGTAATTGCTTCTTCTCTTCTTCTCCTAGGAAAAAAATTTATAGATTTGTTGATTGCTTTACAAGGTCGCAAAATTTGGAATAACACATGGAAAGCTATTGTTATGAGTTTGGATTTTGGATAAATATGTCAAAACGTGGTGTTTGTTGGTGGAACTAATAAGGAAAAGACTATGCATGGGTGTAGAATTTTGAAATAAAATTATGCTCAAACTTCAACCAATGTGTGAATGTTGATAGTTGGAAATTTTCTAACATTAATCTTCATTTTGTTAGTTGTTTTTTTTAACATAATTGTTAGTCATTTGGCCTTTTGCTTCGTTAAAGAGTTGCATAAGAGCTCAAGTTTGGAAGTATCTTGCATACGTTGTGGTCATTTTCAAACATTAATATGAAGGAAAGGAGGTTGTATGGGTAAAGATCTATTACATTTTAATCAACATTACAATTTCTAACAAGCCATAGTTGTAGCATTTGCCTACACATGAAAAAGTCTTGGAATCTAACAAGTGCACTCAATGTTACAAGGTGAGAAGGCACCATTCTAAGGTGTCAATGAGTGATGGTAGTGGTGAATTTGTAAAGATGTGAAGCTTACAACTTGTAAGCTTTAGATATCAAGCACTTGATATTTAACTCTTGAATATTCATGACAATAGTCACAGGTTATATGCTACCATCTATTGATCCTTCATTTTTTTAAGGAGTGAAAATATCATGTATTAATTATAAAAAGATGAGCTTAGATGCATCTTATTTGAATACCTATCATTGTGGGAAAGGATTCACATCTTATCTATAGTGTAAGTGATGAAAAATGGATGGAGGACTACAATTGAAAGGAAGCAATTGCTTCATTTTTATATCCATTTTGAATCCTTTGATTCCATCATTGTTGTTCAATTTAGAAATGTTGCTTCAATAAAGATGTTGAAATTGAATGCTTTCATGTTCCAAAAGATCAAGGAACCATGGGAAAAAACAACTTGAGAAATAAAAAATTCTTGAATTTATACCATTTGGTGCAAGTTGATGTACATGCCACATGAACACAAAACTAGTTGTCTAAAGGAACCACAAATTGATAGTGGATATTGGAGCGAGTTCAATCAGAAAATAAAATTTAGTTTGGTTGATTCAAATTGATTCTTTTGATTTGGCTATTCAAATTAGTTCAATCGGTTGAAGTTTAATGTTATGGGTCAAATCTATCATCAATTTAAATGCATCAAAGTTGAAACGAATTTAAAATGAACCTATAGAATTAATAATATCCTTCTAATTGATCATTATGAACATAAACATTTCACTGAACATTATTTAAATTTGTAATGACTACAAAATTATAACCAAAGTTTTGAATATATATATTTTTTAATAGCCCCAAATTGAAATCAAAACAAAGAGGAAAGTTGAAAATTATAATAAATCTCAAACATAATTATTGAATAAAAATGGGCACATGTAACTCGAATAAAGTGAAATGTTATATGACTCATAACTTGGTCAATTTTGGTTAAGTAGTCAATCTAAAAAATGCATATATTAAACATAAAAAATAATTCAAGCTTTTAGCAAATATCATAAACTAATTAATTATCAAGTCTTTCATGATTTTGTTTGACCTTTTGACAAAAGGCACAAACCACTCCACAACTTTTCAACTTTCCATCTCTGCCTATATTTGATCCCATGGCTATCACATTGTCTTAAGTATCGCAATTGATATCCTCAAATTATTATTGTGCCCCCATGTCAACATACCTAATTGCACCCATTGGTTTAAAACATCTACCTTCAAATGACATGAAAGGCCATCATTTGTGTGTTATAGAATTGCCAATCACATTTCAATGTTCATTAAACCATGGAGGAAAAATCCATGATGGCTTGTTCAAGAATTTAATAACAACTGAAATGATGGCATTTCAATGAGTCTTCATGGTGTTAAAGGTATGTTAGTGAGGAACCCATATTACAACATTATGGTCCATTCTAACATATAATTATTCCCATGTATGTGTTATAAGATTATCCCACAACATGCTAAGTCCTTATCTTTGAAAGGCATGAGATTATGGGTAGTTCACTAAAATTGGCAATGCTTATATCCTTGGCATCCTTACTTTGTCAAAAGTAAACAAATGGAAATTGGTCATCTTGAATAACCAATTGTGTATTACAACCCAAGTAAGTGGACCATCAAGTTGTTACATCTAGCCTTCATCAATTGCTTGTTTTGACCAAATAAATACCACCTCATTAATGTTAACCCCTTTATTATGAAATTTTTATACAAATTACACCTTCTCCATTCTATTAATTAAACCTATTTAAAACTATATCTATTATAAATATCTTGTACATATATATTATGTTTTCTTATTTTTTCTCGATATATGTTATCAAAGCATACCCCATATTAATTATATTTGGATTTTGACAATAAAGATAATCATGTTATAAAGTTAATTGATTTTTTAAAACTTATCAATCAATATATGAAACCTTATAATTGTATTCATGATGTAAATTTCTAATACTAAAACTGACCCCCTTAATAAATTATAATATTTGGTGTCCTCTCCTTTGCCTCAATACAGTTTTACTTTCGCTCATATCTCCACATCAAGAAATTATCAATTGGTTCGTATATAACTTGGTCCATTAATATTAACAAAATTGATGTTATTTCCAACATTAAAAAAAGGTTCATAATTTCATTGGTCACCAAATAGAGAAAAACACCAACGCACATTCATAAAATCAATAGAGCAATCAAAATAAAATACAATATTCTACTTGAAAGAAACAACTTTCCATTGAATTATTTTTTAGCAAATGAGTCCACAAAAAACATAAATATATTTGGCAAACAAACTTACATCAAAACAAACTTCTTGGCACAATTCCTCCTATTTTGTATGGATCAATTGATTTTGTTGGGAAAAAATCACTTACCAACTTTCCTTTGTCAATACTACCAGTAATTTTTTCAAATCACTTTCCTTTTTTGTGGAAATAGTTAGGTGGCCTACCTCTACTACCCCATAAAAGAATTATAATGTGTGGAAATTATAATGAATCGATTGACTTGATGATTATTATGGTAACATATGCTTTTCTTATGTATCTAATCATCAAATGCCACAATTATAGTTGATGGCAAAGTAAACACCTAGTACAATTTGCTTAGCCAATATAAAACTATGATTTTGGAAGTCACAAATATAGACTTAGGGATATTTGTATTGTAATTTTCTACACATTAAAAAGAAAGTTGGGACATCAAAATAAATATTTAAATAATTGTGATTAACAAATCTCCATTACGACAATGATCGACTATCTTCAAACCAAAACACAATGAAAGCAAATAAAGGTATTGACTACACCAAATAAAGAATCCAAGTTGGTCAAATTTAATCCACTACACCATTGAACATGCGTCATATTCACATGTAAATAAACAAGGTATTCAAAGTTGTGGCTTTCATGGACTAAGAGTTTACTTTATGAAACTTTTGTGGTTCAATCATTTTGGTTATGATATTCATTATGACAATGTCAAAATGCTCCTCCCTACAAACATTCAATATTTAAAATATTGATGAAAAACTTAAAAGCCTTCATTATAACATTATAGCAAGCAATTGCACATCATTTTAAATTTGAAACTTTTTTTAACTATTTACAAGTTACATTGCCACATTCTAATGTTAGTATTTAACTTAACATCTCTAAATAGGATATATACTAGGAAATTGAAGCATGTTGGACCCTCCATGAGACCTAATTTTGTTGCATGCCCCATAACTAACTTATTGAATTATGTACTAAATTATATATAGTATGATCAAAGAGTTTAAATTGTGCACCAAAAGCTTAGCTCACTAGGTGATGGTTTTTTAATGTTTTACATTTGTGGATTGTTTTGTGATGAAACAAAGATCATAAGACCACCAACATTTTGTGCTACATTTCATTTTTTGAAACCATACATGGGTGCTTAAGCTTACCAACATCAAAAACTTGTACGTGAGTCAAAATACCACTTAAATCAAGTACACAATTTACCAAACCAACTTGCTTTTAGTTAAATGAACTTGTAGTTATCACTGAACGTTTGTAAAAAATCATAAGTAGCTCAATAGTATTCCCACAAACAACTTCATATAGATTTGGACAATGGTTGGAGTTGCTTCAATCTTACTGTTGTGTTCAAACCTCTAGTCCAATATAAGCTTCCAATGTTCAAAAATTTAAAAGGAAAATGGGCCAAACAAACTCTTGCCCCTAAATAACAATATCCAATGGTTGCCATTAAACCTCAACCTCATTATGCACTCATTTAATTTCAACAAAAAAAAACATTATAAAACAATATTGAAAAATGAAGAAACAACAATCAATGATGCAAAATAACAACCACCCTTCACAAAATGGTTGACAAAACACAAACAACACTAATTCCATATTGCTAGTTCACACATTGATCATGGTTGTTCACATGGAAGCATATGAATCATTGTTCATTGGAAGAATTGCAATTGTGAAAGGGCATGGCTTCATGACTTGTGTTAACAAGCCTAATTCATTGTTGATTACCTACTAATCATGACATGTTGTGCTCTAATGTTTAGCAATACATGTTTAAGGAAAACCCATGCCAATTTTCCATGTGAAATAAAAAACACTGTGAGAAAATCAAGTGTTTTGTAACTAGGTTTGCAACTAGGTTTTTGAATTGCAATAGACACTTGCAACTCATAGTATTCATACAGTTGTGAGTTCTATTTGACAAGTTGCAACAATTGCACAAGTTGTAATAGACATGTATACAATCCATATATACAACAACTAATATGCAACTTGGTGCATTTTAGTTGCACCTAGTTGTCCACGTCAATTTCCTATGCAAATTCTTGAGGGAAAAATAAAATGCCTTCACGACATTTTATTCATTTGTTAATGGATGAAGTATGTTCATATCTTTTGAATTTACTTACAATTATTTTACAACTAAATTTTGATAAAAAATTGAATATTTTTCATTCATCCATTGATGAATGGATGGATGGATGAATGAAACATATATTTTTGTTACAAATGTTTTACAACTTAGGGCAATGTGAGAATAAAAATGATTAAATGACTAATTAACAACTATGTTACAACTTATATCTATGTATGTTGGTACTAACGTGCAATGTCTAATGTTCCACTATTAGTATTAATATTCAACTTACAAATAATGCATTACTAAAAACTATTGTTTTATAACTAATGGATTTTCCCAATGGTATTATGTTGGAACTAGAGTTTAATTAATGTAAAAATTTTAATTTGTAAATGATCAATTTGTTGACAATTTTTTATATAATAATATCCATTTATGGATGGAATTTTTGTGCACCTACTAGAATTGACAATAATAATTTTGCACTATGAAACACCTTACATAAGTCCATTGCACAAATAATGAAAAACATCTTGTTTGCAATAATGCAATTATATGTATTAATATTCAATGTTGAAAAATGTAATACTCATACATGAACATTTTTGGTGATCCATGGTCATTTCCAATAATATGTAATTTATTTACATCTCTAATGTTATTTACTAAAAGATGTCAAAACTATTACTATCCAATATCCTATCTAATATCTACAACTAGATACAATCTTTAAAGATCCATTTTGGCTCTATTCATAAATTGGGCTACATTTCAATTGCTACCAAATGTAAAATGATGTTATCACCCATGGTCGTATATGGTATCATATATATGGTGCAATTCATTTGCAAGTCACATGTAATTAAATGCAAATGTCTTTGCATGACTAGAAATAACTAACCAACAACATACATATAATCTACAATTATAATGCAATCAACAAGCAACACATAGACAACTTTTGTAAATATAATGCAAAGAATAAGCAACACATATAGAACTTTTGTAACTATAATGCACTTAACAAATAATGTGCATGATACAATGTCAGACATGTAAATGTAAACTTACATTCACTTTCATTGTTTTAGCATTAAAATCTATTGAGTTTGGATGCCTTCAAGGACCTACACCATCAAAGTTACTATCAATAAGTCATAAAAACCAACAACCTAACAACATAATATTTTTATGCATAAAAATGATTAATGATATTTCAAATGTTCAAACCAACACGGGTGTTATAGTTGAATGTTATTACTTATTATAACCTTTTCTTTTTTTTTTAATTTGATATTTTCATGGTTTCAATCATTAAAAAAAAAACTAACAAAATTTTGTTCAAACAAAGAAATGAATAACAACAATCAAATGTCTTCACAAAACATTCCATTAGCTGAAAACTCTATTTTTTCTAATGTTAAAATGTTTCAAACTCTATAGTAACAAGAACCAAAAAAATAAAATGATATTATACATAGTGTGTTTCATAGTTGTTTCATAAAAAACTAACAAATTTCAAATTAAAAAAAAACTAGTATTTCCTTATTCATCTTTCATATTGCTTTAAACAATAAGTGCATAAGAACTATAGATGTAAATTTTAAGATTTGTTTACAATTGCAACCATTTGTCAAATGGCTTCACATATCCCATTCAAATTTCAAATTTCAAATTTGTGTGGGAAGTTGTAACTTAGTTGCACACTAGTTGCAAAAGAATTTAATTGATAATTAGTCGCAACAAAGTAGAAAGTGCCAAATATAATGAACAATAGCAATGCATACATGTGGCATGATCATATGTGAGAATTATACACTAGTTACAAAGTAGTTGCCATTTAGATGCTAGTTATATCATAGTTGTCATTTACGACTCTTGTGCAACTTGCACACAAAGTCAAAATATAATGAACTACCTTCATATATATAGTGTGTACATATATTCGTATAGGTTTCCATCTTGCACAACTATGTAACTACATTAAAACTCTATGAATTTATGTTTTTTTAAATTCTCATATTTTCATGAAATAGTTGTAGTGTAATTGCACACTAATTGTTTTGAACTAATTAGTTGCATGGCAGTGCGGTTTATGTGGACCCAATTTTCTCATAGTGAAATGTATGGCCAAAAATAACCAAATGCATCACACCAAGTTTGATTTGTTGACGTTCTTATGCTAACCTTGCAAACACACTAACCATGTAAATAGTTGATGGATTTCCATTGGCAACATTCACATATGGGTGAGGTGGAATTATTTCCACATAAATACATCATTAAGTTCACATTATTTGAAGAGGTTCCATTGTTGTTTCAACGTTTCCATGCATGTAATTTTATGTTGTTGCAAATGTAATGTGTTTTCATATGATATCTTCATCTTCTAAATTGACAAATAATTTTTTTTTCCATCTTATGTGACATGAGTTGGCAAAATAACCTTGTTTTGCATGACCTTGCCAACCATAATGTAAACTATAACATGTTCAAAACTAGTGTGTTGCAATTGCTTTTCAAAAAGCAATGACAGTTCTAATTCCTTTGGATCTAGGGATTTGACAACCTCATATCGACATTTTTGATTCCTTGTCTTAATGGGCTAGTTGTCTTTTAAGCACCATCATGTTAGACAAACCAAAAGTTAATGGTGACTTTGCTTATATAATGTTATTTACAAGCCCTTTGTGTTTAACATGTAATTCCACCCTCCTATAGGAGATCACACATTTTTAAATTGTTCAACTTAACTACCTTGTTCATTTTCAAAGGAACCATTACTTGAACATTTTAGGAATCACTTGAAATAAAAAGATTGTTTTAATATGCTTTGAAATAATGACATATTCTTGTTATATTCTAAATATATTTTCATAATGAATTATAGGCACCTTATTTACATTTAAGTAAATTAAATGTTTTAAAAAAAAAAGTTGCACCCTATATTTTTTGCATGTTGTTTGGAATAAAATGGAATTGATTTCCCCAAGTCTTCATTTTGATTAAAAAATTTGGTCAAATTTTTTGTAGACCTTGGTTACTAAAGTGACATATTTCTTTTTATTAATTCAATTAATTAAAAGTGGCCTTTTTTATTATCTTGTGACATTTAGTCAAATTGGACCAGGAAAAAAAAGCCTTTAGTATTAAAAAGTTAAGGTTGTAAGGTGCAAACATGGTAAAATAAAAAAATACTTTTATTCATTTTTATTTGCATTTTTTCATATTAAATTATCATTAAAATGGGTGGAAATAAAATAGAAAAATCACATGTCTTGAACTATTACATTTAAAATAATCTACTCCCAAAACATTAGGGACAAATAAGTTTTGAAGGTAGACAATTTTATTTTTGTTTACTAGATGGTAAATTCATGGTTAAGGAGCCTTCGACACAAAATACACAATGAAATATATTTATACAAGGTTGGGATATAAACAAAATTTTACTTTGAAAGGGACCATACAAAATATATTTGGATTTTTATTTGTTAAATCCTACTTAACACATATTTTAGAAAAATTCAAGGGATACTTGTATATTTTAAAAACTTATTGAAAACCTAATTTTATGATGTATAATTTGAAATTTATGCACAATAATGAGAGAATATTTATTTATTTTATCATTCATGTAAAAGCATCTAATATGTAATTATTTTATGATGGATTTTGTTTGTTATTTATGTTTACTTTCCAAGTAAACAAATAAGGCAATAAAATTATTCACTTTATATTGCTTAAACCTTGTACTCAAATGGGACATATGAATTTTGATATAAATGTAATTATCACAATTCATTGCAATATTCTAGGTGCACATTTATTGTTTCATACATAACATTCCTTATTTTTTAAAATGTATCTATTGATGAAGCCTTGATATATAGTCTCATATGTTTTCAAATGTTAAACAAACGCATAATTTTTAAATCAATCCACAATAGCACCAAATTGCCCATTGTTGGGAATCTGAAGTGATTAAATGTGTATTGGCACACAAAAAATAATGAGATATTAAATTAGCACAATAACATTTATTCATAAACATGATTAAATCCTTCAACCTCAAAATTAGTTGAAAAATAATTTATTCAACTTAATTCACCATTGTCAGTTGGTCCCTAAACTAAAAAATCATTAATGCTAACTTCATATCCTAATTTCTTATTGTCATCCTCATCCTTTGCAATTTTGCATATACCACAATTAAACAACATTTAGAAAAGCATGTTTTAGTTCTAATTAACTCATGTGTTTACAAATGTTATGGATGCCTTACTACACACTAGGATTAGTTAACCCAAATCTTTATCATTACTCATGTTCCTTGAATCACACCCTAATGACATAGTGCTTTTATTTTTTGACAATTACTCATTAAATTCTTCACACTAATAAATCCTTTTTTGACCTTTTTTTCACTAACTATTTGAGCAAATACAACATTTGAAACTCGGTAAATCACTTTCATCGCCATCTTATGATTTACAAATAAAATAAAAGGATTTTTTGGGTGTGTTATGGAATAATAGAATATTAAAACAATCTTTTATTAAAATTAAGAATATCCTAGTTTTATTTTAAGTACATTTGAATAATCCAATTTTAAACACCTTATTTACATTTCAATAAATTATAAATTATATTCATTTTGTAATAAGTTGCACCTTATGTATTTTTGCAAGCCAGTTGGAAAAAAATGAAAATAATTTCCCTTGGATCACAAGTGGTGGAAGTTATGATTAATGGCAACAAATTAACTTTTGAACCACATGCAAGCCATAATCCAATTATTGACAAACCATGGAAAAAACTTGTGCTAGTGTGGCTTTAATTCCATGGGTGAACAACAATTGAAAGTATGCGATATGTTGAATTTGATTCACCTATTTTGATATTTACAAAATAATTCATTTTCACTAATATAAAAACATCCTTGCTTTCTATTACAAATCAAGTTTATTGAAAATACATCATTTAAAGTATATCCCCTTCTCCAAGTGGAAATCTTGAAGTTTTTGCACATGTGGTCCCTCTAAATCCCACCAACCTACCTAGGTATAGGTGGGTGTAAATACAAAACCAAAATGACTTCTTTTGTGCCTTGGTTAAAACAATGGGTGATGCAATTAAATTGGTGTGGTAAAACATAATAAGATATCTATTGAAAAAATTCCCAAATTCGTAATTTACAAAACCTACATGAAAATTATTATTATTATTATTATTTTTTATGATTATGAAAAATGTTGCATCATATTATTACAAAATTGTTCATGATTCGGAAGGAATAATTTCTAGGTGCTAAAAAAAAAGATCCTTCATTAGGCCTTGTATGATGATTATAATGTTGTAGTTGTGGACATTGTCATTTAGGCTCCAACAATGGCTCCCATTCCTTGAAGGATAAGATTGACTTAATTTGTTGTTGTAAATAAATTTTCACCAAAATTAGTTGTGGTTGGTGTTGGGTTAATCACAAATCAATATGCTTATAATCCAAATGTGAACATGAGTTTTTGAATGTTCATCAATTTGTTGGATGGTCATTTTTCCTCACTTTCCCAATTCTTCACCATTTAGTTATCAAAATTCCTTTGTTTGTCATGATATCTAGCCACATCCAATTTCATTATTGTGTACATATGTGTTGGATTGACAAAACTTGTGCAATGGTTTTTTAAAAACTTGAATTTTTTATATTATATCAAGATAAACAAAACACGGACAAAATGAAACATAAAGTTTATTCCTTGTGGAATTGTCAAGCAATCATGAATTGCTTCCTTATTTTCATACATCCTTGCTTCACATTACATACACAATATCATATAAACATGACATCCAAGTCAAAGGTCACTAATTCTTAATAAGGTTTTTGTTTGTCCATAAAACCAATAATAATAAAAACATTTTAAACATGTTTTTGAGCAATGACATTTCATGTTCACCATATTCTATGCTAGACCAAAGCATTTCATCATATGTATTCATTTGGAACATGCAACAAATAGAAATAAATAATAGAACCTGAGAATTCAACACCTTCACATCCATCAAACATAATTTTTGATAGTGTTACTAATGTTTTAAAGCCTTTGTTCACTTTTGCAAATGAAAGTTCTTTTTATGAACTCTAAATTGGTAAGAAAAATTCATATCATGTCAATTTTTTAAAAACTCGTACGTATAGCCACACAAGTATTTAGTGTCTAATTCAAATTTTGATTCCTTTTCATTTTCTTGACGTTTTAATGAGAAGGTGAGTTAGAATAGTCGCTATCAATATGCATGCAATTGCTAATAAAATGTAAATCATGTGTTTTGTTAAAATCAAACCCAATGGAAGATTTATCCACACACTTGAATTATAGAAAAAATATTTAGTAACCTAGTTCCATATTCAATCATTTGTTAATAAACTTGACAAATTCTAAACTCCTTGTTTTAAAACATGAGAAGATTATCACCTTTCATTTGTTGTTTTTTTATGGTTTAGTAAACATAGGTTAAAGGGAACCCACATTAGGAATTTGTGTTTTTCTTAAGATGTTGGTTTTAAAAATTGTCGTCATATTCTATATGTTGATTAGTCGTATCTGCTTTGCCACAGGTCTCCGCAGACATTTTCTATTTAACCCCATCCTTTATTTTATCAAGGTTGTCAATTTATGTTAAACACAACAATAATTGTAATAATTACAAATCAAAGTTTATAAAACACTATTAAAGTGTTAAAGGTTGTTGATAATGCTCAAATTAATGTTCTCGCTATTGATGCACACACTTGTTCCAATTTTTGTATCTTGATGCCACCTAACCTTAATGCTCACCCCGTTACATTCTTTTGGTCCTATGAGTTTTCTCTTTTGTTAAGTCATTTTAACAATAGCTTTTTGTTGAGGATTTTAATGTGTTATTTAGTCAACTTTGTGATTGTATGGGGGACAATTGTGTTTGAGCTTGCAAATCTAGACATCTCTTCACGATGAAGCTTGTGCAAGTAATAAGTTGGCATGAAAGATCATTACAAGACCGAAAGATTCAAAGCAACATGTATGTTGAACTTGCACAACAAGCGAACCCGAGGGTTTTATTTGGCATACCTTATGTGAACAAAGCAAACACTCAACTAGCCATCGACCCATCCTCATCGTTGGATAATCATCAACATGACTAATAAGCAATAAAATCTGATTGAAATCAACAACAAACAAGTTACAAACAATTGAAAAAAACCAGTTGAAAAGTTGGATTTGGATTTCAAGAGACATTCCTTTATCCTTGTATTCGATAGACAAACGTAAGAAACTCAAAAGGAATTGTCGGTCCACTAGCATGGGCATTAAATTGCACCCTACAACTATAACATCTTAAGTGTTTTCTAACTAAAGTTTCATCCTTGTTGAAGGTAATGTATCCTTGCAAATGATAATTTCTTCTTCAAGAATATGACATGATTTAGAGGGTTTAGGGTTTAGAAACTTGTTGCCAAAGAAATCTTCTTAATCTAACATAATATGAGAAAGTTGTTAGAATTCAAAAAGTTTTTGCCAAATCTAACATTTATTAAATTTTTAGCAAGTTTGACTAATTTTCATAAATTATTTTCAACTTCATAAATCTCTTTTTACTCAAATAAAATAAGATCAACTTTCAATCAATGCAAGTGATCTTTAAATTCATTGCAATAAGACTAGTCATAATTAGCAAATACGTTGATATCATCAACCTTAAGGTCTCAAACTACAACTCCACAAACATGCTCAAGAACAAAGACCTTGGCACAAGCCTCCAAATGCACTTGATCACACTACCCAAATACTAAAAATGAACAATCACTCTGTCAGGATTTGAAAGTACCAACAAAATGATGGAATTCAATTATTGAACATTCGTCCATCTGCATGGCTCTCGTCAATTTGAACACTGCATACCACAGTCACAGAGAGTACATATATTACTGAGAAGTCAGAGCAGATTCTCTGTTGAAATAAAATCATAACCTGACTAAATGCAAAATTGTTTAGATCTCCATCAAGCCCGTGCACTTCAAAACGTAAAGAACAAGGTGCTTCATAGCCTGGCATTTGTGGAGGATGAGTTTGACTCAACCCAAAAGGACCCACACTAGAAGAGTCAAAAACTATCTCAAAAACCCACTTACTTGAGGTTCTATGAACTGTTTTTGGTAAAGACTGACACAGTGTTAATATACTGAGTAATTCCACAACCCATTCGTATCTTTCCCTCCCCGCTACAGACAAAATTACAAGAGAATTCACCATGCCTCACTTTGTAACATCTTCAGGAAAAGCACATGGAAGGAATGCTTCTGACCTAACAGTACCTGAACAGAGACCTACTTTATCCCAAGTCCAGTTCATAATATGTGTTAGCTTGTATACAAAGAGAAGACAAAATATCCTCTCTAACAAGAGCAATGAAGGGTTCAGAGATCTACATACCAAGAGAGAGCTTTGGTGACACCCAGAAAGTGCAAATCTACAGCATGAAACTTGGAGTTGACATTTTTGTTGAGGCTACAGAAAAAACGTACTCACATGCTGCCAGGCGTCATAGCAAACCTGTCACATGAGGCAAGACTTGTTAGAGTCATCCACTAAACACTATTGTGCATCTGTGTCAATGACAAGGGGGCAATGTCATTACCAAGGAGCAGAACACAGGAGGATCATCACAGCATGAATCTCAAGAACGTTTTGATAGAAATCTATCTAACAAGCAACCCTCTTCAATGATTTACTGCACTTGGAAGGTCTGAACTGAACTGCACTCTACACAGGGACAAAGTTTACAGACACCTGAGTTTGCAAAGATTATGAGACTGCAGAGAAAACTCCACAATAACAATTAAAGGTAACCATTGTGTCAGTTCCAGCAAAAGAAAAACCAACACAAAACAAATCAGTGCAGACATAACCTTGTGAGTGTCATGGAATATCAGACCGTCAACTGAGTTTTGCAAGGAGCAGTATTAAGTGTCCAATTGTCAAACATATGTATCATTCTATGCTTCAGATCCCTGCATGCACTACTGCACATTCCTGGAGTCAGCATCACCAAACATGGGAGGTCTCCTTGTTCCATTAACAATGCTGTGACAACATCATACTACATAACAAGGTTGAATTGTAGAATCAGATTCTTCAAGTTTGCAGGCAATCATTTGCAAGAGGTCTGCTATTAAAAATAATCCAAACTTCATAACATTATACAAACCCAAAATTTCCTGTTTCTAGGATTGTAGAAATTCAGAATTTTCACTCTGCAACTGCAAACTTCAAAGTACCTTGCAATTCTCACACTCACACATTCTGCAAAACACTTGCATTTGCAAAGTTAAGATTTCACATCGTCTCAGTGTTTCATGATGCAGACCACTTCCTTAGCATCATAAAATCAAAATTAATCCTTGCTGTTTCCAGGCAATGTATTGCTACATTGCTACAATAAAGGTAGAAGGTGAAAATATCCCAGGGCTTCCTGCTGTTTTCAGGGGTTTAGTGGTTTGCTACTCCTTTGCAATTGCATAAGGTGGCACAAGTTGAGATTCTTAGAGCTCACAAAATTGGGTATGCACTTTCTACAAATATCTACATTCACAAAGGGAAAATTTTAGAAGCTCCCAAATCTGGCAATCACACTAAGGAAACCCCATTCTTGAGTTGACACTTCACAGACTTACACCATTAACATGTCTTACCGCTCTATGACTCCTGTTGCGGCGACTGGCAGCCCATGACCACCCATGGATGATTTGCCACTGCCTCCAGACAGATCCGCTGTTTTGGATCTGTACCCCAACATTCAGATCAATCTTTCAGCAACTGTGGGACAATCAAGATAATGTATGTATTGGCATCCTGGCAACATGCTGAAGGTTGATTCCAGAAACAGATTCCAGAACAGGATAATGTGAGTATTTCAGAATTTCAAATAACTGGGAAATTGGCCCTCTGCTCTCCCAGACTTTTGAAAAAGGTTACAGCCAAATTCAAACCTTTACAAAGCAGTCCTTTCAGCAAATTGGAGAGCTCTGGGTTCAAGTCCTCAGGAAGGTACAATGGATCAAACACAATCTGCAAAATCGCATTTCTCTTCATCAATGTGAAAACATGGGTCATTTGGGTCACAACAAGATGGAATCTTCAATGGAATCTATCACTAGTTTCTTAATTGATGAAATTTTTTCATAAGTCCTTCCCTCACATTGAGCAAGCTGAATATTAGTCGGGATACAAACCATGTTCACGCCGGCACACGCCGGTCAAGCCTAGAAAATCCTAGACAGAACGTGCGGGTAGATGAGATAGGGTGACGGCTATGAGGGCGAGTGCCTAAGAGACTGTGGA
>Ga0116229_10005397_pt1 | contig 20870 bp, 17 predicted proteins | sample S1TSphgellanicum_3_FD_87313 | JGI IMG/M metagenome (GOLD analysis project Ga0116229, IMG submission 87313) | Host-associated microbial communities from peat moss isolated from Minnesota, USA - S1T2_Fc - Sphagnum magellanicum MG | ecosystem: Host-associated > Plants > Peat moss > Unclassified...
CGGGGTCGTAGGCGATGGCAACTGGGCGGTGCTCGAACCCTACATCGAGCGCGCGCGCGCGGGCGAGAGCCTGGTCATTACCGTCAAGCACGCCCGCCGCGGCGGCCAGCAGGGACTCAGCCGCATTGAGCTGAAGCGATTTGGCCATCGCTGCGTGATTGCCGCCTTAATCGGCGTTGAAGCCGCCTTAGAGCCCCATCCGGAGCAGTCGGCCGACCTGATTCCCCTGGCCATGGCGCTTTTGGACCGGGAAGGCCGGCTGACCTGGACCAACCCGGCCTTCCAGCAGCTGTTAAATCTCGACCCGCAAAATAGCGGGCGCGATTTTCCGGGCTCAGATGAGAGCGCGCGCAAGCTCGCAGGCCTCTACGCCGAAGCCCTCAAGGGCAAGTCCGGGTCGATCGAAATCCCCTATCGCGGCAACCAGGCCGAGCCGCGCTGGCTGCGTTTTGACCTGATTCCGGACATGAGTGGCAGCGCTCACGGCATTTATATATTTGCAGCCGATGTCCACGACAAGCGGGTTGCCGCCATCGGCGTCGAGCATAGCGAAGCGCATTTTCGCAGCTTCGCGGAAAACATCCCCGAGGCGATCGCCTTTCTCGATCGCGAGCGCCGCTACCGCTACGCCAATGAAGCCTTTTTGCGCCTGATTGGCAAATCGCGCGACCAGGTCATGGGACGCAGCGTCGAAGAGGTCGTCGGGCTCGATATCGCCGGACAGCGCAAGGCGCTGTTTGACCGTGCCATGACAGGCGAATTGATTACGCACCAGGCTTATGACCTGATCAACGGCACGCGCGGCTGGCGCGAAATCCGTTATCTGCCCTCGCGCACGGCCGAAGGCGGCATCGAGGGTGTGTATGTCGTCTCGCGCAGCATCGAGGACGTCAAGCGCGCCGAGGACGAGCTGCGCGGCCAGCAGACGCGGATCAATGTGCTGACCGACAACCTGCCCGCGCAGATCAGCTACATGGATGCCGAGCGACGCTACCGCTATTGCAACCAGCGCTTTTTGATCGACAACGGCCTCGTTGAAGATGAGGTCATCGGCCACACCGCTGGCGAAGTCTTTGGCGAAGCGGTTGCAGTCGAACTCGAAGCGTGCATCCAAAGGGCATTGAAAGGCGAGAAAGTGCAGTACGAACGACGCGCATCGCTGCATGCAAGCGAGGTGCGCTGGTCGCGCGTGTCGATAGTTGCCGATCTTGGCGAGCACGGCGAGTTTCTTGGCAGCTACGGCATTGCCTACGACATCACCGAGGCGCGCCAGGCGCAAGAGCGGCTGCGCGAGCAGCAGCAGTGGATCGAGTCGTTCATCGAAAATTTTCCGCAGCCCTTGTCCTACCTGTCAGAAGAAGGACGCTATCGCTACGCCAATCGCGCCTTCGCCGATCTGATCGGCAAGCCCGCAAGCGAAATCGTCGGTGCCGAGGCGCGCACCGTCTTCCCGCTGCAGGTCAGCGAGGCCATGCTCGATGCCTTTCGGCTTGCAGGCGGGGGCCAGCGCCTGCGCACCGAACATGCCATTGATTTGCCCGATGGCGTGCATCAGTGGCTGGCCGTCGACTGGCTCCCCGACCAGGATGATGGCGGCAAGGTGCGCGGCGTCTACACCCTGACGCAGGACATCAGCGAAGCCAAGCGCGCCCAGCTCGACTATGAGCGCTCGGTGCAGGAGATGCAGCGCGCAATGGACAGCGTGGCACTGCCGATCAGCCACGTCGACGCCGAGGAACGCGTGCGCTTTGTCAACCATACATCGACGATGTGGTATGGGCGCAAGGCGTCGGAGTTGATCGGCTTGCCCCTCAATGGGCTGATGTCGCAAGACGATTACCGCTTTGCCAAACCCTACATCCAGGCCGCGCTTGCAGGCCAGCTGGTCCAGTACGAGCGCGAAATGCGCTACCACGACGGCATTCGCAGGTGGGTGCTTTTGCGCTATGTGCCAACGCGCGACGAAAATGGCCAGATCACGGGCTTCTACACCACCGCGACCGATATCCAGGCGCGCAAGAAGCAGGAACTTGCGCTGCAGCAGGCCAATTGGCTTCTGACCGCACACTTTGAGAACACGCCGCTGGCATCGTTCACGCTCGATGCCGACCAGCGCGTGACGCGCTGGTCATCCCAGGCCGAAATGCTGTTTGGCTGGCCGCGCGACGAAGTGCTTGAGAAGCCCTTCTGGGATCTGAACCTGATCGCTGCCGAGCACGCAGGCGACTTCTTTCCGCGCAATGAAAGCGCGCTTGGCACCGAGCCCAACTCGCGCCGCCACCTCGTTCTCGCCCGCCGCCAGGATGGCAAGCAGGTCGCCTGCGAATGGCATATCGCGGCACTGCGTGACGCCGGCGGCAGGGTGTCATCGATCCTCGGTCTCGTGCAGGACGTCTCGCAGCGCGTCGAGGCCGAAAACCGCCTGATCGAAATCGCCCAGCGCGACACCCTGACGAAGCTGCTCAATCGCAATGCGCTCGAACCGACGTTGCGCGAGTTCATCGAACGCGCAAAGCAGGACGTCTCGGGTGTCGCCGTGCTGTTCATCGATCTCGACCATTTCAAGAACATCAACGACACCCTGGGCCACCGCGTGGGTGATCTGATGCTCGTCGAGATTGCCAGCACACTTAGGCGCTGCATCCGGGCGGAAGACGAAGTTGCGCGCATCGGCGGTGACGAATTCATGGTCATCCTGGGCGGTCACGAGCGGCCCAAGGCCATCGCCCACGAGACGGCGCAGCGCATCATTCATGCATTGCGCGACCCCATCCGGGTCGAAAACCAGCGTCTTTCGGTCGCCGCCAGCATCGGCGTTGCGGTCTATCCCGACCACGGCCGAACGCCGGATGCGTTGCTGCGCAGCGCCGACCTGGCCATGTATCGCGCCAAGGAAAACGGCAAGAACCGTTTCGAGTTCTTCTCGGCGTCGCTGGCCCAGCGCAGCGAGCGCCGCGCCGGCATCAAGACGGCGCTAAGGCTGGCCCTGCAACGCGATGCGCTCAAGCTTTACTACCAGCCGCGGGTCTCGGTCGCGAGCGGGCAGATGGTGGGAGCCGAAGCGCTCTTGCGCTGGACCGATCCCAGGCTTGGCGTCGTCTCGCCCAAGGAATTCATCAGCATCGCTGAAGAATCCGGGCTGATCCACGAGCTTGGCGTCTACGTCTTCAGAAAAGCCTGCATGCAAATTCGCCAGTGGCAGGACGCGCATGCCCACTACGGCACGATTTCCGTCAACTTCTCGGCCCATCAGCTGCTGGTTGCCACCTTCATCGACGAGGTCGACCTGGTGATCGAGCAGACCGGCTGCGATCCGCGCTGCATCGAGGTCGAAATCACCGAAACCAGCATGCTGTTCGATCTGGGCATTACCAAAAACGTCATCTCCGAACTCAAGCATCGCGGCATGAAAATCGCAATCGACGATTTCGGCACCGGCTTTTCGAGCCTGTCGCACTTGCAGCAACTCGATATCGATACGCTGAAGATCGACCAGACCTTCATTCGCGACATGCTCGATGACGCCAGCGATCTGGCGATTACGCGCTCGGTGATCAGCCTCGGACGTGGCCTTGGCCTCTCGGTTACCGCCGAAGGGGTCGAAAACGAGCGTCAGCTTGCCGCCCTGAAAACGGCCGGCTGCGACCACTACCAGGGCTTTTTGTACAGCCCGGCCGTGGCGGTCGAGGATCTGGAAGTGCTGTTCGCAACGCGCACGGCCAACGCCGCCTAGCGATTGCCGGCGGCACGGCGCTGGCGCACGACCTCGAAAAGGCAAATCGCCGCGGCCGCAGCGACGTTAAGCGACTCCTCCCCTCCCGGCTGCGGGATGGTCACAAGGCGCGTGCCGGCGAGCAAGGCGGCGTCGATGCCCTGCCCCTCGTTGCCAAAAAGAAACGCGCAGGCGCCCTGAAACGATGCATCGAAAATCGCCTCGCCGCCATGCGATGACGTGGCATACACCGGCAACTGGCTTTGGGCGATGAGCTCGACGAGGTCGCACTGCTCATGAATCTGCATCGAAAAATGCGCGCCCATCGCCGCACGCAGGACGCGTGGCCCGTACGCTGCCGCACAGCCCGGCGAGAGATAGGCCAGAGCAAAGCCCGCGGCCGCAGCCGAGCGCAGCAAGGCGCCCAGATTGCCCGGATCCTGAATGCGATCAAGCAGCACGGCATCGCCAGCCACGGCCACAGGGGGAGCCCATGCCGGCATGGCAATGACAAAGAGCAGCGCTGGCGCCGATTCCAGCTGCGAGATCGAAGCAAACAGCCGCTCGTCGATCTCGATCAGAATCGATGGCGGCAAGCGCGCGATGATTCTCGCGACTTCGGCGTTGGCAAGCGCGCCCGCGCCGATCACGCACGACTGCGGCATGCCGACGCGATCAAGATAGGCCTGACAAAGATGGGCCCCTTCGATGAGCGTGGTGCGTCTACGCTGGCGCTCCAGTGGCGACTCGGCAAGTCGCCTTAGCGTCTTGAATTTCGCGTTCTCGCGCGACGCGACGCGCAGCATCAGAAAAGCGGCAGCACGAGCGCCGCGCGCACCGGTGCGAAACTGCGCCGATGTTCAGGCGATGGCCCGTGCGCGCGCAGCGCCAAAAGATGCAGCGGCGTGGCATAGCCCATGTGCTGGTCAAAACCGTAGTGCGGATACTCAAGGTGAAGCGCACGCATGACCGCGTCGCGAGCCACTTTGGCCAGGATCGAGGCCGCGGCAATGCACGCGACCTTGGCATCGCCCGAAACGATAGGCTCGCACGGGACGTCCAGCCTCGGCCGGGCCTTGCCATCGATCAGGGCGAAATCGCAGCCATTGGGCAACTGCGCGATGGCACGCTGCATGGCCAGCATGCTGGCGTGAAAAATGTTCAGGGTGTCGATCTCGGCAACGCTTGCGCTTGCAACCGCAAAGGCGATGGCGCGGCTGCGGATGCGCTCGGCAAGGCGCTCACGCATTTGCGCGCTCAGTTCTTTCGAGTCGCGCAGGCCCCTGATCGGCCGGTCCGGCTGAAGGATCACTGCGGCGGCAAATACCGGCCCGGCAAGCGGCCCGCGTCCAACCTCGTCAACACCGGCCACGCGGCTCGCAAGGCAACTGGAAAAATACTTGGCATCCCGCGGGGCACGCGATTTCATGAATGCTGCTTCCTGTCTTGCAAGAATTCGGCGATGACATGTGCGCTTTTTGCGGCGGTGTCACAGCGCAACTCGTCGTGCAAGAGCGCAAAGCGCTCGTTCAGGCGTTGGCGGTTGGTGTCGTTGGTCAGCTGAAATAATAGCGCGTCGGCCAAGGCCCTTGGCGTCGCCTTTTCCTGCAGGAACTCGGGAACGAGAAACTCGCGCGCGAGAATGTTGGGAAGACCCACCCAGGGCTGGTAACCCTTGTTGCGCATGATCGCCGCGCTCAAGGCGGCCATGCGGTAGGCGATGACCATCGGCCGCTTGTAGAGGGCTGCTTCCAGCGTTGCCGTGCCGCTTGCCACCAGCGCTGCATCGCAGGCTGCAAGCGCTCGATGCGAGCCGCCTTCGATGACCAGCATCGGCGCCCGCCTTGCACCCGGTCGCAAAAGCAGCGCATTGACGCGCCTTTGCGCTTCGGCGCCGGCCGTGGGAATGACAAAACGCACTCCGGGAACGTCTTTCGCAAGCAGAAGCGCGGCGTCGATGAAGGTCGGGCCGTTGTAGTGGATTTCGGCGAGTCGGCTGCCTGGCATCAGGGCGATGAGCGGCTCCTTGCCGATCCCCAGGGCCGCGCGCGCCGCGCCTTGCCCGGGCACCATCGGGATGACATCGGCAAGCGGATGGCCAACGTAGGTCGCAGCAATGCCAGCTGCATGGTAGAGCGCGGGCTCGAAGGGAAAAAGCACCAGCATGTGGTCAACTGCGCGCCTGATCTTGTCGATGCGCTCGCGGCGCCAGGCCCAAATTGAGGGTCCGATGAAGTGCACGACGGGAATACCGGCCTTGCGCAGACGAACTTCCAGATCGAGGTTGAAATCCGGCGCATCGATGCCCACGAAGGCGTCAGGTGGCGCAGCGAGCAGCCGTTGCGCGAGGCGCCTTCTGATCATGAAGATTTCCGGGAAGTGCGCCGCGACCTCGAGGTAGCCGCGAACCGCAAGTTTCTCGCTGGGCCAAAGTGCATCGAAGCCTGCCGCGGCCATGTGCGCACCGCCGATGCCAAAGGCATACAGATCGGCAACGGCGCGATGCACCCCCGAGAGCATCAGGCTCGCGAGCAGGTCGCCCGAGGCTTCGCCTGCGACCATCGCAAGCCGGGTGCTCACGGCGCTAGCGAATCACGCCGCGGGTTGCCCTGGCAAGAAACTCGCCAAAGACACGCACCGCCTGCTGCGGCGCGGCCTCGAGCCCTTGCGCGAATTCAGCGATCGCCCGTTGCGCATCATCGAACGCGAGTTTCTGGCGATACAGGAGGCGGTAGGCGTGGCGCAAGGCGGCGATCGAGGCATCGTCAAAGCCTCGCCGGCGCAACCCCTCGACGTTGATGCCGTGAGGCGCGGCCGGGGCGCCCGAGCAGAGAACGAAAGGCGGCACATCCTGGTTCAGGTAGCCGTGCGCCCCGCTCATGACATGGGCACCGATCTTGACAAACTGATGCACACCGGTCAGGCCGCCAAGGATCGCATGGTCACCGACGTGGACATGGCCTGCGAGCTGGGTCGCATTGGCAATCACGGTGTGATTGCCAATCACGCAATCGTGCGCAATATGCACGTAGCCCATGATCCAGTTATCGTCACCGACGCGCGTGACGCCCGCGTCCTGGGTCGTCCCGGTGTTGAAAAAGCAGTACTCGCGAATCGTGTTGCGATCGCCGATGACAAGTTGCGTCTCTTCGCCGGCAAACTTCTTGTCCTGGGGAGGCCCCCCGAGGCAACAAAACGGCGAGACCGCATTGTCGCGGCCAATCGTCGTGTCACCCATCACCACGACGTGCGCACCAAGACTCGATCCGGCTCCAATCTTGACCTTCGGACCGATCACGCAGTAAGGGCCGATCGTGACGTCCGCATCGAGCATGGCGTGCGGATCGACGACGGCACTGCCATGCACCTGCGTCATTCGGCGACGTCCGCGTCGACCATCTTGTAGGCACACATCAGCTCGGCGTGGGCAGCGAGCTGGCCATCGACCGAGGCCTTGGCACTGTATTTCCAGATCGATCGCGAACTCCTCGTTAACGCCACCTCGAGAATCAACTGGTCGCCAGGCAACACCGGGCGCTTGAAGCGCGCGCCATCGATTCCCACGAAGTAATACATCGACTTGTCGTTCGGCTTTTGCCTGACGGTCTTAAACGACAGGATGGCTGCGGCCTGTGCCATGGCCTCGACCACCAGCACGCCCGGCATGACCGGGCTGTGCGGATAATGCCCCGGAAAAAACGGCTCGTTGATCGATACATTCTTGACCGCCTTGATGTGCGAGCCCGGCTCGCACTCGAGCACGCGGTCAATCAAGAGCATCGGAAAGCGATGCGGCAGGTATTGCAGGATTTCGTGGATATCAAGTGAGGTCATGACGTGCCCTGATTATTCTTGATGTGGTTTTCGAGCACCCGGATGCGCTGGCGCAACTTGTCGAGGTGGCGCACGACTGCGGCATTCTTCTCCCAGGAGGCATTTTCGGCCATCGGATAAAAGCCGGTGTAAACCCCTGGCTTGTGAATCGAGTGCGATACCAGCGTTCCACCTGAAATGACGACATGATCGGCGATGCTCAGGTGGCCAACGACCATCACCGCGCCGCCAAGCATGCAGTGCGCACCGATCTTCGCGCTGCCTGCAATGCCGGCGCAGCCGGCGATCACGGTCCAGTCACCGATCTGGCAGTTGTGCGCGATCTGGATCTGGTTATCGAGCTTGACGCCATTGCCAATCACGGTGTCGTCCATTGCGCCACGATCGATTGTCGTGTTGGCCCCGACCTCGACATCATCGCCGATCACGACCCGGCCGGTTTGCGGAATCTTGACGAAACGATCCCCGTCGCCCGCAAAGCCGAAGCCATCGGCGCCAATCACCGCGCCCGAGTGGAAAATGCCGCGCTCGCCGATGACGCAGTCGTGGGCGATGGTGACGCGCGGATGCAAGCGCGTGCCGGCACCGATGCGTGTTTGTCGACCGATGCTGCAGCCCGCGCCGATCACGACATCATCGCCGATCACGGCGTTTGCGCCGATCTCGCAAAAAGGCCCGATTCGCGCCGAAAGAGAGATTGAAGCACCCGCGCCGATGACCGCGCTGGCATGGATTCCGGCATCGGCAAGGGGCTCTTCAGGCGCGAAAAATCCGGCTACACGGGCAAAACCGGCGTAGGGGTTGTCGTGCACCCAAACCGAGGTGTGTGCAGGCGCTTTCAGGGTCTCGCAGTCTTTTGCCCGCATCAAGACGGCCCCTGCATGGGTCGCCGCGAGCGCGGCCTTGTGGCGCACGCCCGTGCAAAACGACAGGTCCGAGCCTTGCGCGCGCTCAAGCGGCGCGACCGCACGAATGATGCGCGCCGTGTCGCCGCTGCACGAGCCGCCAAAGCGCGCAATCAGGCTGGCTAAGGTGACATCCGGAAGATCTGGTTCACGCTTCATCCGGAGCCCGCCTTGCCACGCGCGCGCTATTTGCCAGCCGGAACCGAAGGTGCCGACGGCGCGGCTGACGCGCTTGCAGGCTGGGCGTTTAGCGCCTTGATGACCTTGTCGGTGATGTCAACGCGCGGATTGAAGTACACCGCATCCTGGAAAATCATGTCGTAGTGTTCCGACTCGGCAATCTGCCGGATGACGCGATTGGCGCGGTCGACCACTGCGGCCAGCTCTTCGTTTTTGCGCTGGTTCAAATCTTCGTTGAACTCGCGCTGGCGGCGCTGGAAGTCCTTGTCCTGGTCGGCCAATTCCTTCTGGCGCCGGGCACGCTCCGAGTCGGTCATCACCGCACTGTTCTTCTCAAGATAATCATACAGCGGCTTGACCCGCGCTGCCGTATCAGCGAGATCCTTCTGGCGCTGCGAGAACTCGCCATCGAGCTTGGCCTGGGCCGCCTTGGCGGCGTTGGACTCACGCAAGATGCGTTCAAGACTGACGTAGCCAAGGCGCGGACCACTGGCGTCTTGCGCCAGCGCGGGCTCTACACTTACGGCACACGTTCCGGTCGCAAAAGCCAGCACGGCGACCAGGCGAAAAAAATTCCTCATAACTTTCCTCACGCGAAAGCGCAATTGTGACACGGGCTAGAAGCCACTTCCAATCGTGAACTGGAGTTTCTGGATGTTGTCATCAGGCTTCGCGTTGAGCGGAAAGCCAAGACTCAGGCGCAACGCGCCAAGTGGCGACAGCCAGTTCAGCCCGATCCCTGTCGAATAGCGCAGGCCGCCAAACGTGATCTTCTCCGACGCGGCAAAAACGTTACCTCCATCAAGAAACACGAAGCCGCGGAACGTGCGGTCATTGCCCGTGCCGGGAATTGGAAATAGAACTTCGGCATTGCCGTTGATCTTCTTCGGGCCGCCAAGTGCATCGCCGTTGATGTCTTTCGGGCCAAGCGAACTGGTTTCAAAGCCGCGCACCGTGCCGATACCGCCGGAATAGAAATTCTTGAAAATCGGCAGCGACTGGCCGGAATAGCCATTGCCGTAATCGAACTCGCCGTTAAGCGACAGGGTGTAGTCCTTCGAGAGCGGAAAGTAGTTGGTCTGCTGGATGCCGGTGCGGTAGTACTTGAGCTGGTAGGGCACCGTGGCTTCGAAATAAACACGGCGGAACTGCCCAGAGGTTGGCGCAAGCGCGCTGTTGCGGCTGTCACGCTGATAGGCAATCGTCCCCAACAGCGCAGTGCTGTAGGCGCCGTAGGTATTGACGTAATCGATGTAGGCCGTAGGACTCGTCGGCGTAATGTCGATATTGGTATTTTCAACGCGCGCGCCAAAGAACACGGTGTCGAGTTCGGTAAACGGCACGCCGAAAGTCAACGCCGCACCCAGCGTCTTGATCTCGTAGTCACCCAGATCGAGAATGTTCGGATTCAGCGTGCGGTAGTAGAGTTCAACCGCTCGGCTGATGCCATCGTCGGTGAAATACGGGTTGGTCTCGTTAAACGTGATGGTCCTTTGCAGCGAGCTGGTATCAAGCTGGATACCGACGTTCTCGCCGCTGCCAAACACATTCGCCTGCTGGATCGAAGTCGACAGCACCAGTTTTTCCGCCGACGAGAAACCCGCGCCGATGTTAAAGCTGCCCGTCGGCTTTTCGGTCACGGTGACGTTGACATCGACCTGGTCGGTGGTGCCGGCAACCTGGGGCGTCTCGATATTGACGTCCTTGAAGTAGCCAAGACGCTCGAGGCGATCCTTCGACAGCTTGATCTTGTCGGTGTCGTACCAGCCGGTTTCGGCCTCGCGCATCTCGCGGCGCACGACTTCGTCGCGTGTCTTGGTGTTGCCCACCACGCTGATGTTGCGCACGTAGACGCGACGACCCGGATCGACGTAGATGGTAAACGCAACGGTGCGATTCTCGCGATTGATGTCCGGCTGGGCATTGGCATTGGCAAAGGCGTAGCCAAGGCGGCCGAGCTGCTCCTGGATGCGCTTGGTCGAATCGGTCAGCTTGGCTGCCGAATAGGTCTCGCCAGGCTTGAGCGTGACCAGCGTGCGGATCTGCTCTTCGGGCAACAACAGCTGGCCGGCAAGGTTGACCTTCGACACCGAATATTGCTGACCTTCGGTGATGTTGATCGTGATGTAGATGTCTTTCTTGTCCGGCGTGATCGAGACCTGGGTGGAGTCGACGTTGAATTCCAGATAGCCGCGGTTGAGGTAGTACGAGCGCAGCGTTTCGAGATCGCCCGTGAGTTTGGGTTTTGAGTACTGGTCGCTCTTGGTGTACCAGGTCAGCCATCCGGGCGTCGTCAGGCTCAGTTGCGAGAGCAGGTCGCCTTCGGAAAAGATCTTGTTGCCAATGATGCTGATCTGGCGAATCTTCGCCGTATCGCCCTCGTCGACGTTGAACGTGACATCGACGCGATTGCGCTCAAGCGGCGTCACCGTTGCGGTCACGACGGCGCCATACTTGCCGCGCGTGAGGTATTGGCGCTTCAGTTCCTGTTCCGCGCGGTCAACTGACGAGCGGTCGAAAATCGCCGTCTCGTATAGGCCGATGTCCTTGAGCGCCTTCTTCAAGACGTCCTTCTCGAATTCCTTGATGCCGGTGAAATTGATCGAAGCGATCGCCGGACGCTCCTCGACAATCACGACGATGACGTCGCCCGAGGTCTCGATGCGCACGTCCTTGAAAAAACCGGTGGCATACAGCGCCTTCAAGGCCTGGGTCGCCTTGGCATCGTCAAAGGTCTCGCCAACCTTCACAGGCAGATAGCTAAAGACGGTGCCAGGCTCGGTGCGCTGCACGCCTTCGACACGGATATCCTTGACGACAAACGGTTCGATCGCGTAGGCGCTGTTAAAACTCAGCGCGGCGAGTAGCGCGGCTATCGAATACACAAGGGATCGGCTACGCGGCATACGCAAATGCTTCATCGGACAAAGACCCGGTCAAACAACGAGATTGGTCAGGACAAAAGGCGGGAGAAATCATTGAAAAGAGCAACGCTCATGAGGCACGCCAAGACCGCCATGCCGGCGCGCTGGCTCATTTCTAGGAATCGTTCGGACGGTGGCCGTCCCTGCATGATTTCGACGAGATAATACAGCAAGTGACCCCCATCTAGCATTGGGATTGGCAGCAGATTCATCAGACCGAGGCTGATGCTGATAAAAGCGATGAAGGTCAGGAAGATGCCAAGGCCAAGCCTAGCCGACTGTCCGGCATAGTCAGCAATCGTCACCGGTCCGCTCAGATTCTTAAGCGACAGCTGCCCGCGCACCATCTTGCCTAGCATCACCGCCGAGAACCGCGTCATCTCCCAGGTCTGCAGGGCACCGTGGGCGACGCTGTCGATCGGCCCGTAGCGCACCAGCGACATCGGCACGCCACGCAATTCGACCCCGATGGCCCCAATCGGCTTGCCCTCTGCGTCGTCCTTGACATCGGGAATCACCGTGATGTCGTGCCGCTCATCGCCGCGCTGCACCAGGAGCACCAGAGGCTTATTGGCCGCCTTGCGCACTTTTTCTACAAAATGATCGACGCGCAAAACCGGATCGGCATCGACTGCAAGAATCCTGTCACCGGCAACGAGGCCCGCCCGACTCGCCACTGAATTGGTACCCACCGAGGCGATGACCGGCGCGGGCGGCGCCACCGCGAGGCCGATGTCGCCGAGAAAATCGCCTTCTGCGGCATTCGCAGCGAGGCCCGAGAAATCCAGCGTCAGCGTGCGCTCGCCGCCGTCGGCATTGGCAAGCGTCAGCTTCGCGTCATGTCCGTCCACGGCGTCCTTGATGAGGCGAAAACGCAGCGACACCACGGAGGTGACTTCGGCCCCATCCACGGCGATGGCTTCATCGCCACTGACCACTCCCGCGCGCGCGGCAATGGTACCTGCAGACGGGGCGGCAAAAATGGCGCGCGGCTCGGACACGCCGTGCATGAATAGCGCTGCATAAAGGACGATGGCGGCGATGAAATTGGCAGCCGGCCCGGCAACCACGATGGCCATGCGCCGCCACACCGACTGGCGGTTGAATGCGCGCTTGAGTTCCTCCTCGGTGAAGGTGCCAGGCTCGCACTCGCGTTCGTCGAGCATGGCCACAAAGCCGCCGACCGGGATCGCAGCAAGAACCCACTCGCAGCGGTCGGTACCGCGCACGAGCTTGAACAGCGGCCGGCCAAAGCCGATCGAAAATCGCAGCACGCGCACGTTAAAGAGTCGTGCGACCCAGTAGTGCCCGAGCTCATGAAAAATGATGAGGGGCCCAAGGGCCGCGGCAAAAGCACCGATGGCGATGAGAATGGTCATATCGTGTGCTGCTCCACTAGGTTGCGCGCCTCTACGCGGGCACGCGCGTCGATCTCAAGCAGATGATCGAGCGATTCCAGGGATTCTGCCGCAACCCGCTCCAAACTGGCCTCGACGACCTTCGAAATTGACAAAAATCCGATCCGTCCGGCAAGGAACGCCTCGACTGCGACTTCATTGGCCGCATTGAGGATCGCCGGGGCGCTTCCCGCCGCAAAAAGCGCCGACTTGGCAAGCGCCAGGCAGGGAAATCGCACCATATCAGGAGATTCGAAATGAAGCCCGGATAACTGCGCAAAATCGAGTGGCGCAACGCCCGCGTCGATGCGTTCAGGATAAGCCAGGGCATGCGCGATGGGCGTGCGCATGTCGGGATTGCCAAGCTGGGCCAGAACCGAGCCGTCGATATACCCGACCATGGAGTGGATCACGCTTTGCGGATGGATCACGACCTCGATGCGTTCAGGCGCAACCCCAAACAGCCAGTGGGCTTCGATGACTTCGAGGCCCTTGTTCATGAGCGTTGCCGAATCGACCGAAATCTTCCTGCCCATCACCCAGTTCGGATGGGCGCAGGCCTCGTCGGGCGTGACGCTCGCCATGCGTTCGAGCGACATATTTCGAAACGGGCCGCCCGAGGCGGTCAGGATCAGCCGGGCGATGCCGTCGCCCTTGACGCTGGTGTCGCGTCCGCGCGGCAGACTCTGGAATACGGCATTGTGTTCGCTGTCAATCGGCAGCAACGTGGCCTTGTGGCGCAAGACCAGGTCAATCATCAACTGCCCGGCCATGACCAGCGCTTCCTTGTTGGCAAGGAGGATGCGGCGACCGGCGCGGGCGGCAGCAAGGGCAGCAGGAAGGCCCGCCGCGCCAACGATGGCCGCCATGACGACATCGGCGTCGCTTGCGACTTCCTCAAGCGCGGCCGGGCCGTGGGCAATGTCAATCTCGAGGGTTCCCACCAGGTTGCGCAGCTGCATGGCCGCGCTGGCGTCTGGCACAACGGCGCGCTCGGGCCGATACGTCACGCACTGCTCGGCGAGCGTTGCAATGCGCCTGTGGCCCGTTAGCGCATGCAAGCGGAAGCGCCCGGGATGGCGCGCAAGGACGTCAAGCGTGCTGCCGCCAATCGAGCCGGTGGCGCCAAGGATCGAAATCGACGGCATGCTCAAAGCACTCTGCCCAAAAGCACGGCGAGCGGAATCACGGGGAGCAGCGCATCAATGCGATCGAGGATGCCACCGTGGCCAGGCAGGAGATGGCTTGAGTCCTTGACACCCGCGCGGCGCTTGAGACTGGATTCGAACAGATCGCCAGTGATGCTCATCGCCACCAGCAAGAGGACGACAAGCGCACACACCGGCAAGGCCAGGCGATGCGAAAGGTGCGCAAAGAAACTGTCCTCGGTCAACGCCAGCTGTGACGCAACGAAGGCGAGAAGCAGGACGGCGAGCGCGCCACCCAGTGCGCCTTCGATGGTCTTGCCCGGACTGATCGAGGGCGCAAGTTTCCTGCGTCCGAAGCGGCGTCCGCAAAAATAGGCCGCAATGTCGGCCACCCAGACCAGCGCCAGGATCGAGACCATGTAGACGAGCCCGCTGCGGTAGGCGGCAAACAGCGCGATGCCGCACGCCCCCGGCAGCAAGACGCCGCCGATAAGATAAAGCGGCCGCAACCACGCGCCTTGCGGAAAATCGCCGGTGACAACCAGTGCCAGCCCAAGTCCGAGCCAGATCAGGCTGCTTAAGGCCAGCACCACCGTATAGGCGGTGCCCTCCTCCGGAAATTCGAGGGCAAAGGCTGCAATTGCGGCCGCAGCGACAAGCGCAATGGCGCCACTTAGAAGCAGCGCAATGGAGAAAAGCTTCATCCATTCGAAGATGCCAAGCGCAACGAAGATCAGGGTCAGCAGCGGAAAGCCCCACGGCGCGAACAGGGTCAGGCTTGCGCCCAAGAGCAGCAGCAAGACCAGCGCGGTCAGCACGCGCTGCATCAGGGCGTCTCCTCGGCCTGCGCCGAGGTGCGACCAAAGCGTCGCTCGCGCATGCGGTACGACGCGATGGCCCGGTCGAACTCTTCGCTGGTGAAATCGGGCCAGAAGGTGTCCGTGAAATACAGCTCGGTATAGGCCAGCTGCCAAAGCAGGAAGTTGCTCACGCGCTGCTCGCCTCCGGTGCGGATGAACAGATCCGGCTCGGGCGCATCGTGCATGGCAAGATAGGGCAGGAGCTTCGACTCGTCGATGGCATCGACGTCCTGCGCGAGTTCGGGATGGTCACGCAACATGCGCCGAAATCCGTTCAGGATGTCCCAGCGCCCGCCATAGTTGGCAGCAACCGTGAGCACCAGACGATCGCTGGCGCCGGTCTGGCGCTGCGCTTCGGCAATCAGTTCCTGCAGGCGAGGCTCAAAGCGCGAAACATCGCCGATCACCCTAAGGCGCACGCCGTGCTCGCGCAGGCGCTCGACCTCGCGCTGCAGAACGCCGATGAAAAGGCGCATCAATAGCGAGACTTCGTCTTTTGGGCGACGCCAGTTCTCCGAACTGAAGGCAAACAAGGTGAGGTTGCCAATGCCGTGCTGAAGGCAGGCGTTGACGATTTCACGCACCCGGTCAACCCCCTTGACGTGCCCGGCTGCACGCGGCAGGCGCCTCGCGGTTGCCCAGCGTCCGTTGCCGTCCATGATGATGGCGACGTGCTGCGGCATATCGCTCGCCCTGGGAATCGCCAGAGTTGAACTGATGGGCGGCGAGGACATGGTCATGGCGTAAGTGTGTCGGCTCAGTCGCCTAAACCGTCATGATCTCCGCTTCTTTTTGCACCAGCGCGCGATCGATTTCAGCGACAAAGCGGTCGGTCAGCTTCTGGATCTCGTCTTGTGCCCGACGCTCCTCGTCTTCGGATACTTCCTTGGCCTTCAAGGCGTCCTTCAGGTGCGTATTGGCGTCGCGCCTGAGGTTGCGAATGGCGATCTTGGCGTCTTCGCCCTCGCCTTTGACAACCTTGGTCAGATCGCGCCGGCGCTCCTCGGTCAGGGCCGGCATCGGCACGCGGATGAGATCTCCCTGGGTCGAAGGATTAAGGCCAAGGTCGGACTCGCGGATGGCCTTGTCAACGACCTGCACCATCTTCTTTTCCCAAGGCTGCACGGCGATCGTACGGGCGTCAACCAGGGTGATGTTGGCGACCTGTGACAGCGGCACGGGCGAGCCGTAGTAGTCGACCTGGACATGGTCAAGGATGCCGGTGTGGGCGCGACCGGTCCTGATTTTTGACAAATTGGTCTTCAGCGTCTCGAGCGACTTGGACATTTTCTGCTCGGCGCTTTTCTTGATTTCGGCAATTGACATGGAAATTCCCGCAAAAAACGATGTTCAGACGTGAATCAGCGTTCCTTCGTCGGCCCCTTCGATGACGCGCTTCAAGGCCCCGGGCTTGATGATCGAGAATACCTTGATGGGCAGCTCCTGGTCACGACACAGGGCAAACGCGGTGGCGTCCATGATCTGCAAATGCTTGCCGATCACCTCGTCAAAGCTGATGGTGCTGTAACGCTTGGCGCTCGGGTCGGTCTTGGGATCAGACGTGTAGACGCCGTCGACCTTGGTGGCCTTAAGGACAATTTCCGCGCCGATTTCAGCGCCGCGCAGTGCCGCAGCCGTATCGGTCGTGAAAAACGGGTTGCCGGTACCTGCCGCGAAGACGACAACCCGGCCTTCTTCGAGATGGCGCATGGCTTTTGGCCGGATGTACGGCTCGACCACCTGATCGAGCCTTAAGGCCGACTGCACCCGGGCATCAAGGCCTGCACGCTTCATGGCGTCTTGCAGTGCCAGCGCATTCATGAGGGTGGCGAGCATGCCCATGTAGTCGGCCGTCGCCCGATCCATGCCGGCAGCGCCAGGCGCTACGCCACGAAAGATGTTGCCACCACCAATCACGATGGCCAGCTCGACGCCAAGGCGGGTAATTTCGACAATGTCGCCTACCATCCGCTCGATGGTGGCCCGGTTGATGCCGAACGCGTCATCGCCCATGAGGGCCTCGCCCGACAGCTTGAGAAGTACCCGCTTATAGGCCAAGCTCATCGATAACCGCCTCCTTGGTACTTAACAGTTGCAAAAAAGGCCGGCCGCAAACGCAGCCAGCCTCGCATTATCGCTGATTCCGAAAGTGCTCTACCGGCTGAGCTTGGCAACCTCGGTGGCGAAATCATCCCCGGCCGGCCGCTCGATGCCCTCGCCCACGACATACAAGGCGAAGGCCTTCACCGTGGCGTTGTGGGCCTTGAGCATTTTCTCGACCGTTTCGTCGAGGTTCTTGACGAAGGGCTGGCCCAAAAGCGCTACGGTGGCGAGGTATTTGTTGACCTGGCCCTCGACCATTTTGGCGACAATTTCGGCGGGTTTGCCGGATTCGGCCGCCTGCGCGGCAAAAATCTTGCGTTCGTTGTCGATTTTCTCTGCCGGCACCTGCTCACGCGAGACGCAAAGCGGCTTGGCGGCGGCGATGTGCATGGCCAGATCACGGCCGACCTGTTCGGTGCCGCCCGAATAATCGACGAGCACGCCAATCTTGTGGCTGTGCACATAGCTCGCAAGGTGTCCCTCGGTCTGGTAGCGCACGAAGCGGCGCACGGCGATGTTCTCGCCGATTTTGCCGATCAGGGCGCGCCGCGTGTCATCGAGCGAGGCCTGGCCGCTCTGAAGCGCCATGAGCTCGTCGACATCCTTCGGATCATGCGCGAGCACGGCCTCGACGGCACTTTTTGCAAGCGCCAGGAATTCCTCGTTTTTGGCAACGAAATCGGTCTCGCAGTTCAGTTCGAGCAGGGCGCCGGCGTTGCCCTTGATGTGGACAGCGACAATGCCTTCGGCGGCGACGCGAGAGGCCGCCTTGGTCGCACGGTTGCCCAGTTTCACGCGCAAGAGCTCCTCGGCACGGCCGAGATCACCCTCGGCTTCGGACAAGGCCTTCTTGCATTCCATCATCGGCGCGTCAGTCTTCTCGCGCAGCTCTTTCACCATCGCTGCGGTGATTGCAACCATCATGTCTCTCCTGGTTAATCTTCAGATAATCTGGGCGTTGGCGCCAAAAAAAAGGGGCGCATGCGCTCCCCTTTGATCGAGTGCGCAGAAAATTTACGCTTCGGCGCTGACTTCCACGAATTCTTCTCCGCCCGTCACGGCTTCTGTCAATTCGGTCGCCGCGCTGTTCTTGCCTTCAAGGATCGCATCAGCGATGCCGCGCGCGTAAAGACGGATGGCGCGGCTCGAGTCGTCGTTGCCCGGAATGACGTAGGCCACACCCTCGGGCGAGTGGTTGGTGTCGACAACGCCGATCACCGGCACGCCAAGCTTGGCTGCCTCGGTTACCGCGCCCTTGTGATAACCCACGTCGATGACGAAGATCGCATCAGGCACGCCAGTCATGTCCTTGATGCCGCCAATGCTCTTTTGCAGCTTCTCGACTTCGCGCTGGAAGACCAGCGCTTCTTTCTTGCTCATGCGCTCAAGGCCGCCTTCATTGATCGTCGCTTCCATGTCCTTCAGACGCTTGATCGAAGCCTTGACGGTCTTGAAATTGGTCAGCATGCCGCCAAGCCAGCGTTGCTCGACGAACGGCATGCCCGCGCGCGCTGCTTCTTCGGCGATGATCTCGCGCGCCTGGCGCTTGGTGCCAACGAAAAGCACGGTGCCGCGATTGGCCGCAAGGCGTTTTGCGTACTTGATCGCCTCGCCATAATTGGCGAGCGTCTTTTCAAGATTGACGATGTGAATCTTGTTGCGATGGCCGAAGATGTACGGGGCCATGCGCGGGTTCCAAAAGCGTGTCTGGTGTCCGAAATGGACGCCCGCCTCCAGCATTTCTCTCATTGAAACTGCCATTACTGCTCCTCTCGGGTTGGGTCTGAAGCACATGCTGTATCAGGAAAAACCGCTTCCTGACACCCTTGGCGCATGGCTCGGGATTTGACTGCTCTGCGACCATCGGCACCGCAACAGAAGACGGATGCTGCCGACACGCACTTGGAATCCATCGCCTAAGCCGCACATGGGTCATGTTGCGACCTTGCAGCCGCCCCTCTAAAGAGGCACAATATTTCAGGCGATTTAAGCCAAGCCTTGGATTATAGCGCGTGGCACCCAAGCCGCGCAAGGTAGCCGCAAGGCGCCAATCTGGCTGTGACTTCACTGCCCTCGCGGCTTTTTCCACCTTATTGGATCTTCAAGCGTGCCCCCGGTAATCAAAAGCCCGTCCGAAATCGAAAAAATGCGTGTCGCAGGCCGGCTCGCCGCAGAGGTTCTCGACTACATCGCCCCGTTCGTCAAGAACGGCGTCACGACCGGCGAGATCGATCGGCTCTGCCACGAGTACATGGTCAATGTACAAGGCACGGTACCGGCCCCCCTGAACTACGCTCCGTCAGGCTACACACCGTATCCGAAGTCGGTTTGCACCTCGGTCAACCATCAGGTCTGCCACGGCATTCCGGGCGAGAAAGTCCTGAAAAACGGCGATATCCTGAATATCGACGTCACCGTCATCAAGGACGGGTTTCATGGCGACACGAGCCGCATGTTTCTCGTTGGCGAGACCTCGATCCAGGCCCGCCGCCTGTGCGAGATCACCTTCGAATGCATGTGGCTTGGCATTGCCCAGGTCAAACCCGGCGCGCACCTGGGCGACATCGGCCACGCGATCCAAAAGCACGCCGAAAAGAACGGATTCAGTGTCGTTCGCGAGTTCTGTGGCCACGGCATCGGCACGAAGTTTCACGAAGAACCGCAAGTTCTGCACTACGGTCGACCCGGTACCCTTGACGAGCTCTTCCCGGGCATGATTTTCACGGTCGAGCCGATGATCAACGCCGGCCGACGCGAGATCCGCGAACTCGCCGATGGCTGGACCATCGTCACCAAGGACCATAGCCTGTCGGCGCAATGGGAGCACACCGTGCTTGTCACTGACGACGGCTTTGAAATCCTGACCCAGTCTTCAGGCACGCCAGCGATGCCAAGTATCGCACCGTAGCTGATCCTCACAACGCGCATGGCGGCCGTCGCATCCCCTGCCAGTCTCGCCCTCACCCGGCCGCTTCGGGCGACGCTCGCGCTTGCGCGCAATGCTGCCTTTGCCGACTACGCCACGGCCGGTGCGCCAGGGCCCTTACTGCGCCGGCTTGCTGGCGCTGTCGATGAAGTCCTAAGGACGCTGTGGCGCGAACTCGACATGCCCGCCGACAGCGCACTGATTGCGGTTGGCGGCTATGGCCGCGGCGAGCTCTTCCCTTACTCCGACGCCGACGTCCTGATCCTTTTGGCAAGCCCGCCGACGGCGGCCTTGGAGGCCACCATCGGCACGCTCGTGACCCGGCTTTGGGACCTTGGCATTGACATCAGCCACAGCGTTCGGACCGAGCCCGAATGCGTCGCAGAAGCGTCGCGCGACGTCACCATCCAGACCAGCCTGCTTGAGGCACGCTGGATCGTCGGCAGCAAGAAGCGCTTTGAAAATCTCAGGCGCGCGGTCACCGAGCATCTCGACATCAAGCTGTTCTTTCGCGCCAAGCTGCTTGAACTCAGCCAGCGTCATGCCAAGTACCAGGACACGCCCTTTGCACTTGAACCGAACTGCAAGGAGAGTCCGGGCGGCCTGCGCGATCTTCAGGTCATCCTGTGGATCTCGCGGGCTGCGCGCCTTGGCAATTCCTGGGCACAACTTGCAAGACGCGGTCTGTTAACTCCGCTCGAGGCGCGCCTGCTCCAGCGCAACGAGCAATTGCTCAAGCGCTTGCGCATCACCTTGCACCTGATTGCCAGGCGTCGCGAAGACCGTCTCGTGTTCGACATCCAGCAGGCGCTGGCAGAGGCATTGCATATTGGCGCCACGCCCGATCGGCGCGCGAGCGAAGCGCTCATGCAGCGCTACTA
>Ga0116229_10005399_pt1 | contig 20862 bp, 16 predicted proteins | sample S1TSphgellanicum_3_FD_87313 | JGI IMG/M metagenome (GOLD analysis project Ga0116229, IMG submission 87313) | Host-associated microbial communities from peat moss isolated from Minnesota, USA - S1T2_Fc - Sphagnum magellanicum MG | ecosystem: Host-associated > Plants > Peat moss > Unclassified...
ACTAGAAATTTTGTCTTTTGCAACTTGTCTTATGCAACTAAAAAATGTCTTATGCAACTGCACATGTTGCATGCAACTCCAAAATAGTTGCATGTGAGATTTTTTAGTTGCATAAGACAAGTTACAAAAGACAAAATTTCTAGTAGTGAATGTGGGAGAGTGTTGTGTCAATTAGGCTTCACTTTCTAGGCTTACTGATTTGTGGATTGCATTGTTTGTCCCAAAGTAGATGGGTAGGAATGGCATAAGAAATCATGTTTAATGGCTAATTACACCTTATGTGGTATTAAAACTTTGAAGGTGTGCCCTACTGAAGAGATTTAGAGCACAAAGATAATGTAATGGCAAAGATATGGAAAGGTAGTGGTTGGGCAAAAGGACAATGGTGAAGATCAAAAAGTTACACAATTATAGTATATGGATACTTCAACCCTTGAATTGTTGGACTACTTGTGTCCAAGACTGAAAGATTTTGTGACCCACAACTTTATTGCAAAGTGGTAGGATAAGGTACTAAATTCACTTCCATTTCCATTTTAATATGGCTATTGTTAAAATTATTCAATTTGTTTGCACATTATGAGCTTAATGACCTAGCCTTGACACTCATTACTTTTTGTGGTGATTTATATAAGAATTCAAGGCCTTTTTGAAAGATATTCCTGATGACACCATTGTTTCTTACATTGACTTTTCAGAAAATTATGCATTCAAAAAATGCAAAGTGAAGTGTAAGACATGCACAAGTACAATTTCCAGATTAGTATTTTGGTGCATATCACCTATAGAGTGGACTTGCACTTCAACCCATCAAATCTTCAAAGTTTTAAAATTTTCAAAGAAGTTCATTACTATATTAATGATGACAAAACTTATGACTATTTATTTGTTCAACATGCTTTCACCTTACATTAGGCTTATTTAAAAAGTAAGGGTTCTTGGCCAAGACATCATATTGTTTGGAATGATGGATGTTCAACACAATTCAGTTGTGCTTGAACATGGCATTTTGTGGTGCACTATCCATAATTGATTGTTTGTGAGCAAATGCCGGAGGGGGTAAACATGTGTTGGAATTATTTTGCAAGTGGCCATGGTAAGGGGGAAGTTGATGGTGCATGTGCACTTTTGAAGTAGGAGATCTAAGGAAAAAAAATTAAAGCAGAAGCATGCAGGTTACAAAATACATAGGACATTGTTAATTTCTGCCAAGAACAAGCAAGTATGATTTACATACATTTGTTATTTATGTTCTAATGAGTGAAAATTAGATTCTTTGCCATTAGCAAAAGTCATGTGTGCTTAGGGTGATTATTTTCAAAGGACATATATTCCCTGGTGCTATTGTCAAGTCCATGTTAGGCATTTTGTTAAACCTAAATGTAGATGAATTCTTATTAGCAAATTGCTATTTAAGAAGCAAGGTAGTTAGGTGTAGAGGACAATGATTCCTCTGTGCTACAATCAGTCCTTGTTAAGCCTTCTATTAAATTAGCATGTTGGTATTTAGGAAGTGGGTATAGTCATTTGCAAAGGACAATGAATCCTTTATGCTACAAATAGTCCTTGTTAAACATTCCATTAAACTAGCATATTATTATCTAGGACTTGTGGGGTAGTCATTTCCAAAGAATAATGAATCCTTTGTGCTGTAAATAGTCCTTGCTAAACACTTTGTTAAACTAGCATATTACTATTTTGGAAGAAAGGTAGTCATTTCCAAAGGACAATGAGTCCTTTGTGCTACAAAAATTCCTTTTTAAACATTCTGTTAAACTAGCATATTGTTATTTAGGAAGTGGGGTAGTCATTTCCAAAGGACAATGAATCCTTTGTGATGCAAACAGTCCTTGCTAAACTCTTTGTTAGACTAGCATATTGTTATTTTGGAAGAAATGTAGTCATTTCCAAAGGACAATGAGTCCTTTGTGCTGTAAAAAGTCCTTTTTAAGCACTTTATTAGACTAACATATTGTTTCTAGGAAGTGGGGTAGTCATTTTCAGGGGATAATGAGTCCTTTGTGATGCAAATAGTGATGCCACTTGCATTTTATTAGATTAACATATTGTTGTATAGGAAGAAAGGTAGTCATTTCCAAAGGACAATGAGTCCTTTGTGTTGCAAACAGTCCTTGTTAAGCACCCTATTAGACTAGCATATTGTTATTTAGGAAATGGGGTAGTCATTTTTAAAAGACAATGAGTCCTTTGTGATGCAAGCAGTCGTTGCTAAGCACTTTATTAGGTTAACATTTGGTATTTAAGAAGTTGGGCATAATCATACTACAAAGGACAACATGAATCCTTTGTGTGGCTAGAATTTTCCAATGGTGGTCACTTTATTCTAGGACCACAACTAATTTCATGTGAAAATGGACATTGACAAATGTGATGATTTTGTTTGTAGGCACGTCACATGCAGCTCACTTGAATGCATGAAGGATTGTCAATAAGATCTTCTAGGAAATTTGTCTAGGTGATGTGGATAGGATTCACATACATGGTTGCTCCACTGTGGTTGGAAGTAGAGGGATGCACCAGGTGCTTTCACTTCCTCATTAATCTTTATACCATACTCTTACTTAGAAATTTTAGGTCATTGGTGGAACATTATGGACACTAAGCTTCCTAGCTATCATTTGTTTTAGGTCAAGAATGTGTCAAGTTGGGATTCCACTCTTCTATAATTCTACCATTTGTCATGTTTTTGTGACATCTATATGAGTGCAACTAACATTGGGGAGTGCCATCAGAAGTCCCATGTTCCAAACTGGGAGATGGTTAGGTTGGATGTTTTCAATAAACTTGCCACATGTGAAGCCATGATGGGAGTAGAGGAAGAAACTAAGTATGGTGTTAGGGGTGAGGCAATTGCCGAGAATGTTGCAGTTGGTGACAATGTTGTTATGCCATGTGAAAATGGTAATGGAGAACAATTTTGGCTATTGCTTTGTGACAAACCTATCCATATTGTGGTGGAAAACTTCATTGATCCTTATAAAAATACCTACTACGAAGGAGATTACGTCATTCGTGGGTGTAAGTATGACTTACTACGATTTGAGATCAAAACATATTATTTCAATGAGGAGGTAAAACCTGTTTACATCTATTCACATTTGGTATGTGTTTCAAAGTTCACCATGCCACCCACTTCACACAATATTCGTGGAAGTTATCCAACCTTTGAATTGCCTATTGAGACTCATCAATGGTGATATGTAATTTGTTGGTGGTTGCTTACATAGGGTTTCAAGTTTGGACCTACTCTAGGTTTTTGTGTACATACAGGACTTTGGCCATAGTCCATTTGCATTGTAATCTTGGGCATTTACAAGCAAATTCAATGTGTCATTTTAGGGTTTAGTCAATCTAGCTATATTTTTACAAAGGCCTAGTATACATTGGATTCTTATACTTGATTTATGGAGTTGTTTTCTATTTTCAATAGTGGCTTGTAACACGTGTTCTTTTTGTGTCTGCACTTGGAGTTCAGCTTTCATGGTTGTTAAAAAGAGTATATTGTTGGTTTGATGCGATTTCAAACATGGGATTTCATTATGTTGGGATCATTGATTTGTTGTTTAGCACATTAGGTTTCACCCTTCATGAGTTGTTTCCAACTCTTGTCTAAAGATTTTGAATATCACATTCTTTGAAATGGTGAGCAAGTGTGGAAAAGCTCAAGATTTGTTTTTGCTTTTGCACAATATGTGATGAAGTTAATTATAGAGCTACATAGAACCATAAGAAGGAAGATTCATTTAGGTGGTACTTTGCATTGAGTGAGTTATCTCTAGATGAACATTTTACAAGAAAGGACACAATCTAAGATTTCAATAATATTATTTAATATATTGGCATAATATTGAAGTTGACCCTGGTGTACTCAAGGATTAATTTAATTGTTTTTTTGTGTTATGTTATCTTAGATTGTGAATCCCAAGGATGGAATAAACTGATGTAGAAAAGTTTTCATAAGAAAAAATGGCACTAGTGGTAACAACCGAAAAATATCCCAATTCATGAATTGTAGATCACTTGCCCTTTTACTTCTTTTGTGGAAGTGTCATGAGTTTCAAAGGCAAGCAAACAATTGACTTCAAGCAACCTATTGTACAATCTAGGGATTGGAATGCTTACTAGGGCATTGGATGATTGTAGTTGAGATAGGTTACACAAGTGTGAAAAGATTAGATATTTTAAAAGGCTTGCATTATTTGCTTGGAAGGCAAAATCTCTTTTAGAGGATAGAGGGTCAAGTCTAATGAAAGGCCATACATATGAATATGTTAGCAAATGCATTTCAAGAGGCCTTTCCATTCTTGGAATAGAGAGATTCCAACAAGGGATGGAGGCTAATGTCAATCTTGGAACTAAATTCTGTCACGAGACTTGTAGTAAATGGAACACTTGTGCATGAAGCTCTGGCTAGAACACCAAAATACATAAAAGAGCATCAAACAACAAAAACCAAGAATAAAGGGCAACATAGAGCTAGGAAAAACTACAAATAAAAAAATAAAACCAAACATGGAAGAGAGGATGAGAGGAGAGAAGTGAAATTGAAAACCATAAAAGGATTTGCTTTTGAGGACAAAGTGGGCTTTCAAATTTTGATATTGGTACAAAACTATAGAATGCATGTTAAAGATGTAAGCTAAAACATTTGTTTCAATAGTGGCCTTGAAATTATTAACATTCAAGAGGAAAATTTGGCAGATGTGGCATGAAACGACACACCTCTTGCTGGGACAATTGGTGATGTTTCTTGAAGGTCCTTGGCCCATTCTTGAACCCTACCCAAGACTTTGGGTTTACATTTGAAAAATGGCTTACTATCTTCCACATCATCAAAATTAGAATCCTTTTTAAAAAGGATTGTAAGAAGTAACTTCAACTTTTTGTTGGGATGTGACTCTTCATCCACTGGCCCTCGGGATTTGAATCCAGACTTTGCAGGTACAATCAAGATTAGTCTCTTCACATTACTTTTCTTGTTCCCTTTTGAGTCCTTAAGTTGGATGTTTTTTAATGTTTTGTCTTTGCTTAGGGTGCCACTGCTTGCATCTACCTTCTATTTAGTGGGGCTACTATTGCTTTTTAGTGGCACCTTGTCCTTGGTTGGACCACCCTTGTTTTTTTCTGGCTCTATAGTTGTAGTGGTTGAGTTGCCTTTGCTTTTTTACAACTCTAACGCTCCTTTGTTCAAGCTGCCCTTATTAATTTTTTGTGGCACCTTATCCTTTGATGGGGTGCCCATGCTTGCTTCTACTGCTTCCCCTTTGCTTGAGGTGTGTGTGACTACTTTTGGTGGTTGCCCTTAGTTGGGGTGCCCTTGCTTGCCAATGGTAGATCATGCTTAAGTGGGGTACCTTCACATCCAATTTCAACATCATCATCAATTGGATTGCCCTTGGATGTTCTTAGTGCCAAGGATTTGACTAGGGTGTCACCATGGGCTAGTGATGTGATACAACTAGTTGGGGTGGCATCTAAACAAACAAACTTTTACTATCCCCCATAACTGACTTAATCATGTTCAAACTTATGCATATAACTTTTTAGATAACCCTACAACTCTAGTTGATAGTTACTAGAATTTATTTGATTAAATGTACAAATTGATGACATTAGGCCACAATCAACCCACACTAATAAAATCTGATGGCATAAATTCTAGAGTTTGAAGAATGCTTTATGCGACCAATACATTTTTTGTGCATATTGGTGTGCACCCTTGCTCCTATTAATTTGTCATGAAGCTTTTGAAGGTTAGTATAATAATACCTTGGGCAATCTTGTCCATGCCAAAGTCATCATCAAGTGCTATAGGGTGTGCCATTACAATCGATTTGAGAGGGGACTTGGGCAACTTATGAATAGCATTTAGGTTTAACATACCATTAACAACAACTAGAGAAACATGTCCTTTAACATTTGGCTGGGCATGAAGGTGTTGTGCTGCAAGGATTATGTTCATTATTGTAAGGGCTAATGGTAGGGTTGCTTGATAAAGGCCCAACTATGGTGAACCTCCTTTTTGTATTAGTTGTTTCATTAGTTGATCCAAGCCCAATCATCCTTAGCTCTATTTCCAACTCCTCTCCTATAGTAGAATATATCACAAGTTAAGTTTTCAGGATGAATTATTTGCACAACACACATATAAGATGATGATGGGTGTATACACATAAATGCAAACCAAGGACATCATGAACATTTATCCTTGCAATTTCCTTCAATTCATTTAGCATCCAGACCCACTCTTGTTCAAGTTTCATTTCTTGTGCCATGTAAGTTAGATCATCATCAAGATCTCTGATGCCCCAAGCAGACCACCAGTCTAGGTGCAATCTTTCATTGTAAACCTTACATTTGTTGTTCATCTTTAGATGTTCACTAAGGCATGTTGGGTGATATGTGCGCAAGCAAGATGTCACTATTATGTCCCAACAGTGGTACCATTGCCCCACATAAACCACAAGATTTGATGACAATCATAGTTGGGCCATCGCATGGGAGCCTATCAAGGTGCAAAATAGGTTTAGGCCAAGATGACATGCCTCCACCCTTTTGCATTTCTTTCAATCGCTCAAAAATTGCATTTTGTTTCTTGTCTAGGTTTGCATATTTTAGGCCAACTGCCAATATATGGTCTTCCAAGATAATGGCTTCTTCCCTAGCCTCATTATATACTAAGAGATTAAGGGGTGTTTTGCAATTGACCTTGCAACTCACTTTTTGAATTGTAACATACACTTGCAACTCACTATATATACAATGCAATTCATTGCAAATCAATTGCAATTTAGTCAAAACAACTCATTTCAACTACTATTCAACTCCATTATAACTACACCCATGATTTCATGCTGATGTCATTAGTTGTCATCCATCTATTAAAATTTGACACATGGCATTAATTATGAAATTTTTTTGACATTAAGAAATTTCAAAATATTGATCTCCATCATCCATTATGATTGTTAATGATGGTTTGAAATTGTGATAGATGGCATAATTAAAAAATTGCCACATGGCATATTAATTGTATTTTGGAAAAAAAATAACAATTTAATAGTTATGTAGGTCATACATAACCATAAGTAGGTAGGTTAGTAAGTCGTAAGACCTACATACCTACATATTTACTTAGGACCTACCTACCTACTTACCTAGGTAGAAAAGTAGGACCTACTTACTTACCTACCTAGGTAAATAGGTAGGAAAACACCAAACTAAATGCACTAAATAATAGCCATGAAATTTTATTTTTTATTTTATGTTTTGCCTTTAGGTTAAGCTTTTTTCCACTCATCCCAAAATGGCACATGTATTTTAATGTGAGAACATAAGAGAAAAAACCTTTTTTATATAATTTATAACATGGGATTCGAAAACAAAACATATGGGCTAAATCTTTTAGTTGTTCATTAATTGCAATTGAATTGCAACTATAACACTTAAGTGTTCAAGGTAAGCCAGATCCAAAGGGAAGGCTCCATTGTTTTTAACATCTAAACAAAATTTGAACCCCCTCCTATTGGAGCTTCTAGTGCACTAAAAATTGTCAAAAATGGAATAGAATTGAAAAAACTATAGCCCCTCAAAATAGAAGGGTCCATAATTCAAAAAACAAACCACCAAATGCTACAAAGGTCGGTTCCCAAACACCCACAAAATTCCATGTATGTTGTTTTTTTGTTGTTAGAGTTCAAAAATAATTTGTAGAATTTCAGGTGGTGCTCTTATAACAATTTAAATTGTTTAAAATGAATAATAAATAAGAAAGTTATGAGGTTTAAAAGTAGGAGGGGTCTAAAGAAATATGTGTGTGTGTGTGTGTGTGTGTGTGTGTGTGTTTTGTAAGTTGGAAAGTTTATTTCTCTTGTTATTTTTTCACTACTCATTTTCCTTTGCATTTCAAAGATGATTTCTAGAACTTGAAGTAGCACTCCCATAACATTTTAAATCATTCAAAATGAAACATATATGATGAAGATATAAATAATTGATGAATATGTATCCTTATTAAGTTATAAGTAATTGTTTTATTGTCCTAACATAGTTGAATAGTAGTACTTTAGTAGTGGTGCACTAGTGGCCATACTAATCGTATCAATGGGAATCATAACCGAAAACTAGTTGTAAATGTATCCGATAATAGGTGGCAGAGATGTGAACATGTGGCATAATCACATGTATCTACATTGTACACTGATTGCAACATAGTTATTGCTTTAGTGACACATTTATAATAGTTTTAAAATAGTTGCCACATGCAACTACAATGCAATTCCTTAAAAAATCAAACATGGTTGACTGCATATGTATGTATGATGTGTATAAATTACCATATAGAAGACCCATTTTTAACTCACTTGTAACTATAATACAACTAATTGATTTTTTGACATGGCAATTTATTTATTAATACACTGTATTTTTAAAGGGATAGTTGCATAATAGTTGTATATGAGTTTTTTTTAAGTTTTAGTTATAGGGGAATGTGGTTTCGATAGATGTGATTTTTCATAATGTATGTTACTTCTCCCAATGTTGCCCAATCAATTTTGTCCTCTAGTAAAGTTTGCACTCTAAATATTTTTCACTCCTATGCCCATATGCCACAAATCAACAGTTAGCATTTTGCAAAGATTTATCCTTGCAACATATTTTTGCACATGTGTCCACATTATGCCCCAATAGATGAACCCCATGTACTTGTGTACTCTAAACATATCAATGCAATTAGAGTTTAAGGACTTGATTGGATGAAAGGTTGTCCCTATTATAATAACAAAAACATCTTACTAAACTAATTTTGCTATCTCTGTCCTGAAATCTAGAAGAAGTTTAGAAAAAAAGGTTAGTCAAAGATTTTGGATCATATATAGTTTCTGGCATGTATCACTGTCGCAATTTTGATAGTGTGCTTTTTGCAACATTTATGGTTGCTTGGGCCTCCTCCACTGCTTTCCTCCTGTCACCCAAGTTATATTTAATGCCCAACAATTTGGTGGATGCAAGACCTTCATCCATCTTTAAAGACTTGATCTTGGCCTTGAAGATAATTAGGAGTTCCTTCTTTAATGCTAATATCTGATGTCCACTAATGGCTAGTCTGTTAGTGGGACCTCTTTCTGCGATTTCTCACACTTGACTTCTTTCGACATGATTGCCTTATAAAAACCCTAAAAAAACATGGTAGCTATTAGTAAAGGTAGCCATTGCTACACAAAGCTCACAATATTCATATCATTCCTAACATAGTCCTTGAATGCTTGAAATCGAGACTTATTGTTTCTTCTTTAGCAGTCCCAAATAGCTAGTACTTGTTGGCCTTTGAAAACCATTACCCTTGCTTACATACTATGAATAAGTGGTTCCCAAGCACCCTCAATGGTTGGAAATGACAAAATTATGGGAAGGTGATGACTAGATGATATGGCTAGTTATACTTGTAAAATGTTTGAGCCGCAAGTTTATACCTTTGTTTTCTTTGTTGAGACCTACACAATGCAACCCATATTTGTGTTGTGAGAACATCCTATGTGTTCCATTCCCCACACAAAGCATTTGCCAATGGTACATTGACACCCATGACCCCAAGATAATCAATTCATACATTGAATTAATGTGTTGGTTGCATGTACAAACGTAGGCATTGATTGATGAGCTCAAATAGTTCTAGAACTAGGACTTATAGTGGTTAAACCAAGCACCTAGGAGTCATTATAGGTGATGTCATCAACATGTTAATGCTTATTGAGTCTTAACCATAACTTACATTTGTTTAAATAGTCTTAAACTAGGACTTGCATTCCTAAACCAAGACTGCAAGTAGTTTTCAACCAAGACTTGTTCTCAATTAGGACATATGGTGTTTAAATAGTCATGGACCAGGACCCATAATGCTTTTTAAGCACCTTCAATGGTTTGTTAGTAGTTACATGTGTTGCCATCAACTTCTAAAGTCTTTATTCATTATTGGTTAGTGCTTCCCAAACACTCTCCTTAGTTAAAGTTAAAGAGTGGTTTCTACTTGTCCTAGTGCTAAGAAATGACATATAATTTACTTCCAAAGGACCATGAAAGTCCTATAACCAATAAGAGTGTTTATAAATGACTATCATTACTTACTAAGTAGTCTGAGGTGCTTGAAAATGATTGACTAGTGATATCTACCACTACCAAGTACTTGACAAGGACTTCTTCAACTAACAAAAGAATCCTAGTTGTGACTCTAAATGTTTGTGTAGCACTTTCACTCTTACATAAGCAATCTAATTCCTAAGGTACTTGAAAAGGACTCACTAATATTATTTAACATTGCCTTGAATACTTGACAAAAATTAGTTTTATTAACAAAATACTCTTAACAAGTTTGACAAGCACCTTTCATGACAACAATGGGCTTGGAGGTGTTCAACTTCACTTTAAATGATACAATGATTACCAAGGACATCAAACCCATGTTTCTAATATGATTAACACATGTATTCCACAAGCTATTAAATTCATTAACTTGGTTCAATTTCAACCAAAATTAGTGAACAATTGCAAGTTTTGAGAGGAATAAATAAAACTTGTACCTTGACTTGAATCAACACCTTAAACAATCTCGTCAAGTTGCCACATGCAAGTTTGGCAAAATCTACACATCATGACAAATCACAAGATATGACAATTAGTTTGAAGGATCCCCATAGAATACATTTATTGAACATATGGTTGTACTTTGCCAATATCAACAAAAGTGCAAAGATTACAGGACAACCAAATAAAATTAATCAACTAGATATTCAAATGGCATCTTTACCTCATGGATAACCCATCATATCACAATAACTAGCAAGCACAAATTGACCTCTCCAATCGACACAAAACCTAGGTCCAAGCATATTGTATATAATTAACTTCAAGTCATTATCCCATGGTGAACATCTTGGGTAGAAATCATTGATGGATTGTAGTCCCCCCACTTCACCATAATAGGGACAATTTCATATGTGCCCAATATAAATGTCATTTTCAATTACCTCTTTGTGGACTTTCCTCACACAACAAGTGTTTTGAAAATTTAAGCTCTTGCCAAAGCTTTTCTAGCCACCTTCCAACAATCCTAAAAACTAGTGTCAATTTCATCCAATTACCAAATACTTCAAACCTTCTACAATTACAAGCTTGTTTCCATTCTTCACATTTTAAAATTGCAAAATTGCTCCAGTTATTTGTAATGCAAACTGGGCCATTCATTCAAATTGAAATACAACTTGGCATGGGACCAAATACTTGCACCCAAAAGACATGATCACTCCATCGATGCCATCATTTAAGCTCAATTTGTTCTGACTAGCTGAAGGAATAACATCAACACCTTTTTTATGTATATATCAAATCTACTCTAAACTAGATTTAAATTAAAAGCCACTATACTATAATCATGTCAATATTGACAAGAATGACAATTTTTCCGAAACATTTTGGTTATGTAATAGACAATGAGGATATGGGATTATACAAATAAAGAACATAATTACATGTGGAGAGAAATGAAAAGGTAGGGAAAAGAAAAGAGCACAAGAAGGTTGATCAATTAATGAGCCTATGTCTGAGTGTAGCTTTTGTCTACATATCCAACAATTTGTATAAGAAATTGACTACTTAATTGTGTAATTTACCATGAGTATCCTACAAAAACTACACACACACACATTGACAACTTGTTATGTTGTTAAAATGTAAGACCCATAAACCAAGATCATCAAGTAAACAATATTCTAAACCCTAAAAACTCACAAAGAACACCATTAGCAAAGGATTTTTCAAATGTCTTTGACACACCCAAACCATTTTTCAACTTTTGTAAGCATGGGGGATAAAATATGTGTGCATTTTTAGAATTGCACCTCAATTTCTTGCTCCAGACTAAATATTCCCAACTATAAGTTTCTACAATGGTTTGTATATACATACTTTTTCAAACCTCTCTTCCCATGTAAGAGATAAACTTTCAAGCTTCCACCTTGAAGTAATTTGTTTAACCTTCAACAAACATAAAATTTGTGTCAAAGATTGTATAAACAAGCTTATTCACATATATGACCCCACCAAGCATGGACAACTTTGAGGAAGTTGTGGCTGTAGATGGTGCTTTGTTATTTGCTTGAATAGGTTCCCCATAATCAACCTTTCACTTGCATGAAGCATTTCCTTAGTCAATAACTTAAAATAGATTGTATGCATTTAGTCAATAATTCAAAGAAAAACTATATACATATACTTGAAATGGGAGATTCCCAATAGAGCCATGATGTGATATGAAGCTTGAAATTGCATTGGATAGTTGTTCATTTTTATGAACTAGAGTATTCAGATCCCCACAAGCTCAATTACTAGAACATTTGTAACACATGTTTCATGCATTTTGTAATTGAATATTTTTCAATTCAATTTTCAAGTAGTCTGGATTTGGATTCAATTGTTGTAAATGGTTGGTTTATTGTTAGATGGACCCTTGGTGTGTATGCCAAATAAATAATGCCAAATTGCAATGGACTTGGGTATTTCATATGGTTGTTCCAAGGCTCTGCCGGTTTGGAATACCAGCTGTTTAAAATACTTCTAAGTTAACTTACAATTCTGTTTTTATATATTATATAATGTAAATATCAAAGGCAAATTCCCATTTGTTCAACTTGCAATTCCACCAATGATTGCATTATGTGATGCAAATATCGACTTGCAAATTCACAATTAACTTGTAATTTTGCTCATATGTTTATGATTAAAATACCAAAGTGTAGATTGATTGACATTTACTTGAGATTTTGTGAAAATATTATGTGATGTCCAAGTACTAGAAGTGTACATTTGGGAAACATGTTGGGGCCAAGTGTTAATGTGAAGACTGTCATGGACTTATAATAATAAAATGAATAATATATTTTGGATCATAGATCATAGCATGCATAACTATGTTAGCTTTTGTAGGTGGTCCTCTCAATTAAAATGTCTATTTGGACATGATAAAATCAATGTTAATGAGTACAAAAAATTGTATTTGTTTCCCTTTGTTTAAAACTAAGGACCAAAATGGATAGACAAGCTAGTTGTCAACTACAAATGCACAAAACATGATTAGATCTAACATTAAGATGCAGAAAAAATTCGTACATAAGATTGTCAAATCACTTGGACTTTTTCACTAGTGTTTTGGCATGTGATTTTTTTTTGCCTTTGATCTTTGCCACTTGTGGCCTTTGACTTCAATTTAATTTTTGTTGTTTGTAGTGTCTTCATGACTTGATCAATGTTTTTTTAGCTTCTACCTTTCCCAAGTGTGTTAGAAGGAAGAATTGTTGCACCACCATTATGTGTAGAGGTTTTCAAGTGAGTAGGCTTAATTTGTTCCATAGTCTTACCCTTCTTTTTCACAACCTTGGTGTTTTTTTGAGGTTGCTTTACTTTTGGAGGAGGTGATTTAATAACACTTTCCTTTCATCCAAAGTCCTCACTAACACCATTTTCAATTTCTTCAATCCCATTAACATCTTCCTCACCCTCTTCCTCATGCTCATCCTTTTTGTCCTCCTCTTCATGCTCATGGTCTTCCTTTTCCTCTTCATCCTCCACAAACATGGTATCTTGATCACTGTCATCACCTTCTGCATTAGTATGGGACTATTGTTTTTTAGGTGAAGGTACATTGGGGGCTCCAAAATCCAACATTAGAGTTTTTGGTTTTAATAGAATGCTATCAAAATCTTTTTTCTCCATAATTGTTGTGTCAAATGGAGCTTTCTTCTTCCTGGATGATTTTAGTTAAGACAAAATTTTCTTGATTTGGCACTAACAAACTAGGTGTAGATTTTCCTTTAGACCCACTTTTTATTCCTTTAAATTTTGAAGTAGCACCTCCATGTCCTTGGGAGATGTTTCTTGTACCTTCAAGTTCATCACTTGTTATTTGTTTTTTTGTCAATTGCTTCATTGTCAAATTATGGCCATTTGTTGGCAATTCATTGGCAAATAAAGCATTAGGTGGATCAAGTTCCAGCTTTTGTTGGCTTCAACTTGCATTTGTATACACAAGTCTAGAAACATGTGTTTTGTTTGGCATATAGATCACCTCCAGGGTGGTTGGTGTTACCGCTTGTGCTCCACATTGGGTGGTTCCAAAGTCAAAGTCCTCAATCTAAGAATGTTGGGAAACATGATTTGTGCGTTGTGTAACCCCACCAACTTGAGTATTCACATTGGGTGAAGCAAAGTAGGAGGCAAAAGGTCTCAAATGTAAGCTCTCTAGCTCATTTGCCCTTCTATTAAAATAGTTCGCTTCTGCTACTCACTTTAGTGTTTTAACATTTGTCAAAGATTTTAGGTCTTCAACATCTGCCACATGCCAATGAAGTTTCAAAATGTTCAAGATCAAGTCAATATGCATGCATTGCAAATAAGCAATCACTATTCATCTAGACAAGAAATATGAAAACAAGTATCACAAAAAAAACCATATTGATGCATCTCCATTGACAAAAATCATGTTGCTAGAAGCTTGAAAAACTTTGTCATATGACATAAGTTCCACATATGTAGCACACCTAATAGGAATTGGAAAGATATTGGTTCAAACATGTTTGCACAATTCAACTTGTCAATATTATAACATGCACAATAATGATATAACTTAGAAAATGCCTTACTCTTCTTAGCTTAAAACATACATACATTTGTGCCCTATAAGAATCATGTCAAAATGTACCTATTTTGATATCACCACTAAATTAAGTGACCCATGTTAATGATAATCATTTGGCAACATTGGTCACTATAGGGACCTAACACTGCATTCCATCAAGCAAATGTTAGAACCCATTTGTGTCACAAATAGACCAAAAATTTCCATTAGTGGGCATGCATCATTCCACTTAATTATTCTAGCTTTACATCAACCTTAAGTCATACCCATATGTTCATATCAATAATTCCAAATCAAATTAATTTAAAGATTGCCAACATAAACTCATGCATGCTTCGAATAAAACTCATTTGAACACTAATTATTTGGACATATGGCAAAGTTCCATTTGATTTTATCCTTTGTTTAATATATGTACAAGGACTTATGCTGATAGAAGATGATTTATATGCAAAGATTGGACTTGGGGTTGAACATGATTAAGCCAAAAATTGTCACAATTAGCTCAATTTTCCAACTTAAGATAAACAAAATTTTCAAAAGGAAGCCATATTTGATGTAACCTTGCCAAAAAAAAATGCATTTTAGATATTGAATAACTATGTAGATATGGGTATTTTTATGTCTAATAAACACAAAATAGCAGAAGAATACCTTAGACTTAATGCATTAGGATTGTAATATTTACACGTATAATAACAATATAAGGCCATAACTTGAAAACTTGATTATACAACTTGAATACTTGAATACCTGGTTGTACAATTTAAATATTTGAATACCTAGTTATACAACCTAAATCTAAATACTAATAATATTCAAATATAATTGACCATTAGATTCTTTTATTAACATAGTATTAGTAGCACTAGAGTACATTACAAGTGATAAATTAATACTAATATTGTATTAAGGTATTACTTGTAATGTATTTTAATATTATTAGATTATAAAATTATTAATTCTATAAGAATAATATTTATAATATTACATGTGAAAAATAATACCCTTATTGCACAATGGACTTACATTACAATTGACTAGAAATATATTGATGCACTTCCAAATTCTTTGAAAAACTCAAATGCAAGGCCAAAGGTGAAAACAACGAAAGAAGGAGTTGGGGTACGCTTTTAAACTTGTACCATTTTGGGGGTAAGAGGGGCGTGTTGGAGCTCTAGGGTAGGGACTAGGATGAGTGACAAGTGGGTCAATTATTCATATGGACCTGCACAAACCAAACAACAAGTTTGTTAGTGCATAGTTAGAAAACTTTTGATGCATAGACTCACCACAAGCATATGTAGACTCACAAGACTCACCACAGCTCGGACTTGAAGGAAGCCACCACCTTCCCCCTTATAGTATTCTTTGTGACTGGCCACAAGGGCTACATTCAAATGTCATTTTTCTCGGGACTCTTAAGTCGAAAGTTCCAAAATTCTTAAAATTGGGACTCCCGCCACTTTGGAGGCCCATAACTTCTTGTGCAAACCTTTGATTAAGGTGAAATCTAAAACAAAGTTATAGCCTTTGTCAATAGCTTTTCAAGGATATATGGCACGTCACCTGAATACATATAAATCAGGGTGATTCTTGGCGTTTAATGGTTAGGAATCAAATTTACACTTTGATTCTCAACTTTTTTTTAAACCATAACTTGTGTTATAAGTACTCAAATGGATCATGGAAGCCCATTTTAGATATCTACATTTCAAGAGCTTTTCAATGGTATCAGGAAGTCTTCAATCTAATGAGTTTTGGCCTTTAAACTCGCTCTCTAAAAATTCGAGACTCCATAGGGACTCTAACTCCCAAAATGGGAATCCACTTGGGGGTGTATGGGTAAATTCCTTTACACTTTCTCGCACTCCGAAAGTGTAAATGTGACTCTCGGGTTACACTTTTGGCCCACACCTTTCTATGCCTTTATTTTGGTCATGAGCCCAAGGTTAGGGTCGTGACAACATTTGAAAGTTTTTCTTTCAAACCATAATATAATACCACATACCCAACAACATTATAAACTTAAAGTATTTACAACATGGCGATATTTGAAAAAATGCTTTACATGTATTCTAAGTTATTCCAAATAATATTTCAACAAACTAGTGTTACCAACCTTAAACTTCCAAGAGATCCATTTTAGGTTGTAATACAATAGAAACAAGATTAGTATTGGAAACAAATGAATTCCATCATGATCAAATTTGATAAACTTTTACATTATCAAACTTGACGAAAATAAGGCAATGTAATGAGTAAACATAATAGAAAGTTTGACCATGTATGGAATTCACTGGCAAAAATCTATAAGGTCCCATTCTATAACTCATGAGATAGTTTGCCAATATTGTGACCACAAATTCAGAAAACATAGGACCAACAAACATAGGAACAAAAAACATAGTGTGACAAACCAAAAAATAAAGTTTTATTACTTCAATTTAGTCCCATGGTCCTTCTACTAGGATATAACTATTGCATGCATACATTGAATTTGAAGGATATCAACGATCCTAATTAGCTAATCTCTTTGGATTTTATTCCTTTCAAGATATATGACTGATTCTATTAATGGATCAACCAATTTCCAAAATCCATTTACATCACAAATAGACCCAAAAACATATAATGACTTTGAAAAATTGATGTGATTAATCATTACACTTTCACACAATGTTTTTAAATGCTACTCCTCTCAAAGTATATGACCAATTCATTCATTGGATTAACCAATTCTTATAACCCATCTATGTCACAAACCACTCCAGAATCTCCACTTCTGAACATGTAAAGTAAGACCAAATGTCCAAAAATTCCAAGTACAACACTTTGACAAGTGATCAAGTAACCCAAAGTAGGGAAAAACCATTCATTACATACTCATAAGGTGGGGTTTACACATCATGGTGTTGCTTATAAAACAACTTCCAAGATAATCATTTCATATTGTAACACAATGGACATGGAACCCTAAAACACTAAACCCTAAACTTGTTGTAGTCAACTCAATTTCTTAGTTGAAGACAGTCAGATTTTTCAAACCTGATCCATCTCACAACATTGCCATATTGAATGATTAGTTGTTAACCAAATTTCAAGGACCTTCAACCAGTATTGTTATGATGTACCAACCATATATTAAAAGTCAAGATGTCAAATCATGTTTACCATTTTAGCAAATTATCAAGGTGGGTTACACATTGTTATGACATTGCCTATCAACTTTCAAGACATCTAATTCATGCTTTAACACAATGGATAGACTTGATCATGACCAGACCACATTATATCAAATTTGATCCCCTTCTCCATATAATTGAATGGAATATTTAAGCTCATCCACACACTATTTTAAACAGGCATATGCACAACCAACACAACTAAAGCACATACACATGAAATCAATAGGATTATACAAATAATGATCAAAATTGAACTTGGGTAGTGTATTAAGTAGGCTCACTTAGACATATTGCAGTAGATCGACAATGCTCCAATCATATCTTCACTTCAACATCCAATCCCAATGCCACCTTTTTCTTTTCGTACTCCTTTTCCATGCATTTAATGCCTTTGTTATCAAACCAAAGTGGGTGTAGGAATTGCCCACATTTCTTACAAGATGTTGATTCTTGTGAGTGCATGTGAAGAAAATTAGGATGGTATTAATGGCCACATGACGTTGTTTCAATGTCCATGTAAGGGTACTAATCGCCACAAATAGCACATGGCCCCAATTCCAAACTAGTTGGTTCTTTGGATTGGAAGGCTAAATGTACTTTTTCCATTGTGAAAATGGCTTTCAAGGTCCCTTTTCCAAGGCTACTATTGTATTTTTTGAGTCTCATCTTGTTTGTTGTTTTTGTTGCAACTTTTTGCTTAGCTTTTGTGGAATTGCAATCCTAATTTTTTCAAATTCCACCTTAACACCTTCAAGCTTCTCCGTCCCAACTTGTAATTGAACATGTAGAATGTTGCAACCCTATTTTGAGAGAGTGTTAGGATGAAACTCACACTCCCGAAATGGGGACTTGGGAGTCCTCTGGGACTCCCGACATTTTAAAGTTCAATGGCAAAGAGCAAAAGACCTCGCATTGGGGTGTTCTTTATATCATTGAAAAGTTATCGAAGTGTAGATGTCGAAAATGGGCTTGCATGGGCCATTTGGACATCTACAGCACACGTTATGGCAAAGAGAAGGGTCGGGAGTCAAACTGGCAGTTTGACTCCTGACCACTAAAAGTCGGGAATCGACCCGACCCCAGTGCGTGCAGGTGGAGTGCGATATATCATTGGAAAGCTCTGGAGGAGAGCTACAAGTTTGCTTTAAACCTCATCCCAATCAGAGGTTTGAGGAAAGAGTTATGACCTCACAAAGTCTCGGGAGTCCAAACCGAGATAGTTTTGGGACTTCTCCTTAGGAATCCCAGGACAAAAAACCATTTGAATGTAGGTGTCGTGGAGAGACATAAAGAATACTATATGGGGGAAGGTGGTGGCTTCCCCTGAGTTCGGGCCGTGATGAGTCTTATGAGTCCAGAATTGCCTGTGGCTTGGCTTGTCCTAGCACTAAAGGTGCTCCAGAAAGTGAGCTAACCAACTTGTTGGTTGGTTTGATGCAGGTTCGAGTAAGTAACTAAAACTTGTCACTCTCCCTAGTCCCATCCCAGAACTTCAGCATGCCCCTCTACCCCTTCTAATGTTGAGAGCTGGGAGCATGCCTCGAGTTCCTCACCATTTCACTGTTTGAGTAACTTATACCCATCTTGGGTCTAACTAGGAACTTGGGAGCGTGTCATAGAGCCTTTGCCATGCTCTTGTTCACCTACAAGCTCTAAAATTTGGCAATCACCTTAGTTTTTATTAATTTAGTCTTTTCCTAAAAAAATTTGGTGGGGGGCAATGAGAATTTCAGTGGGATTTTCGATGGTGGATGGTAATGGATTTTCGAACTTCTTTGTTGTAGCTTTTGTTGATCTTCACCCACCATCTTTCATTTTTCTTAAGTTATTTTGTAAAGTTGCTAATTTTCATTCCAAACTTGTCATCTTTTTTGCATAAAAGTTCCCCAATTGTGACCATATTTTATAAGTCATTTTTTTTCAAGTTTTCAAAGCTCCTAACACAATTGAGTGGATGCATGATCTATTCATGATCAACATAATGGCAAAGTTGAAATTTCAAGGTCAAAATTTCCATGGTTGGAATAGAAGTAGGAAAGTTGAAACTTTAAGGTCAAAATTCCCCAGCCAAAATAAAAATAACAAAGTTGAAATGTTAAGGTCGAAAATTCCCATAACCAAAATAGAAGCAATAAACATGGGCTACTCTAACAACCTTTCCTACTTTGACAAATTGAAAAAAATGCACATTTCAAGTCTTGTTAGTTGCATCCCAAGCTCCTAACACACCTTCAATGCAATCGACCACCACTAAAGCAACAAATGTGAACTTATGTAGTATTGCAAAAAATGAAGTAAAGAATGAACAAGATCTTAAATTTTGTGACGAAATCAAAATTTCGAAAGCTAGATTTCACAAAAACAACTTGTTGTTCATAAAATCAAATTTCAACTAACTCCAAATTTTTTAAACTTGTGGTTTGTTTTTTCAAGCATACATTCCACAACTATCACTTTGGATTGTGTAGCTACAAGATCTACTTGGGCGGTCGTCTTCTTCTCACTCAAGGCTAATACATCCACATTGGTAATTTTGAGTTTGAGGTTCAGTAACTCCTTAAGGTTACACACACAAGTTATTTCTACTTCCAAATTGGGTTTTGTATAAATAACCATTGTGTCCTTGGATACACCAATCTCTCCATGCCCCCTTGCCAAAGAGCACTCCCCTTCCTTTGACATTGTTGACATTGATGCATAAATTGTAATGCCTTCACTTGGGGGAGCAAAAATCCTTCTAAATGAGTGCATGCTCAGTTTGTAATTTATTGGTGAAAGTCGTGTGGCTAGCCTAATCCACCTCTTTTTTGCACTTGACTAAAATTCCTTTCCCAAAAACACTATTAGAAATTTTGTCTTTTGCAACTTGTCTTATGCAACTAAAAAATCTCACATGCAACTATTTTGGAGTTGCATGCAACATGTGCAGTTGCATGCAACATTTTTTAGTTGCATAAGACAAGTTGC
>Ga0116229_10005401_pt1 | contig 20859 bp, 18 predicted proteins | sample S1TSphgellanicum_3_FD_87313 | JGI IMG/M metagenome (GOLD analysis project Ga0116229, IMG submission 87313) | Host-associated microbial communities from peat moss isolated from Minnesota, USA - S1T2_Fc - Sphagnum magellanicum MG | ecosystem: Host-associated > Plants > Peat moss > Unclassified...
ACTCAGGATTCTTTCTTAATCCAATGGGTTTTGATTAACTCAGGATTCTTTCTTCTTCACCAAATAAATGGGTTTGATTTCTTCTCACAAATTTTTTTTGTTTTTTGTTTTTTGTTTTTGGTTATTGTTGCAGGAATCGCAGAATGGATTTTCTGCCTGAAGAAAGAAAAACTTCACAGATCCTTGAAAAAAACTATGTTACTTACCTTGAGATGATCTTCATATTTTTCAGGATGATGGAGTGAAAATGTGAAGAAAACCTGCAAAAGCAGCAAAAACACACACACAATACCCACAAGTTTTTGTTTTTATTTTTAAAAGCAAACAGTCAGAGATCGATGAAACAGACACATAGCATTTCTACTTGTAGGAAATCAATCACGACTTCAAGTCAGACCAGCAAAAAATTATAATTCCGGAGGACTTGTCAATGTACATCATCGAGCTTCTTAACATCATACCCGGGAATGAATCACTTCACGGCCATGATCTATCACGCGTGTGTAGAGCTCGATGGGTCCACTCCTCACTGGCGTCTGCGAAAATAAAAAATCTCTCATCAAACTCACTCTCTCTCTCTCTCTCTCTCTCTCTCTCTCTCTCGCACACACATTTCAATTCCTCCTCAAAGAAAAAACAAGAAAAACTGTGTAGAATAAGAAGAAGAAGAAGAAGACGATGATGATGATTTTGTAGCTACCCATTTTGTGGATCTAAATGGGTAGAAAACAAAACAACCGGAACTACAAAGAATACCCATGTGTGTGTATTTTTTCCCTCTAGACTTTGTACCTACCTCGTCTTTGCTGGCGGGTTTGTCTTTGTAAGAAGAAGCTCGATTCCCTACCAACACCACGTAACGCTTGCGCGGATGGTTCAAACGTAGCTTATGGGAGTGTATATAGTACAAGTAGCCTTCCATCGCGCCTTGCTTGTCCCCTTCCCTCGCTCTTCCCTCCTCTTCTTTTTCTTCTTCCTCCTCCTCCTCCTTCTCCTTCTCCCGACACTTTCTGCTGCAGAATTTTTACTCAGCTACTGCCGAGCTTTCTTAGCTTAAGGAAAAACAGTCCTGGTGTCATGGGTCAGCAGCAAACAACAACAAGAAGAGCGAGTGCTGGGAGTCCCCGACCAGAAACTACACGATCTGGAACAGAAAAATGTATTTTTTGGGGGTGGGTAGAGGGGTTTCTGCATTGATTTGTGCAGCGATTGCACTACTCTCCCACAAGTAGTGAGTGTGGATTGAAGGAAGAGCATTTTGAGAGTTGACAAATCGGCAGGCGAAGATTGCACCTCTGGAAGTGGATGCACATCGCAAACACGCTGTACGTGTCCCGGGAAGCGCGCCGCTCGCGACGTGTGTCGCGGAGACGTGGCCACCAGGAGACGGCCGGGTGTCGTTGTGGTGGTGGTGGTGGTGGTGGTGTTGGGGTCCCCCATTTCTTTTAGGATTATGTAAAAGATGGAAAACTGCCAAAATGGGACACGAAACAGAATAGAGGAAAATCAAATTCGATGTGCCCACGAAATTTACTTACAGGCGAAGGTTTCGGATACAGGGTCTTCTGGAATTGAGGTCCCTTACCGAGGCACCTAAATTGCCAAATTTTAAGAGCATCACCAGCGGTGCTCACTATGTGATCGTGCGAAAATATATTTCACTTCCAATTCTAGTTATGTACTCTTTTGCAACCCCACCCATAAAACTGAAACTTGGACAACAAATAAGTGGGGGACTACTAATAGCAAACCACCTGGACCAATCATTATGATGAGCCAATCAGAAACACTGAGCAGCAAGTTAGATCATATTTATTATGCTCTTTTTTTATGGAGGTGCACAGCACCTTTTACCAGCCACGGCAACATGCCCAATTATGGGGAGCCAAAACCATTTTCTTGAGCCAAACCGGCATATGGTGGATTTTCTTCATCTAATTGCCTCCCTAGAATTTGATAAATTTTCCAAATAAGAAGAGACACCTCACAAACCCACCCCAGTAAAGGCCATCCCCAAAATGCAAAACCTTAGTTATAATTATGTGTCATCCCCAGACCCGTACATGTGTTGTTGAGGACCTTATTTCATTTTTTAAGGAAATAAGAAAAAACACCATACAACTACCAAACCCATTATTGTGTCCCATAGTTCACATTAGCCGAGGCCCAAAATGGTAAAGAATAGGGATAGGTGTACAAGTTTTTGGCTCTCTCAATGAGGTGATCGAACATGCACTTAAGAGGCCTAGTTTTTTTTTTCTTTTTCTTTTGGGGAGGGTGGGCTTTTGTTGTTCCCATCAAACTCCCATGATGTTCCCAAAGTTTTCTCTCAACGTGTTCCCAATAGCACCTCATCCCCCATTATTGGGGTTCAGGGGGCGGCTTCAACACATGTCTATTCAAATCATTAATTAATTTCCAGATTCCATGTTGAAAATAAAATGCTACAAAATATTCTCTTCTTTTTTTGTTAAGGAGATTTTTCTTATTCAAATCAATAAATTTTTTGGAATTTTCAACATTTTAAAATATAATATAATTTAGGTCCATTCAAGCTACCAAGGTACTATGTAATAATGTCAAACTAATTTCCTTTTTGTGACACCTTGCAAACCTTAGTTTGCGGCATAATGCAATTGGGTCCCCCCTTGGGCACCCTGGGCCCTATTCCCAGTCAACTTACCCAGGCCAACACTTGTCCCAACCTCAGTACCTGGTTGGGGTTTCTTTCATTTCTTTTCCTCTTATGTAAAAGACATTCTCTTATTTGAGAGAATCCCAAAACAAAATCACCAGCCCATGTCCCAAAACGAGGTGCCAAAAGTCGTCGACAACAGAGAAACCCTAGTAAATTAGGGCACAGGGATAGCTTGAGGGTTTTCTGCTTCTCTCGTTCTCCCTCCATAGCTGCTGTTGATGTTTCGCGGTGCGGAAGTGTTTGGCTCCGCTCTTCCATCGTCTCCTCGGCACAGGTCAGAGAAACTTTACCATCGCCTGCGACTTTCTCTATCTCCTCTCTCTCTTGATTTTTTTCTTTAAATTCTTTTTTTTTGGGGGGCTATTTTTTTTTTCTGTTTTTCTTTTTCTCAACCTGTAGAAATGCACCTCTGTGTAAAGCAACGCATGCAGTGCAACAAAGGGTTTTGCTTGCTATTGCAAAATCTAGGTCCATGTTTGCAGGAAAAAAAAATAATCTAGACATTTGGGCTTTGGCTTTTTAAGTTTGTAACTAGGTTACTCTTCTTGTTTCTTCGGGTGGTTTCGGCTTCTTTTTTGTGGTTTAGATTGTTGCCCTCGCATTCTTGGGGTGTTGGGCACTAGTCATTCTTGCACTTGTCATTTGTTTCTAGTAGGATTATCGCTCTATTCTTCTAGATGTAGTAATACATGTTGAGACCAGCACTTCCCCATTCCAAATGGCATTATGAAATGTTCAATTCATATTACCCTAGGTTGTCCACTTTTAGGTCCCATCTTTTAAGAGCCTAGTGGTTCAATTTTATCCCCAGTTGCAGGTTTCTTTGTCAGATCGCCTACATGAGCAGGATTTTATTTTGCTTCTAGTAGATGTTCCTTCGGATATCATGCAAGCACATCTCCATTCATGTGCGGGTCCAAGGGCAGGCGCTTGGTTATTAACTCATTCTACCATACCAACATTTCATCATCAGCCCACTTTCTTACAACATTGTGTACCCATCTTGGTTTGCCACATCCTATGGTTGCCCACCTTTCATGGTGTCAATGTGGTCATACCATTGATGATCTAGGTACACATTTGCTTTTATGTCTTTGCAAGAATGAACATATAGCAACCCACAACACACTTCAAATTACTATCACAGCTATTACTTTGGAAAGTGAAGCACATGTTCAAAGGGAAGTATCCGACCTTTTCCCTCGCCACACCTAATGATGAGTGGATATCCTTATCATCAAAAACAATTTTTTAACTTTGATGGACATTGTTATTATTGATTCGACTCACACATATACAGTGTAATGAATGTCAATGACAACAACACATGCAATAATGATGGCATATTCAAAAGAAAACACAATCTTGTGTTGAACAAACATTAAATGATGACTTCATTCCCCTTGCTATTGAAATGTATGGGTGTCTTCATTCTCGTTTTGATTCATTTTTTACCACTTGTGCATAGACAGACCACTATTGCGCATCATCAATGGCCTTCATTAGTCCCCTCAATGTTTGTTTCTCACTATTGACAACATGTGTCCATGACCTTGTAGTGTGCGCAAGCCATAATGATTTTTCAATAGGCTGTCGCATTTGGTCAGGGTTCTTCATCTCTTCCACACATCATAGCTAATGCACCTCCGTCATTAGTTAATTTGTGGCAGATGATAATTTTTTAGTCTTAAGTTTTTTTTGTTATCATTGATCATCATTTCGTAACCATGCGTCCTATTTGCATAAGGTCTTTTCCTTATTTTTTGTTGATTGTTTGTTTTTGTTTTTACTTTGGGTTGTGTTTATTCATGCTCTCATTTGCCTTGTATTTTTTATGGATGGGAGGTTGTGTTATTTATGGAGATGATGACTCAAACCATCTTTGAGTTGGTGGGGGAGGGGGGGTTTAGAACGAACCAAAATATAATAAAAATTTCAATGCCCCAAATTCATAAAAAAATTTAAAGAATCTCACACCAAATTGGAATGGGCAAATAAATAATTTCAAATTTCAATCAAAATAAGTTTCATCACAAACTTGCCCCCTCTTTGTATGAGTGCTTTTACAACACCTTAACAATATGTTCAATGTTCAATGTTGATACAATCATTAATATGATGTTAAGGTGACATTATAACAACATGTCCTGAAATGGCATTGATATAATACTAAAACATTTGACATCTTATCAACATTAAACCAATGAAAAAAATATGACCAACATTGGCACAACATACATTAATAAGTCATCAAATTGATGATTATATGTTGAAGATTCAATGTTAATATGGTCATTGATACAATATGTTGATGGCATCATAACAATATGTATTGAGTTAGCATTGGGATTGTTTTGACATTGATTCATAGCAAATCAATACAACATTGCATTTATATTGTTCCATATAAATTATATAAAATATATATGTATTATATATAGGTAAAGTGAAAAAAAACTCCAAGTCTTCCACTTGAATTGATATATAAATAAAGTTTTGAACTAAGGTTCCAATAATAGGAATAACTCCCTAAAGTGGTTTTGTGCATCATTGATTTACCTGCTTGTTTCCTTCATTACAAAGGATATAGAAGAATCTTGAGTGGAACTACTACTCAGGCATCACCCAAGAGCAAGAAATGTATTATCAATGTTAAAATTTTGTGACAACTAGGTCCAACACAAGGAACTTAGATTTTTACTACATAAAAATCTCATCAAATGAGGGCCAATGTTCTATTGTTATAACATACATTATAGTCTTCCTAGAGTTTGAACACATGTTGCCATGTAAAAAAACCAGGGCTTACCTAGAAATGGAAGCTGAATGTAAACTTGTAAGCCTGGAGAAAAATCCAGAAAAGGAGGTACATGTAGTAAATTCAAAAATCTCGAAAAAGAACCCTTCTAATCATGATACCAAAAAGGTGTTACCTGATTGTCAATGGAATTCATTGTCAAATCCAAGGGTAGGATATTGAGGCATCAACCAAAGATTAGATGTTTCATTAGACATACTACAACATAACAACCCATGTGAAAGAGGTAATAAGATAATGAAAAAACCCAAGTTAAATTCATTCAGACTACATGAAGATTCACCCATTTTAGGAGAGAGGAAGATTTGCAAGCTCAAAAGGGAATCGAAAGAAAAAACTCACCTTCAATACCCTTTGTTGCATCCTTGAAATTACTAGTGAAATATTGTTGTATATATAACATCAAGCCAAATTGTCTTTTCACTTGTTCTTCTTATCGCAACCCTACTTGGGAAAGTGTGAGGAGGAGACTCACACTCTTGAAATGGGGACTTGGGAGTCCTCCAGGACTCCTGAAACTTCAAAATCCGATTGTAGGGGTCAAAACACCTCGCATTGGGATGTTCTTTATATCATTGAAAAGCTATTGAAGTTTAGATGTCGAAAATGGCCTCGCATTGGCCGTTTGGATATCTATAGCACAAGTTATGGCAAAAAGAAGGGTCGGAAGTCAAACTGACCATTAAAAGTCGGGAATTGACCCGACCCCGATGCGTGCAGGTGAAGTGTGACACACCGTTGGAAAGCTCTCAAGGAGAGCTACGATTTTGCTTAAACCTCATCCCAATTGGAGGTCTTAGCAAAGAGTTATGATCACTCAAAGTCCCAAGAGTCCAAACCAGGACAGTTTCGGGACTCCTCCTTGGGAGTCTCGGGACAAAAAGTCATTTGGATGTGGGTGCCACGGAGAGGCACAGAGTATACTATATGGGGGAAGGTGGTGGCTTCCCCCGAATCCGGGCCATGGTGAGTCAAGTGAATCCAGAGTTGCCCGTGGCTTGTCCTAACACCAAGTGTGCTCCAAAATGTGAACTAACCAACTTGTTGGTTGGTTTGATGTAGCTTCGAATAAGTGAATAGCTTGTCACTTCTTCCTAGTCCCATCCCAGAGCTTCAGCACGCCCCTCTACCCCTTTTAGTGCTGAGAATTGGGAGCGTGCCCCCAGTCCCCCACAATTCTGCAACTAAAATATTTAGGCCCAACTTGGGGGCTAACTAGGGACTTGGGAGCGCATCACTTCTCCTCTTGTCAGGCCCTTGCTATTAAATAGCATCCACACACCTATGAAAACAAAATTACCTTCCTTTGTGAGCTTACCTAATTCTTCAATCTCTACTCCATTTAACGATTTCAAATTTACAATTTGTGGGTCACCTTCAACGTCTTCTAGTCTTTCATTAATGTTAGGGTTGACTAGTGCACCAATAGTGCTTACTCTAAGTGACCTTAAGTTACTTTCAGAAACATTGTGTAAGATTTCTTTAAAATGTATTCTAAGCAAGCACAGTAGAATCCCCAAACACAAGGATCATTGACATAATGAAAACCATCTGCAGTCTTGAAACACACATGACTCCTACAACTATTGTTGTTGGTACTACTGCTCTTGTTATTATTTTCATTTGAATTAACAAAGATTGTCCTATTTTGTCATTGCTCTCTATGACATTCATGGCATGACATGTGACAATGCTAGGAACCCAAGTTTGTGCTAAAGGCAACTTATGAGTCTCACACACTGTAGTTAACAGCCCAACAATCTATGCTAGTGCAATTTAACATGCAAAAAACGAGCATTGAGTAGGGTTACCAAAATGTCCTTGAACTCTTCAACAAATGCTGCAACATTTAAGCTCTATTTCATTTGTTGTTTTAAGCAATCAAAGAAACCACCAACAACCAGTAAGAATTAGCAACATTACATTCTTGAATGGAAGGTACACAAACAATCCTTATATCCCCCCATCTAAAAGTACTACTCCCTTTTGCATCTATCTACAACTTGCATCATAACCTTATAGTTGCTTAAGCCATCAACTTCAATAAAATATTAGAAAGAGGACATCTATGTGATTGGAAAGACAACTCTTCTTTGAAGGTAACTAATATGTCAATTCTAGCAATATGACAACAACTATGAATCTAATCCATTCTAAAGCGAGGTAACAAATATTGCCTATTCGTGAATGTACTCCATTTCATAGCAAAGCTAACAAAGATTACAAAATCTGCAGTAGGAATAAGTAATCCAAGTATACAGAATCCGAACCCAAAACTATAGGTTTCAGCAACCTCAGAATTATGTGATGCCATTAAACCTAATTTGGCAATGTGAATTGAACTAGATTTCCCTCCCCATGCAAAGTTTTCTTGAATGTACTAAGATGCTTATTCATTTTCACTAGTTTTTTTAATGGAAAATTAACCAATCTGCATGCATTAAAGCATCACATCTGGGAGGATATTTGTCTTATGCATATTCCTCCTCATGGGGATGATCCAGGATCTGGAACTTCTTCAACATAGGAATGACATCGACAATCTTGTCTTCAAGGAACTTCATATTGTGGGCTTGTACTCGGCCATCCACGTGTGACAAGTTCTTATCCTCCATTGCAAGCTCCAACGAGTAGAAAATGAAAAAAAATTGCTCCAAGGTGAGATCCACCTTTTTAGAAGGATTGTAATGTGATCCCACAATGACTTTAGCCATTGCTCCATGAATTGTTGTAGAGCCATAGGGATCAATTTGTCCATATGGTAACTCTACGATGCGCCATTTGTCTTCATTTCTCAAAGTGTCCAAAGCCTCCTTCCATTCCTCCTTCACAGTCATGGATGCATTTAAGGGGGGTTCCGAGATGTGGAGGAGACAGTACAATTCCTCTCAGGCTATTCAGGTATAATTACCTCTTATATCCCTCATTTGTTTGGCAACCCGCCGACCAAGGCCTGGCTCTTGCAAGGTTTGAGGTCCCCAGGCCTAGAGGAAAACCTGTTGTGTTTCGGTGTCCTCTTCAAGGATTGCAAAGGTATGCAAGATTGCATCCTTCATCGTCTCCATCGATGGATAGAATGTGCAGATTGTTACATCTTTTCCTAAGAACAATTCCCTTGTAATATATGATAGTATTTTTTGCACAAAAATTCAACATTTTGTGGGAATTATTATGGGTAAGAGGAACATAAAAACCACATCTTCATCCTATTTTTTTAATCATCTTATTAATATTTTTAATTAAAAATGGAAAAACTGAATACCTTGACATAATTCCAATCTACACATTTTGGAATCACCTTGCTTTTCTGAATAGCTAGGTGCAAACTTTCAGAAAGCCTTTCTAATGTCTTTTCTTGCAAACTACATTTCTTCTTTAGTTTTTGGAAAAGAAGGTGATCAATTGGAGACATTCGAATTAACCCTCCTCCACCATCAAGTAACACTTCTGTCTTTGTCATGTTCTCTAGCAAATCCTCGGGTAGTCCATTCTCTTTTGGCAACTCCTCTTCAAAATGATTCGGTTCGGTAAAAGGATTTGGTGATGTAAACACTCTAGCTTGTAAAGGAGCGCTAGGGCCAATAGGATTCAACATCACACGGCGCATGCTCAATTTTTTGCTTTACATTTCAAGTCCAAAATGATGCACCTTGAAACAAAGTACTACATGAAAAATAGTAGCCTACATGAATAGGAGCAACACTAGCTACTAATAAACAATCTTGTGCACTACTTTAAAAATTCACAAGTAAAAAAAATAAACAAAATTGACCTGAAACTTATTTACCGCATCTGAATTTGTAGTAACCACATCTGACTAATGTTGCAAGAAATTCCACAAGCATTCAAAAAACATTATACATATTACAACTAAAACTAAATAATAACAAATACTTTACCAATGGTATCAAAAACCTTGCTCCTGCAAGATTACAATCTTATAACAAGGTGAAAAAAAACCAAACACTCCTACAACAAAATGCAATGCAAAAAAAATAATATAGTAGGCATTGACCACTTGACAAGGGAAGATATTGACATTCCACAAGAACATAGAAACAAATAGTTTAACAAAAATATTGAAAACATCAATAATCAATTTGAACACAAATTAATAAAGAAGTAACAACAAATAATCACAAAAAGACAAAGAATACTTACTGATGTGATGGAATGTAATTTCAAAAGATTGTCAAGCACCTCCTTCAGGTTGATTTATGTTCATATATAAGATTTATTATTGTGAGTGGTAATAAGAAAAACCTAAAAATCCTTGACAACTCAACAAAAACATTCAACAAAAACAACCAAAGCATGCAAATCATAACAACCAAAGGAAACAAGAATTACCATGGGCAATTTAAAATGTATAAAGAGGATTTCCCCCTTTATCCTTCATCCATCCTTCCTTGCATATTGTTTCATTCACCCTTGCTTCATCCTCTTTTCTCTCCTATTTCAACCTTTTTTTTCTCTATGCTTCCTTCATCCTTCCTCTAATCTTGTTTAAACCCTAAACCCACTATTCACTCTCCCACTATTCTAGGTCAAGTACACTATGAGAAGTTTAGAGTTCTAGTTTTTTTGTTGAAGAAGATTTACAAAAGCTTATCCACATGGAAACTATAGAGTATGTTGATAATTTGTCTCATCTGTCTTGATGACATCACAACTTTTGTTGACTCATCATCAAATAATACATCCTACATCACCCACATTGAAGGGTCAAGATTTTTCCCAAGTGTGGAAGTGCTACTGGAATCGTGATCAATCTCATACTTCTGTACCGTGCACCACATTGAAGTAATATGTTTTCATGCTACATGCGATACTTGCTGGGAAACCACAAAACCACGCAATTCTAACTACAAAGACTACACTCACAACTATAAAAACAAAACACATTAAAACTTATCCAGTTCTTACAACTGCAATGGCCTTATTATACTACAAAGTTACAACCCAATACTCACAAGGCAACTTTGAATTTCCCAACTCTTAGGTCAAAAATACAAACTCTACATTGTGAATTTTTATGTCCCAAGTAAATGGCCCAGAATTGTTAATCAACTTCAAGTTATAGTAGCAATGCAGCTCCATTTGGACTGAATAGAAAATGCAACAGTTGCAGTGCTGCTAGGAAGCTTTAATCTGCATTCACCACTTGCTATTTTCCTACATTGTATAATGAATTGTGTGTTTCACTGATCAGCTCCAAACCGAAGCCAACAAAAGTTATGATCCTTTGTGAGCCTTTGAAGTTTGATTTAGAAACTAATCCTTTCAAGGACACCAAAAACCCCTCCAAGAGCTATTACTCATGCCTCAAAACCATTACACTAGAAACCAATAAGTATTGTAGCCAAGTTTGTCACAAAATCCTAATGTCTAAAGGTAGGACTGTGAAGTTACAAATTCAACAAGTGCTAAGGAAGATTGTAAAAAATCCTTGAAATCAGAATACATACTACCATAAGAAGAAACACACAAAGAAACATTAAAAGAAAAAATAAACAAACAAAACCACATGTGAAGCTACTATTGTTGCCATTACTATTGGGTGTCTACCAAAACACATGGAAAAACTTGTAGTGACCTTTACATGTGAGGGAAAACCTAGCTTGTTGTGAAACATAGATATTCAAGAAACATGATTTTGTACTAGATTTGTCACTTTGCACAATATTCCTTCACAATCACAGCTCCCCTGTTGTGCCCCATGCACTTCACATTTCTTGCAAGGAAACAAACAAACAAGCACACAAAATAAATGTGGGAATTTAAACCATGATGTAACTCACTATTGAGGTGCTTTCAACTACACTTACAAAGATCATGCAAGAGAGAGAATCATTTCAATTACACCTAAAACTGAATTGACCCAATACATAACCACTCACACATCCCAAATAATGCAAGCACACTAGATATTTCACAAATTTTTTTTTTAATATGAATTTCTAGTGGTCTATTTAGCAAGGGCAGAAAAGTAAATAGAAGACTTACTTGCAAATACTACATCACATGCATAGTTTGTTTAAGCAACAAGCTTACAACTACTTGCAGTCATATTTTCACAATAAAACTGCAATTAGTGTATTGAAAAAGCATGCTTGCAACACTTGCATAACCTTTCAACCCCAAGTTCCCTAAAGTTGTCTCTTTATTTTAAAATTAATCAAATTTCAAAAGGATACCAATTACAGAGTTTTTCCAAGAACTTCAATATAGTTCACTTACACACAAATTAGATTTCGAAAATCAAAATACAAACACATTATCTAACAAAGGAACCAAATTAAAAAAACACTTCTATACTAAGGCACATCCTTGTGTGTTTACAAGAGTTTAATATATTGTGTGGAAGACTCACTAAAGGGATTAATCAATGCCAAGTAATGCAAATGAAATATTATTTCTCACTACAAAATATAAAATGTTAGACTGGTCACTCAAACCCACCATCAAACCAATTTAGGCCCTGATTTTAGGAAAATCACGTTTGTTTCAAAAGAAGAGTAAGTGCTAGAAAGGAGGGACTAAAAAAAAAAGATAGAGTTCATAGATTAAAAACTAGATCAAAAACTTGGCCAAACTACAAGCATAAAAAAAAAAAACTCAACAAACCAGTTTCAACAATTGTTTCCATTACATATGCTTTAGCACCATCTTCATTCCAAAATTGCCTTGAACTTGCTGAACTCCCAACACCGTGCTTAATTAAGTTTCATGGGAAATCATCTCTTAAACTAGTGTGACTTCAACTAGACTCTTGACATAGTTCTCTAAAGAATTTAAAAAGAAGTCTCTCTTGCTTGAACTTCTCTGAGTGTGTGGTAGTGGCTCTGAACCAACAAAATGTCAGTTTCAGCAAACCTGGAACTAAGATAACAAAAATGAATGAAGTCATAACTTTTGTGGGTGTTACTCGTCACCTACATCATGCATAGTAGTTACAAGCTGCCATAACATCCTATTGACTTGATCAGCTACTAACAAAGGTGGTGATGGGTATATCAAAATCTATGTAAATTTCTGGCAAATTATCTTTTCAAAAAATCCATTTCTTTAGTTTTTGTCACGTTTCCGGAAGTAATGAGCATACTCACTCATGATGTTGGCTAGAACTTAAGAGTTCTAACTAATAAAAAGGTATTCCCACAAAGCAACAACAAGCTTTTGAGGTAAAATTGACTTCAATTTAGCTAGTCCTAGCAAACATTAAGCCTAAGGAATGGAGACAACTACATAGTCAATAGTGGTTGCTTATAACAAACTTTTCAATATTGCACTACATTTTCTGGGTGACAGTTCCTTGCAATCACATGAATGAGATAATTCTTCCACTAATGCTAGAAGCAAGACACCTAAAACAAACTAAAGTTCCTACCTTGTAGATTATGAGCTGAGCATATTAACAGTATTCAATTAGTAGGGAGGCACCAAACATTCCACATTGCTTTTGCATCAATTCTACTATGGTCAACGAGTGCAAAAATGTTTATAAATTTGATGCATGAATCAAAATGTTTGTGAACAGTAGAGCACTTACTATTCAGGTTGATGTTGACCTTGATGTTGGCCTTGCATAGATTGTTGGAGTTGGATCAATTCTTTAATCCCACAAATTAGACACTAAGTTTATGCATTGCATTACTTTAAAGCCAAAACATTAAAATTTATTGAAACAAGGTGCTGAGATTTTAGGAATGCTTGAAGTCCTTAACATAAACAGTTGAATGAACTCACCTACCTGATGAGGTTCTTTTGAAGTAATAAAATAGAAACAGGATTTGCCTTTGGACAAAATCGACACTAGCTTTGTGCAACTCCATGATTATACCCCTTAAGAGATCATCAGTGTATTACAATAGAAGCTAATAACACCCAATTGGCAAAAAACTACAACCTATATTCCTTAGCACCAATAGAAAGAGCTTACAATCAATGTTGTGTCATAGGAAGTTTACCTCCAAACTTTCAAGACTGCTAATTTGACAAATCAAATGAGGGTTCTACATCATCTCCCTAAATTGTGGGTTTTGATTCAAATGTGGTTGCATGTTCATTATCTGCATAAAGAAATAGAACAAGTTATGGATGGTTCATGGCATCACAAGGCCCCATAATTGGTGACACTCTTATCCACAATACTTTTTGCTCATTCCATTGAAACTCATGCCCAATTTGGACATATCATAACATTTTTACATGTGGAATCACTATAGATGAAACGAGGTTACTAGTGCAAAACTTCTTGCTTGCTGGTGGTAGCAGAATAATTTAACGTTCAAAAAACACAACTACAACATGATCACTAAAGCCCTACCCTTCGAGCACTACAAACTGAACATTTCCATGCAACAACTTTATTGATTACAACCAGATCAGAAAGCAAGTAAACTCATGTGGAGTTAGAAACCATTGTTGTACTTGGCTCATGTACTTAAGGTTAGATAGCAAGTCTTGCATCATCTGCTAAATATGGGGGTTTTACAACATCTACTGCACTATGCCAAGATCCAGAATTCCCCCAGCATCACCCAATGACCCAAGATTTGGCAAGCCAAGACCTGTTTATCCTTCCATGTTAAGAAGTCCCTTGCCTACACCTATTGTTGGTACAGTTCTAAGTGGTGTCTGACTGACTTCCCCTACACCTGCACTAGTTGTAGCAACTAGTACCACGACCATACAAAATAATCATATGCTAAAAGGTGCAGATGGGTCCCAAAATATTTACTTACAACATTTGATGACTACCAGACATCAAATTTTCTGAACCTTCCCCACCCTTGCCCTATATCTATGTGACAAATTACCTATAAAACCCACCAACTAAGCCAATTGTTTAGAAATCGTGAACCTATTCACAACCATGGAATCGACCAGCACTCCCACTAAAGATCAATTGTGAAGGTGGCAATTCATCCTATATATTAATTCACTTAGTCCGTTCGTCTGTCCGTCTGTCTTTTACTTATCTTTTACTTCTTTCAATTCTTGGCCCCTTTTTCTTTGGTACCCTTTTTCTTCTTCTTTTTCACAGTTTTTCTTTCTTTCTGTACGCAACTTCTTTTTTTCTGACGTCATTTCGCTTTCACCTAACTGCTTCAGTAATAATGTGAATAGGATGAATTCTCTTGGGCCCAGAAAATAATGGTTTGTGATTGGTCGAACACAGCTTTTCATCCAGTGGAGAAAACCGCATACACACACGCACGCACGCACATTACAAAACAATGGCAATAGTATGAACACGGGATTTTTTTGGGCCCTTGCGTGATTGGTCGACTGTGGCTTTTGGGCCACTGGACAACCCAAAACGAATGTGACCATTGGACCATTGGACCATCAGTGTGCCCAATGTTGAGCCCGTCTGACTCTAAAGGACGTTGCAAATTGAAATTATAAGACTGGATTATTTTTTACTATTAGAAGAAAGGATATTTTAAACCATTAACTTTTAGAAAATTTTAAAATCATTTAAAACCGTCTGTGCCTTGCAAGCACGGGTTACCACTAGTTTATTGTAGGTCATCACTTGTCGTTAAAAGTAGAGAGAAACATAGTCATAACAGGTTGTTTGCAAGCTGCCATAGGCCACAACGTTCTAGCAACCGATAATCCAATTCCACAGGTTTTTGCATGTTTTTCTCAAAATACACATTTCAAAAGGTGCAATAAGCTTGATGAAGTTGCAGAGAAATCTCCACAATAACAATTAAGGGTAACATGACAATGAGTGCAATCATAACCTCATGAGAGTCGTTCACAAAATGATAGACCATCACCTTCATCATGAACAACAATGACAAGCTGCCATGACTACCCACTGAGTTCATTAGCTCCCAACAATGGGTGTAGATAAACATATAATAATCTGCCCAAAAACTTGGGCATACCATTATACACAATTTGTGTCCTGAATTTCTATTGCCTTTCTGGAAGCAATGGGAAGATTCAAACGTGATGTTTGCTAGCACTCATAAGACATTAGACATTGCTAAATAAAAATGTCAATAGTATCCTCATTCAAGTTGCAACAAGCTTCTGAAGGAAAGAGCTTTTATTTCATTTTAACATGTCCTTGTATATCTAAGCATTTATGCCTAAAAGACATAGAGGCTTATATAGAGGGTAGTGGTTGGGGCTTCCTACACCGTGAACATATCCTTCAAGCACACCACTGGTGACCACTTGGATGCAAAACATCCGCTAAAGCCACTAGCAATAAACATAACTCAATGTTAACTACAGTATTGCATTGTGACAATACATCACTACAATTAGCACCAACCTCAAAGTTCAAAAAAAGGAGAAATAAAATAAAAAAGATTGTAATACTTACTTGAAGCGTTCCATGGATTTGGAAGAGGTGTCGTGTTTGGAACCATAATTCCTATGCCTAGTCCTGTTTTAGCAATGTCAGTTGTAATTAGAGTTTGGTTGTGTCCTTGTGCAACTTTTTGAATGCCTAAAAAAATAGCAAAAGGTTGGACGCCAATTCATTTCCTCCCTCCTTGCCCATTGTTGCTACATTCAATAAAGGTTCTTGAACTATTTCATACATGTGTTTAAGCATGTTGAAGCCTTTTGGTGATGCTTCAATGTTACTCATAGCACGATCATTATTCCTCATCATTTCCCTCATTAGTTCTAGATTCCTAGCAGCATCCAATGTTTGTTGCAGTGTCCTAGGGTCATTGAGAATATGTGCTAGGTCAGGGTTGCGATCAATAATATCCCACATCTGTAGATTGCTCATGATTAAGGTGTGCATAAGATCAGAATTGTTCATAAAATTTTACACTGCTAACATGTTCACCATTTCTCTCATTAGATTTGGGTTCTGCATCAACTACTCTTGCACTCGTTGAAACTCCAAAAATCCAACACCAATGCCACCACGTCCACCAATTGCACCCAAATTTGGCAATCCAAAACCACGACTCCCTGGGCCAATAAAAGAAACCTAGGAACATGTATATATTTTGTTTCAACTAAATTTCTTCTATTAAGAAATCCTTGTTCATTATTCATGTGGCTTGCCATCTTGTAAGGGTTCTTGTAATCCCCATCAAAAGAAACCCATGAATAAATATTTTGTTTGCCCTAAACTTTTTCACTAAGAACATGCTTATTCATTCTCAACAAAACAAAGATTATAGAGCTCTAGCTTTTTGTGACTATTGTACGTACCCATTGATGGGTTTCCTTCTCTACAACTTTAGCCAAACTTTTGGCTCTTAGGGCCTCCATTTCAAGCTTGTGAATTTCAATCGTTGCTTTCAAGGATTGCTAAAGGTGTTCAATCTTTTGCTTTGCTTGGAAAAAAAGGATATGTACCTTTGGATGAACTAAAAGGACAAGGGCAACATCAGCCTAGCCATGACTGATGAAGGACATGAAAAGGTACAAGTTACATGCTACCAATGTGGCATGTATCACTACCATGAAGCTTCCACCTCGACCATCCTACTCCAAATTGAGGATTTTACATGAGAATACCACAATAAACATCCTATCATCAACGAAAAAAATATGCCCCATGATGAACTAAAATGTGGCTATACAAAACTAGGTTAAAAGAAACCCATGAATGTGCTCAATCCCTTCAAATCCATGTTCCATGTTTGTTAAAACCGCAAGCATGCATGTTATCAAATCAATGACCTACATTTGAATCTTCACTTGAAAGAACACGTACAGTATAGAATCCCCAATAAGCGATTTCATGAAGTCTAATAACATAGCAAAGTTTTAATATCCAACATAGCTTTACATGACCTTTAGTAGTTACATGAAAACTTGATTCACCCATCAACTGCTAACACGATCTATTCCAGAAAGTAGACCACTAACAATTTGCCAAGCAATAGATCACTCATTGATGGATGACCCAAAGTAGTTAGCACCCGAGGTCTCTTCTACCATTGTTTGAGCATTTGAAATGGCAAGTACACACTTGCCCCAACTTAAGGCGGTGTGATGCCACAATGTTGAAGAAGTGTAGCAGTCACACTGCACGTAACCATTATCGTAATCGTGGCTCTGCACCACTTCACACCACACATGCCATCAAATGCAAAGGTAGGCAATTTGCCAATTGCTCCACATCCATCTATACCACATCCAACACATGGGGATCATCACCTCACTGCCAACTTTGTGAAGTTTTGTATTGTTTGTTTCATCACATTTTCACAATTTGGGAAATTGGTAAAAAAAATAATCAATTAATTAAATAAATAAATGTGGTGATACAAAACATCCTATAGCAAGATGATCCACACGTGTAGAAGGAACTAGAAGCTCTACAATCGTTCCCTCTATGGAAATGCTAATCTTGCTTTGCAGGTATTGTAGTAACTCCTCACTAAACTTATAGCTAACATTTCATGAGTGCACTAGATCAGAATCCAAAAACTCTTGTGAGATAATAACACCTACAATCTGATCAGAGAGAGTAAAAACAACAAAAACCCATTAGAGTTAACCTCAACATCATTGCATTACAAATCATGTGATTTAAAAATTCAATCTACTACAACAAAGATACGAGAAAATCCTAGCCTCAACCATGAAATCCTTATCAAAAAAAAAAAATGGCACCTAAGGTACCACAAATCTTCCTTAAAACAAATGGTGAATGATGTTTATTGTGTAATTGCTATCTCCAAAATCATACCAAATATGACTGAGAAGTATGTTTCATTGTGAGCATGTAGAAAACCAATTGTTGATGGAGCCAAGCAACTAGGGCATAAAGTATCGCACCTTACAAGAACACCACTGCAATGCTTGGCATTCTAGAGGTTTCCAAAAGGTGTTGGGTTCATTCTAAATGACTTTTTCTTCAAAGTGATTTTGATTTTTACAAAGAAAAAATGCTGACAAAGTGAAAATGTAAGGGGTATTGCTTCTGCTAAACTTGTGCATGTAAGCTATCACTTACTTTTGTAACAATTCAAAAATAGAAAGATTAAATTTGGAAACTTGTGGCTAAGCCTGCACTATGCGTTCTTGACAATGACAAAAATGAAAGAAAAATCCCTTTAGAAAAAAAGGAAATGTATGGTAGTCAAGAAAGATACGTTCTTACAAAATTCAATCAATGAAGACACAACAACATCAAAATGCCAATATTGGTGCTAGTAGTATTTTGCGGGCAGTTGCATCTGATGTAAAAACAAAGTTTCCAAAATTAGCAACCACAATAGACAATTTCTTTTGTCCATGGCAAACTTTTAGCAAAGTTTCTATGGCCTTGAAATCCAAGACACAATGAGAAAACAACCACCCTAAATTGTTTCAAGTATAATAATGTCGAAAAAAGATATAATGAATGTGTGAAATTTTGGTTTTGACAATTTGTAAATCACAATAACACATGGAAATCACCACACAAAGGTAAATTTGAGAGGCTAAGTGAATGCAAAGCTCACGAGCGAACCAAGTATTAGGTTTGACGTGAGAAGCCATCAACATTGTCAGCCCATTCCTCGGCATAAGCTATTAGCTAGCTAACAAAGGTTCATAAGCTCATGAAAACACACATGTGCCCATGGCTATTGCTATAGTCCATTCTACTTTAAAATTACCCCTCCCCCTTCCTATTATGGATTGTGTGTTTGAAATCCTTGATGAACCAATAATATAATGGAACAATGCTAAAAAAAAATGAAACAAAAATTATTCTTATTTACACCTTTGTCATGTGTTGGTTTGTGATATTATAATTGGTTCCTAAAGTTGTTGCTCATTCTATGGTTGGACCAAAGTAGATTGAACATGTTTTTAATTGTCAATGTGGAACCAAGTCCATCCATTGTTGTAAGTGTTTGTTATAATAAACATTGCATCTACATATTAATACATTCATAAATTGTAGCTTTTGTTCTTCTAGTTGCACAACAATTACATCTTTCTATTGTGGTTTAGAATGTTCTTCACCTTGCACTTCAATTGTAGAATTTTATGATTGTAAAAGGAATGTAACATCAATAGGTGGATCTTGTATTTCTTCAAAATGAAGTTCCATAGTTACATCATCGCCTACCTTTATAGTATTCCCACTTTGTAAATTTTGTGGTGCCTATGTTTGCAAACTTCGTTTTGAAACTTCTTCCACTTGGCCGTACACTTGGATCTTTAGAATTTGAACTTTATTTCTTAGACTTTGAACTCTATAGTGGTGTGATATAGTGACATTATGGAAAATCCTAATGATAAGCCTTGAACTTAATCCTTTACAATTTTTCATCAACATGATATTGATTAAAAACATTATCTATTTCCTTTTGTACCATGTTTTAAACAATATTCCACCACTTATTAATGTATGCCTCCTTCAATTTTGTGGCTTTCATCTTGGTCATCAGAACTATATAGTTCATTTGGAATTCATCATACACACACGACCTATGTTGAGAATAATAACGTTTTATACCTTCATTCTTTTCCAGAGCATCTTGCAACTACTTAACCTCATTCTCCAATATCTACATAAATTTTTCATGAATGGCCTACTATTGAATTATGGCCACATGTTTCATTTTTCTCCTTAACTACTTGTTACAGCTCCTCCTTGAGTTGTTTAATTTGTTGTTCTTGATTTACAACTGTAACATCTAGTCTAGCATAGTCCCTAGTCAATGCAACATTTTGGGCAGCATGGTTATTGCCCTCCATCTTTAGTTTCCAATATTTAATGTCTTCATGCCTCAATTATTCACTCAACATATTTCTTTCTACTTTGATTTTTTAAAAAGTCTCTATTTATTGTTATGTATTATTTCATTTTTACTTCTTTGAAAGACATTCCATGTGTACCTTGGCCATCTTTTGTTCGTTCACAACTATAACCTTTTTCCAAGATTGTTCCTACAATGTAAGATAATTTTGTAATTGAACTACTTCCTCGTGAAGTTTTGTCAACTGCCCTTATAATTACACCTTTCCCTACTCTTCATGTTTCTATTACAACTTCAATCCAACCATCTCCAACAAGCCATAATGCATCTTATGGTTGCATTTAACCATTCGTTGAAACATATTTGTTGCCTTCTGATGTTGATCTACTTCTCTACCCAAAGGATCTATACATTTTGGAATATGAAAAGATAGTGTAGTTTCTTAAATACTACCTTTAAAAAATTTCCTCACATCCCTATATATGGTATTGTTAATGCAAGTATGATCCAATTCCAATTTCCAAATGCATTGTGACATAGTTATGACATTCTTGGTGCGAGAATGTTATGGAAGCCCAAAGAAGTAAGAATTTTAAAGAATTTAAAAAAAATTTATAGATCAACCAGTGTAATTTGGTAAACATTCG
>Ga0116229_10005402_pt1 | contig 20857 bp, 25 predicted proteins | sample S1TSphgellanicum_3_FD_87313 | JGI IMG/M metagenome (GOLD analysis project Ga0116229, IMG submission 87313) | Host-associated microbial communities from peat moss isolated from Minnesota, USA - S1T2_Fc - Sphagnum magellanicum MG | ecosystem: Host-associated > Plants > Peat moss > Unclassified...
TTTGGGTGATTCTTGAATGTTTTGAGATCGAAAATAAGCAAGTATATACCCAAGTTGATAATTGGTAGATATCTATCCCAAATTTGAAGAATGCCCAAAATGGGTATAAACCTAGTATTGACACCTACCTAAGTCTTTCATTGAGAATGCGAACACATTCTCAAACTTAATTAACAAATCTATGACTTGGTTTCTCTCCTTCTTTGTGAACTAGTTCCCCATAACGAAAGGGTAGTTGGAACACATGGAATGGAGTTGGAAAGTGTGTTTAAAAAACCTGGTGTATTAGGTTCTCCACTATCCAACTACGTAGATTTGTAGAAGGTTGTAATTGTTTTTCCAGAAACTAATGTACCTCCAAGTGCATTAGAAATAATTTGAGTCAAATTATATGGTATCGCCTCCCCCCTAACACTAAGAATGAAGTGTAGAATGTTGAAGATAGGCAAATGTACTTGGTCGGGGTGCCATGTAAATTGAAAAGAAGGAAAGAAAACGTAGCGTATGTAAATGGTGGCTATGTAATAGCTGCCATGAACATCTAAAAATCTAATCTGACTATGGAGGAAACTCTTTTTAACAAAGGAATTCTAGAAAACTAATAAGAGGAGGGAAGAGCTTGGCCTTTTATATAGTCGTCAACAAAGCTGAAACCCTAAACAAGCCATAACTCTAAAACACCTAATAACGTACACTAACCTAAGAACGTACATTATCCCTAAAGGCATGATTAACATGTCCGTAAATGGCCGTCATGTCTGAGGCCATGCATACATGCATGACATATGGTTAGTTTTCACATTGAGAAAATGAATATTTATTATTTTTTCAAAAAAAATCATTTTTTAATTTTGAAATTATATATTTTTCCATCATCTACAACAATATTGTGATCTCAGAATTTATTTAGAGTGTAGCCTACGATAATTTCAACATGTCAATTTCATATTTTCACAAAATTTCATTTCATCATTTTGAGGATTATTTAATGACAAAACTAACCTTAGGATAAAGTATTTCACCCTCTTTCTTTACCCACCAACATGGATATGAAAAGGCAAATTAACATATGTGCCTTTTCATTTCCATGATATTTATATTAATTGAAATTAAATTTAACATTGAAATAAATAATGATGAATTGTTAATCATCATATGGGAACATAATAAAGGTCAGTTTGAACCTATGGATATGCTTTTACTATGATAGGCCCTAATAGCTATAACCAACCCACTTTTGAGATCACTAAAATTACTCATTAACAACTTACCCTAACTTTACAAACAAATGTTTATCTTGGTTCACACATCGTATTAATAATCACAACTACCTCTTCGACATGCTACCTTTGTTCATGTCAACTCCTTTATGATAATATTGTTATGGCATTAGCTTTTGACGTCAACATTGATCTTTCCATTTTCCACTTTACATCTTTTTTTATTTGTAACAATTTATTCCAAGTTTTTTTCTATTTTAAAGTTTATTTTTTCATCATCATTTTGTTAGTTATAATTTGTTTGCAAGAAATTTTATTCTATTTCAAAGTTTTTTTTTCATTGTCATTTTGTTGGTTATATTTTGTTTACAAGAAGTTTTTTTGATTTGAAAGTTTGTTTTTCATCATCCTTTTGTTGGTTATAATTTGTTTGTAGGAAGCTTTCTTCTTCTTTTGAGTTTGTTTCTTCATCATCATTTTGCTACTTTATTTGGAAGAAGTTTCATTTTATTTCCTAGCTTGTTTCTTCATCATCATTGTGTTGCTTTCTTTGCAGGAAACTTCATTATTTTTCAAAGTTTGTTTCTTCATCATCATTTTGTTGCTTTCTTTGTAGGAAGTTTTTATTTGTCTTACAATTCATCTGTAGCTTTCTTTCATTTCATTTGCAAATCATCTAACTCACAATTTTATTTTTTTGTATTTTGTTTCAATTGTTTATGAAAGTTGTTTAAGAAAGCTTCTTGATATCTTTGTAATTCATTAACATTTTCTCTTTTTATTTCCTTTTGGCATTGTTTTCAGGGTTTTATGATTCAACTTTGTTTTCTACAACATCGGCATTTTCATGTTGAAGGTTCTTTGTTTCATCTAATATTTGTTCAACATAATGAGGCCACTATAAATCATTTTACTTGCATTGTTTTTTCAATTTGTTATTCAAACACAAGTTTTGTTGATTTTTATTCATTTCCATTATGAATTTGGGTTTGATTTCTTTGATTTCTTACATGAATTATAGTCATTTCCTTTTGATGTCAATATAGATATGAATTGCAGGTTCATGTTTGAAACAATGGTTAATGCTTTAATTTTGCATAATTACACAATTTCTTATGTTGATGAATTGTTGTTGAGTCAAAAATTTGGTGATTGGATTAAGGTTAGATTGATTACTTCGTACTTTCAATTCCTTATGATTCAATATGAAAATAGAAGGTGGATTGAACATTTTAGGGTCAATAGAATTTATGTGGGGCGATTGACTAAAATATTAAAATAGAAAATGTAAAAACATGATACAAATTATAGGCGTACAATTCCAATGAACATCAAAATAGTTTGTGCATTGTACAAATCAATTCATGCATCAAAATACTTACAATGTAGTGAATTTTTTATTATACAAAAATCAATAGTTCATTTAATGTTTTGCAAATTTGTATAGGCAGTAATTGAAATTTCCAAGAATCATGTTTAATGGCTTAAATGTGACAATCTACTATAGATCATCAAGGGGTTCAAGGACTTATCAACTCTACCAGGTATTTAAGGTGCAATAGATATTAATCAAATGAAGCAAACTATTGTATGAACTTAAAGTATGAGCATGGAACATAAAGTTAGAACTTGGGATTCTAAAATGTTTTTTCTCCTATACACATGCAAATAAAACCCAAGAATTTAACCACAAAATGAATGTTATATAAGTAAACCTAAAAACAAATATGGGGATGAATCTAAACATTCATCTTCATTATGGATGAATGATTTTTTTCATTCATTTAATGTATGGATGATTTTTTTTTGAATTTACATGTTTTTAATACATAAAACTTCCAAAAAATTATGAATGAATGTTTTATTTTATCATTAAATTTTTATCAATGAAACTTTTTACCATCAACTTAATGAAACATAATTTAATTTTATATGATATAACATTTGTTGAATAATATAATATAAATTCCATTATGAATGTATTTGTGGTTATGGTTCAAAATGACATTATTTTCAATATGTCCGAACTATATTACTATTATCATGCTAACATCCACCCCATGGTTGTTTTTTTATAATATAAATAAAAATAATTTTATTTTCTTTTATTTTTTCGAACAAATTGACCTAGTGTCATTGATGACAATGGGTTCATTTTTCCTTTCCAAAGGTGCCACAATTACCCTCAAAATTATTTATAAGTGTTGTGGATGACAATGGGGGATTTATTTTTCATTATTTTTCAACAATGCCACAACTTTCATCAAATCTAACTAATGTTGTTAACAACAATGAGTTTTGAATGCTTTAAATATCTTTAAACTACCTATTGTCATTGATGACAATGAGTTTTTGAAATAAATTAAAATTTAGTTTTAAGCACCTTAATTAAATTTCTTCACACAACCTATTGTCATAAATTACAATGGGGTTTTTCTTAATGATTATTCATTTTTAGGGTGACCTAATTTTTCACAAAATAATACATATACATTGTTGTTGACAACAATGGGGGTGGGGGAGGGTTTAACACTCATCCCATGACAAAAAATTTAAATGTTTAACATTGTTGATGAAAATGATTTTTCTAACAAATTTTTAAAAATTATTTTGGTGCCATCATCATGTTTTCCCCTATAGTCACATTATCCATCATTATTAAATGACATTCAAATTTGACATATTAATATTTGGACAACAAATGAAAATGGATGTAAACAATTTTTAACTTATTTATCTTCTAATGATGGATGAATTTCATCCAATGGTTTATTTATTTAATCCATCTCATTAATGAAACTCATCCATGAAATGACATTCATCCATATGAAATCATTTATCTATGGACACATTCATCCATGTAGGTGGATTAAAATCACATTAAGTTTTAAGCTACAAATTCAAAGCTCTAAACACAAGTTTTACACTCATGCACAAGCCATCTTCTTGTTCAAATCCATATCTAGAAGCCAAAATCACATGTTTTTACAATAGACTAATATTATTTTAAATCCAAAGCCTACAATATGCAGTTATAAGTGATTGTTGATCACAAGAAGTGGTTTTTTAATGTTTTGTGGGGATGTTAAGGTCAATGAATGATGCGAAGGTTATATGCTTATCTTCAATTTATCACAAAGCTACTTGAGGAAATTAATTCAATAATGTCAATTTGCATGACAACATAAAGCCATATGTGATTAGAGACAAAAGTTATCCATCGCTTTCATGTTTGATGGTACAAAAAAAACAAACATGGGTTAGACATTCAATTTTGGAAGCATTTTATAATAAGCAATTTTCTCATGCTCAAATTATAGTTTAGAATGCCTTTGGTATACTCAAGAAAATGTTTCAAGAGTTAATGATCAAATCCAATTTACATGTTAGTTTTTTTTTCGAATGTGGTTATATGTTGTTCTATCTTACATAATATGATTTTGAGTGGTAAGGATGTAGACATTAATGAGTTGATGCTCCAATTGGAGATAGAAAATGTGGGAAAAATGAAATGTGGTATCACATGACAATTTACAAATGAAACTGATCAGGTAAATGGGTTCAACATTGAAATCGCCTTGCAATGGGATGAAATTTCAAAGGTGGACCAAAGGATTGCATTACAATAATACCTAAGGAATCAAAGATTAACAAATTGTAGATGTGGTTGAAGAAATGCATGCAACTTTATTTCTTTTGATTTGTGATTAATTGACATGGTGTGTAGAACATTAGAAACAAAAAGGTAAAACAATGCTACTTTTGTCAAATTGAATTGAATAGATCTACCAGTTGTGATCCAAATGTAATCATGATTTTCATCAATGTTTTACAAATTCTTATAATGTTACATCCTATAATTTGAAACACTTCATGAAATCATTTTGTATCATCTTCTTCTTCCTCATATAAAGAATTAAGTAAAACAATTAATGGGGGCATGAGTTTCTAATAAGTGATGAATGCATGGCACATAGCCATGTTCAAGTTTGAAAGGACATTCACCGGATTATTATTCATTTGGTGCACTTTCTTATCTCTTGCTTTGAGGTAATGTAAATGCTCCTTGAAATTGTGATTCTGGTTTTCCATGTGATGTTGTTCAATTTCAAGTTATGTGACATTGATCTTTTCCATTACATCCACCAAAATTTGTTGTTTTTATTGGTAGACTCAATGACAAGTGAAAAAACAAAATTGTGTTTTTTTTTCACTCTAGTATTGCCATATGCACATGTCGTAGGAGACTCATCAAGATTGATGATAGGAGGCCTACAAGTATTGCATGGTAGCAGTTTTGTTTCTTGATCAAATAAGTTGATGAAAGTTGCATTTCTTATGCCATGATTATTTGTAACTAGATCTTGGGAATCATTCAAATTATCTTATGATTGGAAATTTTCATTTTCATCTTATGTTTTTGGCACTATAGGTATTAATCCATGGACTTTGTCGTTTTCTACATTAACATTTCTAACATGCAATGGTGTAGTGGCACTCCTTTCCCCTTAAATGTTTCAATCAATTCATAAAACTTTAAATTGAATTGACATGATAAATGAAATTTTATTTTTCACCAAAGGATAGATCCCAAAGGGAGGTATGACTTTTAATTCTCTTGTGATAATTAACAAGTTTTGTGTAATTGGAATTCAGGGAATTCCACTTGTCTTTGCACATGGTGTCATTCCTTGTAAACTTGTTCTTGGTCTTTTGTTGCAGGTTTTCAATAATCTTGTCCCAATGCTACATAGAAAGGACCATATGTGCTAGAGGATCTACAAGTTATTTTTGAATTGCTTGTTCTGCATGCTTGCAGGAAATGAATGCAAGCATTTTTGTATGTTCCCAATTGCAATGTCATTGATGAATACTTGCAAATTTTTTGCCTCCACTACTATGCTCCATTTTGTTGCCACTATGACTTCTTCTTTGACCATTAGTTGATCTCCCTACTTGTAAACACATTCTTGCTTCTAGTCCAACTTGCGATTGCTTTTGTGTTTGTGTTTCAACTTGGAATTGCGATTTTACCTATGATCTTGCTTGTAATCGAACCTGCAAATGTGTTCCTACTTACATTAGTGGTTGTGAATTTCGTCTTGCTTTTAAACGTGCACCTACTTGCGAAAACCTTTTAAAGAATGATGCCATTGCACAAAAGCTTTACAACACAAGATGTTCGTCTTCTTCACAACTAAATATCAACAAACTTTTTTCAATTGTTGTGATGTTAGTTTAACATCCTAGTTTTTGAATGGTTAATTTATCATTGTAGGTAGAACCCCAAATGAACGGGAATCCATGATTTCGACAATTTTTTATCAACGCACTACTACTTTTACCATTACTTTATTTCGTATTGATAAATAGGGCCCTGTTGAATTCATGTCACCTATCTCCTAATGATTATGCATTTATATGAACAGTGTTAAGTTATCGACAATTTAACAACTGTGTTGTTTGTTGGTGTGAACCAACATCAAGAGGCAAAATCGCCATTGGTAGTGTGTTACAATGTGGAGCACAAGTTTATAAGATCAACCAAGATGTTTAAAACTTTTAGAATAGTTTGAATTCCTATATTGAATTTTGAAAATGTGTTAATTAATTAAACATCTTTCACATTAGCAATAAAAGGGGTATTCTTTTTCTAGATTTATTAAATAACATCAATGGCAAGGATCTCAAGAAATATATAACAATAAATGGTAGGGAATTTGAATGGAGTATAAATATATTTTTGAGATTCTTGTTATAGTTGGTGCTATAAGTGTACATTTAATGAAATCTCTAGTCAAATTGAAATTTCATCAAATTATGTTATCCAATCATAACAAGAAATCCCCAAATTTTTTTTTTGTTACATTTGATGAAATCTTTTTTTGATTTTTTAATTTAAAAAATGTCAAAAAAACCACCCCAAAAAAAAAAAAAAAAAAAACATTCTTTCAAATTTTTGGGTTGTTTTGAATTTTTTTTTGCCAAGATGTGGCAATTTGTCCCCCCCAAAAAAAGTAACATTAATCACAACCATTCCAAATGTCATCACAAATACTGAATTCCTACACCCAAAACATACCCTCCAAAAATACCAATATGTATGTGGCATTTTTACATTGGAAAACAAAAAAAGAAACTAGAGAATAATAATATGTGACAAAATAATATTACCCACTTTCAATGCCAAGGCCCAATACAAGAAAATATCATTAACCTAGGACATGTGTAGATAGATTTTAAAAATAAAAAATAAAAATAAAAATAAAATAAAAACACTAATTTGATTGATAAAGAGTTAATTCCCAATAGGGCAGATGAAAGAAGAAAATGTCCAGTAAATTAAAGGGGTTTTAACTTTTTACCTTTTAAAAAAAGAGCAAACATGAATTAGGTTTTATACTTAATTTTATTATTACCTATTGCCAGAAATATCATCCATCCGTCTGTCCGTCCGATGGTGGAAACCGCAATCCTAACCGTCCGTTGGCCCCACCCTCTTTTCAGTTCCATTCAGTTCCCGCTCGTTTCAGTTCGACGGCGCCCGAGACCGGGTCACTGGCCAGTCCGGTACTCACTCCTGAAAGCTCCCAAGACGACAGCCTATAATAAGGTTCCGCCTTCCGAACTTGCTAGGTATCGACCGGCTTTAACCCGTCTCCGTCCGCAGGTAGCCGGTCGCCTCCCCGCCTCCCGCGCGCGGTGCTCGTTTGTCGCAACTTCCTTCTCTCGCGTTCTCTCTCTCTCTCTCTCTCTCTCTCTTCTCCCTTCTGCTGTTCGGTTCGTGCGGGCGGTTTCGAGACGGGAGTTTTGTAGATGCTTTTTCGTTCGGTTGTGTTTGTCTCGGCGGCGTTTTGAAGCTCGGGCGGAGGATTGTATCCGTGTTTTTCCCGTTGTTTTCTTTCCGGCGCTGCTGCTGCTGCTTGCTGTTTAGGGTTTGTTTCTCCTTGAATAGAAAAGGAGACTGGGGTATTGGGATAAGAAGGAGGAAGGAGTAGAATCAAGAGGGTCTTCGGTGGTGGAGAAAAGCAACAGTGGACAGGAAAAAGATATGAGCTACGCGGACGACGAAGGAGTGAACAGGCCAAAGCTTAGTCTGCAACCGCGTGGATCCACTGCTGATAATATGTCATCCGCATCTCCAGCCAAGACCAGTAGGGTGAGTGTGCGCTCCTTCCTCAGACTGCGATCTGTGATTTTTGATTCTGGGGTATCGCCAGAAAACTTCAGACGATGTCATTTATACGTGCCTGTCTGTCGTCGTATGGTTTGCATGCTGGGACCCTAAAAATCAGGTCTAGGGTTAGACTTTGCTTGGTTTATGGTATGCATGGTTTATGGTATGCACAAAGGTTTGCCGTCAGGGTTTGATCTCATTCAGTGGTTTATTTATTTTGCTGTTAAACCATGCATGCATTCTATAATACACGCGAATGTAATGGTTTCAGACGAGCACAACCTACTTACAGTGATCATGAAAGTTTTGCACCGAGCCCCTCAATGTTGGGGGTACTTAGAGTTGATGTGCTTTCTTTCTCTGTGATATAGCCGAATCCGTTTGGTGCTGCAAGACCACGGGAACAAGTTATTGCTGAAAGAGAAGGGAAAAAGGAAACAGAGGTTCTCAAGGAGCAAGCCCACAAGGAATGGAAACCCAATGTAAGACACACTATCTTTTTTGAACCTATATTTTCACATTTCCATTTTTGAATTAGAGTAGAAAAGTACAATGAATTGATGACTGCTGTCATGATACAAAATGTCCTCATCTGGCAACTCTGCATAACTTGCAAGGGTTTTGAGTGAGCGCCCTGTTCATTCATCTGTCAAGGCATGGCATTCAGGCTTTGTGATCATGAGCGGAAAATATGTCAGTGAACCTAGGTCCCTTCACTGTTTTGGATATTTCTGAAATTTTTTTAGTACAGACTAATGGCATGATTTACATGACAGATCTTCTAGCTGGACATTTTTGTGTTTAAAGTCCTTGACAAAACCTGTTTTGTATAGAGTTACGCTAGGTGCACTGAATCTTGCCATTGCTTTGGGAAACGAGACAGAAACTCAGCACACAGTTCTGTTTTTGGCTAGAATTACTATGACTGACTCCATTGGCTACTTTGTCACAGGACACAGACAATTGTGTCACTGCTATTCATGATGAAGGTCATGGTCTGATACTTTGTGAGTGACACTCAGAAGGTCATGACTGCACTCATTCTTGTTGTTCAGTTTTGGTTGAACTGACACCATAGTACCATCCAAGTGTTTCTGTGGAGCTTTCTCTGCAATCTCATAGATAGGAGGTATATGCTAGTTTGTACAAAATTGTGGATTGCAGCTGCTATATAGTGTGATTGGAACAATTAGCGCCTATCGTAATAGTTTCTTATATGGGGAATATGTGTGATCTGCTTGTTTTTCAATTGGGAGGGCAGCTGGTTTTGACTGAACAACAACGTGAAGAGAAGAAAGCAGCAGAAGCAGAGCTTGCTTTCTCTAAAAGTGAGCTTGAAAAAGAAGTGGATCCAGTGAAGTCAAAATTCCTGAGAGAGGAGGTTATTGCCATGGAAAAAAGACTAGATGAGCTCTTGTTGTCATTTGAGGTACATCCTATTGCAGAAATTTCTATGTTGATTTTCTTAACGAAATTTGAGGCCTGATTGACTTAATAATTTCCCTTCGCAGCATAAGTGGTGCTGCATGTTCATATGCACAGATAGAGAATTTCACAATGAGATATATTTTTGTGGGTTAGGACAGTGAACTTCATGTATCTTGAAAGAATCAAAATGGGGAGGCCCTTGGTGTGTTCCAGTTCCCCACCTGGTCTTCAAGTTGTATGCTTTCTGTTTCTTTTCTGGGTAACGTGTTGTGCAGGTGTTGGTTGTCCACAGTTTGTGACTTTGCATGGCATTTGCATATTTTAAGATTGGACTGATTTTCACAAAATCATTCATGCAGAAAATGGCAGTTCAAACAGCACAATCAGGTGGGGCAAGACGACCTCGTCGGGATGAAGGAGCAGCACCTGCAGCAGCTGCTGCTCCTGCATATGTTGGTGATGTGGAGGGGTATGGAAATTTTAGCAGGGGCCGGGATCGTGATTCTGGTAAGGGAAGCTCATATGGTGATACATGGGGAGGAGCAAAGGGCAGGTCAGGTGCAGAGGGATGCTACAACTGTGGAGAGGTTTGTAGCTGTTCTCGCATCCAACCATTTTGTGTGAACATAGTCATTTGAACCTGGCGGTTTCATGTTTTGGTATGCTTTCATGAAAGATGCAGAAAGTGGTCTTTCTTCTCCTGGGAGAAGGGTCACAGAAGTGATCAGAAGTGAACAACAGGGTCCCAAATATTGCAGTCCCAGAGGTGTAACCTGCTGTGCAGTGAACTTGAAATTTGAAAGTTCTAGAACTGAGTTGGATCAGAACTTGATCTCAATATGGAATTGAAGAGTGTTGAAGGGAGGCAGTAACCTTAGAGGAGAGAGGCTCTCAGCCACATTTGTTTGCCAGATGACTGTATCAGAACTTGGTCTCAATATGGAATTTAAGAGTGTTGAAGGGAGGAGAGAGACTCTCAGCCACATTTGGTTGCCAGACCAATGTATCATTCTCCTTATAAAGAGTTTTCTTGCTTCATGATGGCTTTACACTCAAGGTGCACAGTATGAGTCTGTTTGTGGACTTATAATGCAGCCATTTTGGAAGCTGAAGTTTGTGTGATTGCTTGACCACAGGTGGGTCACTTCTCTCGTGAATGCCCAAATGCTGGAACTGGTGGTGGTGGTCGAGCTGGTGGTGGCTATGGTGGAAATTTCGGTGGTGGTGGAGGGGGCCGAGGTGGGGTAAGTCGTCCTTGCTACACATGTGGCCAAGAGGGTCACTTCTCCCGCGAGTGTCCCCAGGGTGGACAGTATGGATCTCGTGGTGGAGGAGGTGGCGGCGGTGGCGGTAGCTATGGAGGAGGAGGAGGCTATGGCAGTTCATATGGTGGTGGTGGTGGTTATGGGGGCAATACTTATGATGATGGTGCTCAGTATGGTGGCAGTCAAGGTGGCAGCTATGGCAGCAGTGGTTACAATGATCGCAGTGGTTACTCATCTGCTGCCCGTGGAAGTTATAATCGGCAAGGAGAAAACTGGTAATCCACATTGGATCTGTAGGCAGTAGGAGAAAAGTCCAGCTGCTGGGTTTTGGACACATCGGTTCACTGTGAGTGCATCATTCAGTTTCATTGTGTAGCTAGAGGTAGTTAGAATGCTTTCTGATGAAATGGGAGTTTACTTGTGGGCTGAAGTTAACTCCCACTATGTGTTAGTTTCTTTTATGATTTCATTTCCTTTTGTGCCAGAAGAGACAGAAGCCAAGGCCTAGTTTTGCCTACTGTAATTTTTGGAAATTCTGGTCATGCTTGCTGCCTCACAATAGTTTTTTGTGTTTGGTGTGCCTAGTTCTGATAAGTTGCTCTTTTGCAAAATTTTCAAGAATGGTGAAACTTTTGATAAGTCTCAGGACAGAAAAAGTGTCTACACGAGCAGTATAGTCGATGTGCTTCACTCTGTGCCTCTGACTGCAGGGACTATGCCATTTGTGCTGAGAAAATAATATGCTGTTATCTGGTAAGCTGTGAAGAGATTGGAGACTGAAAACCACTGTTACTATCACCATGGGGTCAGTTTGTGACCCTCTGAAGTTAAAAAATTGAATGTTTTATTTGTCTTTGAGCAGGAAAAGCTTGTAAGACATGGATGGTTCAACATGCTAGCATCCAAGTTGACTTCAAGGGCAATGGTAGCAATTTAAGCAGTAGAGTTGTGCTAGGGGTGTGGAATTTCTTTGAGAAGGAAGTGAGCACACCTATATTTGTTATGCCAAGAGTTATGTACAGTATCTCAGAAACTCAGTATGTGGGCTTCTTGGTTACACTACCCTATGCCTCCTGTAGGGAGCTGATGAAGTCAGTGCACAAATCTTGATAGATTAGCAGCTATCATACATGATAGTATTGATGGTCCCAGAACAAGTGAGAGTCTGTCCCTGTTGTTGTCCCTGCTAGTTTTACCGCTCTTTTGGTTCTAGTTCTTGCCTTCTGTGTTATTCTTCTTCCCAGTTTGTCAGTCCTTATCTGTGAGTTTTCTTTGACTTAAAAGGAACTTTTTTTTTTGGCCTGTCCCTGGTTTCTGTAGTCATGAGTATGGAGATTTCTTGATACTCATGAGAAGTATTGTCTCAGTGATGGGCAGTGATCATGAGAAAAAGAGTTTTTTATCCTTACTATGATGGAGATGTATATATGGGTGTATACTACTGCATGCCGGAGGCTATTAGTTTGCACTATCACCAGAGGTTTGCTTCACAAATAGATTGCTGTCTGGTGTTTCTGCCTACAGAATTTTCAGAAGGATTGTTTTGAGGAATGCTTAATCCTAAGTTGGGAGCTTTTCAAAGCCAACTTATTCTCAGAAACCTATCTTCTTTTTCTCTCCTTTCTTCCTCTTTTCTTGTTTGGTTATTTTTTTGTTTTCCTGTCTGTTGTGTTTTCTAGTTTAGGAGTTTTTATTCTTTTCCATCTTTTGCTGTGCTTGTGATAGAAACTCAACATGTTGGGTAATGTTTGGAGGCTGATGAAGCCAGTGAGGATGTTATGGTTGGTGGGTGAATGTGATACATGTTGCTGATGAAAGTAGTGAAGTCAGTGAGGGTATTATGGTACATGGTCAATAGTCAATACCATATTTGTTCCTGTTGAAGGTCCCTGAATATGTGTGACTGCCATTGTTGTTCAAACTGCTCTTCAGTCTGTTGGAGGTAATATGGACAGCGCTCAAGATACATATTGCTAGTGAAGGTAACTTGACATGCACTGATGATCACCGTTTTCTAACCAGTCTTTGGTTTTTCTGCTAATGTTTTTGCTAGCTCTATTCTTTAGGGTTAGGTCTCCCTTTTACTTGTTTGCTGATATGTTGTTAGACTCTATAATGTCATCTTTGGTTTATATCTCTCAATCAATGCTGATCGGCACCCAATGTATATCCAGTATGTAGATCAATGCATTTTTTCTTACATGGAGTTGCTATAGTTGTCAGTTAACTTATGGTGTCCTGCAATAGTGAACCCAACCTCTAGTATCAGCCAAGTTTGGAAATTATGGATTCTCTTTCTGTTTCCGTAATTGTGAGAAAAGTATTCTCTCTACATAGTGTTAGCACAGTCTCTCTACAGGCTGTGGTTCTCAATACATTGGACAAGATGATGCACAAAAATTAATGCAGCCATAAAAGCATTATGAGAGTTGCTCACAAATTATCTTATTATCACCTTCATGTTACAGAATTGATACTTAACTCAGGATATATATCAACAAAAATCTGCATCAATTAAATGGGCATTCACTTTTTCATCAATCCCTTACCTCAAACTTAGTAAATCTTCTACCCAAAACTCTCAAAAAGAAAACAACATATGCATCAACTCTCCATGCTATGAAATTAGTTACCAGTATGTCTCCACTAGTATGCAAGCACCTAGAATCAGGAAGTATTCTCAAAGCACATATGTCTGAATGTCCGCTCAAGGGTGCAAAGGACAGGTTTATCAGACTGAGAATAAATAAATTGTATATTTAGTCTCCTAATTCAGGGTTACAGTTTGGGGAAGGGTTTTAGAGTTTGATGCTAATAATGTTGATGGAAACAACTCCTGAAACAAACAGTTCACAGTTTACACACACACAAACTCGCACCCTGTTCTCAGAGCTAATTACAGCAACGTGGAGCCTAGATTGAGCTTGATGAACTATATGATGATCATCAACAAGTTATAGCTGTATGGTGCTTAGGAACTGATCTTAACTAACCCCTCGAAAGACTCATCAAATTTTTTTGCCTCTAAAAAAGCAACATAGGTCATGCTTGTTAAGACTTCATTGATATTGAGTCTGGTCCCTATAAGCAGAGGAGGCAATGTGGCTTGTCCAAACTTGTGAAACATTTGAGCCTCTACAATATCTCAGCCTTGCATGTAGATCACCGCTGCCTACTACTTCTTGCTTGTGAAAACTTCTTGAAAATCAGCCTGCCTGCCAGCATCTGCAATGTTCCCAAAAATGCTTCAGCCTGGTGTATTATGCTCCTCGAGCTTCGCGTCGTGTGGCATCATGCAGAATATCAACATCAACTCCATCTGGAGGAAGTTGCACATATCGTACCACTGACCCTCGAATGAAGCAGTTCTTTACTGAAAGCTGCAAAATCCAAACCACAAGTGCAGGTAGGTAGGTGCTACCAGAAGAATGATTCTGGCAAATTCCGGACTAACACTACAAAACCCTGGAAAAACCCTAGAAAATTACAAAGCACAAGCGGAATAAGAAAAAAAAGAAAAACGGACGACAAAAACCCTTGATTTGGAGGAGAAAGTGCGCACCATGTGCGGGTATTTGGCTTCGTCGACTACGCGAGTATTCTCTAGTTTGATGTTAAGGTACTGATCGACCGAATGCAAGATACCGGTGATAGCCAAATCATTCTTGAGCTCTACTGTTACCACCTTCCCAACCAGCTCCTTGAAGTACGAGAAGAAGAGCTGTTGTCACAAGCACACACACCAACCAACCAACCAAACAAAGAACCCCTTTCTTTCAGTTCAGCTGAGCTTTCTTTCTTCATACATATATGTGACATGTATGTGGCGTTTTTTTTTTCCCCACCACTTTCTCTCACATAACAACACACTTTTCCTCCAAAGAAAGACCTCCGCGGTTCATTCGTATACTACCCTAAACCTAAACCTATTGCGAAAACCAGACCACGCCCGAGAATAGAGAACAAGCAATAAACTCGCTGAACTTCCCCTACAAGTGCTGGTTTCAGGAGAAATAAAAAACAGCGAGTACAGAAAAATTGTTACCATGTTGCTAGAGCTGTGTAGCACCAGTCCAAACAGCCGATGTCGCCGTGTTTTCTTCGCAAAAAACTCGGAAAACTCGGATTTTGTTATTGTTGCAAAACGCAGTAACGCAGTCGCTCCGTTTCTTCTTCTTCTTCAGAAAACGGTCTTCCTTCGTCTTCTCCTCAACCCAAGTGCTAACCGAGATCCCAGGACTCAATCCAGATCTCAAAAAACACATCTCCGTGTCCCGTTCCAAGTCTTGTGAATTTTCGGTCCCACGCAGTTCTTTTTTTTCAATGGAGCTGAAGTGGCGATCATCCAGAAGATAATTTAGCCATATTTGGCTACCTATTAGATTTGAAAGTAAAAAAATCAGAAGCTTTCTATATTCTTGGCTACCTGCTGGAAAGTATCATAAATATCTGGCGAATTTGGGTTAATTTTTTTAAATGGAAAACACTTTATATAGGTCGAAATCATATTTTTCAAGTCGAAATTTGGCGAAATGAAGGCATTCATGTTTAGGGTTTTTTAATTTTGTGGAAATAAGGGGTTTAGGGGTTTATCCTTGCCTAAACCCTAAACCCTAAAATGGGCCTCATTTTCAGGAATGCTCTCACACCCATGGGCCTTTCCTAAGGTGTTTAAATTTTTTAAAAAAACCTTGTTTTAAATTTGAATCCTGACATAAATTATGTAAATAATAAAAATAATAAAACGAAATTTGCATCTTAAAAAATGGAAATGTACCTTTTGCAAAATAAAATGTGAATTTTAAAATGAAAAATGTGTCTCTGCATTTTCAAGGAGGCATTATCATCACATATAATAATGTTACCCTTCTGTAAAACCGTGACGTTAGTGTTGGCGGTTGGGGTCGCGAGCTCCTGGACCTATGTTGTGACGTTGGGTTGTTCATCTTCAATGGCCGGACACCTGTCGACGAATTAGGGGAGTTCACTTTTTTGGCAAATGGGGGGTGTAGTTTGGCAAGTTGTTACACACCTTGAGGTGATAGTAGATGACACCCGCTACCGCGCGATGGGGGGAGACTCTAACCACATGCCGTTGCACCTGCAGTTGAACATCGATTGCAGTTTTGTTGAACCGCAACATACGGTGGTAACAAAAACATTCTTGCCTAACTTCAACTATGATAAATCAGAAGAGTACTAGCTTGCCCTAACAGCGAGTTTTGGAAACCTGTGGGTTGTTGACTCGATTGGGCATCTGGGGGCAGATAAGTTAGCTGACCTATTGTAGCAGTGCGTGGATGTTGCAGCAAAGTCTGCTTCTGGCAATAAGCCTTGGGGAGGGAGTTGTAAAAAGAGACACTGCCATAAACCCTAATTTGATGTTGATTGTCGTATAGCAAAACGTGAACTGAGGCTCTGGTTGAAAGCCAACTTTAACTCACACGCCGTTAAACATTAGGAAAGTAAACTCAAAAATTTATTCTAAAGGAAAAGACTTTTTTAGGAAACTGTAAGAGTTCAACATATGTGTGCGCTTGCTAAGGTGGATGCGCTTTCGTTTTGGAAAAAGTACCGGCCAAGGGCACCCGTTATGGACAAGATCAATGCAGCTATGCTTTTGGAAGGCTTTCGCGCATTAATTGGCCAGTCTCCACCACCCATACGGTTGCAAACTGATCATTCATCTCAAGTGACCGAACCTCCACCTAGCCACACCCTAAACACAAATATCACACTTGTTGAGCTGTTTCAGGCATTGAAAAAGTTACAAAGGAACAAGGATGTCGATTTGGATGGTATGAAAGCTGAGTTCATTTTGGATGCGGGAGAGTTGCTACACATGCCACTATTGACAGTGTTCAATTGCTTTTTGGTAGAAGGTTTTCTAGAAGCCCTTTCCACTAGGGTGGTCCACGTGCTCTTTAAATGGGGCGATGCCTCCAAATTTGACAACTATAGGGGGATAATGGTTAGGTTTATCCTAGCAAAATTGTTCGCTATGATCCTTGACAAAAGGTTGAACGAGTGGGCTAAACAACATGGGCTGCGTGCCAAGGGTCAAGTTGGGTTTCGTAAAGATTACCGCACTACTGACCAACTCTTCATATTGCGGACTCTAAAAGAATAGAGCAAGGCAAAAAAGAAGCCATTCTATTGTTGCTTTGTGGATTTTTAAAAAATGTTCAATATTGTGCCACGTGAAGTGTTGTGGTAGGTGTTAGCTGGCCTTGGGGTGGAGGGACACTTCTTGCGATGCCTACAGACGATGTATGCCAAGGATACCATACGCATCAACCACCCAAGCGAGGGTGTCACCTCTAGCTTCAGGTGCCAGCAAGGTGTGAAACAAGGTTGTCCCCTCAACCCCCTATTTTTTGGGCTATATTTGGATGCTCTAAAGGGGCGCTTAGATGGCAAAAAATGCGATGCACTGACCTTAGAAGATGTGCACGTATGGTTGTTGCTTTTTGCAGATGACCTTGCTCTAACATCAGAATCAGAGGTGGGACTGCAACAATAGTTAAACACACTCCAGCAGTTTTGTGTTGAACGTGGACTTACAGTGAACGTGAAAAAAACAAAAATCATGGTGTTTAATTTTATTAACACATGCCAAAAGTTTGTGTTTAAAGGTGACATTATTGAGCGTGTGCAAACCTTCAAATATTTGGGGATCTTGCTCGAGACCACCCCAAACTTGGATAGTGCAGTGGAACATCTAGCAGCTGCCAGTAGGCATTCGTTATTTGCATTGAACCGCCGCTGTGCAGAACTACGTATTATGGACGTTAAATTACGCTGTGACCTCTTTAACACGTTGGTGTGTTCCACAGCAAGTTACGCCTGTGAGGTTTGGGTGGACTTAAAAAAAATAGAGGCTATTGAAGTAGTGTATCGAGGGTTCTTTAAGTCCCTACTCGGAGTGTGAAAAACAACTAGCACGTCCATCGTGCTGGCAGAATTTGGCAAATTCCCCTTTGAACACTTTGCATGGGGACAAGCGCTGTTGTATTATAATCGTGTGAGCACGGTCACTAAAGACCGCATCTTAGGAAAGGCATGGGAAGCCCAGCTTGCTATGCTTGTTGCGGGAAAGAAATGTTGGGCTGGATTTGTGAAAAAATGGCTACTCCAGAATCAGCCCCAAGAGGTGGTAGGTTTTTTGCCTCCGGCTCAATCACCGTTGGAAACAACACTTTAGCTTGTAGCGACTCGTGCCCTCCAGGCAAGGACTACTCAATTGCCGCTAGGAATAGTTCCTAGGTCAACGCACATACATCCAACCCGTCAAACAAGATTAGTGCAGCCGGTTGGTGGTAGATCTACGACAAGAGGCCCGATCAACTAAGAGGTTGGGGCCCCACCCCCTCTAGGTTTTCCCCACACAATGTTGAATGTAAAAAGGGTGAAAGATAATATGCGACTGGCTTTCATTGAAAAACTCTTTATCAACCACGAGATTAGGACCAACATGCAAACAAGATACTTGTGCTTCAAGGGTATGTCATACGAAAGCAAAAACTACTTGTGTGACATCAACTGTGTTCAGCTGCGGAAAGCTTTGGCCCGGTTTTGGTGTGGCAACACGCAGCTTGAGGCTGTGCTAGGTGCGTGGAAAGGCGTGCCATATGCAGAGAGGCTTTGTCGAGGCTATAACTTGGGGAAGGTTGAGGATGAAAAACACTTGCTCCTTATCTGTCCAAATACATAGAAAATTAGGGAACGCTTTTGTTCAACCCTACCCCTCACCCACACGGGCACTCTTGTTGAACTCATGCAAACTAGTAACACAGTCGCCCTGGCCAAATTTGTGGCATGCTGCCAGTACCAGAGGATAATCTATCTTCCATGATCTACCTTTCGTCTAATGGACTCTTTGGTCCCAAATAGACGTAAAATTGTAAATAGTAAACATTAAAACAATAATGTACCTTTGTATTTGACATTGTGTAGTGTATATTTTTTTCCCTTGTTTTAAGGGGAAAAAAAGGAAAAAAAAAAGAAAAAAAAGAAAAAGAAAATCTTCTTTTCACATAGGGCTTTTTGAACAGGGCTTTTTTAAAAAAAATTTAAATTTTATTTTTAAATTATACAATTATAAAATTCAAAATTCCTCAAGTAGGTCCATTGGCGAGGATCTCCAGTATTAATTAGCCATTAAATGGCTACCGTGCTAAGTGGTCTATAGCAGTTTTACAAAAGTGTTGCTACAAGTGGCGACTTAGGAAATGCCTAGGTCTAGATGTGGTTAATTTAGTTATTTTTAAATTAAAAAATGGCAAAAAAAATCTCTATAAATCACACAAAAAATTCGTGTTTTTTTTCATTTTCTGAGAAACAAAATCTCCTCAAGTTGCGAAAATCTGCCACTAAAAAAAAGAGTAAAAAATATTTAAAAATAATACTAATAATAATAATAACGCTTCATGATATGAGTCTGCCACAAAATCTCAGGGGTTTTAAAAAAAAGGTTTTAAAATTCAATTTTGTGAAATCCAAAAGCTTGGGAATTTTGGCCCTAAACAGTTAGCAAAAATAGTCGAATTTACACTAGAAAATAAATTCTTTTCTCATTCCCGTGTTGTCAAAAAGTTTTTTTAGTTGAAAAAACGACATTAATATTTATTGTTAAAAAAACAAATAAACAAAGGGGTGTGTCAAGCAGTCACACTGTGGCCTTGCCATTTACAATTTTTAAAAAAAAAGTATCTTAAGGCAAAAGAAGAATTATGGAAATCCAAATATTCACAATTGCAAAAATACAATCTTCAAAAAAAAAAATCCTCCAAGATATCATAACACTCTATAATAACTAATCTCTCAAGTTTCAACACAAGCCAAAAAAATTTATCATCTTTCAAAAATCCTCATATAAAAATAGACCTAATATTATTACCTAGGGGGCCAAAATCCCTTTAAGCTACTATTATTACATATAGTAAAGGACGTCGTGGTCGTTTTTCGTGAAGCTTTTCATTCATCCGTCCCATCATCCATCCAGTCCATCCATTCATCCACAAGCAGTGACCCAATCGCTCTATCTCTGTAGGTCATCCCAGGATTTGAAATCCCTGTAGAGGGTAGAACAAACCCCCCACAAAAACCTTGCAAGACTCGATCTCTCTTTCAGTGGACATAAAAGATGTTCCAAAATTAAGTGACATGATTTTATTTTTTTTCATGTGTTTTTTATTGAGTGCAATTGCTTCTATTAGTGACTTTTCTTACCAAGTTCTAGATTTGATTTTCTATTCAAATAAAAGGGGAGAAAAATTATATATCTTATCAAATATTTTGTTATCTTTTTACAATTGGTTATTCTTTTAAATTTTAGTTACTAACTCCATTTTTCAAATGTGTTCAAAATGTGAAAAAGCCTAAATTGGAAATTTGATAGTTTTATTATGCATCTGTAGGTAATGTATTAATTATATTATATGGGCTTTTGTTCTACTAAGAAATTAAATATCATCAAAAATAACCTTTCAATTGTAGATTAATGTTGAGGGCCATGAAATGAACTCCCTTCCAATATGGATGACCAAAATTACCAATTTCAAAAAATAAAAATCACAATAGCATCCAAACAAAAACTGTGTGAATAAAAATGGAAACAACACTGAATTGCCAAACATATACCCACACATTCAAAAAAATATTGTTTTTCAAGTTTCAAATAGCACCCTTCCAAAAAAAAAAAAAAAAAAAAAAAAAAAAAAAAAAAAAAAAAAAAAAAAAAAAAAAAATTATAAAAAAAAAAAAAA
>Ga0116229_10005404_pt1 | contig 20853 bp, 17 predicted proteins | sample S1TSphgellanicum_3_FD_87313 | JGI IMG/M metagenome (GOLD analysis project Ga0116229, IMG submission 87313) | Host-associated microbial communities from peat moss isolated from Minnesota, USA - S1T2_Fc - Sphagnum magellanicum MG | ecosystem: Host-associated > Plants > Peat moss > Unclassified...
ACTGTGGCGGCGCGATCCGTCTCATCCCTTGCGAGGCTGGACGCCGTTCGTGCGCGCGGTGGAGCGCCTGCGGATCGCCCATGGCGCCGCCTGGATCGGCACGGTCAGCTATGGGACCTACGCCCAGCTTGAGGACCACCACGCCAGCGCCCAGCCCTTGCTGCAGGTGACCGAGCGCCGCCGCTATCTGTTCATGGCCCCGCCGTCGCCCAGCGTTCTGGCCCAGCCCGGTCTCATCGTTGATCTCACCCGCCGGATTTCGACGCCTGCCCTGCGGGACTGCTTCGCCGAGGTGACGCCCATCGCGACCCTGCCCCGGGGCGACGCCGTGCGCGGCGACATCTATTCGGTGGTCAAGGTGTCCGGCCCCAAACGCGACGTACGCGACGACGGCTGCCGCAGCTTCCACAATGGTAAAGCCGATGACTGAGGCCTTATGCTGGGCGGCGTGACGATTCAGTCTTCCCCATTGGCTGGCGGCTACGACCTGACGGTCGTGATTCCGACCTATAAGGAGGCCGCCAATATCGCGGCGGTGCTCCAGCGCCTCGACGCCGCCCTGGCGGGCCGGCGTTGGCACGTTATTTTTGTCGATGACGACTCTCCCGACGACACCGCCGAGGCGGTCAAGGCCTTGGCGCGGATCGATCCGCGGGTCAGTTGCCTGCGGCGGATTGGGCGCCGCGGCCTGGCCGGGGCGGTGATGGAGGGGGCGCTCGCCAGCGCGGCGCCGTGGATCGTGGTGATGGACGCCGATGGCCAGCACGACGAAGCGCTGATCGCTCAAATGCTGGATCGGGCGCAGGTCGGCGACGTCGATGTGGTGGTGGCCAGCCGCTATGTCGATGTGGGCTCCGCCGAGGGCGGCCTTTCCCGCGCGCGGCGCCGCGGCAGCCTCTTGGCCACCCGCCTAGCCCAACTCGCGACGCGGCTCACCTTATCGGATCCGATGAGCGGCTTCTTCCTGGTGCGACGCACAGCGCTCAATGCGGTCGCGCCCAAGGTCTCGCCCCACGGCTTCAAGGTGCTGTTCGATATCCTGGCTTGCGCCCACCCGCCGATGCGCGCGGCGGAGCTGCCGTTGGTGTTTCGCCCACGGCTCCAGGGGGAAAGCAAGCTCGACCGCCGGGTCGTGCTCGAATACCTGGCCCTGCTTGGCTCTAAGGTCAGCGGCGATGTGATTTCACCCCGCGCTCTGGTCTATGCCGTCGTGGGCGCGACGGGTCTTGCGGTTCAACTGGTGGTTTTGCGGGGCTTGCTGAGCCTTGGCTTTGGCGAGGCCAATCTGTTCGCTGCGGCCGCCGCCATGACCTCGAACTATTTTCTGAACAACGAGATCACCTATCGCGACCGCCGCCGCCGGGGCTGGCGTATCTTGTGGGGCTATCTGAAGTTCGCAGCCCTCTGCGCCCTCGGCCTAACGATCAACATCGCCGTCGCCGACTTCGCCCAAGAGCACCTGCACAGATGGTGGATCAGCGGCGTTTTGGGCGTAGTCGCCGCCGCGGCCTGGAACTATGGCAGCACGGCGGTCGTGCTGTGGTGAAGGCGGATGCCTGCGGGGCGACGCCGCGCCCATCAGCTGAAATTGGAGCCATTCAGTTCGAGCTGGTGGCGAATATCCTCCAGAATGCCGCTGATGTGGGCCGCGCTCAGCTCTGCAACGCGGTCCGGCTGTCGGCTCAGCCAAGCGTCTAGCAAATTGCGATGCTCGACATGGGCCCGACTATCGCGCCCGACCGGCTCCAGGTGCATGCGTACATAACGCTCCGCCAGCACATTGAGCCGCTCCACGAATTGGCGCGTCACCAAGCCGACGCCGGGGGTCACCAAGGCCATATGGAACTTGCGGTTCAGGATGACATTTTGCAGGCCGCCGGGCGAGGTATCGCGCTCCATGGCCTCCAGCGCGGCCTGAGCCGCCTCCTGGTGCGCCTTATCGACCTTCAGACAGGCCCGCGCCATCGCGTCCGGCTCCAGCTTCAAGCGAAGTTCGAACACTTCTTCCGCTTCATCTCCCGACATCGACCGCACGATGAAGCCGCGGTTCGGGAAGGAGATCACGAGCCCATCCTGCTCCAGCCGCGTCAGGGCTTCGCGCAGGGGAATTTTGCTGACGCCGAGTTCGTCGGCGACGGTGTCTTGTCGAACGGGCGAGCCGCCCGGCATCGCGCCGTTCAAAATTCGTTCCCGCATCACCTCGTAGGCCTGATCGGAAATGGTTCGAACCAAGATGCTCATTATTTTTCTTGTCTCCGCCCCGCGTCGCCTGAGTCGGCGATTGCAGTTCCGACTACCATACCCATTTAATACCAAAAAGCGAAGGAGGTATTTTGTATATCAATTTACTGTAAAGCCTTTCCAAAACTGATCCTGCTGGTCGATCCAAATTGTATTGAAGCCGGTAGAAATCGCTGCCCCTTCGATCGATGGGGTTACGGCAGGTCGTCCTGCCAACTCTATAGACGCTTCTACGCGGCCTAAAAATTTACTGCCGATATAACTTTCATGTATGAAATCCTCGCCCAATTTAATTTGGCCCTTGGCGCTCAGATGGGCGAGACGCGCTGACGTGCCGGTGCCGCAGGGACTTCGGTCAATCGCCCGGTCGCCGTAGAAGACCGCATTGCGGCCATGCGCGTCCGCAGACTGCGACTGATCGGCCCATAGCACGTGGCTGACGCCGCGGATCGTGGCGTCCAGGGGATGCACAGGCTCCAGCCGTTCTTGCACCAGGCGGCGTATGATCGGGCTGAGGTGCAGGAGACGCGCGGCGCCAAGGTCGTCCAGGCCCTTATAGGCGCCCTGCGGCTCGATAATGGCGTAGAAGTTGCCGCCGTAAGCGACATCGACGGTCAGGGGACCAAAGTCCGGAACCTCGATCTCGAGTCCCTCGGCCGCCAGAAACGCTGGGACATTGACGATCTTGACCGAGGCGACCTTGTCGCCCTCGACCCTGTAGGTCACGTCGATCACGCCGGCCGGAACCTCCAGCCGCAGCCGTCCCGGTGCGCGGGGCGTGATCAGCCCATGTTCAAGACCGAAGGTGACGATCCCGATTGTACCGTGGCCGCACATGGGCAGACAGCCGCTGGTCTCGATGAACAAGATGCCGGCGTCGCTGTTGTCTAGCGTCGGCGGGTAGAGAAAGCCGCCCGACATCATGTCATGCCCGCGGGGCTCGTTCATCAACCCGGTGCGAATCCAATCGAAGCGGGCCAGAAAGTCCTGGCGCCGCGCGCTCATCGAGCCGCCCTGGAGCAGCGGCGCGCCGCCCGCCACCAGCCGCACGGGGTTTCCCGCCGTATGGCCATCTATGCAGAAGAAGGTGTGGCGCACCGACGCCGACCGCTTTCGCTTAAGCAGCCTTGGCGTGGACAAGCGTCGGCCGGTTCGCCGCGGCCGCCTCCACCAGCGCTGTCACTTCCGCTCGGCGCGCGCCGGCGAGGGGGAGGCGCGGCAGACGCACGTGTTCGGTCCCGCGCCCCATGATCTGTTCGGCCAGCTTGATCGATTGCACCAGATCGTGGGCCGCATCCAGGTGCAGCAGGGGCATGAACCAGCGGTAGATGGCGCGGGCGGTCGCCAGGTCGCCGCGGCGCAGGGCGTCCACGAGCGCGACCGACTCTTGAGGAAAGGCGCTGGTCAATCCCGATATCCAGCCCTTGGCGCCTAGCAGCAAGCCCTCGAAGGCGACGTCGTCCAGGCCGGCCATTAAGATAAACCGGTCGCCCAGGGCGTTGGCGATGTCGGTGAAGCGGCGGGTATCGGGCGCGCTTTCCTTCAGCGCGACGATATTGGCCACGTCCGCAAGGCGCTCAAGCACGCCGATATCGATATTTACGCGATAGGCCGGCGGATTGTTGTAGAGCATGATCGGCAGGGTCGTGGCGTGCGCCACGCTGCGGAAGTGGGTCTCCAGCTCCAACTCCGTGGGCACATAGACCATGGAGGGCAGCACCATCAGAGCGTCCGCCCCGATCACTTCGGCATCGCGCGCAAAGGCGCAGGCGTTTGGCGTCGTGAATTCTGAAATGCCGACGATGATCGGGACGCGCTTGCCCACGGCTTCGATGGCCGCCGCTAGCAGGCGCCGCTTTTCGTCCGCATCGAGTGAATTATTTTCCCCGCAGGTGCCCATGACCACGAGACCGTGGACGCCATCGCGCACGAGAGCGTCCAGCGCGGCTTGGGTCGCTTCAAAGTCGATGGCCAAATTCGGCCTAAACTGGGTCGTGGCGGCCGGAAAGACGCCTGACCATGTCATGGTTGTCATTTTGTGACCCACTTGCAAGCTTATCATATGCGATCAAATGAGATACGAAACAAACACATAAATGGCGATGTGACGCGGTCTAGGGACGCAGTCGTGGTCGGAGGCGGCCTCGTCGGCTCGGCGTGCGCCCTGGCGATATTACGTCACGGAATGTCTACGCTAATCGTAGATAGTGAGATCGTAGACAATGCAAGCGTCGCCAGGCCCGCTTCGTACGGAAATGCCGGTCACATCGCGTTGGAGCAGACGACGCCGCTCGCATCGCAGTTAGTTCTTCGCAGCGCGCCGTTCCGGTTGTTCGCATTTGGCGGCCCTCTGGACCTTCGTCTTCGCGATATCGCCGCCTGGGGGCCTTGGGCGAATCGTTATCTGCAGGCTTGCCGACCCGACGCGACTCTAGCCGGAACCCGCGCGCTCGCCTCGCTTCTCGCCGCGGCCGCGGCGGCGTGGCGAAGACTGGTGCAAGATCTCGGCAGCCCCGATCTTTTGATCGAGCACGGCCATCTCGTGGTGTGGGAATCCGCCAAGACCGCCGCCCGCGGGCGGGCCAGCTGGGCCGCCGCCGATACCGGAGCCGTTGGGATACGAGCCCTGTCGGCGGACGAGCGTCGGACACTGCAAACTCAGGTGGCGCGGCCGCTCGCCGATGGTGTCGCCTTTGAGGGCACGGGCCAGATCGCCGACGTTTCGCGCCTGTTGGAGACCTTGGACGCCGTTCACCGATTACACGGGGGCGCGCGACGTCAAGGGCGCGTGGTCGCGGTCGGCGAGGTCGATGGGCGGCCGCACCTCACCCTGGATGATGGATCGACGCTGACGCCCGCCGTGGTCGTCATCGCCGGCGGCGTCGGATCGGGCGGCCTGATGCGCAGCGCCGGCCATGTCGCGCCGGTCGTGGCCGAGCGCGGCTATCACATCGAAGGACCTGCCGGCGCCTGGGGCGACCTGCCGCCGGTGGTGTTCGAGGATCGCGCCATGATCGTGACCCGCTTCGCAGACCGTTTGCGCGCCTGCAGCTTCGCGGAGTTCGCCCATGCGGACTCACCCGCCGATCCGCGCAAATGGGCGAGGTTGCGCCGCCATGCCGAGGCGCTGGGGCTGCCTCTGCTCAGCGGCGAAACGACGACCTGGATGGGCGCGCGGCCCACTTTGCCCGACTATATGCCCGCGATTGGGCGTAGTCGGCGGATCGGCGGGCTGATCTACGCCTTTGGGCATCAACACCTGGGCCTGACCTTAAGCGCCGTCACAGGCGAGTTGGTCGCCGATCTGGCGCTTGGCCGCACGCCCGAGATCGACTTGAGGCCTTTCGACATTGCGCGTTTTGAGCGAGGTTGACGGCGCCCACTGACCCTACAGCCACAGATAAAACGAGCCGCACCGAATGAGCGTCATCCCTGCTACGCCGCTTTCCCCGCTCGCTTTCTGGCGACGGCTCAAGCCGATTGATTCCCTATCGAACCTGGAGGCGGACAGGCGGCTAGCTCCTACGCTCAGCTGGCCTCACCTGCTGGCGTTGGGGATCGGGGCTGTCATCGGCACCGGCATATATACCCTGATCGGCGTCGGCGCCGACCGGGCCGGGCCGGCGGTGATCCTGGCGTTCGGCATTGCAGGGCTGGTGTGCGCCTTCGCAGCGCTCGCCTATACCGAGCTGTCCACACTGATCCCTGCGGCGGGTAGCGCCTATACCTACGCCTACACCATCCTGGGCGAGGGGCTGGCCTGGGTGGTCGGCTGGAGCCTGGTGCTGGAATATTCCGTCACCGCCAGCGCCGTGGCGGTCGGATGGTCCGCCTATGCGGTGGGGGCGCTGAAGAGCCTTCACGTCACCCTGCCCCACTGGATGCTGACAGGGCCCCACGAAGGGGGCGTGGTCAATCTGCCGGCGCTGGTGATCGTGGCGGCGGTGACCGCGCTCCTGATCAAGGGCGTGCGGGAGAGCGCGGGCGTCAACATTGTTCTGGTGCTGATCAAGCTCGTCGCGCTCACCGTGTTCATCGCCCTGACCGTGACGGTGATCAAGGCCGCCAACTACCATCCCTTTATGCCCTACGGCTTTACCTCCCAGATCGTCGCGGGCCATAAGCGCGGCGTGATGGCGGCGGCGGCCTTGGTCTTTTTCGCCTTCTTCGGCTTCGACGCCGTCTCGACCTCGGCGGAGGAGGTCAAAAACCCCAAGCGGGACCTGGTGATCGGCATCATGGGGTCGATGGCGATCTGCACCCTATTCTATATGGCGGTCGCCGCCTGCGCGGTGGGCGCCTGGTCTTATGTCGCCTTTTCTCATGACGCTGAGCCGCTGGCCTTCGTGCTGCGCGCCCTGAACCATCCCGTCTTCGCCACCCTGATCGCGGCGGCGGCGATTGTGGCGATCCCGAGCGTGATCATGGTCAATATGTATGGCCAGACGCGCATCTTCTTTGTCATGGCGCGCGACGGCCTCCTGCCGCGGGGCTTGAGCAAGGTCGATCCCGCGCGCGGCTCTCCTTGGAAGATGACGCTCGGCGTCGCGGTCTTTGTGGCCGTCATCGCCGGCTTCTTCCGCCTGGACGAGATCGCCGAACTGGCCAACGCCGGCACGCTCCTGGCCTTCATTTCGGTGTGCGCCGGCGTGCTCGTTTTGCGTATCAAGCAGCCCGACCTGAAGCGCGTGTTCAAATGCCCGGCGGTCTGGTTTGTCGCCCCCGCCGGCATGCTGGGCTGCGCCTACCTCTTCATCAGCCTGCCGCCCGCGACCCTGATCCGGTTCGTGGTGTGGAACCTGATCGGATTGGCGGTTTACCTGGCCTATGGGCGGCGCAAGAGCGTCTTGGTGGACGTGACCAAGGATGAGCTGGAGGGGCTGAGGAACTGAACCGTCAAGCCTCCGTCATCTCGGCGGCGGCGAAGGCTGTCGCGACGCCGGTGCGTTCGGCGGGCGTCATGTGGAGACCGAGCTTGGTGCGCCGCCAAAGCACGTCGTCGGCCGACCGCGCCCATTCGTAGCGCTTCAGATAGTCGATCTCGCCTTGGGTGAGGCCGGCGCCGTAGTCCCGCCCCATGTCCGCCCAGCTCTGAGCGTCGCCGAGCACGATGTCCAATCGGCTCCCATAGGCCCGGCAAAGGCGGGTCAGGGTCGGCCCGCTCAGCCAGGGCCGCTGTTCGGCGACCGCTTGCCGGAACGCCTCGAAACCGCCCTTCAGGTCGCCGCCGGGCAGGGGCGCGGTGCGGGTCCAGGCCCCAGCCTTCAGGCCCAAAGGCGCTTTCAGCAGATCTAGCGCCCGTTCCCCCAGCTCCCGGAAGGTGGTGATCTTGCCGCCATAGATGGTCAGGAGGGCGGCGGCGTCTGGCGGCGTCTCCAGGTCCAGCACGTAGTCCCGGGTGACGGCCGAGGCGTTGGCCTTGCCGTCGTCGTAGAGCGGGCGCACCCCGGCATAGGTCCAAACCACCTGGTCTGGCGTGACCCTGCGATCAAAATAGTCGCCCAGCGCCGCACACAGGTAACCGATCTCCTCCGGGGAGGCGCTTACCGGCCCCGGATCGCCCTCAAGCGGCACGTCGGTCGTGCCGACGAGCGTAAAGCGCCCCTCGTAGGGGATAGCGAAGATCACCCGCCCGTCGGCGCTCTGGAGCGTATAGGCGTGATCGCCCTCATAGAGTTTCGGCAGGACGATATGGCTGCCCTTGACCAGCTTGACCGAGCCCTCTGTGTTCACCCCCAAAAGCCGCGCCACCACGCCCACCCAGGGACCGGCGGCGTTGACCAGGGCGCGGGCGAAGACGGTCTCCTCAGCCCCATCTCGGGTGCGCAACACCGCGCGCCACAGCTTGCCTTCGCGGCGGGCGGAGATCAGGCGGGTGCGGGTCAGGATGCGGGCGCCCCGCTCGGCGGCGTCCACAGCGGCGAGCACGACCATGCGGGCGTCGTCGGTCCAGGCGTCGGAATATTCGAACCCTTTGACGAAGCTAGACTTCAGCGGCGCGCCCCTTGACCCCTTTCGTAGATCGACCCCTCGGGTCGCGGGCAGCGTACGCCGGCCGCCGATGTGATCGTACAGAAAGAGCCCTAGCCTTAAGAACCAGGCCGGGCGCAGGCCCTTGTGATGGGGCAGAACGAAGCGCAGCGGATAGATGATGTGCGGCGCGGTCGCCAGTAGCACCTCACGCTCGGCCAGGGACTCCCGCACCAGACGGAAGGCGTAATGCTCCAGATAGCGTAAGCCCCCGTGGATCAGCTTGGAGCTGTTGGACGACGTGGCGCCGGCCAGGTCCCCCGCCTCGCAGAGAACCACCGACAAACCGCGGCCCGCGGCGTCGCGCGCAATGGCGCAGCCGTTGGCGCCGCCCCCCACGACCAGGATATCGACCGGCCCGTCGCCGCCGTCGGTGTGCGTCCCAACCAACTGCACCTCCCCAAAACCGTCCTCGACCGTCCACGCGGCCCGGCGCAAACGCAGCCATAACTGACTCCGGCCCGTCGCCGTAAGGTAGGAGATTGGCTGCATGATAAAGAAGCATGGATCGTCGCCGCCGTGCGATAGGCTGAAGGGCGTTCTCCTAAACGTGTTGCCCTGCACGTCGATGTTCGCCGCGCGGAGACGCTCTTGGCATTGATCGGGCCAGGCGAACGATTTCACCTAAACCTTGCGTTGGAACGGGCTAGCCGCCTCTGAGATGATCGCCGCAATCACAGGCGGACGTCTTATGACCCTCATCACCACACCCCTGTCTTTGGCGAGGACGCCCGCTTCGGCTTCGGTCGGGCTGTGCCGTGTGGTTGGGGCCAGCCTGCGCCGATGGTCGCCAGGCGTGGGATTGTGCGCCCTGGTCACAGGGGCGGCCAAGGCGACGGAGGCGGTCGAGCATCGCCTACTCGGGCGCGCGGGGCTGGAAAGCCTGGTGTTGGCCATCGTGGTCGGAACTGTCGTTCGAACCCTTTGGACGCCGGGCGTGCGGTGGCGCGGCGGAATCGACCTCTGCGCCAAGACGGTGCTGGAGATCGCCGTCGTCCTGCTGGGCGCATCCTTGAGTGGGGCGACGATCCTGGCGGCGGGGCCGGCCCTCTTGGCGGGGATCGTCGTTGTGGTGGCGGTGGCGATTGGCGCCAGCTATGGGCTTGGGCGAGCTCTTGGCCTTCCCCATCGCATGGCCACATTGGTCGCGTGTGGCAACTCCATCTGCGGTAATTCGGCCATCGCCGCCGTGGCGCCGGTGATCGGGGCGGACAGCGACGACGTCGCCACCGCCATCGCCTTTACCGCCGTTCTGGGCGTCGCCGTCGTCCTCGGCCTGCCCTTAGCTGCGGGCGCTTTGCACATGAGCGGCCTCCAATATGGCGTCCTGGCCGGACTGACCGTCTATGCGGCGCCTCAGGTGCTCGCGGCGACCGCGCCCTTGGGCGTCGTCGCGCTCCAGATGGGGACCTTGGTGAAGCTGTGCCGGGTGCTTATGCTTGGCCCCGTCTGTCTCGTATTGTCCTTGGTGGCGCGCTTTTGGCGCGAAGAGCGCGATGTCCTCGCCACCGAGGTCTCCGCCGACGACCGGCCCGTGCGCGCCACGACCCATAGACTGGCGCTCGCCGAGCTGATCCCATGGTTCATTCTGGGCTTTCTCGCCTTAGCTGCGATGCGGTCCTTCAACCTCATTCCGGTGAGGCTGCTTGCGCCCACCGCCTCGATCTCCAGCCTGTTGACTGTGGTCTCCATGGCGGCGTTGGGACTTGGCGTCGATATTCGGATCGTCGCTAAGGCCGGCGGCGCGGTTACCGCAGCCGTCTGCCTATCGCTGCTGGTGTTAGGGCTGATCAGCCTTGGACTCATCCATATGCTGCGCCTATCGTGACGGTATGACGTTCGAGCAGCTTCGTATCTTCGTGGCGGTCGCCGAGCGCCAGCATGTCACCCAGGCCGCATCGGATCTCAGCCTCACCCAGTCCGCCGTGAGTGCGGCCATCTCCGCGCTTGAGGCCCGTCACGACGTGCTGCTGTTTGATCGGGTGGGTCGCAATATCGTGCTCAATCCGACCGGGGCTCTCTTCCTCCAAGAGGCTCGGGCGGTTCTGGCCCGGGTCGCCGCAGCGGAAGGCGCCCTCGCTGATCTCAGCGGACTGAAGCGCGGCCGACTTTCGATCCACGCCAGCCAGACCATCGCCAGCTACTGGCTTCCGAGTCCCTTAGCAGCCTTCGCCGCCGCCTATCCGGGCATCCAGATCGACGTCGCCATCGGCAATACAGCCGAGGTCGCCAAGGCGGTTGTGGAGGGTCTTGCTGAACTCGGGCTTGTCGAAGGGCAGGTCGATGATCCGGTTGTATCGCGCCAGATGCTGGGTTCAGACCGCATGGTCGTCGTCGTGGGCTGCGACCATGCCTGGGCTGGCCGCGCTGAGGTGGCCGCGGCGGAGCTTCAGGAAACGCCATGGGTCTTGCGCGAACGCGGGTCGGGCACGCGGTCTGCTTTCGAAACAGCGCTCGCCAAGGCTGGGGTGGACATGGGTGCGTTGAGGGTCGTCCTGACCCTACCGGCTAACGAAGCTCTCCTGACGGCTGTCGCCGCCGGCGCGGGCGCCACGGCGGTCTCGGCCAGCGTCGCCGCGCCGTTCCTGCAATCGGGCGTGCTCCGCCACGTGCCCTTCGACCTGCCCGACCGCGCTTATCACCTCCTGCGCCACAAGGAGCGCTACCGCAGCAAGGCCGCAGACGCCTTCCTGGCTTTGGTGCACGCTTGTTAGGTCTAGATGGCCGGGCTCGCGTTTCAATCGCAGCATGTTATTGCCATAAAGATTATGTAGGCGCTTGCAGGCGGTGGGGAGCCATGCTGCGGGTGGGCTCGCTGTCACCAAGGGGAGTTTTAAGAGTTTAGAGCGCAATCGCTGCCGACTCCGATGTCCGTTTCGGTTGTGTCAGCTCTACAACAATAAGTTAGAGCGTGACGGGCGGCGGAACCGGTTTCCATTTCCGCCTGTCACGCTCTATGTTCGAACGGTAATTTGGCCATGCGGTTCTTTTTAAGCCTCTTCGTGTGTCTTTGGGTGGCGCTGACAGCCGCGTCCGCTATGGCCGCCGACCCTGCGCCGTTCGATCTGGTCGGGCCCAAGCTCCAGATCACGGTCACCCACGCCGGCCAAACCCTGCCGATTTCTGAGACGCCCAACCTCGCGCCCGGCGATGAGGTGTCGATCAAGCTCGACCTGCCCCCCGGCGAGGAGGTGCATTATTTGCTCGTCGCGGCGGTGCTGCGCGGGGCGACCAATCCCCCGCCCTCCAGCTGGTTCTATCGGGACGAAACCTGGCGCCATAAGGGACGCGATGGTCTGAAGATCACGGTGCCTGCCGACGCGCAGCAGATGCTGGTGTTCCTGGCGCCGGAGACGGGCGGCGACTTCAAGACGCTGGTCGGCGCTGTCGCCGGCCGCCCCGGCGCTTTCGTTCGTGCGTCTCAGGACCTGAACCAGGCCTATCTGGACCGCTCGCGTCTGGACGCCTTTCTGGCCGCCATTCGCCGTAACGGCGACGCCGATCCCGACCATTTGAAAGAGGTCTCGACCCTTCTAGCTCGCAGCTTGAAGATCAAGCTGGACCCCAACTGCTTCATCAAGACGCCCGACCTCCAGGCCGCCTGTCTGATGCAGGGCCAGGACGCGTTGATCCTGAACGACGGCCATAGCGAATCCATCGTCCAGGCGCTGACGTCGGGGGCGTCGATGGATCTTGTTCAAGCGCTCAGCACCAGCCCTCAGGCCGGGTACGGCTACTACAGCCCCTATGTCGGGGCGGTGATCGACATCGCCCGTCTGATGGATTCGTTCCACACGGCCCAGTATCAATACATACCGGCCCTGGCGACGGCGGACGGCGACCATCTCAACCTGCTGCTGAATACGGCGCCGTCCTTTCACAATCCTATGTCGGTGATCGTGGTGGCGCTGCCCGGTGTCGAGGCGCCGCGACCGCCGCCGCTGCAACTGGTCGATCCCAAGGAAGTCTTCTGCGTGCAGCGGCCGGACCTGACCCTGCCCATCGATGGCGCGCCGCTGGTCTTTTCGACCCGCTATGCCCGCAAGATGGTGTTGCACATTGAAGGCAAATCCGGCCCCGTGATCGATGCGCCGGTCAAGGCGGATGCTGAGAAGGGCGGGCTGGTCGTCGATACCACAGGCCTGGACCTGGCGAGTCTTGGGCCGGCGTCCAAGGGTGTGCTGAAGGGCTATTGGGGCTTTACCCCGTTCGACGGGCCGGAGTTTCAGCTGGAGGCGACGACGCCGGGGGGCTGGACGCTGGTCGCCGACGATCAGCAGGCGCTGGTCGTGGGCCGCGACGATGTCGTGCGACTCCAGGGCGACGGCGCGGCTTGCGTCGAGGGCGTGACCCTGAAGGCGGCGTCGGGCGATGTCGTGCCCGCAGAGTGGAAGCGCGCCCCTGGCGGCGAGCTTTCGGTGACCCTGCCGCTGAAGACGGTGGACCCCGGCGAGGTGACGCTGCTGGTCAAGCCATATGGCGTCAAGGAGGCCGACGCCGTTCCGTTGAAGGTGTTCGCCCAGGCGGGGCGCCTCGATGAGTTCGAGGTCCACGCCGGCGATCCGTCCGGCCTATTGAAGGGCAACCGACTCGATGAGGTGGCTAGCCTGAGTCTGGGCGGCGTCGCGTTCACGCCGGGCGCTCTTGTCAGCGCGGGCGGCTCCGACGAGTTGACGCTGTCGGCGGCGCCCGAGGATATCGACAAGTTCAAGACCGGTCAGACCAAGACCGCCAAGGTCGGCTTCAAAGACGGCCGCACGGTTACCCTGAAGGTCAAGATCGGGCCGCCCAGGCCTCAGGTCGCCCTGATCGATAAGAGCGTGCAACCGCCTTCGGCGGACACGCCCCACCCGATCCACCTCACCGACAAGGAAGAGGCGCCGCAGAACGCTGAACTGACCTTCTCGCTGCGCGCCCAGTCGCCGCCCAAGTTTTCAGGCCATGAACAGGTGCAGGTGACGACGTCTGACGGCGGCGCCGCCACGACCCTGACCTCGGCCAATGGGCTGACCTTCGAGGATACTCAGATCGCGGTCGCCACCCTGGACCCGGCGAAGACGCTGGGCGCGTCGGGCTACGGCGCCCTTCGCTACCGTATCGTCGAAGACGGCGTGCCCGGCGCCTGGCAGCCTCTGGCGACGCTCGTGCGCCTGCCGGCGTTGAAGGGGCTGAAATGTCCGCCGTCCCAAGAGCAGTCGTGTGAGCTCAGCGGGTCCGGCCTGTTCCTGATCGATGCGATCTCTCGGCGCGCCGATTTTGATCGCGCCGTCCAGGTGCCCGAAGGGTTCGCCGGTTACACACTGGCGGTGCCCCATCCGTCGTCGGGCCGGCTCTATGTGAAGCTGCATGACGACCCTTCGGTCATCAATATCATCGAGTTTTCCGGGGAAGAGCGGTCGGCCCGCTCCAGCGAGACCCGTCGCACGCCGGCGGCTGTTGCGACGACGTCGGCGGCTGCGCCTACGCCCGTTTCGCCAACGCCGGCCGCGCCGCCCAAGGCTACGTCTCCCCCTGCGTCGCCCTGATAGGGCGCCCGATATAAGCGCCATGCGTCCTTCGAGACGCCCCCTGCGGGGGCGCCTCAGGCAGCACTCATAAACGTCTCAGTCTCACCCCACCCGCCGGTAATCAAGCCCGCGCGCCAGCCAGCACCCGACCTGCACACCTTCGATCCGTCCAGACGCGCTACGTCTAAACGCCAGGGTCCAATCGCCGGGCGGCGTGTGGTCCAGAGCGCGAGGGCAGGGGAGCGCCCAGATGTCTTTGCCGATGGCGTCCAGTTGTTCCATACGGCCCTGACCCAGCAAGCCTGAGAAGCCGCCATAGAGCGCGCCGCCAGCGTCGGCGACGGTGAGCGCCGCATCCAGCTCATCGCACTGATACAGGCCGGCGGCGTCTAGGCCGAGCGTTGGGGCGCCTGTCTCGATGGGCGTCAGGCGAGCGCGCTGATTATCCTGGGGGCGATCCATCCAAACCCCGTCTGGGGCGCGAAACACCCGCATGGCGCCGCTCGACGCCGAGCCGTCGCGCTCCAACTCCAGCCGCTCCGCCGAATGGCCGAAACGCAGCCGCACCTGATGCGCTGACGCTCGGTCCAGCCGGACGCTGAGGCCCGTTTCAGGATCAAGATAGGCGCCAAGCCAATCCGGATCGGGCTGAGGCGCCGCCGTCGGCGACGGCTCGCCCAGGGCGGCCGCCAGAAGGCCCTCAGCGGCGGCGTGGGCGTCCGACAGGTGATTGAACATCACGACCACCGATAGGCGCGCTTTGGGCAGGTAGAGGCGATGGCTGCGCCAGCCGCGCAGAGCGCCGCCATGTCCGCTCGCCGCATAGCCCAGGGCGGAGCGCCGGTTCAGGCCAAAGCCGTACGCCGCCGAGTTCCCATCGGCGAAGCCCACGGGCGCAGCGATGCGGCCGTAGAGCGAGTCTGGATCGTCGCGCGTGGCGTCGATCTCGCGTTCCCAGGCGATCATATCGTCCAACGAGGCGCCCAGCCCTGCGTCCCCTGTCCAAAGGATGCGGTTCTCCGCCGGTCGAAAGCCTGGGGCCGGCGAGCCTTCATAGCCTTCGGTCCCGTCGGGCATGGCGCGGGTATCCGCGGCCAGGAAGGCTTGCGCCATGCCGACGCGGTCAAAGATGCGGGTGCGCAGCAGGTCCGCGAAGGCCTCGCCGGTTCGGGCTTCGAGGATGTCGGAGATCAGCCGGAAGTTCTGGTTGCAGTAGGAATACCGGGTCCCGGGTGCGAACTGCAGGGTCTGTGCGGCGGAGATCGTTCGCGCGGCCTCAATCTCTCCGAACGCGCTCTCAGCCGGCGCCCCCTGCAGCATGGCCAGCGCCCAGTAGTCGCGTAACCCCGACTGGTTATGGCAGAGGTGCAGCAGGCTTGGCGGCGCCTGCTCTAACGCCGGAAGCCGGGCGCGAACATCTTGGTCCAGAACGGTCGGGTCGGGAAAAGCGTCCAGCAAAAGGGCGCAGGTGAACTGTTTGGTGATCGAGCACATCCGGAACAGCGTCCGGGGCGTGAAGGCGAGGCGGCGCTCGGCGTTGGCGAAGCCCCAGGCATGGCGCACCAGCACCTCGCCCTCCCGCAGCACAGCTACGGCGCCGCCGGGACCGGGGTAGGCGCGGGGCAGGTCTTGCACGGCGAGGTCGAGGCGGGCGGAAGATATGGAGGCTGTCATAACGCCAGCTTGGCTCCGCCCGCGGCCGGCGTAAACCGATTTGGGGGGCGAAGGCTGTCGCTCTCTAAAGACCCTCGACTTTGCCCCGCAGGAGCCGTCAAATGGTATGGGGGACGATGCTCGGCAGATGTCCTCGCTGTCCAAGCGCCAGGCGAATCGCCGGCCGTCAAAATTATGAGGAGACTTCCATGAAAATCGTCCCCGCCGCCGCCGCCGCCGCGGCTCTCTTCGTCTGCGCGGGCGCAGCCCAGGCCCAGACGGTCGTCAAACACATCCAGAGCGACAAGTCCTTTATCGCCGAGGGCGTCTGGGTCGGCGACACCTATTACCTCAGCGGCCAACTCGCCGATCCGATCACGCCGGCCGACCCGGCTCATAACATTCCAGCCGTTTACTCGACCGATACCGGCGTTCAGGCCGCCAGCGTCTTCGCCAAGATCAAGAAGGCGCTGCAGGCGCAGGGTCTGGACATGAAGGACGTGGTCAAGCTGACCGTCTTTCTCGGCCCCGATCCCAAGACCGGCAAGCTCGATTTCAAAGGCATGAACACTGAATATATGAAGTATTTCGGCACGCCCGATCAGCCCAACAAGCCCGCCCGTTCGGCCTTCCAAGTCGCCGCCCTAGCCGCGCCCTGGGGGCTCCTGGAAGTTGAGGCTATCGCCGTCCGTAGTCATTAAGGTCCAGCGGCGCTAAATCCTTCGGGTCGCTTCGCGGCGCTTTCACCGCCTAGCGGCGATCTCGAACAAATGTCTATCTGTACCTCCCTATGCAGCGCATAGGGAGGCTCGCCGCCATTGCGCCAAGTGATCGTTCAGACTCTCGCCGCGACTCCGTTCGCGTCGATGAAATATGATGCGTACTCGTAAAAACTGTTTTGGTCTATTGACCCGCGAGACGCGATCTGTAACTAATTGAGTTCCTTTTATGGTTAATCGATTTCCTGAGGTGGATGCTTGCATCTCTTAAGATTCGATTTCGCATATATATCATCCATGGCCATTGTATGTGGTCTGGATAAGCAAATTCGGAGTATATCCGGATGGAAACTGTTGATGGGGATGCGATAAGCGTGGATCAAATAAGCCCCCCTGACTCAGACCGCCATGGCGGCGGCTATAAAAATCTGTCGGGAACAAACCTAGAGCGGGCGGGTGGCTATAATCAGCGCGTCGTTCTTCAAGCCATCCGTATCCATGGGCCGATCACGCGCGCGGAGCTGTCTCGCACGACAGGCCTTACCGCGCCCGCCGTCGCCAACATCACGCGACGCCTCATTCAACTCGGTCTGGTGACGGAAGCCGGCAAGCGCCACGGCGCGCGTGGGCAGCCCGCGACCAAGCTGGTCGTCCATCCCGACGGCTGTCTGTCCTTGGGCGTGAACATTGATCGCGACCACATCACGGTCCTCTTCCTGGACCTCTTGGGTCGCGTCCGCGCTCGCGCCAGCCACGAGGGTATATTGGCGGGACCGCCAGCAGCGGCGGCCCAGGTGCGCGCCATGGTCGAGAGCCTGCTGATCAAGCCGGACGTTCGTCGCGCGCAACTGATCGGCATAGGCGTCGCCCTGCCCGACGGGCTCGCCCAAACGGCATTGCCTGATCGCGATCCCCTGCACGAGTGGGCGGAAGTCGATGTCGCGAAGCTGTTCGCTGACGCCTTGGCCGAACCGGCGCGGGCGCGGCTGCCGGTGTTCGTCGAAAACGACGCGGCCGCAGCGGCCCAGGGCGAGTTGCAATTTGGTCTAGGCTTAAAATACGACAGCTTCTTCTATGTGCTGATCAGCGCCGGCCTTGGGGGCGGCTTGGTGGTCGGCGGCGAGTATTTCCGCGGCGCCAATGGGCGAAGCGGCGAGATCGGCTATCTGCCGATCCATTCTGATCGCACGCCCGGCGGCTCGCTCCAGGACGCGGTCTCCCTGTCCGCCCTGTTCGCCGACTTGGCCCAGCATGGGCTGACTGTGACGACGCCGGCCGATCTGGCCGATCTGGACGCCCAAGGTCAGGACCTGGTCAGCGCCTGGGTCGATCTCGCCGCCGACCTTTTGACCGAGCCGCTGCTGGCGGTCAGTTGGCTCGTAAACCCCGAAGCGATTCTGCTTGGCGGACGCCTGCCGAGCGCCCTGGTCGAGCGATTGGCGGACCGGCTCACCAACAATCTCCGCCAACGGGCGCCCTTGGCGCCGGTTCTGGCGCCGGTGGCGCGCGCCGCCATGGCGGAGGACGCCCCGGCCATCGGCGCCGCCATCCTGCCCTTCCTGGCCGACCTTCTGCCGTCCCGATCCAGCTTGATGAAGGTTTGAGGGCTTCGTCCGCTTTTTGATGCGCTCAGCTTCGAAGTTGGGATTTCCGTGCGGCGGGTGAGTGATAAGTAGGCCCTATGCCGTCCTCCACCCGCCCCAGTCTCGACCGTCCGCAGGCCTTTCTGGCCTTAGATTGGGGCACCACCAATCTCAGGGCCTGGGTCGTGTCGGAGGGGGGCGAGGCGGGTCCGGTGCTGGAGCTTCCCCGCGGCGTCTCCAAGCTTGGGCCAGGCGAGCCCGCGATCTGTCTGCGCGACGTCGTCAGGCCGGCGCTAAAGGCCGAAAACTTGCTGGCGGTGATTTGCGGCATGGCGGGATCGACGCTGGGCTGGGTGGAGGTTCCCTATTCGGACTGCCCGGCCGACGCGACCTCGCTCGCCGCGGGCCTGTATTGGATCGAGGATCAGGATCCGCCGGTCGCCATCGTGCCCGGTTTGCGAGGCCCCGGCGTCGACGGCGGCCCGGACGTGATGCGGGGTGAAGAGACCCAGGTTATCGGCTGGCTCGCCCAGGACCCCAACCGCCGTCAGGGCCGTCACCTGCTGTGCCATCCCGGTACGCACGCCAAGTGGGTGCTGGTCGAAGACGGTCGCGTCGTTCGCTTCATCACCGCCATGACCGGAGAGCTGTTCTCGATCCTGACTCGCCACAGCGTGCTGCGCTGCGAGGAGGGGCCTGACGATCAGAACGCTTTCGCTCAGGGGCTCGAGGCCGCGGGCGACGGCTCAGCCCTGGCCGCACGGCTATTCACGGCGCGCGCGCGTGTCGTCGGCGGCGGCGGTCTGAAGCCGGAGGACGTCCGGTCGTTCCTCTCAGGCCTCCTGATCGGGTCGGAGGTGGCGAGCACGCCGGCCCTTCTTGGGGCCGAATCGCCGTCGCCGATCACCCTGATCGGCGACCCCAAACTCTGCTCCGCCTATGCGACAGCGATGGCGCATTTTGGTCTGAAATCTCAGGTCTTCGATGGCGAGGTCGCTGTGCTGGCGGGTCTGAAGGCCATCATCTCGAAAGGCGCCACGCCATGACTCACAACGCCATCACTTTGGAAGAAGCGCTCGGCGAAATGCCGATTGTGGCCATCATCCGTGGCGTCACGCCGGGCGAGGTCGAGGGCGTCGCCGACGCGCTCTATTCCGCCGGCGTGCGCGTGATCGAGGTGCCGATGAATTCGCCGGAGCCGCTGGCCAGCATCAAGCGGCTGACAGGGTTTGTGCGCCCCATCGTCCATGGCGCCGGTACGGTGCTGAGCCCCGAGGTGGTGGATCAGGTGGCCGATGCGGGGGGGCGGGTGATCGTTTCGCCTAATAGCGATGTCGCGGTGATCCGCCATACCGTGGCGCGGGGGCTCTATCCCATGCCCGGCTTCGGCTCGGCGACCGAGGCCTTCGCCGCCTATCACGCCGGCGCGCGCTATCTGAAACTCTACCCGGCCTCCACCTACGGCCCCGGCCACGTCAAGGCGCTGCTGGACGTCCTGCCCAAGGACGCCGTGGTCCAACCGGTCGGGGGGGTGAGCCCTGACTCCATGAAGGACTGGTGGGCGGCCGGTGCTCGCGGGTTCGGCATGGGGGGCGATCTGTACAAGCCCGGTTTCACGCCGGACGAGGTTTATCGGCGCGCGGTTGCGGCGGTTGCGGCGGTGCGGGCGGTCTGTCCTGGCGAATTTGCGGCTGCTGGGTAGCCGGCGGTGGATAGCACGCACTACCCGCCTTCAGCGTCCCCTTCCTTGCCGCCCTTAAGCTGGGGCGAAACGGGAGCATGGTTCAGCAGGGCGACGAACAGCACGCCGCCGATAGTGTTGCCGATCAAGGTCGGCGCCAGGAACGACACGAGGTAAGCCAGCGGTGGAAGTTTGTGGGTCAGGACGCCGTAGGCGACCTCGGCTGATCCGGCGATGACGTGCGGCAGCCGGGCGACGGCGACGACATAGGTCACCAGGATGATGACGAACAGCCGCGCCGATCCGGCGCTGGGGAGCAGCCAGACCATCAGGGCGATCAACCAGCCGGCGAATACGCCGCGAAGCAAGGTCCAACCGAAAGCGCCCGTCGCCGCTTCGGTCGCCAGCTTGTCGAGCGCCTGGGCGGCCTCGGGCCGGAAGGGGTGTCCGTAGGCCAGGGCCGCGGCGAACAGCCAGGCGCCGACGATGTTGGCGGCTAGGACCAGCCCCCAAAGCCGCAGACATTTCAGCGCCGTCGTCAGGCTGCGCCCGGTCAGGACGGGTAGAACGGCGGTGAGGGTGCTTTCGGTGAAAAGCTGCTGTCGCCCAAGCACCACGATCACGAAGCCGATCGTGTAGCCGAAGCTTGAGATCAGATGGGTCCACGGCGCGTCCGGCAGGCTCGCTTGCAAGAGGCTCTGGACGTAGAAGGAGAATCCGATTGAAAGGCCGGCCGCCAGGCCGGACCAGATCAGTGAGGCGGCGTCGCGTTCGATCTCCCCCTCGCCCTCCTCGCGCACAATCTCATGCACCACGCGCGCAGTGAGGGGGGAGTGCGAGGCGGCTTGGCGCCGCTCGCGCCTTTCCAGGTGGGGGGAATCGGCTCCGGCTTCCGTCAAGCGCGTCTCCTGGGGTCGAGGTTTTGGCTCGCGTCCAGGCTGACCGCCGCTTTACCGCCGCGCCCGTCGCAACGCCGCAACGCGCGCCATCGCCACCAGGTTCATCCGCTCTATTGCGGGATCATCCCCGCCGTCGCCGCATGGCTTGGGTTGAAACCACTGCGCTGGAGCGAGGTATTGAGCTCGATCACGAGCGCCTGGGCCGCCTGGATCGGCAGAACGATCCGGCCGACCACAACGCGGTTCATGCTGCACTTGGGATCGAAGTGATTGCAGCGCGCCGACTCGAACGTCAGGGTGACGTGACCCTGGCCGATGGAGAAGCCGCAGCATGAGGTGGCGAAGAACTCCGGCGCATGGGGGTCGTCGATCAACCTCGGCCCTTCGGCGACGACCGGCCCGGGCGTAGGGGCCTGTACGGGCGTCGGTAGAGTGGGACTGCGCGATGGCGGGACGCTGGACTTCGTTGCAGCCGGCCGACGGGCCGCCGCGGCGGTTTTGGAGGTAGGCATCGTCGCTCCTGACGTGGCGAATGGGGAG
>Ga0116229_10005405_pt1 | contig 20852 bp, 13 predicted proteins | sample S1TSphgellanicum_3_FD_87313 | JGI IMG/M metagenome (GOLD analysis project Ga0116229, IMG submission 87313) | Host-associated microbial communities from peat moss isolated from Minnesota, USA - S1T2_Fc - Sphagnum magellanicum MG | ecosystem: Host-associated > Plants > Peat moss > Unclassified...
TCTTTACCCGCGAATGTTTACCAAATTACACTGGTTGATCTATAAATTTTTTAAAAATTCTTTAAAATTCTTGCTTCTTTGGGCTTCCATAACATTCTCGCACCAAGAATGTCATAACTATGTGAAAAAGGATTTCAAATGGCTTGATACCTAGTTTGTGCATTTGTAAGGCCTTCAAAGCAGAAATGAAAGTTGAACATGTTTTGTTTTAATTGTTTTAATATTTCATTCGACCATTTTGATTCCATTTGCCTTTTAGATAGGATCAATATGTATTCTATCAAGCACATGTGACACCTAAAATGCAAGGTTGTGTTGTTTTATAAGTTGTAATAATTGTGCCAACACAACATTAAACACATTCACCATAGAAAATGACTTTGGAAGGGCCCATGTTTTGTCCCAATTAAAGGATATTGCACATGCACAATTAACTATTGAAACCTAGTTTTGAGCCAAACATCACAACCATCATACTTGTGCTAGGATTTTCATTTTTGCATATTGAATACTTCTATTAACTCTTTCAAGGGCAGCCATGGAATGCAACATGCCAAAACATTCAAGGTGTTGACAAGGTGTGTTTGAATCTTGCAACCTTATTGATTGCATGCATTGAACAACGATTGCATTATTGAACATTCCTTACAAATTAGATGAACCTTCAATGTAACACATTATTATCATGAATTGAAACCAAGTTGAATTGTTGAATGTCTTGGAACCTTGAAATTTTCTTTCAACTTTTATTTTAAACAAAGAATTTATGTTATGGAACTAGATGGGAAGACAATCAAGTTGCAAATTGTAAATGTTTCTTCCCATTTTCTTATGTTTTGGACCATATTACTTGGTACTACATTTGGTGGATTAGATTGACATCATTTGTTTCCTATATATGATACATATAATAATTATGGTATCATCATTATGTAGTTATGTCTTTTGAATGCCAACCAATAAGATGATTGAATCTTTTAGATGTTCCCTAAAATGTAATCAAAATTCAAAACACATATTTTTGTCCAATGGTTTGCTAAAAAACGTGGGTAGGTTATTGTACACTTATCTACACCCAACATTAGGAGTCTGATGAAGGCAATGGGTAATCATGGCAGCTAGTCACTACTATTCTCGATGAAGGTGATGGTTTGAGATTTTGTGAGCATTTTTCATAAGGTTATGACCACACTCATCACCATGCTAGGTTTAAAATGTTGATGTGAAGATTCCTCTATAGTTTCATATACATGTGATAGTTTTGTAATCATTGTTGGTGTTTATGATTAATTTCCCCATCTAATTGTGTGAAAAGCTCAAAAAGGTTGCCAATTATGGAAGGTTTGATGACATAATCTTTCACAATGGTGTTCGCAGTGAGACACAACAAGGCAGGAATGACTAAAAATAATCATAAATAACTATTACCATGGCGTTCATGGAATCATTGTATATGTGATGTTTCATATGTTTGTTGAGTGAAAGCACAATCAAGTAGACCACAAAAGTAATCTTCTATAATTCAAAAGTAATGATTTTCACATCTAAGCATGAAAATACTAATTCAAGAATTCCTCTTATCATGATGCAAAACCATGGAGCCTCAATTGACATCATAAGAATGTAAATTTCATAAGAATGAAAAGTAATTGCACCATAAAAATGTGTAAATAATGCGTTTGAAAATTAAAAATTAAAATGTCTTAAACTTACCAAATATAACATTTTCAAATTACATGTTTTTACAAAATCTATGGTATACTTTAAAGTTTCCATTTTATTTTCTTTGATTTGGACATTGTTTTAATCTACTTGCACCTACTTTTATGAAATAGGACATTTACTTGCACTTACTTTCATTCACAATAATCTTATTTAACTATTAAATAAATGTGTTTTTATCAAAAAAATTCACATGAAATAAAAAACCATATTAACTTCAATCTTTCTACCCAACCAAATTACATGTTTGATAATTTCATGATATATTTTTAAATACTTGTAATTCAACCTAGAAAAGTACACTAATTGGTTTGTTCGACTACATTTTCACTTTATCCCCTTGTGAAAATAATGTATAACATGAATATGTAGGTGGATACGTCAATGTTGGGTCAATTGTTGAAATCACTAAAAAAATATGAACACTTTACCTTTGTTCTTGCCACCTGATCAAATAAACTACAACTATAGTTTTCATGTCTTATGATGGATGTGATTTGTCCTATCTTTGTTCTTTGAAAATTCATGCAGATGTATTAAATGTTTACATCATTTAGGCCAATGATATGTGTTCACCTTGAATGTTATTACACTTTGGCAAGTGGTCTATGATGTCACAGCCTAGGAGAGTTCCAACAATGTGAACCAATGGTTGAATGAAATTGACCAATATGATAGTGACAATGTGAACAAATTGTTGGTGGGCAATAAGTCTAATTTGGATTTGAAAACGTTGTTGACTACCAAATTGTTAAGGTAAGGTTTATTATAGATTCATGATTCCCAAGAAAGAATCATGAATTGTTGTTTTGTGTTGGGGTTCTTCTTTTTCATGATTAATGTTTGGTTACTATTGTACATGTACTCAAATCTGAAATATCCATCACCTTATTTTTGGGTATGATCTTGATTCTTTTCATGACAACTTTTTAGTGCAAAAGTATTGAAAGAAATTTCAAAGTTCCATCTTTCACAATTTTGCAACATTTGGCTCATTATCTCTCACCTATTTGATGATGTGAAGCTTTTTAATGCTTGTTTTATCAACGTCCTAACATATCATTCAAACACATTGACATTTCTTTTCACTAACAAAATTCAATTGAAAGGTTTTACCCATGTGTAACAACTTACATAGTGAAATTTGGAGTCATTGTAGTTGTGGTTGAAGATGCTAAACAACTTGTCCTCTTGCTTTGACTAGAAAAATTGTTTTGTGCAAGGATATCTCAAACTAAGCATTGGCCATTTACATCAACTCCAATTGTTTCTTGACAATTATGGGTGTTTGTAGCTCAACTAATAGGTTCCACAATTGTAACTCAACTAATTCATTTCTTAAAGGACCATTCAAGTACATATCATTGTTTTTGAGTTAGAGTAGTATTGACATTCTTTTGATTATAAGAATTAAGCAACAATTTGCACCCTTTTTTGCATTGCTTAAAGAATGAAGTTTTCCCAAATCAAAAGACAAATCTAACTAAAAGTTTTTTTGAAAAAATTATTTTATTGTGTGGCTCCACCCCCCTAAGCATCAAGTACTAAGTTCTCCAAAAATTTTTTGCTTGCAGAAGTGCTTAACTATATACCTTTATAAGATATATGGTTTATAAGTCTATTTAATCAACATATAGTTTTTAGTTTTTTGAGTTTTAAGTACTGTCTTTTATGGTAGATTGGTTTCTTGAGGTCCCAATAGGTACAGTTAGTTCTTCGTTCATAAATGGTAGGGTTGACATTTGCAATCATAAGAGTGTGTACAAAGGTACATTTTTTCAACAATTGAATTTCTGGTGGAAGATAATTTGTTACAAAGGCAAGTCAAAGATGCAATTTGGATTTTTAAGCTCATACTTGTTATAATGCACCAACATGTCTTATGTTTGCACTTTAATAAGAGTGATTATCGGAATTGACATTCTCAAAGTTATTTACATTGATCTAATATTCATTAAATTATGTCCCAATGTTGTAACGAAAATTGTATACATCATTCCTCAATATTGATACAACTAAAAAGTCATGGGCTATTTGTAGATTAGCCTTGGTAGCACTTGTAATAAGTAACAGATTCATTTGATACATACTTAATAATAGATGTTCAAATGTTGAGTCAATTAACAAGGTAGCTGAAACTTGCTTGTGATGTCACTACCAAATGATGAAAAAACATGTGACCACGCAAGTTTGTTCACATTGAAAACAACTAATGACATATTAAAAGCCTAGAAAGTATCTTGGACTTTGTCGATGTCACTATTGTTGAAGATTTGACAAAATCTATATGAAGGATAATTCAAGATGATGATTCCATGGGTGCTCCTTTTTGCAAGATTACTCCTTTTTATGGCCTTGTTGGTAAGTGTTTCCACTCTTGTAATTCCACAACTTTTGAGGTGAAACTTTTCGATTAACATCCATTATTTTTTCTCTTCATTCATTTACCATTGAAACTTATCACATTTTGTTAATCCTTACTTAGTAATGCAAACCATTTTAGAGATATCGAGTTACACAAGTCAATCATTTACATCGTGTTTAAATGCAAGAGAATTTAATTAATGATTATTGGATTATAATATATTTTTAATTATATAAAGATGTTGGGAATTGGATCTCGAACTTTGATATATTGGGTATATGGATTTTGGACTAAATAATGGGAATGATTTTGGTTAGTGGTAAATCGATGGGTTCTAGGGTTTAAATTATTAATTTAAAAAAATATTTCTACATTTTTTTGGTCAAAATTTTAAGATTGAAACCATTTCATATTTTTCTAATCAATGGAATGCTTAGAATTATAAGCAAGTTTTTATTTACATAATTTTAACATTAACTAACATTAAATTATATTTCAATACCCTAATATCATAAAAGTTAACTGATGTCATTGCCATTGAAAAAATAATTATATTATCCATTTTTTTATCATAACCCAAACTTAAACTTTAAATGTAAATTTTAATTCAAAACCTTAATTTGAATCAACAATTCTATATTAACCTTAAAATATTTTGAACCACAAGTGAGAAAAAAATTATTTAAATTATTTTCAATAAGTACATATCAATGTATTCAATTGCAAAATCTATTATGTGCCTTTAATATATTACAATCACATAAATTGATCAATATTGTCACTATAATATTCTTAATGTTATCACACATGTATAAACATATATATGAACATACACACAAACACATATAAATAATTCACTCAATAATGTATGTATTTGTATACATACATAAACACACATGTACAACATCTTATCTATTGGCAAGGCCAATGTGTTTTGCTTTTCTCCATCTTCCTAATGTTTCTTTTTTTTTTTGGTGCTACAAGTTACAAAAAAAATTAAAATGCACCTACAAAAATAAAAAGAATTAAAAATATGGATATATATATTTCAATTTTTAAAAAATAAAAAATGTTCAACACATTTGATCCATTGGTCCAAAAAATTCAAATACTTGAAAATGTGATTTAAAGAAAAAAATTCTCTTAAAAAAACAGGTTTTAAAAATAAAATGAAATCTTCAATGAGATTGAGAAACAATGTCCGAAAAACAAAAAGTGTTAAATGAATTTTTTTTCCATTTAGCACCTTTTGTTTAATATTTCATTTAACGCCTTTTTGTTTTTTGGATATTGATTTCAACAAGGTGCTAAATGAAATGTGGAATTGAGACCTTCCAAAGAAACAAACAAACATAGAATTCACAAGAGAGGACGGAACTCATCCAACAATTAGAAACCCACCTACCCATCCACCCACCCATCCACCCACCCAATCATCAATCAACCACAACCAATCATCCAAAACCCTAAAAGCCCTCAAAAGTGAAAACCCTAAGAAGGGATGGGCAACCACCCAGTTGGTTTCAATCATGTGGGGTATTAGACACTAGACACCCAAGGTCAAGTCAAACATTGAAGGCAAGGAGCATAAAAACAACACCAACAAAACCAATGTTGTAACCATAGTAACTAACCATAGTAGTTATATGATTTCTTTTAATGATCACATCCAAAGTAGTGATTATTTTTGGCCCAATTTTTCACAAATTTTTGGACCTGAAGAATCTGATTTCCACCTATAGAAAGGATTTTTTTCATGAGAAAAAAAGACCTAAATCCCCAAAAATCTTGAATTAAAAAAAAAAGCAAAATCATCAGAATTTTGTATAATAAATTTCTATAAGTAGCCAACAATATAGAAGGATGCTTAAATTTTTCTTTACTTGAATTATCTTAATTAAATTTATTGTAACCAAAGTTGGCATGTACATGTTCCAATGATGGACACTTTAACTACATTACAAAATTGAAATAATAATAATAATAATCATCCAAATAAAGGAAAGAGTATTAAACTAGTAGTATAGAAATAGTGTTTTATAACTTATAGACTCTACATTATTATCATTATTATTACTATTTAAAAATAATTTAGTAGTATTAGTATTATTATTAGTTTTACTTATTAGTATTATTGTTGAGGTTGTGGTTGTCAGTCTGTTGTGATGAAAAAGCTCCAGGAAGGCGGTAGAAGTACATGATTTCATCCAAATGGATGGATTGTTGATTTCATCCGTCCAGGAAGAGAGGATACTCTGATAATGCACCCCGCGACTGTTTCTTCTTGCCAGCTTCGTAAGGGGACTGCTCGCTCCTCTTGCGTTGGTCTCTTGCAGGACGCGGTTGCGGGGATCAGAAGCGCTTCTCTTCTCTGCCTTCGTTTTTCGCATCCGCGTCTGCTGTTCGTTGCTCACTGCTGCTGCTGCCGATTACTGCTGCTGCTGCTGCTGCTGCTGCTGTTTTTGGTAGATTTTTTTTTTTTGGTTTTGGTTTTGGTTTTGGTTTGGTTGGGAGGGGGAGGAGGGAGAAGGAGAAGAGGTTTGATTATGGCGTCGTCGGGTGCGGCGGCAAAGCTCCGAGCGATACAAGCGCAGGGATCAAATAAGACGTGCGTGGATTGCTCGCAGAAGAATCCGCAATGGGCGTCTGTGACTTATGGCGTGTTTATGTGCTTAGAGTGCTCGGGTGTGCATCGAGGGTTGGGAGTGCACATCAGTTTTGTGAGATCAGTGACCATGGATTCCTGGTCTGACTTGCAACTTAAGAAAATGGAAGTCGGAGGTAATCAAGCTCTGAACAGTTTTCTGTTGCAGTACGGGATTGCTAAGGAGACTGACATCGTGACCAAGTATAACAGCAAAGCCGCGGCTGTGTACCGTGAGAGGATTCAAGCGTTGTCCGAAGGACGGCCATGGAATGCTCCGCCTGTGGTGAAGGAGTCGAAGACGGCCTCTGCTGGGGTTAGCCAGGAAAGTAGGGGAGGAGGAGGAGGAGGAGGGAGATCTGGAAGATCTGGAGGCGGAGAAGATAGAACCACGAGTAATGGATGGGACGACTGGGACTTGGAGCACGCCGGCAGCAATAACACCAGCAGCAATATCCGGCGCCATGGATCCACCGGAGGCATTGGTGACAGTGGTTACGGAGGTGGTGCTCCGCCCAGGTCTTCTTCTTCCGGGGATCTTTACACCCGATCGCAGCTTGAAGCTTCGGCCGCTGGCAAAGAGGCTTTCTTCGCCAAGAAACAGGCTGAGAATGCCTCCCGGCCAGACGGTTTGCCGCCATCGCAAGGAGGGAAATACGTAGGGTTTGGATCTGGAGGCAGTCGGCCTCCTCCGAGCAGAGGGCCTCCGGTTGGAGCAGGAGGCGATATGTTGAAAGATACGGTGTCGGTTGTGTCTCAGGTACGCTGTTGAGCATGCAACAACATCAAAAGAGCGCTGTTGTTTGTTCTATCTGCCCTCTTTCTTCACCAAACTTCACCATGGATGCTCTACATGGTTAACAACTGAGTTCTACACATCATTTCTTTGCATCCTCTGCTACAGACACAATTGCCTTAACACAAATCCTGTCTGGAAAGAACTTCAATCCTTTACAGTTGATTGATAAGCTGCCTTCTCAGTGATGTGAAGGGAAGAACTGTGTCCAAAATGGCAGTCAGTGTGTGTAGTGTTTGGTGGCTTCTTTCCCTTGACCTATCAGGTCACATGGTATCTTTACCTTCTCCACAACTTGAAGCAACATGCTGCAATTGCAACCAAGTATAAATCTTGCATGCATTTTTTCAAAGTTCACTTGAATGAAATGCTTCAGGTCTGCTGATTTTGGTTGCAGTTTTGTGCCATTTGACTTATTTCTCCTGATTAAAATCATGCTATCAGGTTCTGTGTAAAGTAATCAAAGCTGCAGATTACTGCCCAATGCTTCTGTTCTGCCAGTTGTAGTTGTGATTTTGTGCCAATTGATTTATACTACTCATGAGAGAAATGCTTTGGTTCTGCTGGCTTTTGTTGCAGTTTTGTGCCATTTGACTTCTTTCTACTCATGAAAACTGTGCTATCAGGTGCTGTGTAAAGAAATTGAAGCAGCAGATTGCTGTCCAGTCTTTGTTATTTCACTTTGCAAGGGTAGATATGTGTGTTGCATGCTGGGAGCATAATTGGTTGCTGACGTTGATGATTGTTGGCAGGGTCTTAATCGATTGTCAGTGGTAGCTGCATCAGCTGCTCAAAATGCAGCGTCAGTTGTGCAATCAAGCACCAAAGATTTAACAGCTAAGGTATGCAACCCATCTATATTCTGTTGTGTGTCTGTTGTCATGAAATTTAAAGGGTTTCAGGAAGGTAGAACTCATTCAGTTAATGATATTTGTCTATTTGGAGGAATGGTCAACTCACTATTCATTCTTCATTTTGCATGAACCATGACCAGCTTCTCTTTTTCAGATACTTTAGTGCTGTAATTCTTCAATCGATGGTCTTGTTTAGTTGGAGGAACAACAATCCAAGCAAGTTCTTGCAGTTACTGGCATTTTAGTGCTTGACCCTCTAGAAAGTCCTCTATTCATAGGCTTAGCTGTTTTGCTTGTATAGGGCAGGCTGAAATGAAAAAGCAGCCTACTGTCACAGCTTATTGCAACTTGAATGATGGTTGTTTTTATTAGCTATGCCTGTTGAATCCTGGCAAACATCCTGACCATGTCTCTCACACAATTGCTTCCAGAAATTCAACAAAACATTAGGACACAGGTTTTTGTATAACTGTTTGTCCAATGTATTGGGCAGATTATTGTTACTTATATGAGAAGTTGATGAAGTCATTGGGAAGTTATGGTAGCTAGTCACTCCTTTTCATGATGAAGGTGATGGTTTGATACTTTGTGAGTGATTGTCCTAAGGTTATGACTGCACTGAGTCATATCCTGTTAAGTTTGGTTTTGGTGGAACTGACACCAAGGCGATCTCTAAAGGTCATTGTGGAGTTTTCTCTGCAATCTCATAGATCTTTGTAACCTTTGACAGACATTTTCACTCGCAAAAATCAGATTGGGCTTATGTGGTTGCTGTTCTATAATCAGTTTTTGTTACCATTTGACAAAGTAAAGATTTCCTTCTTCTATTTCTCAGTCTTTGAACACACAAATTGCAGCAGCCCAGTTTCTGATAGGGCAATTATCATACCCTTATGCCTTATTTATCTGTTAGCACGCTTAGAGGTGCAGGTTAGTCCATAGATGTAAGGGGAACTTGAAAGAATGACCTGATTTTGATAAGTTTGAAATCTTGCTTTTTGTGTACAGACAGGGCATGTGTGTTTACTCTATTGTTCGTGGCTTCTTGCTCCCATGTTTGCTGTTTAGTTTCAAGTCTGTGGTTATTTAGTGATGGTGTGTCGTTTGTAATAGTTTGGAATGGTGACCTGGGTCTGGCAGGTGCGTGATGGAGGATATGATCAAAAGGTGAATGAAACAGTTTCAGTAGTGGCAGCAAAAACCACAGAGTTGGGACAGAAGACATGGGGCTTAATGCGGGGGGTGATGGCCATGGCCTCGCAACAGATAGAAGCCTATGCAAAGGATGGAGGTCAGAGCAGTTCTACTTCCCACTATGGTGCCACCCAGTCTACTGGTGGATATCAAGAGCTGAATGGTGGAAGGGGCTGGGATTCCTCCAGCAATGAGCATGATAGCTGGCATGAATGGGATACAAAGAATGGCAGTGATAGCAAGGGTGGGAGCAGCACAAAAGCTGGTGGTGACTCATGGGTAGGTTGGGATGATGACAAGGATGATGACCATCACGATGATTACTTTGGGTCATCTCATGCCACCAAGGCTGATGCTGATGGCTGGAATAACTCCTCATGGGATGGTGGTTTCAAGTAAGGAGAGTTGCAGCAGGTACAACCCATTGGCATATATACTCATAAGGAGCGCATTGCTCCTATAGCAACTAAACTGCATCAGCTTTAAAGTAGTTTTCCCGCCAGGGTTGTGATCACAATTCTTGAGCAGTTTTTGTGTGAACACACCTGAGTGCATTGTGGGCTCCTGCAACCTCTCTGTCCATTGTCTTTTTACTTTTGCCCAGTTCATTCTCTGATTGTCTATTGCCTGCACAAAATGATGTTCTCATGAATCCTCTTGAGAGATTTGTCTGCTTGTTTGTGCTTGTAGAGTTGCATTTGAAACAGAAAACCTATTCATATGAGAACAAGTTGAAGGAGGGGACCCCGACTCCCCACTGACCTTTGAATTGGTCATGATTGTTAGCATTGCAGAGTTGTTTCCAATAATTGGAGTTGGCGGGTGCTGGGACTTGTATACTTTTGTTGTACTTTCTGAGTGCAGATTGTGATGGTGAACATACAACTGTTCTTCCTATAGAGTCTTTAATACCTGAAGGACAGATTCTCACAATTTGTCCAGCAAATTTAAGCAGATATATTTGAAGATTGGAAGGTTAGTAGTTCTTTATTTGTTTGCAGAATTTAATTGATTGCCATTTTTTGAAGAGCTATCATACTTGTAAGTGTCTGTGGAAGGCCGAATTTGTCTTCACACATGCAATTTCTCTAGCCATCTATATATTAAGACTGTTGTTTGTTTTGCTGTGCTTTTGGTATTTTCGAAAAGCCCATGACCAGTTTTGTTTCATTATATTTGGACTGATGGTGCAAATGGCTTTGAATTTAGAGTGGTTATTATTTATGAAACTTAAATTTCATAAAACTGATTTTTCCACAGTTGGGATTTTTGGAAAATCAGTGCTTTTTAGAGACTTGATGAGGTTTCCTTAAAACTTATATCTAGCCTTGAAGCTGATTTCACTTGGGCCAATGGTACAAGGGGCTCACTAGTTCACATGATCGAATGGGTCTGTATTGAGTTTTATTATTGCTTTTATGTGAACAACCATTTTTTTCACATTAACAAAAAAACAACTCTTTGCATCATCAATAACTTCTTGTAGGATGCACTTTGAACTTCTGAAGTTTGCATGTGGTGTTAAGTGCTTATGATGCACTTAATGTAATATTTTGTAATATAATTTATGGCAACTTACACATTAGAGATGATGCTTTAAGCATCCCAGTTTTTCTTGTTACCAAGTTATGGTGGTGGTCTTTATCATGGCCATAGTGATTGATACCTTTTGTGTGAAGGGTGCAAGTGGACTGAATAGTAATAGTGTGGCTATGGTTGAAGGTTGTGTTTACTAAGGATGAAACTATGAGGGATTTTATATTTGATTGAAGTCAATTGGACATGGCAGTTGTTGTCTATCATTTAAAGTAAATGTGAAAATGTTGTGAAAGTGTGCACTTTGTAGTATGTCTCGTATTGTTGACAATGCTTTGCTTGATTTTGATCAAGCAAAGTCTCATACTGAATAGTATGTTTGGGTATTTTTCTAGTAAAACTTTCTTCAACGTTGGTGCTTGTGTGTATGTTATGGTAGTGGGTCCAATTCATCAAGGGTGATGGGAATTGTGATTGTTGGATGGGTGGACGGGAAGCATCAATATTGAAGGAAATATGGCAAGCATGATGTTGGAACATGGGCATGCAAGGCATAGCAAAGGCTTTATAAGTTGTAAAATGTAAAGGATAGGATATCTATGGATATGTATATGTTGTTTTATACTTTGCCTATATATGGTTTTATAAAATTACATTGCCTTGCTAAGTGGATGGACACACCAAACCACAAGTGCACTTTAAAATTGAAAACATCATTTGTTGAAAATAGCCTTGAGATGGGCAACCTCCCAATAATGATGCTCAAAATTCGTGTCAAGGAGTCCAAGGAACACTTATTTTCAAAAGGAAAATAACAGCTTATGATGTAAAAATTTGTTTTTTTAGTGATTCTAACTTTAATTAATTTTATGTGCCATGCATAGTAGGGTGTTTGCATGCTACGATGTACACATTTTGTTTGAAAATTGGAACTACATGTATCAAAAGTACCAAAACATAAGATTTTATTCACTTTGAATTATTCTAAAGATCACACAGATCTCCAACAAGAGATTGAAAAGAAACATCATAACCTATTCATGGCTACAAACTCTAAGGAAATGGTACCCAAACGTGCAGTCTTTTTTCACCATGGTGGCATTTCACATGTGGAATTAAGGTTGATAGATTTTTAACAATCTATTTTTGCTAATAAATACACTTATTTCTTCAGGGCAAAAGCACACTAGGGTGCCATAATTTTGATAGATTATAGTCCCTTTTCAAAGTCCTTTCATAGTGTAGTTGAAAATTGGCTTAAAATATGAATATTTAAATGACATTGAAAATAACATTTTTTTCCATTTCCAATTTCAAATCATGATGCTATAAGACATATAAAAAATATCTCAAAAGAATTTTATTTTTTAAATGCTTAAAAATTATTTTAAAATAATTACAGTTTTTAGAATTAAAAAAATTCATAACATAATAAATTAAAATCACATTCCATTCATTCAATGGATTTTTAGTTTTTTAAACACAATTCATCCAGTGTTCCAAAGTTTTAAAGACATAAAATTAACACATTGTAAAGTAAAAGTCCATGTCCATGAGTTTTGTAGGTATGACAAAAAATGTAGGCAAAATTCAAAAGTCCATTACTTACTGGCTATTCACGATTTTGATTTGATTTTTTCATTTTTGAAAGGTTGATTATGATAGCTTTAGATAAGTGAGTCCCTTTTTTTTATTATTTCAATGGATTTTATTTTATTTTATTTTTTATACCTAAGGAATAGAAGAAAAACTACCATTGTGACATCCATATAAAGTCATTATAAGGCATCCACATAACATCACTAAACTTTTCCTAAGGTAATCATGTCACTTGACTTAGATAGATGACCAATCCATTCATACATAAAGACCTTTCACTACTAGAAATCCAAGTTTATAATTTTTCCCTTCTTGGGGTTTTGTGTTGCCACAAGTTAGGTTAATGACGACCTGTTACTTATTACCAAGTTGAAGGAAAAAATGACTACTTTAATCCATATTAAAACTGTGTATTCAAAATATATACATATTCAACATTTGGATGATGCAATCGATACATAGACATAGACATAACATAATTTATAATAAATAATTCATTTACAATTAGCCTCATATTTATATGTGTGAGATGGTTTGAACTCATGTTTCTACCAAAATTAATAAAATGATTGTGCAATAACAATTATGGTTATGTTGTGAAAATGTTAACATTAATGAAAAAAATGGGTTTTGGGTAATATTATTTTTTAAAATTGCAACAAATAATATGTATGCCTAGGATATAATAATAAAGTTAAATCATTGAGAAAGTTAATATTTAGGCTTGTTCTTGTCCTTATTTTTGTATCCAGCCATCCAATGTTTTGGGTCATAAAAACATGTCCTTGGGCCCACATTTCACGCTTCCAAAACATGTAATTTTCCAAGGTTGTGTTGTTTTTTTCTTGGTTGTGGATGGATGTATTGTGTAGCTATAAATTGATGGAACTACATTAATGAAGCACGCCCATGGAAAAACCTATTGTTTTGACAAACATAACAACACATCTTGGGTTTTGTTATTTGTTTAAAAAATGATTATTGTCTTTTTTTATTATGTTTACAACTACTTGGTCACAAAAATTACCATGTATTTGTAAAAGACATCAAAATGCCATGTGGCATCATGGTTTTGCGATTATACTTAATATGACAACTTATTCAATTTTTGGGTAAATATATTATTTTTATTGAGTTTATATTAATATATTTGAAAGATTTTAAATCAAAAACTCAAAATACCATTTACTTTTGTGATTAATAATGATTTACTTTCTAATGATGATGATGATGTTGCATGCCATGTGTCAACAAGGTGTTACAATTAGTAATTAACTTCATGATTTTTTACAATTTGTCCAAAACGATTAAAAAAATGATTATGAATGTTTTTAACAACTAGTAGTTAACTTAATAACTCATGACATTAATTTCAATAAAATTATATTTGTTGATTGGTAAAAAATGTTCATAATGTCAAAACATTTATTTTACAACTTGTCCTATGCAACTACAATGTCCAACATGATTAAGGAAATGACCAATAATGTCTTTAACAATTAGTAATCTACTTAGTGACTCATAACATTAATATCAATAAAATTACATTTATTGATTGGTCATAGAAGCTTAGGTTAACTTAAATTAAATTGGTAGGTAATAGGCAAGTTGACCTATGTTAACCTAAGGTGGTCTAATTTAATTTGAGGCTCAAAAATTTGATCTTTATAAATTTATGTTTAATAAATTTAATATAATCAAATGTGGTAATGTAATGGATGAGGACTTGAACCCCAAAGTGGAGGTGAGGGGTTTAAATCCTTGTTTTTACAACTTATGATACCTAGGCCATTTAAACTAGGTTGATTTTTGGTTACACTAGCTACTCAAGTTAAGCAAGGTTAATTTTATTCATGTGTGATGATTCATAATTGAATGTGTTTATAGATTTTTGACACATGTCATCCATTTATCAAAACGTCTTTTGTAACTCTTAGTTAAATAAAATGATTAGTTTGACATGGAATGCATTTTACATGTCATACTAAGGTTAATGATGACATAATATTTCAATATTATAAAAAGATCCTAGTTGATGAGACAACTAGGTTTTACAACTATATGTTTTTTGCGATTAAATGGGTGAGATGACATGAGTTTATCAACTCAATAATCATTAGTTACAAATGTCCTTTCTAATAAATATAGTCATAAAGGCTAATCACAAAACCCAAAATGTGTTATTATGCGACCTCATAGGTTTGACCATGATTTATTTTTCCACATAGTTAAAAAAATACTAAATGGGTGCTTTTGGCAAAAAGGTTTGGTTTGGCTCATGTGTGCTCGAATGTTGATGTCAGTTGCCAAATCCCATTCCCTGTCCTTAGTTTTTATGTTCAATGAAATAAACACATGCATAAGTAGTCCGGATGAAATTATTGATGGATTTTACTTACTTACTTACTTACTTACAATTTAGCATCATTAAGTGGGCCAAATAGCACCCGGGCTAGAACCCAATTGACGTTAAGTCTGATGAAGCAAATTAGATCTAATCGTCTAACATTGCACTAAGAATCTAGCAAGGATGCCTTGCTATTGACAGCTCAGTAATTTAGCCAAAGGTGTGATGGTAGTTAGTGGCAATGAACCTCTAAACCTCTCTTGAACACTTTGATAGGCAGGGCAAACCAACAAGAAGTGATCCTCATCCTCAACCGCACCCAAATTGCATAATTTGTAGTAATGCTGCTGCACCGACACCTTCATTGGCTTGACTTGCCTTCCTAGCTCAATTTGCAGCTTGTGATTCGCACAACGAAAATGTGCCAAACTTTTCGTAAACTATGCATTGTCTACCCTGGAGAGGTATTCTTTGTACCCATACTGTGCTGAGCTATTCAACCCCAGATAGGCTCTCACCCTGCTAGAGTTAGCTGCAGCCACTTGATGGTGTACAATGTATTGCCTTTCAGCCAAATGCTTGAGGCGAGCACATGGTGGCAGCTGATCGGTATCAATGCACAAATTGTACGTTGACAATCGTTCATCTACTTGTGCTAGCCAACAAGCAGGCAATCGGCTCTTTCTACCCACAACACTTTGGTTCCCGAGTAAGACTTTTCGCCTAGCTGCAAGAAACTACAGTTATACATCATAAACTAGCCTGAGCATGCGATATGAGTCTACCTTAGAACTGACACGTGAGAGAAAGCGCATGGTCTATTGCCACCAAAATATTTCTAAGGGAAACCTGCCAAACTTTGCCAGTACGACGTAACTGGATGTTGTGGTGCCCCAACGATGACTTCAAAAAAGCCCGATGAACCACCTCTAACTGTTCACGTGCCATGTGGTCTAACCATACTTTACACCCATAGCTAAGCACTGGTTTGACTAGTGCATCAAACAACCGGCATTGTAATGCTGGGTCAAAGATGCTCAGCTCTGCGCATCTGCCTTTTTCCCTGACATTGTTAATCGTTATATTGTCATTTGCATATCTTTTGTGTCATGCAGCTCAACACCTAGATACTTGAAAAAGTTTAGTTGCTCTATAGCTTCGCCCTCATACTGAAAAGCCTGACACACAGACTTGCATGCTTCAAACACAACAACCTTGGTTTTCTTGACATTCACAATCAACTGACGCTCACAACAAAAAGCTTGCAAGACATCCAATTGCTTCTGCAATTTAGCAGGAGTGTGTGACATGAGAGCTAAGTCATCTGCATACAAAAGCAAGCGAACAGCTAGCTGTCCCAACATTGGTGGTGTGTCACCCTCCAAAGCATTCAACCATTTCTCTAGGCCATCTATGAAGAGGCCAAACAGGAGCGAGCTGAGGGGGCATCCTTTCTTCACTCCGATGCGATAGAGGAAAATGGGCGTGAGCCCCTCCTCTAGATGGTGCAAGCAAGCTTGGTCTTGATGGTACATGGAGCACAAGCATTCTAATATCCGCCCACTGATGCCAAGTCCCTCTAGCACCTGCCACAACATGTCTCTTGGTACTAGATCAAAGGTTTTTTTGAAGTCCATAAAACAAGTGTACAACTTCTTTCTCTAAAATTTGGCTTGTTCGGTCAAAGTGGAAAGAATAAACAAGTTATCTGTTGTCCTAAAGTCCTTTTTGAAACCAACATATCCCTTTGCGCGTAAATCATTGGTCTCCGTCCATTAACTAATGCAGGACTCAAGAATCATTGCAAACACCTTGGCTAAGACTGGTCCTATTGTGATCCCCCTGTAATTGTCAAACTGACTATAGTCACCCCCTTTGTATAATGCATGTATGATCCCAACAAAGAGTGATTCAAAATAGCCCTCGCGCAGAATTTTGTTAAAAGCAACCAATAGTGGTTGTTGCAGGGCAACATCCACATCCGAAAGGAACTCTAGTTTGATGCCATCAATGCTTGCAGCTTTGTGTCGTTTTAGCTTTTTAAACGCTTCTTGTACTTCAACTAGTGTGATGTCAACATTCAATTGTTCACAATCAATACCATTGGGTGGAAAGGAGACCACCTGGGCTTGAATAGCGGCACCCGTCACAGCTCCTGCTGTGGCTGGTGCCGCTGGAGGCTAGAGTAGTTGCTGGAAGCCATCCCTGAGCGCTTCACTGGTGATGCCATTGACACCCTCAGCGCGCTTGCGGTACCACTTCCAGAATGCTACAGGATCCGCCTTCACTAAACCACATAGTTGTTTAGCCTTGAGCACGTCATAAACATGTTTCTTCCTTTTGTACAACTGTTTCATTTGCTTAAGTCTGACCTGCCTATCTGGGTGCGCATGTGACAATTTAGTAAACTGGCTTTTGGTCTGGTGACATTCTGTGTCAAACTAGGGTTTGTGGCTGTGCTTTATTGCTTTTCCTAAGGCCACTTGTCTATTTCCAAACACTTCTTTTGCAGATTGTGTGATGCATTGTTGTAATAGATTGACTGTTGTTTGTACGTTAGATGCATCAAGTACATCTGGGCTTGCCCAGACACAGATGTTATGCTATACACTCCTGCTAAACTCGGCTGCTTTGGCAGTGTCATATTTGAAACGTGGTAGGTGTTTGATTGCCTTTTGCTGAACAAGAGGGGGTTGCCACTACTATGTGATTGTAAATACCAATGGTCTATGATCAGAGTGCGCATCTTTGTGATCTGAATACTTTTCATCACAGTTAACCTCTAAGCGCTTGACACCCTCTAATTGGTCAGCTGTCGTAAAAAAATAGTCCACAGTGCTAAAACCTTTATTAGATAGGCATGTGTACTCCCTTGATATGTCTCCTAGTGTGCGGCCATTGAGGATGAACAACCCATTAGTTCTATAGAAATCCAGGAACTCACGATGCCAGCCAGCCGTGACGGTGTCGCGGTTCTGGCACTCCAGCATATCGTTGGGCAGGGTGTCCTCAATGGCATGTGGCACAAGCAGCACATTTGCTAGTTGACTACAATCAATGAAGTCAATGTTTGTGCCTGTCCTTGCATTGAAATCCCCAACAAGAAGCACACCGCTTAAGCTCATGGCTTCTCGAACCTCTTGGCATATGTGTTCAAATAGGTTGTTGTCCACATATGGCGAGCCTTGTGGAATAGCATTACTATGCACAGGAACAAAGGCCTTTGGAAAACATTGCCCAAGCACAACCAAATATTAGTCGATCCCTTGCAGTCTTCCAAATAACAGTACTATTTGCCCATGTTTCATTGACTAGTACCGTAATACCTCCACTATGCTTTTGAATGACACCCTGTGGAGTCACAGGCCTGGTAACATCAAAATAGGAGAACCCCGGTAAGACCGGGAATGTATCGCCTGGGAAGTGATGTGTTTCTATCAAAGCAACAACGTCAACATGTTGAAATAGGTCAAGCAGATGTTCATGTGTTTCTAGCTTTGTGATAGTGGCCCCATGGATGTTCCATAGGCACACGCGCAAGTCTTTTTGGGCCCCGCCCCCCTATGCAGTAGGAGAGTTTACGACTTTGTGATTGATGTAGAGATCGGCCCCACGTTAGTAGACCCGTTCGCCAGCCTCTTTGGCCTCCTTAAAGGTGGCCCAAGTAGCTCGTTTCTGGGCCTGCTGAGCGGGAGTCAGGTCTTCGTTAAGCCCAAGCTGAGTGCCCTACAAGCCTTTGCAAGCGCGCAACACCGTGAGCTTATCGTGTACCGATGCCAGCGTGATGATGACTGCCGGTGCCTTGTCAGTGGCCTTATCCAGTCGCCCCAATAGCATCTGCCGTTGCACCTTCTGCACCTGTACAGGGTTAGCAACCTTCAACCTGTCGAGCAGCTCCGTTTGCACCAACTTCATAAGTTGTTTTGAGGTTTCCCCCTTGCTCATGGTCAACCCAGTGACCCGGATGTTTGCCTCCCTAACCTTGACTAGGTCAGCATCTGTTGCCTGGTCCACCTTGTTGGCAACCTTGTCAACCTTCCTGCCCACGACCTCCTTCCACTTCTCCCCACTGTCCTACATGGTATCAAAGCTCTTAGCCATCTCATCTACTTTATTTTACAACGTTTCGACTTGGCTAGTAACGATCACAATCTTAGCTTCCATTGCTAGAGCCAAAATGTTTTCCACAACCTGCTCCATAGTGACCTCAATAGCATTGTGCACACCCTGTTTCGTCACCACATCGGCCCTAGGGACCATGAGATGGTTGACGATGGCTGCTGTAGTGGCTGCCTTGCCGGTCTTGGCAAGCTTGAGGTTGTAGCGTGTACAGAGCGCCTGGAGTTCAACCGCCTACATCTCCATGATCGTCAACGAGTCCTTGTTCCATTCCCATGCTTTAGCGTCGAAAACCGTGACATTCGTCATTAACCAAAACCCTAAACCCTAACTTTACTAAACCCTAACACACCCACCCAATTGTTAGTAAAGCACTTGAAAAGGATCGACTTTGGGCCTTGCTTAGAACGAACCATGTCATCATTATTAATAACATTCAATAGTAATTTTGGTATAACCTTTTCCAAGGTTGAATAATTACAATGTCAAACTACTCATATGAGCATTTGATAACATTCTTTTGAAGTTCCCTTTGCAATGAATTTCATTTTTTTTTCATTTAACAAGATATTTATTTATCAATGAATGACAAGTGTGTAAAAAATGATGCATACATTAATTATTTTATGACAAAGGAATGTCATTTGAACAATTTGATCTCAGATGATGTTCAAGGCATTTGAAAGACCCATAATTAATTCACAGTTGTTAACATTGGTCGTTAGTGTGATTGGAGTTCGTCTTTTTTGCATAAGTGCAACAAATGAGACATTTATGTTCATCAAAATTAACAAACCTTGTTAAAAATTTATAACCTTTCAATTTTTTTATTCATTCACGTCATGACGTCTAATAACTTGTATTATTCCTATTACGTTTTAAAATCTTCCTTAAATTATTTTGGTAACACCATAAAAGTTAGATCACCAAGCTTATATGTGGTAATTAATATCATGGCTTTTTTTAATCATAAAACCATTAATTAAGCTCTTAAATTTTTCATCTATTTTAGTTGATGAATTTCTATGAAACATCTACATGGGACTCCAAAGATTACATAATTCATTAGGGGGTATTTTAATAGGTATTTTTGTTTAACAACTTATTCTGTTAAAATACATGTGTGGGTGTGAAGTTTGTACAATGATTTTTTAACGGGACATGCAAGGATTTACAATGGATGTGGAATACCAAGGGAGTACTTAGGAAGTTATTTAAAGTCTATTAAATAAATCCATGCACCATTCAAAAATTTATGTAAAACCCACATGGGTATTCCCTATGGTTGATTCATAATCATTTCAAAAGAACAAGACCGGGTTTTTAGTTGCCATGATGATTCCCTTAGCAACACTGCACTCAAACACATATGTGTAAGTGCAACAAAGAAACCATTTTGTTTTTTCGTGATGAGTTCCTCAACACTTTAGTGCGCTTATTAGGGTAACTGATCCTCATTCACCACATAAAGAGTATGTTTTAAGAGATTGTCTTGCTACAAAAATATTTCTTGCTAGAACTTGGTATATGACGACAACTATCCTATGTTGGCCACAAAACCCAAATTTGTGAATTTGTGAATTCCAATGATGAGGATTCATTTGAACTAGGACAACTTTATGTTCAATAAGTCATACTTTGGACATTTCCAAAAGTTGTGCTTTGGATAGTTTCAA
>Ga0116229_10005406_pt1 | contig 20850 bp, 15 predicted proteins | sample S1TSphgellanicum_3_FD_87313 | JGI IMG/M metagenome (GOLD analysis project Ga0116229, IMG submission 87313) | Host-associated microbial communities from peat moss isolated from Minnesota, USA - S1T2_Fc - Sphagnum magellanicum MG | ecosystem: Host-associated > Plants > Peat moss > Unclassified...
GAGCACACGATGAGCCCGACAGCAAGGGCCATTTATACTAATCGAGGGATCTTCCACGCAGAACAAATTTTTCTTCGTGAGTGCGGCCGACAAATGAATCCTACCTCCATTCGGGGTTGACGGATACGTTGCGCGAACAGAACCTACGAATAAGCGTCGACTTAGAATGCTCACGCGAGCGCTTATGGCAGTTTCTGTAAAGAGGATTGCATTGCTCAAATACCTCGCCCTCATAGTACTCCTGATGATACTCGGATCTTCGATGCCATCCGTGATGGCCGATGGCTCGGTCGCGGCCATGATGCCAAAGGAAGCCGATTCTTTCGTAGATGCGATTGGAGTGGATTCACATTTCAACTACAACGGCTCCCCATACGTGCAAATGTGGCCGGTAATTCGCGACGAGCTTGTGTCTTCTGGAATTCGCCATATACGCGATGGGGGAAGACCTAATCCTGAATATCTTTCGCGCCTTACATATCTCGGCGAGCACGGTATTAAGCATGCTGCAGGATTCGATATAGACGTCACTCCAGAGTACATTCGAAAGACACTTCTCACGTATGCACCATTCGTCGATTTTGTTGAACCGGCAAACGAGTACGATCACCATCGAACGCAAGATCCGAATTGGGCCTTAGACCTAGCCCGCGAACAGCAGGTCCTGTATAACGCTGTACGTGCAGACCCATCCTTTCATGACGTCACAGTCCTAGGACCAGCCCTGGCGACGCAACCGCTTTATAACCAACTCGGCAATTTGGAAATGTTCGAAGATGCCGCGAATATTCACAATGCAACCTGCAACAGAAACCCGGGTACTAATCGAAACTTTGGAATCGCTGCGATCTCGAACGACGTCCGCGCTTCGACTCCAACGAAACCGATCTGGACAACAGAAACCGGCTATACGGACGATCCAAGCCGGGGATGCGCCATTCCCGACGACATTATTGCCAAGTACGACCCTCGAACCGTTGCGGAGCGATTTAACTATGGTGAACCCAAAATATATTTCTATCAACTCGCAGATATGCCAAGCGACATTGCGTTCGGCGCTTTAGGCCTCTTAGACGCAGACGGACGGCCAAAGCCGCAATTTACGGCGCTTAAGAGTCTCATCTCATTGATCAGCGATCGTGGACCAGACTTCCCTGTGAAACCTCTCGCGATCTCAATAGAAAATGCGCCAGACGCTCTGCATCATACCCTGCTAGAAAAACGATCGGGGACGTACGAACTTCTGCTGTGGCTAGAAGTGCCTACCTGGAAGCCCATCAGTGCTAACAATGTTGGAGGCGTCCGGATTCCAGTGCAATCGGCGAGTATCACAGCTCATGTCCCCGATGTTAGCGCGGCGAAATACTACACCTACGATTCTAATTGGCAACTCTCGGCCGCTCCTATCCAGATATCGGATGGACACATACAACTGAATGTTACCGATTCGATATCGGTATTAGAACTGAAATAGATCTGCGGCCTAGACCACGGCGGATCTGACACATTCCCATAGCCGCGCGCACCAAGCATGCAATCATTACTCAAGATCGGCGGAGATATCGACCAGCTACTCGCCATAATCCGAGACCGATTACAGTGGATATCGCGCGCCAGCGTCGGGTCGGCAGCAGTCGCGCAGACCGTCGTCGCACGATTCTTCATTCTTTTTATTAACCTAGCCACCTCAATTTTCACCGCCAGACATTTCGGGACGGAAGGGCGAGGAACGCAGACTGCACTTGGCCTCTGGATGCCTATACTCACGTATGTCTTTATGATAGGCCTGCCTAGCGGCCTTCGATTTCAGGGCCGCAAACACCAAGATGAACAGCCTCAGTTGCTCGGAGCAGCGATGACTCTTGGCGTAGTGATCGGCATTTTCACAGGGGTCGTCGGCATTTTAGCGATGCCTTTTTTGCTACGCAACTATCCCACAGTAACGATTCGAGAAGCCCAGTTTATCATGCTATTCACGCCGGTTAATCTGCTCGGGTTGGTCTTTAGCGCGATGCTTGAAGTGAAACTCGACTTCTCATTCGCCAATTTCTCGCGCTATGCGCCACCGATTGCTACGCTAATTGCACTCCTAGTCCTGGCGCGGCTAAACCGCCTAACGCCCTACTCAGCCGCACTATCTTATGTCGTGTCCGGGGCGATCGTTGTAGTAATAATCGGCGTCTACGTTCTCAGCCGTTCGCGCCCGACCTTATTACGGTTTTCGCATTCGGCGAAGCGTATTCTTGGCTATGGCATCCGCATATCCGGCGCGGATATCCTTACCACTTTCAGTTCGCAAATCGATCAACTGCTCGTGGTCGGCTTCCTTTCCGCAGGCCAGCTCGGTGCATACACAATTGCACTACAAGCGTCCCGAGTGTTAACGATCTTTCAGCTATCTCTGAATTCTGTACTCTTGCCTAAAGCCGCAGGTCAATCGACAAAAAAAGTTGTCGAGCTCGTCGCGCGCACGGCACGTCTTACCATTGCGGTGACTGCCATCGCCGCGGTCGGCCTGATTGTGGTCTTGCCGCTCTTGCTACCCGGTCTTTACGGCAAGGATTTTCGCACCGCGATACTAGTCTCTCAGGTTCTCGCGATTGAAGCGGTACTCTCGGCCGGCAGCGCGACACACACTCAAGCATTTACCGCCACAAATCGGCCAACGATGGCGACGCTCTTTCAGTTTGCAGGTCTTGCGACCTCGATTCCGCTTATGCTCGAATTGATACCTAGGTTCGGTATAACGGGTGCTGGGATCGCGCTAGCAATCTCATCGTTCGTGCGCCTAGTCGTTGCCCTTGCTTCTTATCCGCTACTCTTGAAGGTCCCGATCCCAAGAATTATAGTCACGAGGGATGATTTACGATACTTGGCTGGGTCGCTGCGCGGAAAACGTCGGATCGCAAATTCATAAGCACAGGCTCGATTCTGAGCTTTGCTTGCAGACGCATACTTGCATCATCTTCGATCAAACGCGATGCGTGAAGCCACGGCTCAATGAATTTCTAGGAAGCTGATTGAGTCCGTAACGTTTATAGTAATGGCAGATGTGTTTGATGTCTGCGTCTGCGAGATGAGATTCTGATTAGGCCCATACTGATAAAGTGACGCGCGGGATGGCTTGGAGGCAAATGTTAGAGTGACCGACTGCGGCGAGATTGCAAGTCGTTCACCTCCAACGTTTGCCGCGTTTACGCTCTTCCACGACGGGACCTCGAGCCAGAGAAGAATCACGTACGTTCCATCGCGCTTTTGCAACAGAATGTGCTCCACGTTAGTCGTATTTCCGGATATTGCGTATTGCAGACGCGACGTCTCGAAAGATGGTCCGGGGTCCGAGAGCAACGCGATCATATTCGAGAGCGAGGTGTACTGCGGCTTCGGCTGACCAGATGAATAAAGGAGCCCTGTTGCGCCGAATTCAGGGTCGCTTGGCATATCCGCGAATTGGTAGAAATATGTCCGTGGCTCGCCCGCAATGAACCGTTGAGCTATCATGCGTGGATCATACTTAGCAATGATATCGTCCGGCAGTCCGCATGATCGCGACATCGCGTCAGAGTACCCCGTCTCTGTCGTCCATACTGGCTTCGTGGTGCTCGCGTGCACTAAAGCAATGTTTGCTTTTATGCCAATGTCTGTGCTCGTGCCTGGATTCTGATTGCATGTAGCGTTATGCAGATTTCCGTCGTCAGCGATCGGCGTCAAGTTCCCCAATTTCGGATAGAGGTACTGAGACCGCAACGCTGGGCCGAGAACCACAATTCCATTGTAAGATGGATTGGCTCGCACAGTCGAGTAAAGCCGTTTTAGTTCGTCGACGAGATGTGAGACCCAGTTGGGGTCTTTGCTCGCATAGCTGTCGTACTCGTTATTTGGTTCTACGAAGTCAATGTACGGAGCCTGGCTTGCTAAGGTTTGCGCCATGGTTTCGGCCGTCGCAGTCACGTCGAAGCCGACCCCATGATGAATGCCAGCGGCCCCCAGCGTCGCTAGTCGCGACCCGTATTCATAATACGAGGGGGATCCATCCCGAATGTGCCGGATGCCGGATTTGATCAATGCCTGCGAGATCACTGGCCATTCGGTGACGTATGGTGTGCCATGGTAGTCGAAATGCGTGTTTACGCCAATGGTATCTACGAAGGCGTCCGCTTCTGTCGCCTTTTCGCCAGCGGCCGAAGCTCCCGGCTCCGTTTGAACGGGGGTAGGGCTCGGCTGCACGGGGGTAGCGGTCGAGGGGGGCACCCTCGGCGCAGCGGATGCGGAAGGAGTTGGCGATGCTACAGGGGAGCTAGTGCTCTTCGCAAGCGGTGTAGGACTCGGTGAACCCCCCGAAGGTAAAGACGACGCTGTTGGCGTCGACGGAGGCGCTAATACGGGGGCCGACGACCGAGGTGCGGTCGGGCTCGCCGTTGCGGAAGCGGAACCGCTGCCCTGAGACGTGGCGCCCTGTAGGCCGGCTTCGGGCGTTACATTCGCGGCATTGCTGCAAGCCGAGAGCAAAGCGACCGCAATGAAAGAGCTGTAGAAGCGCACTGTTTTTTGAAGCACTTTCGGTGTGTAAAGAGACGTTGATAAAGAAATCGGTCGTCACTACTCTCCTTTGAAGTCTCGTGCTGGGTAACGAGGCAAAGGTGCGTTGGCACACGTGGTCTTGACCCGCCTCCGGCATAAGTCTCACATTAGATCACATTTGAGCAGCCCAAGCCGTGCCCACTCTGCCCTTTGGTCGAGGAGACGTGGGCCTGTGCTTGAAGCAAACGCAGTGCCCGTCATCGTCACCAACGACTTTCCCCCTGAAGCCGGGGGAATTCAGCGAGTGATGTCGCAGATCGCGCGCGTTCTTGCCGATCTAGGCGAAATTGTTGTGGTTGTTGCACCGTACCGCGATGGGTGCGAGGCCGTGGATAACCGTCTTCCATTCAAGGTCATCCGCTACAAAGAGACGGGACATCGAAATCTCGCCATTATTGCGATGATCCCGGCATTTCTCCGCGCCGTACGGCTCGCGAAGGATCGCACCACGATCGCATCTATCTGGTGGCCTTCAGGCTTCGTCGCGGCAATCACGCCAGTGCACCTGCGCGGCCGCCTTGCAATCCTCGCACATGGCTCGGAGATCATGCCACATCGCCGCGGGCTCCGCAGGCAGATCATGCTTTTTGTCTACAACCGTGCGAGCATCATTTTAGCAAACAGCAATTTTACGACAGAATTGTTGCGAGAATGCGGTGTAAAGAACAACGTAGCGCCCCTTCCGCTAGCCACAGACTCAATATCAATACTTCCTTCACGCGCACTAGTCCCGACCGTACTTTCCGTCGGGCGACTCGTAAGACGAAAGGGCTTCGATCTTACCCTGGAAGCAATTGCCAAGCTAAAGCCGGACTTTCCGACGATTCAGTACGTGATCGTTGGGTCTGGACCGCAAGAGCAAGAACTTCGAGCTATGGTCAAAGCTCTGGACATTGAGAGTAACGTCATTTTCCGAGGAAAACTTGATGACGCTCAGCTTCAGGAGGCATATTCAAATGCTTGGGTGTTTGCGCTGCCGACTCGTCGAATAGTAGATGACGTAGAGGGGTTTGGCCTTGTTTTTCTCGAGGCCGCTATGGCTGGCTTACCGAGTGTCGGCGGCATTGACTCCGGAGCGGCGGATGCAATTGTCGACGGCGAAACTGGCTTCCTCGTTGATGGCACTAGTCCCGAGGCAATAGCACAGTCGCTACGAGCGTTGATTTCCGATCGCTCATTAGCGCAGACCCTCGGAACAAACGGAAAGATTCGCGCATCAAGGCTAACCTGGGACCAGACGGCTACAGCTATACTTAGATACTTGGGACTATCGCATCGAGCTTCGTGATAGCGTAAGACGATCTTTCAACCAGTAGCCTTACGGTATTATCTATCATCTCTATTACTTTCGCGAGCTCGAATATCCGACACCTATCAATCTAACAAGCCTTCCACAAATTAGACTCTTGAGACATGCGCCAAGGCCGCAGGTTAGTAGGCGCGAAGAGAGGACGGGACGTGTCGAGATTTATCGAATGGCCGCTGCGAAATCGCTTCTATATAACAGTGGTACTGGCCATTTGGATATTCATGCCGGAGATACGACGGATCATTGACTGGAGAAGCTCCTTCCACGCACTCTCCGTTCTTAGCGTAGTACCGCTCGCCTCTCTCCTACCAAGCCTACTTTTACTCCCTCAAGACTGGAGCAAGGTGGGCTCAGTGTATGCTCGCATAACTGCTGGCTGGCTCCTAGCCTTCGGGTATGCTCTCATAATATCGCTCGCGAATCATGGCCTACTATCTCCAATATACGCGACGATACTGTTCTGCTTACCAATCGCGTTTGGCCTGACTATCTCGTCCGTTAAAGATCCCGATATTACACGAATGTACTGTAGACTCAGCGACTCGCTCCTCCTCTTGATGACCGTCTCGGCGGTTTACGGCCTTTACCAGTATGTGTCTCCTCCACCGTGGGATGTATATTGGGCCCAGCAGGCCGACGTTGAGGGATCCCAAGGCGCCACAGTCGCATTCGGCTTCCGAATTTTCGGAACCCTCAATTCCACCGGACCGTTTGCGGCAGCCCTGATAATGACTATGTTATTTAACCTGCCACGCCTCAGCTTGAGGCGCTGGTACGCGATTGCAGCTTACGTTCCAATGTCGTTGGCTCTTGCGCTAACATCGGTGCGTTCGTGCTGGATTGGTCTCGCGATAGGCGTCGTTCTCTATGTCGCCTTCGCCGCCAATCGTAAAGTCATTCTTTCGTCAATTGTAGCTATAGCCGTAGTAATAGCTATCTCAACTGCACTCATCTCCGCTACTGTCAAAGATGCCGCAATCGCACTAAACACGATCAATGCTCGTATAACTTCTTTTTCTTCGCTTGACTACGACAATTCGACCGACGTTAGAAAGGCAGAGACAGCTGAGGCGTATTCGCAATCGCTCGAGCAGCCGCTCGGGCTCGGATTGGGGACGGTAGGAACGGCGACGAAGTTGAGTTCTGGCAGTACGATCAGCTTGGATAACGGCTATCTCGCTCGTCTCGTCGAGATGGGTTTCTTCGGATTCGCGGTCTACCTCATCTGCCTAACGATGGGCGTCGTTTATGCTTTTAAGGCTTACCGACTTGCAAGGCACACACAACAGTTCCAGGTCGTCGACATTTTGGCCGTGACCCTATGCGCGCAGATCGTGCTACTTTCTCTTGAAGCTGCCTCCGACTCACATTTGGGTTTCTCCGGAATGTTTTTCTGGGCGGCACTCGCGATTACTTCGCGTTTTCTGGACCAGCAGAAGAAACTCGCTCAGAATCTTCGTATGTTTTCGAGTGTGAGCCGACCAGAGACTATGACAGCATAGTCGGCCTCGAATCCTAAATGTCCAGTCACCTTAACTTTTCGCAGCCCTGTAAAGAGAGGCCGTTCCAGCGATCATCACCTTCTTGGCAAACTGTCTCGACGCGAAATCGCTCACTGAATCGCTGAAGCTCGCGCGATTAGGCAGCGACAGCACCTTTTCAATTGCACTAGCTAGTCCCTCAGGATCGTTGAAGCCTACCGTAAAGCCAGTGACGTTATCTATGATCTGGTCTTTGCATCCACCACTCGGGGTCCGAATCGGGATGGCACCGCAGCACATTGCCTCCGCGACTACCATACCGAAGCCTTCCATTCGACTCGGCAAAATCACGATGTCTGACGCCCAATAGGTGTCTCGCAGTGTTCCCTGGTCAACAAATCCAAGAAATTGGAAGCTTCCCTCATCATCTGGGCCGCGTAAAACGTCTAACCGTATCTCCTTTTCCTGCTCTCCACCGCCGGGGAAGAGGCAAACTAGCTTAATATCTGCGCGGCGCTTTCGCAGCAATCTCACGGCTTTCGCGGCGATGTCGTGACCTTTATTCATATTGAGGCGTCCAGGCAGCACTATTGCGATATCAGACAAACTTAAGCCGAATCGCGCGCGAGCATCACGACGCTCATCAAGCGAAGGCCTTCTATAATATTCATCTTCGATACCAAGTAGCTGCATGTGAATACGATCTAAACCAATCATGCAGACATCTCGGAAAAACGTGACTGTTTCGCTCGACATCGCTATATATTTATTTGCGCCAAAGAGACGACTCACTGCGACGTACGAAGCACGCCGCCACAGCGGCAAACGTGCCACGAGACCATCGTAGCTTTTGCCCTCCAATGATGGATGATAGTTCGCTACAATTTTTTTCCCCAATATTCGGCCAGCAACGCTGGCCACGGGCAATGCCGACAATCCCTGAGGACTGATTACTTCGACATTGTACTGCTTAGCAACGGAGAGGATTTTACGCAAATGCTTGATGGACGGCCGCAGAGGATTGAACCCGCTCAACACGATCCACGCCTCCGCGGAGGATGAGATCGCTTCCTTGCGTGCCTCTGTCCCAGCCGGCGTGGTTACGTCGCCCGATACGAGAATTATTCGATCGCCTAACGCACGCAGGCCGACGAAAAGAGTCTCAAGATATGAGGCGATGCCATTATTACAATCGATCCGTTTAACTATAACGAGAATAGTAGTAGGTTTTTCCAATGACGATCCTCTCTCTCCCGAGCGGCCATCCGTCGCGAGATTCGCACTTTCCGCTGTTACAATGTCGGTAATCATTCCTTTTTGACTTGCGTACAATCGCGGTAGTGCGGCCTTATGGAAACTCGCATTCTCCGATATGGTTGTTGCATATATCGATGAGCGATGTAGCAGATGCCGCCTGTCGGGCGAAAGGGTTCACTCTCCGGCGGCTCGCTTTATCTTCCCTCTGCAGAATCAGCGCACGGAGCGGACAAATGCTTGGTCATCATGGCTATGGAAAAATCTCGCTTTCCCTATCGCCTGAATCTTGGCGCTTCCTCTTCAGTTGTGATTCCTGCCTCGTCGAATGCTATACACCTTCATTTAAATCCATAGGATATTGTCGCGGGCGTTTGCCATCGTGACGCAGCGCCGGGTAGAGCGTCTCGAGTGGATAGAAGTGTTGCGCGGCTTAGCGGCACTCGGCGTAGCACTTTTTCACTCCATGCCTGCGCTTTGGGTAGGTATGTATCATGCCCATACCATGGCATTTTCCCGCTTCGAGCGGCTCGCATCATATGCGTCGATTCCGGCACACTTTGGATATGCCGGCGTTATGTTGTTCTTTGTCTTGAGCGGATTTGTAATCCATCTTCCAAACACTTATGGGGGCCCGTTTCTAATACCGATATATTTTGCGCGCCGGTTTGCTAGAATCTACCCTCCTTACGTAATCGCACTTGCTCTGAGCGTCGTCGTCTGGTTGCTCCTGCCGGAAGTCACAGACTATCACGGAGGCTGGGTAATAGTTGAGAAGGCCTTACTAATGGTACAAAACTACCCGCATTTCGGTTATGACTTGCCACGATTACAACCGGCTCGAAACTTCGCTCTCTGGTCTTTGCCTGTCGAACTAGAGCTATACATCGTCTATCCAATACTCTTGATCGGAGCTCGACGATGGGGTTTTAATCGTATGGTGCTTGCAGTGGTTGCGACCTCTGCAGTTTCAACGGCCTTCGAACTAGGGCTACGGACAACCAACGATTCATCGTCAGCGCTAGCGGCGTGGCTTCCGACCTTTGCACACTATCTGGTCATTTGGTGCGCAGGCGCATGGCTCGCGCAGCGTATGGTCGACGATCAGCTGCCGAAGTGGGATATCAAATGGACCATATTATTCATCGCGAGCGCAGCATGTTCACTATTAGGCCGGGACAAACTTCACGTCCCCATTCCGATCGATGACTTCTTTTGGGCGTTAACTTTCTTCTGCTTGATTCTTTGGATCCTGAGCTTGCCTGCCCGGCGCGAAGCTTTTACGCGCAGAGTATTTGCCCCATTCCGTCAACTCGGAAAAATATCGTACTCCCTATATTTGATTCATCTGCCCGTCTTTTTCGTTATCTCCGGCACCGTGTTTTCAGCGTCGGGCTACAGAACAACAAACTTCGCATATTGCGTCGGTTCAACCCTAATTGCAATCGCGGTTGCAGCAATATTTTACTTCTGCGTCGAGGCCCCAAGCACTCGCTTCGCTCGCAGATTTGCCCGGTCAAGCTAGGCTTCAGATTCATCTTGACGGGATGCCGGCGACAACCCGCGAGATCAGCGGATATCTATTCCCTCCCGCCTACGGTGATCCGACGTGATCAGCATGATGGAGCGCGTTACGGGCGAAGAGAAACACATCTTCCAGCCGCTATAACTTAGCGTACCGTAAATTGATGAGTCAGCGCGGCGATGATAGGAATTTTTGATCCCGGGCTCTCTAGCGCCGCGTGCCCGGCGAGGTGCCCGGAAGAACTTGTTGGATACGGAATAGTAGCGCTCGACGCACACGGTGAGTTAAATTCTCGATAGGATGCTCATTCGCGAGAGGGGGTATCGTCGTCGCGTGCGCACTTACCATCTGGCCCTCGGCACGATCGCTAGCGTAATAATATGCGGCGAGGGCCTTACGCGTGACATCACTCGGAACGCGTAGCGGGCCATATCCATGGAACGCCGTATCGTCGACGCTCAAAATTGCAGCCCGATTAAACTTGGGCTCGATTCTTTTCCGACACGCGATCGCTTCGCGATCCCACAGTTCGAGGTCGCCATTCCATTCCGGTTGCCAGACGTCGTTGAGATAAACCATCACATTGACGCGCCGATAGCGAGTCGGATCAACCGGATGAGTATTATGATCGGCGTGAACGCGCAGGTAACTACCGCGCGCTCCTTGATGCAACCCTGCACCTATGAGATCGCGATCCGGATCCAAACCGGAGACACCCGAAACTGCCTCAATAAATTTCGTGAATCGCTCGCTGTGAAGCGCTTCAAAAACATCGATGATCGCGTGATCTTCGTCTTGAATACGTGCATCGTAAGAGCGCGCTTCGAGCAAGCGCGCGAGACGCGCCTTCATCTTGCCAATCGGCGGGAACGTCGACGCGATGCGGCGTGCGAATGACTCTTCGAGAAAGTCGTCGATAACGACGTAGCTCCACGGCGACGCATCCGCGTACTGTGCGCGGAACGTGGCAACGTTCGCCTCGAGGCGGCCGATGTCAATGGGAGACGTCATCTCCGCATTCGACGGTTCAACCATTTAAACAGAATTTCACGATCACTTCGAGACCCCCTCCGGCCGAGAGGCATCCGCACCGTCTTAGCGGTGACAATAATAGGGACCAAACGGCCCATTCAGGTTTGTCAGGAGGTAAAACGACTCGAACCTTTCTCGGAAATTCTCTTCTTCGAAACTCCCAAGACATGGCAAGTAAGACCCTGATTCTTTCTCGGCGGGAAGCCCCTACGTCGGAACCGAGTCGAGCCGCCGACGCTGCATGAGATACGGCCAAATGAAACCGTCGATGTCTCCATCGAGGACGGCGCCCGTGTTTCCGGACTCGACATTCGTGCGATGATCCTTCACGAGCGTGTATGGCTGCAACACATACGAACGAATCTGGGAGCCCCACTCATTAGCTCGGCGATCGCCGCGAAGTTCCGCGAGTTTGGCTTCGCGCTCCTCGATCTCGCGTTGAACGAGCATCGATCGTAGCATCGTCATCGCGACTTCGCGATTTTGCATTTGCGAGCGCTCCTGCTGTGAGGCGACAATCGTATTCGTAGGAACGTGAATGATCCGAATCGCCGATTCGGTCTTATTGACATACTGACCGCCGGCGCCACCAGACTTGTATGTTTCGATCCGCAGATCTTCAGGCCGGATTTCGATGTTAATTTTTTCGTCGGTTGCAATTTCCGGCACGACGTCGACCGACGCGAACGACGTGTGGCGCCGATGTTGTTGGTCGAACGGCGAGATACGTACGAGGCGATGCACACCGCGCTCGCTCTCAAGCATACCGTACGCGTTCTTACCCCGAACGAAGAAGCTAAGGGATTTGAGACCGGCTTCTTCGGCAGGTGACTCGTCGACGATCTGTGTTGTGAAGCCCTTACCTTCGGCCCACCGCACATACATACGTCCGAGCATCTGCGTCCAGTCGGCCGCGTCGATGCCGCCCGCGCCCGCATGGATCGAGACGAGAGCCCCATGGCCATCATACTCCCGATCGAAATTGGCGGCGATCTCAAGCGCATCTACGCGTGCCTGTGCCAATGCAATTTGCTCGTCGACTTCTGCGTCGGCGCCTTCTTCGTCACCGAGAATTTCCATGGTCTCGCGGGCCTCGACAAGCGCTCGATCAAGGCCCGCCATCTCATCGACTTCGGCGCGAAGATCGGCCAGCTGCTTCATGACCTTCTGGGCGGCATCAGGGTCGCTCCAGAAGGACTCATCGCGAGTTCGAAGCTCGAGTTCTACGACCGCCCGGCTCTTACGATCGTAGTCAAAGCCGCACCTTGAGCGAATTCAAGCGCTCGGAGAGTCGACCGATGAGTGTGAGTTGCGAATCGCTCATGACTTTATTATTCGCTCGACATGAGCAGTAGCCCGCTAACGGCAAGAAAGGCCGAGTCGGGCTCGAAGCCCGTGGGGTGCCCGTGGTCGATGTCGTCGTGGTCTGCTGGAACGATCGCGACAAGATAGCAGTCGCTCTTGATTCGGTTTTTGCGTTGCCCGAGGTCAAGTACGACCGCGGGTTTGCGCGTGTCGTCGTTTCCGATAATGGGTCCACGGACGGAAGTCGCCGGTACCTCCGCGAGCGCTACGGCGACCGGCTGACGATCGTCGAGAATGGGGAGAACCTCGGTTTCGCGGCAGCGTGCAATCGTGCATTCGCGGTCACGGATTCTCCTTACGTCTTCCTTCTGAACCCGGACGCTCAGCTCAAAACGGGCGCGCTATCGGCGATGGTGCGCTTTATGCGCGACCATCCTCGATGCGGAACCGCGGGTTCTCGGATATACAATCTCGACGGCACCATCCAAGAGTCATGTGGGGAGTTCGATACCTGGGCCGGAGCCTTCTTGCGGTCAAGCGCGTGGGGCGAGTGGCCGATCTTCGCTACCTTCGCCAATGGCAAGAATCTTCGTGCATGGGGCCACGCTGGGGAACGTCGAGTCGACATCGCAATCGGCGCGGCTCTTTGTGTCCGGCGCCGCCTCATTCACGATATCGGCCCGTTCGACGAACGCTTCTTCCTCTATCACGAAGAAGTCGACTTTGCGAAGCGCGCGGCAGACGCCGGGTGGGAGACGTGGTACGTTCCGGCAAGTGAAGCGGTTCACGAAGGGATGGGTAGCGCGCGCGGTAGCTACAATGTCGAGACGCGCAAGCAGACGTCCCGACGTAAATACTGGCTCAAGCACCATGGCAGGCTCTGGTACGCGACGCTCGTAGCGGCACTCGTCGGCCGATATCTACTCTACGCGTCCGCTCTCGTCTCGGGAGTCCTTGCAATGCGACGGATTTTCGCGCGTCGATTACGTTGAGGACCAATTGATCAGCATCGACGCCGTCGTTACCTTCGAGCGCCCCGAAGGCTTCCGCATCCTCCGCTCTCTCGGTACCGCACGCGGCGAAGCGATCGCGCCACGCAATCTCTTGCGAGCGACCTTCCGCACGATCGGATCATTCATCGGGTTCGCGCCGATAGATTATCTCACCGACGCCGAACGCGCTCGTAGGGAATCGCTCGCGGCACTCGTCTCACACGCCGAACGCCTCGGTGCGAACGGTGTCGTCGCGCTCCAGTTCGCCGCAAGCGAACTCGTCGACGGATCGACGCGCGTCCTCGCGTTCGGCGAAGCGGTGATCCTCGAACCTTCACCTGGGTTCGAACGCTGAGGCACGCCGTATGAGTGTCGCCGAGCGCTCGGCTCGCGAGCAGCGCATCGCCAACGCCGCTGCGGTCGTAGAGCGCTGTCGCAAGTGCGCGATCGGCAGCATCCGCACGAACAGCGTTTATGGCGAGGGCGACCCATGCGCCGAGGTGATGGTCGTTGGCGAAGGCCCAGGCGAGACCGAAGACAAGCTTGGCCGCCCGTTCGTCGGGCGCGCGGGCCAGTTGCTCGACAAGATGCTGCTTGCGATCAATCTCCCACGCGAGGACGTCTTCATCTGCAACACCGTCAAATGTCGTCCGACGCTAGACGACGGCGTGCGGCTCCGCAATCGTCCGCCCGATCCCGACGAGATGGCCAACTGCCGCCCCTATCTCGACGAGCAGATCGAGATCATCCAGCCGCGCATCATCCTCTGCCTAGGCGCCCCGTCCGCGAAATCGTTCCTCGGCCCGAAGTTCTCGATCACGAAACAGCGTGGCCAATGGTTCGAAGGCCCGTCCGGCATCCCGCTGATCGCGACGTTCCACCCGGCGTACATTCTGCGCTTGACCGGCGGAGAGATCGAGGCGACGAAACGCCTCGTGTGGGGCGACCTCAAGATGATTCGCAAGCGCCTCGATGAGCCGACGGCTGCGAACGCGGCTCAGCCGACGGAGCAGATCGACCTATTCGGCTGAACGGCGTGGGCATATCGGCCTCTTGTAATGTTAAGTACTGTACAAATAATAAGCAAGCAAGCGCGATCGAAAATTTGAACAAGTACGACAAACGGATAACGGGACATTAGAATCAAGTTAGAACAGCCCCAAATATGCGGTGTTCCCGAGTTTGGGCTATCGGCCTATTGATGTTATTCGCCGGCGGCGCGACGGCAAATGCCGCAAACCCCAGCGCGCCAGCTCCGGCCCCGATCTTAGCAGAGCCTTTTTCGGGCAGCGCCTCTTCGCCAAATTTATGGGTGACGACCGGTCATGCGTGCCTTACGGCCGGAACCGCAGCCACGCCGAGCACGTCAATCGCGGCTTGTGGCGCTCTCGCAGCGAGCGATCCAGCGGGCGGAGGAGCGCTTCAGCTCACGCAGAGCGCGGGAAACCTCGTAGGCGCAGCTGTTTCAAGGGTACAGCTAAGCACCGCTCTCGGCTTCGTCATAACGTTTACGGACGCCGCATTCGGAACAACCACGAGCGCCGGTGCGGACGGGACGTGTGCGTTCCTTGCAGATGCGAGGCTCGCTTTTCCAACTGTCCTTTCAGGATCTTACGGCGGCAAGCTTGGCTATGTGGGGATGGTCGGCGGCTACCTAGCAATCGGGCTTGACGAATATGGCAACTTTAGCTCTTCGGATGGCGCGGGGGCTTTGGCCGCTGGATTTCCCGGCAAGATTCCCGAAACGGTTGCCATTCGCGGCGCATACACTAGCGGTAATCAATACATCGGTGGGTACACGAGCGCAACGGGCACGCCGACATCACTTCCATTCTCGTTAGATACGCCCGCCTCTAAAGTACGGCCGACGAACGCACCGACGATTCGTATCACGTTAACGCCCGCGGGATTCTTGACCGTCGAGATCGACCCGCACGACGGAATGGGATACCGCACCACCTATGATGCGAATGTCGTCGGAGTGAACGGGCAACCCGCGCTGCCGCCGCAAGTCTATCTCGGATTCGCAGCTGGAACCGGTGGCAAATCGCAGATTCATCAGATTCTCAACTTAACCGTTACGCCGCTTGCGGCCGCGACCGGAACCTTCACACCGACGCAGATTCCAAATCTCGCGGCCTGGTACGATGCGAGCGATGCAACGACGATCGCGCTCACCGCAAAGTCGATCAGCACTTGGTCCGATAAGAGCGGCAACGCTCGAACGCTCACCCAAACCTCGACCGCAAAGATGCCGACGTACGGGCAAAATATCGATGGGCTCGGTGCTATCGGTTTTGCAAACGGACAGTTTCTCTCAACCGGCGGCGTAGCGTTCTCAAGCAACGTCGCCAATGCATCGACCACGTTTGTGGTGACGAATGCAACGACGACAACCACGGCAGGGTCCGTTCTCTCAGCCGGTGCCCCTCCGGGTGTGGTCGAACCGCGCTTCGAACTCCGCCCGTTCGAATCGGGTGTGACGCACTTCGATTTCAACAATGACACGACTGGCCGGATCGCCGCAACTCAACAATACGCGGGCCCCGCGTTCTGGACCGCCGCCGGCAGCACGAGCGCGAAGACGGAGTATCTTCGAAAAGACGGCAACACGATCGGCACGTCGTCAAATCCCGGCGCCGCTGAGACGAGCGCATACCCGCTCGTCATCGGCGGCAACTTCAACGCGAACGGCGGACTGACGTATCCGTATAGCGGAACTATCGGCGAGATACTAGTCTACGATCGGCTTCTAACGACAGCTGAAACGACGTCTGTCGAGGGCTACCTCGCGTGCAAATGGGGTCTGCAGAATCGTTTGCCCGCGAACCATCCGTATCGGGCTGCGTGCCCGGGCGCGCCCCCTACATCGCCCGTGCCGACGCCGGCGCCGACGACCGGCGCACTCATGGATCCGCCGCAATTGCGAAGTTCGAATGGACTCTTGTCGGTCGCGATCGTGGCAACCGCGGATTCGTCAGGCAATCCCGTCCTTACGTACAACGGCGCAGCCGTTCCACCGACGATGCGCGTCTTGCCCGGCGATATCGTCGACGTGACCCTGACGAACTCACTTCCAAAGCCTCCGGCAGGCGCGACGTATCTCAACGATACGAACCTTCACTTCCACGGCCTTCACGTAAGCCCGAATGCTCCCGGGGATGATTCCATCGACATGCTGGCCCTCCCGGGCCAGACGCTCAACTATCAATTCGCAATTCCGCTCAACCATCCGCCGGGGCTCTATTGGTACCATTCTCACGCGCACGGCGAAGTCGAGCGGCAAAACCTAAATGGCATGTCGGGAGCGTTCATCGTTGACGGTATCGCGCAGTTCGCGCCGAGCGTCACGAATATGCCCGAACGTGTTCTCATCGTACGCGATGCGCCGCTGGCGGGCCAGGCCTTACCGAGCGCCGACCGGCGCCAACTTTACGCGATGGGCTGGGCGATGCAGCATGCATCTAAATCCGGTTTACTGCGCTTCGGCGGGTCGCACGGCAACATGAGCCTGGGTAACGGTAGCGCCGTGCGTTCCAATAATTCACAAGCGAGCCGGAATCCGTACGTTATCGTGAACCCGCAATTTCGCCGGCTCGACAAGCGGAGGTTCGATGCTTCCGATGGCCATTGCAACGGGCCGGAAGCCGCGTCGAAAAACCTTACCGTAAACGGTGCGACCTTGCCATCGATCGGGATCCGGCCGGGCGAAAACCAGTTTTGGCGCCTCGTCAACGCAGGTTCCGACACGTATCTCGATGTCGCGGTCGATAACGCGCAGATGCAGATCGTCGCTCTCGACGGAGCACCGCTCTCGAGTGGCGTCAACACGCCATCCACGCTGACGGTTAACGACTACGTGGTGCCGCCGGCAAGCAGAATCGAATTTATTGTTACCGGTCCGCCGGCCGGAAGCACGGCGTACCTGCGCACGAAATGCTTCGACGCCGGAGCATCCGGTGACGCGATGCCCGCGACGACGCTTGCCGTAATAAACCCGACGTCCTCGCCCGTGGACGCGATCCACAAACAGCGCGTCTCGTCGAAGATGATCGCGTATAAATTCCCGGGGCGCTCGGGACCGATTCAACATAAAGCGTTGACTCGCTACTCGATGACGCGATTTACGACCGTTCCCGTCTCGCGGACGCAGACGCTCTACTATAGCGATCAAAATACGATCAACGGGCAAAGCTACGATCCAGGCGGTGCGCCACAGTTCTACGCGCAGAGCGGCACCGTCGAAGAGTGGACGATCGTCAACAACTCCTCTCAAGTTCACACGTTCCACATCCACCAGATCCATTTCGTCGTCGAGGCCATAAACGGCGTCACGCAATCCGCCCAGTTTCTCATGGACAATGCCAACGTGCCGGCGGCTTCGGCGAGCGGGCCCGGATCGATCAAGATACTGCTCGACTTCACGGACCCAACGATCATTGGAACGTTCTTACTCCATTGCCACATTCTCTCGCACGAAGATGCGGGAATGATGGCGAAAATTCGCGTCGGCACGGCGCCCCCGCTCACCTTAAACACGACGGCAGTTTCGTTTACGAGTAAGAGTGCCGCGGCACAGACGGTAACCGTCGCCGGCGGTAAGGGACCGTATTCGGTGTCCGGCTGCGGCGGCACGGCCACGGCGGTCATCACCGGCGCGAACATTTCCGTGACGCCGGTCGCCGCTGGGAGTTGCGTGTTCACGATCGCGGATACGACAGACGAAACCGCGACGTTGTCGGTGAGCGTCACCGCGGCCGCCGCAGCGATTACGATGTCTCCGACAGCGTTGAGCTTTACATCGCCGACCGCAGCCGCCCAAAACGCGACGATCTCCGGCGGAACGGCGCCGTTCTCGGTGACGGGTTGCACGGGCATCGCGCAGAGCGTCGTAAACGCGACCGAGAACGGCATCTCGGTGACGCCCGTCGCTACGGGCTCCTGCACGCTTACCATTTCCGATTCGGCATCCAATGCCGCAACGGTCGCCGTTTCAGTCAACGCAGCGACTGTGACAACGACGGCCGATAACGTAACCTTCCATCACGACACGAGCCGATCGGGATGGTATCAGAGCGAAACGACCTTGACGACGACGAACGTTGCGTCGGCGAGCTTCAAGCTACTCGGAACGTTGAGCGCGCCGAGCGGCATGCCCGCGTTCGGAAAGGTCTACGCGCAACCGCTGTACGTAACTAAAGAAAAAACGGCGGATGGATCGACGCATAACTTGGTCGTCATCGCGACCACGACCGACCAAGTCTATGCGATGGACGAAACGACGGGAACCGCGGTCTGGCATCGCGATTTCACGAACGCCGCGGGTGGAGTCACGCAGCAGCTCTGGACGGATACCGGTTGCGGCGACGTCAACCCGAACGTGGGCATCGTCGGCACGCCGGTGATCGATCGCAGCTTAGATCGAATGTTCGTCGTGGTGCCGACGAAAGAAAATGGCACGTTCCATATGCGCATCCACGCGCTCGCCCTTTCAAGCGGCGCGGATGCCCTTTCGCCCGTTGAAGTTTCAGCCACCGCCGCACTCGCGACCGGGGGCACCGCGACAGTCTCCGCAGAGTCGAACTTCAATCGCGGCGCACTCCTCGAAGCGAACGGCAATATCTACGTTCCGCTCGGCTCCCATTGCGACTACGATGCGGCAACCGTGCATGGATGGGTCCTTTCGTACTCGGCGACGACCCTCGCGATGACGGGCAACGCCCTCGACAGTACGTCGTCGAACAACGGAAGTAACAAATTCCTCGGCTCCGTTTGGATGAGTGGTTTCGGGCCTGCTGCTGACGCGTCGGGGAACATCTTCTTCGCAACGGGTAACGGTCCGTACGATGGAGTTGCCGACTTCGGTATGTCGGCGATTCGCGTGCCGGGAAATCTCGACATGACGAAAGCGAGTACGTTCACGCCGTACGGCGCCGTGGCCGACTCGAGCGCAGACGCCGACCTCGCATCGGGAGGCGTCGTCCTTCTACCGACAGTCAATGCCACGACTCCCCGATTGATGTTCATCGGTGGGAAATGCGGCAGCGGCGGCACCTCGGGCACGCAAGGATGTCAGAAATATCTGCTCAATCGCGATAGCCTAGGCGGCTTCAAGTCGGGCGATGCAGGCGCGGTCTGGCACGGCGACACGGGTGGTGGGATGTGGGGTGGTCCCGCGACATTCCAGGATGCCGGCGGCATTACGTATGTCGTGTATGGAACGGGTAGCCCCATTAGCACGTACGCGCTCGGTCTCTCTCCCGTATCGCTCGCGGTTCAATCGTCCGGGAGTCCGGGTTGCCTCGAGTGTCGCAACAAGGGTTCGCAGCCGATCGTGTCTTCGAACGGGACCACGCCCGGTACCGCCGTCGTCTGGGCGCTCAAGACTCCCGGAAACGCGGGCGGCAACTTGACCTTGTACGCATTCGACGCGCTCAACATGAGTCACACCCTCTTCACCGGCGTCGCGGGAACGTGGACCGTCGGTACCGGCGCGTCGTACATCGGCGGTGCGCTCATTTCTCCGACGGTCGCGAACGGCCGCGTCTACGTTCCCACCGACGGCGGCGTCGCCGTGTTTGGTTTGAGTCAATGACGCATCGGAACCATCGTTTGCTCGTGACGGCGACGTCCGTCGCACTAGCATGGACGCTCGTACCGATCGCACCCACCGAAGCACAGTCGACGCGGCACCCTGACGTGATCCGCTCGCAACCCCGCCCGACGCCGATGCCGGCAAGTGCATTCGCGCATAGCGCATTCGGGGAGATCGTTCGGATGGGCCCGACGGTCTTCGTCCTTCGGCTGCGTTCGGGCCGGCCGCTGACCGTCGATGCGACGGAAGCGATTCAGGCAGGCCGTACATCCGAGCCGCTCTTCGTCGGGAAGCTCGTCGTCGTGACCGGCAACATCGATTCGCGCGGGACGTTCGAGGCGCAGACCGTCACCCGACTCTCGAACCTCGATAGCCCCACGAGGCCCGACCACTAGCCCTTCTCGGGCATGGTATACTCTGACGTTGTGACCACGCCCGCCCAGGATCTTTGGATGGAAGAAACGTCCCGTCGAGCCGGCTTTGCAAGCGCCGCGGCTTTCGCGGAAGCTTACGCCCTCAAGCCGTACCGCCTCACGCAGCTCTACCGCAGCGCCACGAAGGAGCTCGTCGATGGCATCGACGCGATTTCCGTGCTCCCGCGGGACCTGCGCGATAAGTTGATCGCGGAGGGCATGGAGCTCGAATCGGTCGCACCGGTCGTGATCCAGCGCTCGAACGACAAGCAGACCTCCAAGGGCCTCTTCCGGCTCCACGACGGGAACGAAGTCGAAGCGGTCCTCATGGAACACTGGGGCGATCGCACGACGGTCTGCATC
>Ga0116229_10005408_pt1 | contig 20847 bp, 21 predicted proteins | sample S1TSphgellanicum_3_FD_87313 | JGI IMG/M metagenome (GOLD analysis project Ga0116229, IMG submission 87313) | Host-associated microbial communities from peat moss isolated from Minnesota, USA - S1T2_Fc - Sphagnum magellanicum MG | ecosystem: Host-associated > Plants > Peat moss > Unclassified...
AAAAGCTCCTTCTATATTTTTGGCTACCCATCTTGAACAATGTGTCGAAATATGGAGATTTTTTCTTAAATTTTGGTCTAATTATGGCTATTGAAAATCTCAAAAAGCACGTGATTTTAGTATTTTTCTAAATACATCATTTTGGTTATATATAACGAGATCTCAACCACAAGATCGGGACTAGCATGCAAACAAGATAATTGTATTTCAAGGGTATGTCGTACAAGAGTGAAAGCTACTTGTGTGACATCAATTATGTTCAACTGCCAAAAGCTCTGGCTCAATTTTGATGTGACAACACGCAATTTGAGCTAGTGCTAAGTGTGTGGAAAGATGTGCCATACATAAAAATGTTTTTGTCAAAGCTGCAACTTGAGGAAGGTAGAGAATAAAAAGCACCTACTCTTTGTCTGGCCAAATATGCAGAAAGTTAGGGAACACTTTTGTTTGGCCTTGCCCCTCACTCACACGAACACTCTTGTTGAGCTCATGCAAACTACGAACATGGTTACCCTGACCAAGTTTGTGGCATGCTGCCAGTACCAAAGGACAATCTATCCTCCATGATCTACCTTTCATCTAATGGACTCTCTGGTCCCGAGCGGACATAAAATTGTAAATAGTAAACAATAAACAGGCTATGTATAGCCAGGCGAAAAACAAGCCTGAGGTCCAGAAAGCATCGAAACGGAAGTGAGTGAGAGCAAGACAACAACAAATGGCCCCCAACCGGAACTTAACTGGGGGTTTACAAATGAGGTAAAATAATTTAACCCTAGTTCCATTCCCGCACCCACCAGATTGATTCCAGGTACCTAGTTTAGGGTTATGACTTGTGACACTGAAAAATATTTCTCACATCCAAGTTTAGTTATTTAATTATTTATTTATTTATTTTTCCAACCCCACCCATAAAACTAAAATAGGTACTGCACAGAGGTAGGAGACTACCAATAGCAACCCCAGTTGCACCAATCATTATGGTTGACCAATTAGAAACAGCAGTCAGACCATATTTATGGTATATTCTTCATAGTAGTTGGATCATATTTACTAGACTCTCCTGCGCGTTTTTACCAGCCCTTAGCATCCCCTACAAAAATGCTGGGCCCAAACCATTTTCCTGAGCCGAAACGGCATGTTTTCGCTTTTCTTCATCCATTTTTAATTTGCCAGGCAACATACTGAGCATAGGTGGATGTGCTCTTAGTTATGTTACCATGTTTTAAATTTTTTTTTTTTTTTACTATTTGGCAAAAGAAATAGTGAAAATTCGACTATTTTTTCAAATGCTTTGGAAAAAAATATATAATTTTTTTATATCTAAATTTTGAAAAAAAATCACTAGTCCTAGTATTTTAATACGTTTATTATTATTGTTGGATGTCAACATTCTATAAGTTATTTTTATCAAATTATTTATTTAAAAAAATTTGTACTTCATGCATTTAACTTTCTCAAACTATGAGATATTTGAGTTAAGATTAATTAAGTAATTCATTAAATGTGATGTTCACCCTAGTTAGATGGAGGTAACATCTACATAATTTGATGACCTTTGTGCATCCAATATTAGGAAGGTTGATATTTATATGTTCATCTCATAAGCAAGCGCTCGAAGGTGGATCAGAAAATTTGTAACAATTTGTGTGATTCTAAGGTTGGGTGAAGAGTTAATTGTAAATTTATGTTTTCTTTAAAGGTCTTTCATTGGTTCATTGTGAATTTTCAACAATTATAAAATCATAAATCCCTAATGCATTTACTTTTAGTTTCCCAAGGTAAGGTCCAACGTGTTTCATTTCATCTCATTTGTACATTCCTTCATTATTTTGGGTCATTGCCAAACAAATGCACCATAATGCATCTTCATTAAATGTGGGGTTGTTATGTTGAGGTGCATATTGAAATCAAGATGCATTGTTGGTTAGTGTTGAATGGTGCATTTTGGTTGAATTGGAAGCTGGCAAGTTGGAATGATGATTTGGAAAAGTGGAGGCCTATTGGGTTTAGGGTTTGGAAAGAACACACAATTCAACATATGTTTGTAGTTGGTACTAGCCTCTAGGTAATGGGACTCCATTCACATTTTTTAATGTAATTTTGAAAATGATGTGTAATGGAATATCAATTACAAGTTAAGTGTTTCTTTCACCTTCAAAACTTGCACAACATATTTGTTTTTCATTTCTATAATTTTTTAATCTATTTCTTACTTGCATTTGTGCATCAAGCTACGGTTTAATGTCCATTTTCTTGCATCTTTTTGATTTGTTCTTGATTCCACATCTCATTGTCACTTGTTTCTAGTTGCTAACCCTGGCTTGAAGCCCATTGCTCTAACTACTACATGTAATTGCTTTTGTCACCAAGCATTGTCTTTGATGTATGGGCTCTTGAATTTTTTTCAAATATTGCTCATGTTCAACAATACCTTATACATGTGCAAATTTGTTGTCCTCCCCCCCGCCCCCACCCAATTTTTCATTACTACATTTAGAATGTCTTTTTGAGGTCATTAAGGTGGTTTGTCTTACAAAATCATTAAACTACAAGTGCTAAAGTATTGAACCAAGTAGAAATAGGGGAGTAGGATTTATTGATTGCCAATGCACCACATAAACATTTTCCAAAAGAAATAGCAATAAAGAATGGCCTTGGGCAAATTAACAACTAAATTAACACCATGATAAAAATCCCAAAATCCTTTTAACTTGTTTCTAAATATTATAAATTTGTTATATGTAAACTAAATCAAGGTCTCTAAATCCAAATCTAACATTTTATGTTCTTAATATGTCCATTAAAAGGCTTCACTAAAAATGTTGAAAGTACCATAGATGTAGGCATTAATTCATGAACTTGGCCATAGAAGATGATCAAGTTATTTTGTGTAATACCTTTATAGAAGAAGTTCTTGCATAATTGTTTTTTTTTTTGATTTTTAAAAACTAAATGTTTGTAGTTGTATTACGTTTCAAGAATCCAAATATTGGAGGGTGTTGTCATGTGATGGATATGCTTCATTTGTTTAGTGTTAGATGATAATTGGAAATTTGCTTTGTTCTATCGATTTAGAAAAATATTGAGAAAATTCCAGCTCTTACAATGGTGAAGGCTTTTATGTTTTCATGTTTAGCATTTGTGTGAGCTTAGTGTCAACTACAACAAGGAATAGGTCCAAACTTTTCACATTTGTGTTGTTGTGATGCATTTACAATGGTGCTAATGATGTGCATTTTGTGCTTGGGTGAAACAGACAACAAAGGTAATAACCCATCATTTACATAGTAACAAATTTTTCACATGTAGGTTCCAAAAGTCATATTGCAAAAAAATCAAGGAGATTTTCTATTCAATCATATCAACTTGTATTATTTGCGATCACATAATATATTCTTCGTGCCACCTTCATCTAAACATGGTACAACCAATTAACGTCTTGTTTCCAAGCACTCTACATGATAGGATCATTTTATAAGTCTTTTGAGATTTATTGAATTTATTATATTTAGTTCCAATTCCTTATTTCACCTCTTTTCTTTGATTGGGTTTCATGTCTTTTTTTTAAAAAATGTTTATATGAGATTTGAAGGGAAAGAGAGGAGAGGAGAAGAAAAGGGTTGTGAGAGCCACCAAAAAAAACACTATGAATGTAGAAAAGATTATGAGCATGATGATGTTCACATTGTGGCAACAAGTGTTTGTAGAGTGTACAAATATCTCCTCTTTATCTTTGTATGGAAATCTATTCAATTCCAAGTCGTGGGTTTGTGAGAATCTCTAGGAACAAACTAATGTCCACTTGTAATGTAGAGATTAAACAAATCTATAGATGCCTATATGAAACCAAATTTAACATGTGTTTTATATTATGGCAAAGATCATGTAATTTCAATGATGATTCATTGCTAAATGTGTTGATATACATACATATATTGAGGTCATAGCTAAGCTAAAATAGGTGGAAAAAGAACTATGGGTGGCATCATTGTTGGCCTCTTCGATCATCAAGCCAATAAGAACACCTAGACATTCATAGTTTTATTCTCAACATACTTCCAAAGATTGTAAACAATCTATCCACAACAAAATATCTCCACAATATCCTTCAAAAATGTAACTTTTGTTTTTTGAAACCAATATAATGTATATGTTTTAACATGGTAGTATTTTCATACAAAAAAATTAATTTCAAATTTTTTTTCAAGAATACTTCTTTCAATTATGTTTTCTCCCCATGGCTTAGCTAGCTAGTTGTAACTTCAAAAAATTAATTGATGAAACTTAGGTTTTAACATTGGAAATTGATGAAATCATGTAAAACCCATTAGCATAGGAATTATTAACTTATTAGGTTGACCATGGGATTAAAAGTCATGGGGAAGACATGTACTTTCCTGATTTTTTTAACAGCCATGTTGAAGTGTTGCAACATTTTGTTTTACAATTTTTTTGTGATTTCAATTATTGGGTCAAACAACTCATCAAAATCATATACAACCATTTGAGTTGTTACAACATCACTAAACATGCATAGGTTTTTATTTGTAAACAAATTGTTAATGTTCCATCATTCCATATGTTGAATTACAATGAATAAACCAACAAAACCTACAATGTTGGAGCAATATTTTTAATCTAACTGCAATGATGCTGATGAGACTGAATTGTTAACCCTCCTTCAAAGAACTACACAAGCATTAGTGCAATCATCAAAAGCCAATTGTTTTAGCATTAAAGCAAACTCTCTATCAACATGCACATGCAACAATCCAACCATTGTTTTAATATGCCTTAGTGGGTTATCAATCTTTGTTGCCCATGTTGCTAATTTATGCAAAATCACTAGGGTTGAGGAAGAACCTTTGAAGAAGAACAAGAATAATTACCAATCTTCCAAGAAATTTTAAGATTTATGGGCAATATCTTTTCCCTATGTTAAAATGTTGCAAAGAAATGTTGGGCAAATGGTGTGTGCACTATAGTAACATGAAAGTATTTAATTTTAGGCCCCAAGTCAAACACTCTTGAAAAACATGTTGGAAAGATCAAGGCAACAAAAGATCTTCCACACATGGGGGTTAAAAAAGATGATGGTTTGTTGACAAAAAGCGTCAACACTTGAAAAACCAAACAATATACATGAATAAGAGTCAATGAATAATTCTTAAACATGTGCAATGTGGGTGGAAGGATGAAGGGGGCATAAAAAGGTAACAATTTGCAACAATATTTAATCTTTTTCAACAAGGGTGCAACCCATGTTGGAGTATGAGGTTTTTAAGCTTCTATTTTCTTTTTTCGATGTTCCAATGCTATTGAAAAAATAGTGGTCTAATTCATCTAGCTAGATGATGGGGAACTTTATGCATTAGAAAGTGAAATCCAAGGTAAGAGACGTGTTTAATGTTTCTCAATACCTAGCACTTGTGATGAGGCGACAACTATTGATATTCAATCATACATATCATATTATGAGAAAATCATGTCCGTTGCAACTTGTTTATCTAGTTGTAATTTAGTTCTATCAAGCATTTTTTAATTGTAAGCTAGTTGCATTTGACACTTTTTAATTACATAGGATAAGTTGCAATGGACATAATTTTTCATAATGTCAATTCATAGGTATGTTGTTGAGAATTAAACTTGTTTGTCAATCTTGATTTCATTTGAGTGCGTCACTAGAGGTGAAAATGTTAACAATTTAACTAAGGTGATCAAGGATGTAATTGCCCTTGATGGAGGTCTATTTAAATATGAAATTGCTTCAAAATTGTTGTCATTTGGAGCTAATGACATGAGCATCTTTTAAGTGAATTTTAATTGTCATTTTGATTTGTTCATTTCTATATTTGTGCATTTTTTTGTCAAGTCTAATACTAGATTTTAAAGCTCGTGTTTTTATGATTTGAAATGCATTATTTCCATCTTGGTGTGGTAGGGAATGAGAAACAAGGTGATAAAAATAAAAATAAAAATTTGTCTCTTCACATAAAAGGAATCCATTGCATGAGCCATCATACTAACCTCATTGTTCAAACTTTGTTTCATTTGCCTTTTGTTTTTAGAATTGAGTCCGTGCTCCAATCCTTATATATGTTTTCTCACATAGTCCAAAAAGACACATAAAGTTTACAAAGCTAGCTCAATTGTTGCACACTAAAGGAAATAAATAAATAAATAACATAAAAATTAGGTGGATAAGTATGTTGTCCCCAACTAAAATAATCATGTTAGAATATAGATATTTATTGGTGAAAATGGCAAAAGATTGTGTTGAGATTCCAATTGCACGAATTAATTTTGATTTTATGTGTGAGATTGTTGTGATCCTCAGTTTTGTTGGTTTGCTATTGTTGCTAGAAACTATGCACGTTCTAATCAAGTTCCCCTAGCAAAGGGATGTCTTTGCTTGCATGACTACATTGTAGCTACTAAAGTTTGTCAAGCTCAACTTTATGAGTTTTACAACAATCTGAAGACTTGGTTTGTGTCGGACACCTTCAAAAACTTAAAAGATGTGATGTCATGCAAGCATGCCACCATTTCTTTGACCTAGATTGCATTTGAATTGGATATGAATATTGTGGGTGTTAAATTATTGGCCTTCCAATGTGGTAACAAACAATATTATGAAATGCACCCTAAACCTATCACATGCAAACCTTGCAAGTTTTTTGAAAACTTTTTAATACCATTGTGGACAATATCAAACTTGTGTGCATAGGTATTACGTCAATAACTTGCACATATTTTTCATAAGTTATATGAATAAATTAATTATTTCAATGTTGTTTTGAAGGGATATTCTTATGTTTGTTAGTTGTATGCATGAGATTAACCGAGATTTTTAATCCTTTACTTGTTCATCCAAATTTGTTTGATGTTGGAAATGATTAGGAGGCTAGTGAGGTTGTGAAATTTTATTGACTATTTTCTTTATAAGAAAATTTCATATATATTGTGTTTAATTTTTTTGCATTTTTTTTTTCTTCCATTCAAAATTATTGCAAGGAGTTTGGACCTAAATAACTTTATGTCATTTATTTTTTTGTTGGATTTTTTTATGGGTGTCTTATAGGGGTTGTAAAGATTTTAACAAAAAAATTGATTTGCCAATTTTGACAAGTTTTTTGATGGATGCTATGGGGGTAATGTAACCTTAGTATTGGCTTCACTTTGAAGCTAAAGCGAATTTTCAAAAGCACTTCACCCTTTTGAAACAACACTATTGTTATGAACGATAATCAAACACAATATCCCCACTTACTCTTTCCTTGATTGCCCTTGAGTTCTAGTGTAACACCTCCAAATGCACCATGAAAGCAAATGTTGTTTCTACCATGGAACCACCAATCTGTATGAATCCTTTCACTCAATTATGGAGAACTCTTTCAACCTTTAAGGTGTTGTGGAACACTATGTTGGAATATTTCAAATTTATGAAAATTGTTGTAATCCAAGTGTTGTGGAGCATGGAAAATTAGTGAACATTTTCAACTCTATTTTTCATGAAGTCCAAATTGCAAAACAAATTCAGTGAACATCTCCCTGTGGTGGTCAACATGTATTTTCAAACATTTTTTACCTTGGAAAGCTTTCCATATGATGAGACCTTTGAAGAATGGTAAATAATAAAAAGTAGGACATAGGTTTAATGGGGAAGTAAATGCTTTTTTTTCTCCTATTGTTTTTTTGTCAATGAACTTGTATTTTTTACTTTTAGTCATTTTGTTTATCCCTTTTGGAAAGATTAATTCAATTTTTGGATAAAATTATTTACCTAACTCCCTAGAAATAATATATTAAATAACACATTTTTGAAACTACATACCAAGTGTCATGCATCACCAAAAATTTTTAATGTAAGGGCAATGTTGCCATGCTTTGATTATTCAATAGCTAGATTTCGCCAATTTTCAATGAAATTTATTTGTTGTTTGTAGTCAAATCTCAACTTATTTAGCTTGTGTGTAGCCAAAGGCCTTATGTTTTTACACTTGTAATGTCACCAAAAATGCAACAAAACTACCTTGATCACAACAACCATTCAAAATTCAAAATTTCCTAAAAAAAAAGGCCAATGCCCATTGAAACAATGTCCTTCACACCCTTATTCCATTTCAGAACTCAACACTATCATAATCTTCTTAAATACTCATACATGATCCCAAAATAATGACAACAACAAAAATGATAGAAAGATTTACAACAACAACTAAGAAAATATTCTTATGAATTTTTTTTCAATTATTTCCTCATGAAAGTTCTTATTCCTTACCCCCTCCTCTTTTCATGACACTTATTTATTAAGTAACTTTAACCTTTTATACACCTTTTTGTTGTGATCAAGTTAGCTATCATAAATAAGTGTGTTAAAAAGGGTTATATGTTATAAATATGTTGTTGTGGTGGTCATTTATTATAATATACCCCAATGCTTCGTGCAACATACAATGCTTATTGGGAATTTGGTGACCTTCTAGAAAGGCCTTCCTAGGAAGGAATGTGATAAAATAATGGGCATTTAGCACATGATGAAGAGCATATCCTCCTTTCGTTTTCCTACAAATTTTCCATTTATTTTTCACAAATCAAGCAGTCTTAAACCACTAAGAAACAATTTCCTTTATGTAATTTGGGTTAGCCTTGATCACCCAAACCACTTTTTTTGTCACCTTCTTTTTCCTTCTTTAAAAGGAAAAACCATGCATTGTATTTTTGTAAAAAAGATCCATGATACCCAATCATTATAATGACAACATGTTTTTTAAGGGAAGGTTTAGTGAGGTGGGTAATTTTTTTAAAAAAAAGCTTGCCAATTTTGTATGCCAAGCAAAGTGCTTTTTAGGCACACCAAAAAAACAAGAGCATGTTCTTATGAAATGACAAAGATTTGATGTTTGTCCTAAACAAGTCCCCTTGTTTTCACTTTAGTAGTTGTTGTCAAATGTTGGGTGGTTTTCATTTTTGTGAAAATCGCTAGTTTGGTTCTCGCATAACATTTTAAAAATTAGTTGTGCAAAAAAAAATCTCCATAAAAGAGAACTAACTAGGGCATCAAACTTGTGAAGAAAAATAATTCACTATGAACTTCAAGGAGGAACAAGCAAGAGGACTAGAAAGAATGGGACAAACTTTGTGGGTTGAAAGGGGAAGGAGAAAGGAACTTAGTCTAGTTGCAAGTTAAAGCTCAAGGAATAATTGCCATGGCAACAATTCATGTAAAAGAGAGCCAACAATGTGAAGGAGAAACTCAAAAAAAGTAGGGTAATGAAAAATTGAATTCATAGTTTGCAACAATGCCCTTGAATAATGAAAAAGTTAAAGGTTTGTTGATTAAATCACCCATGACCTTGGACTTGGCAACTTTGTTTTTGCATGTACATCATGGCCATTCAATAAAAAATGAACGTTAACATAGTGTAGTTTGTTTAGTTGAAAGAACACTAAGTTTGATGATGAGATCTTTAAAAGGTGTTTATGAGGAGTGAAGTGCATGGCTACATGAAGTTAGATGTGGATGCATGGAATGTTTTAGTGTTTGGTAAGTTTTTGTTTCAACAATGGGACCCCTCCAACTTTTAAAGGGCATATCTTGTTCACTTTGTAACCAAATAACATGATTCAAGTGGTTTCGAGTGCATCTAGAAGAGGGTTGCAATTTATCTTTGGCCATTAAAATCAAAAATTGATTCTATTAAAATTAGTGACCCATTGATGCATTAAGTGTTTGGTGGTCGGTCTACTAACTTACCCTAATTCTTGGTAGAGCGAAATGGACTTGGTGAGCCAAATGGATATGCAAGCCAACCTACACTACAACCTTCCTTTGAGTGGAGTGGAAGCCCAACTATTAAAACACCTTTTTGCATATAAACAAACTTTTTTTGTGCATGTGTGCTTGCTTTCTCTCTATAAGCCCTTTCTTGCTTAAATTTATTTTTTCTTGTAAGGGGAAAAAAACTAAAATGAGATGAAACTACTCTAACCCTTGCAAGATTTGTTTGTAACTCGAATGAAGATATGTTCAACAAGGTTTAGGTTTAAATGTTGTATAATTCTAAGAGGAACTTTGGTATTCAAGTGAATGTCTTTCTAAGGTCCTTTTGTTGGTGTTAGGGTGTTATTGGTTCTTAATGAATGAACAAGTTCTTCTTCTTGGGTGGCCACAAATACTTGTGGCATCTAACTCAAAATATTATAAATTTTAAAACATTTTCAACCTTACATCATATTCGATGATATTGTCATCAAATAAAGAATGTGCTTCCATTTCACTATTGCTCATGTAATTCAATGCAAAATCATGCAATGCATATCCTGTTAGATCTTTCATTTCGTTTTTCTCAATTTGATTCAATCCACTAGTTGATTTCACAATAGGGAAACCTAGTGTTAGCTTTAACTTCAAACTATCACCAAAGCTCTCCATCAACTAGTCTACAATATTCGCTTGACTTCAACTGTTATCTTGCCAATGTGGAACATTTGTGCAAGTATTCATTTGTGATCTTTTAGGACTTTGTGCAAGGTGCATAAGGGAAATTTAGAAAAGTTTGAACTCTTTCATGAGAGTTTTTTTCCTCATACAATGAGCTAGTAATATCCATGTACATTTGCCAAAAAAAAAATCTTGTTTCTTTGGCGGATTTTTGTGGTGTTTTTCCTTCAAGCGTTGTTTGAGTATTTTCCTTCCTTTTCAAATTTGTGTTACATAAATAACACATATGAATTTCTATCTTAATTGTTTGAATAGGCTATAATGAATATTAAACTTTTGCAATTCTTTGTAGAATGACATCCCATCATCATACCCTTTGTTGACACAAAACCCAAAAAGGAAATCCCCCTCGACCCCCCATTAGTGCCCCATGCATGGGTCCCCTTAAGAAAATTTTTAAAATCTTTGGGTGACAAGTACCTCGCATGCTCTCCCATAAATAATCCACATTGCTCGGCCATCCTCAAAAAAGGGGTGGAAAAAAAAACCCTCGCATGTGTGAAAAGAGCAAGGGGCACATTTGGAGAAGGTAAGTTCACACTCCAAATATCCATACAATTTAAGTGGAAAAAAAAAAGGTATGTAATTTCTTTTTCCCTTTTTAAAAGGGACAGAATTTTTTATTTTTTTTCTGGGGATAATGTTAGGCTCTCAGGCAACAACGGTTCTTTTCCGGTTTTCAGACCGGATATATCACCAGCAGTTCCCCCATTTCCATGAAACCCTGGCTCCAAGAACCAACACAACAAACAAATAAAAATTGTCACGTTACCCACCCCTCCCCGGCACTGCCCTGGGGGGAATTTTTTTTTTTTTTTAAAAAATTCAAGTGGAAGAACCGGAAAAGGACCGGCAGTTCTTTGATGCGTTACTGGCGGTTCTTTGATTTTCTGCTGCCTTTTGAAATACCCGGACTTGGCCGGGTCCGGTCCGGTCCTTTGATTTCTGATTTGTTTGAAATACCCAAAACCCACGGTTTGTGTGGTTTTGTTTTAGGGCAGGAGTGTTGGGCAGGAGTCTGGACTCCCCACCCTGTGCATGCATGCATGCCTGCCCAAGACTCCTGCCCCTAATATGGAGAGTCTGGGCTGGGGGCGATGCAGGGCAGGGCAGGGCAGGTCCGGGCAGGGCAGGGCAAAGACCAAAAAAATTCGTTCCAATCTAAACAGTCTAAACACTTTCACCAAAGAAACCGGTTCACCTAATGTGAAACCGGTTCTAATGCGATAGTCCCTGTCCCTGTGGGGGGGCAGGGCAGGGCAGGGCCCAACAAAGGCTAGGAACAACGGTTACCGGCCTGCAACTGCTTTTTGAAATTGGGCTTTCCTTTCCGCCCGGAACCCTGTTTTCTCTCTCTCTCTCTCTCTCTCTCTCTCCCACCATCTTCCATTCACATACGCCACATACCCATCTTTGCCAATCATTTCCTCCATTGCAATCGCATCGGTAACCCCATTTCTCTCTCCCTTTGCATCATCCCTTCCCACTCCGTCACACTGAGTTTTTTTTTTTTACCACTCCATCACAACCTGACTCGCATCACACCCAATTTGGCACTATCATCCTCACCATCATTTGCAACCTCCTTTTGTCCCTTTGACAGAAATGCAGCAATAGACAACAAGAGTTGGGCTGCAGAATTTTTTTCCCCCACGAACGCTCTTTTGGGGTTAGGGTTTGTTGTTGACAGTTTTTATTTCAGAATCCACAAGCAGGGGTGCAATAGAGCGGGGTGGCTGCAAAAATTTGCTCCCCGGACTCTCTTTTTGGGGTTAGGGTTTTTTTTGTTGTTGGACAGTTTTATTTTGCGATCCAGAAAGCAGGGGAGAACATGCAGTCTGACAGAGAGGACGAATTCCTGCAGCAGAAGGATATGCATGTATGATGGTGACAGGCTAAGGACATTTCCACCACCATGGATGTATCACCGGACGAGCTTCCTCTTCTTTATACGTGGGTGGGTGGGCCATCTGCTCCTTCCCCACATCCCACAATTGGTCTCTCTTTTAGTTTCAAAATGTTGTTGCAATATCCATCTGAATTGGGCTTTTGAGGTTGGACATTTTCACTATCAGCCATCCTCAGGTTTAGGCCACCATCTTGAGGATGGACTGGCGATTGCAGCTTCACATAGCATGGTTTTGCTGCAAACAAAAATCAGGGGCTGCCATTGTATCAATGTTATGTAGCTTGCCATGTCAGAGTGTTCAGGGTGGCTTCACATAAGGCATGTTGCATGATGAGTATTAGCAACCAAGAGCAGTGAACATAGAGGATGGCAATTTGGAGTTAGGGCATGGCTAAAATCTGACAAAGGATCTTGCAGTGGACTTCTTGGATCAATGTGGCATGTGTAGCTGATAATGGGAGGATTCTCTGGAACAGAGGTATTGGTGAGAGAGTTTGGAGAGGGAAAGGGAAAATTAACAAGCTACAGGGAGAGGTGGAGAAGGCAACATGTTGTGTGCAATGAGACAGAGAGGTAGATATTTCAGTGTTCCATTCTTCCAAGTACTGAAAAGCTTGGGTAGTGGACAAACAGATTGATGGTATCCCTTTGTCAAGACCAAAGCGCAACATTTCACGAGACTTTAGCGATGCAGGTGCTCTCCTGAACTCTCTGTTGCCTTCTGCATAATTCTAAAAACTTAACAAAATAGCACCTTCTCTTTGGCACACTCACAATGCATACAAGTCCCATACAAGACCTCAAGCAAAGTGCCTCCTTTGGTTTTAGGAAACTGATATGATTCAATCCATTGTCAGCCAGGTACTCAATGACTAAAGTCTTGGTTGATTATGCCTGATGTTTTATGAGATACTTTTGAAGAGCACAAACTTTGATAGAGGCATAGGTAGATTGCTCTAGCATCTGCATAATACAAATGTATGCTTTCACCAGCCATATGGGACCTGTCAAGGGTCCAATTTCTTGACTACTGTCTGAGCCACAAAGCATACAGCAAGACCCTTGTGACTGTTAAACAACAAGAGGCTCTTTCAATTTTGTCAGTCTATAGCTGTTCACTTAGGGATATGCTTGGCCAATGGACAGCATCAGGTTGTGTGCTCTCCCTGATCTCGATGGTACTGTTGCAGTTGATTTGAAAGTCTTCTCAATTCTTTTGGGGAGGGACAGTGCTGGCAGCTGAGGTGGTTGCCCATTATTGTCCTAGACTGGTGGATGCACACAACTACAGTGCTGCAAATGGGCTTGCACAGAAAATTTACAATTGGAGCACCCTAAACAGTTAGTTGCATCGCTTGTCCTCTTCCAATGAATTGAGTTCATTGTGCTGCTGTAAGAAAATTGGGCTCTGCAGCATAAACATCGAACCCCAGAGAATTACATTCAATGGAACATTGAAGAGATCATATGCAGCAAAACCCATTCTGTGCAATTTTGCAAGAGAAGAGACTGTATTTGGCAACAGCAGATTTCTTAATTAGCAGCAGGAGGCAATTTTGGGTAATTGACCAATAGAGAATCTCAGGACAGAAAATGGAGTGATCAGCCCAAATTTTTACTTTATTCATGCTTCTGTCTTGGAGGAGTTTGTGCAGACAAGGTGTTCAGGCGCCTGCATTTTTCACTGACAAAAGAGGACATTGAGGCTGTAGCCAGTTGTGAACCACAAATGATTGAAAGGATTCTAAAGCTTCTCAAGTATAAGGTAGCTCCCTTGACCTGTCTCTAGAACACACATGAGTTAGGGGAGGAGATAGGTTAAAATTGCAGACACTCCTTTGATGATTTAGGTCTTGTTGCTGGAATACTGAACAAAACTCTTTGAAATTTTTTTTCCCATTTCATGAAGGGTTGGGTATCAAATCAGTTACAAATAGTCATCTGTACCAATATGGTGAAGTGCATGAGAATCTTGCCATAATGTGTTTGAACAAGGTTTTGGTGCAACTTTATCACAATTATATTACAAAGGGACCCACCATCTTTAAGCTCCAGGCTGAGATAGCAGTCCTTTCGCATGCTACAATTTGGGCAGATTGCAAAGTACAAGCCAAATGGATTGTCAGGAGATTCAGATCTTGCAAAGGACCATTTGGATGGAGGACATTTTCATGATCCTCACTCACGATCTGGGGGCCCCCAAAGAGACACACTCATGAGTATTCCCATTCTCCTTTCTAATTTTCCAGAAACTAGGCTGTGCATGCTGGTTGCTTAAAACTGAATTCTGCTTTTCTTCTTGATCTCTCTCTCAACTTCATTGCTAGCAAGGAGAGTGAAAAGCCCCAGATTGTGAGTGTACAGGATTGGCTCAGCAGCCACAAATAAAGGAGAATGGGGGTCGGCAAGAGTACTTTCGAGATCGAGACTCTGGCAAACGGAATACCCTCACACCATCCAACATGTGAGTATGGATGATGGAACACTGTTATGAATAGCAATATAGATTCTGTCCAGAATTGCAGGAATATCACTGAATTCATATGGGAGTCACACTATATTTTCTAGATCAAAGGAAACATGTGAGAGAAGGTAATTCACCTACTATAAAACTCATCATAATGCCATGTTTCCATATATGAAACTAATAGGTCATTGTGTTTTGGTAGGCGTGCTTCTCAAGATCCCTATGCACCTTCAAGGGCTACAGTACGGAATCTGAACTCCCACTCATGTATTCTGCAAATAAGATGACTTATTCACCTTTCTTAGTCACCTTCCTCTTTTCAGCATTTTCCTTATCTATGAAGGTTGCATTGGCATTAAGTCTCCAAAGCAAAAGAAGTCTTGGCAAATTCATGTTGAAGAAACTAACCATCATCATGCCTGTTGACATCAGAGTGAGCAATGATTGGTGTCAAACTTAAATCACCTCTGCCCTTGCTTTTCATAAGCAGAGCCCTCGACGTTGTGGAATGCCAGAGCCAATAGTATCTGCCAAACTAGAAGAGAAGGATGCACTTATACGAGAGCTTAGTGAAACTATTGAGGTAGCTCCATTTGGCTCTCACTTAAATATCACAGAATTTTTGACCCCTTTAATAGCCAACAAATGCCACAAAGTTTAATCACCACCAGAGGTGCTCAATCAGGTTAAAGAATGCCTAGTACAAGACTACAACCACTTTTGGTTCAAGGGAAAACTGATCACCAATATTTTAGCTTAGAGCTACAAAGTATTTTCAGCCTAGAACATGACTATTATGTCAAGAAATAAGGTGTGCCAGATTCTGGTTGCAGCTGCTAGAAGCAAAAGTGAGGAAGCTGGAACAGTTGGTGAGGCTCAAGGAGCACAAGATCCAAGTACTCAGTGGGAAGGTCCCCAAGTTCAATGGGCGTGCCTAACATTTGCACCAGACTGGTATGCCTTATGGTTTACTCAAATTTGGTGTGTCAATAGTTGCTTTATTTTTGTTTGTAATGAAATGGGAAAACCAGGATGATGCTGCAAGACCCATTTTGGTGCACCAAAAAGTCCCCAAAACAAATTTGACAATCTAGAATAAAAGTTGCTCAAATAAAATGAAAAGTGTTGGGGAGCTCAAGCTGAAGAAGAGCCAGTAGTGAAGTGTGTGGGTGAAAGATTGGGCACAGTGTAGCGTTTCTAGTGTGCGAGTTGGGATCTGTCTTTTCTGTTTGCAGGTTTTGCAGATACAGTGTGATGAGCATTTTTGTGAGTTGCACAGAGTGTCAATGATAGGGAGGGTGATAGTTGCTTTGTGAGAACTTATATGGAGCCGGTAGACGATGCTTATGTGAGTGATAATCAACAAGGTGCTGGCCTTTATGTCTGGAATTTGGAAGTGTTTTTTCTTCCCTTTGTGTCTCATACTGGGTATGACATGCAATTGGTAGAACAAGGAAGTTGTATATGTTAATTGAGCTAATCTAATGTGCCTTTATTCCATAAAATCTCAGGAACCAAGCTGCATGACAATGCACATCAACATTGTCTTTCTGCTGCATTAAGCTTGATGTTTCTCTATGCTGTGTAGCTTGTGTAATTTAGGGGTTAGTTGCATGTTTGATCAAGATTTCAGCATGATAATAGTGGAGACTGTCCATATTGAGGAGTGCAAATGGCTGTCAGTTTTGTTGTTGCCGACAGTTCTTAGCTGCAGTTGAATAGGTAGTTCAGTGAGGTAGTGCCAGGAAAGCTCTAGAAGAGAAGTTAAGCTCCTCCTTTTCTGGAAACACCGCATAGAAATTACTAACTAGGACCTAATAAAACTTGCAGTCACGTTGGACAAAACTACAATTCCTAATTTGTACAATTGTGGAAATAAGAAGATAAGAAATGGTTATCTTTTCCAACTTTCATTAAAGATCCATTGAGTATTATATATGCATTTTGCTCTCCTCACAAGATTCACTCGAAAAACTCTCCTACATGACAATAATAGTTAAGACAAACAACTACCAACAACCTCAAAATTTTGCCAATTTTTCTTTAGATAGTCCCAAAAGTGGGTTGTAACTACATGTCATATCAACTTGCCAAATTATTTCACTACCAAATCGACTTGTCATATCAATTTGCCATATTGTTTTACTAACTAAATCAATTTGTTGCACTTCATTGTTAGATTGTTTTGTTGATTTGTTATTGTCATTCTACTCTACTAAAGGCTCAATTTGAACATTTCATAGTCTAGTAAATTGTTGTAGTGTCCCCACACAACATATAAGTTTCCATATGTCGATTTCCTTAGCTTTAGGTTTGATGGCTAATCTCCATACAACAAATAAGCTTCCATATATGTCAATTTCCTTGGCTTTAGGTTTGGTGATTGATCCCCTCACATATGAAATAAGCTTTCATATGTCAATTTCCTTAGCTTTAGGTTCAATGATTACTTGACATTGTATGCATGTACAACTAGGCAAGAGTTAGCAAGTCTCCTACTTCATTTTCCGAAAAGTTTGCAATCCTCCTTCCTTGTCAAAATCACTCTTCCCCCCAAATATTTCTTTGTTCCATTTTTCTTCAAAAGGATGAGGTAAGTATTATTTTGTTGATTTGAGGTCACTTTGTTAGCTTTTTCACAAAATATGCAAGATTACAATTGTAGTACAAGTGGGTTTGAACCCAAATGAGCATCTCCAACTTGGAATTTGGTATTCTGGCAAATTAGCCTCGATTCAATTATTTCCATTGTTTGGTTTCCCAAGTTTGTCAAACAAGTTAACTCTTGGTAATGTTTTATCACATTTCTCCAATGTTTTGAATTGTTTTTTGCTATGCTAATTACATGATAAGTATATATTCCATGCACATCATTGTGAAGGTAGATCAACTTGATGTTGTGGTTTGATGTATGTAGTAATAGTCTTAATAATCACATTCCAATTTGCAATAGTATCTCAAAGCATAAACACCCAAACATCTTTTCTCATACTTTAGTACTCCATAGCCACAAGGTTCATGGTATTGCATATAACAACAAATAATTTTGTATGCTAGGTATTATCTTCATTCAAGATCCTCTACCTTGCACATGACCAAAATTTGTTCCTCAATGATCCCATCACTGATGGTGTTACGAGCTTACTTTAAAACATATTTGCAAATACGTAATGAAAAATATGCTTTAAAATTATTGCTTAATTTTAAAGCATACTCCATATATAATGTCATGTGTAGTGTTGGGTGGATATCACTTTTTTGGGATATTTGTTGAATAAGGATATCCATTTTTTATCCATTGAATAAAGATATTACATTTTTATTTTTTTTAAATATAGATATTCTAGTTGGATATAAGGTTTTCACATTTTAAAATTTGATCTAGATATCAATGTTCTCAAATATCTACTATTTTATTTATTAGTTGGATATCAGCAAATTTGGATATCAAAAATTCAAAAATTTGCCTACTGATTATGTTGGGTGTCAAATTTTTTTCAAGGTGAAAAAAATTCAGAAGGCAACATCCTTTTTTATAAAGGGTATTTTTTGTTGCAATTTTTTTTCTAAAAATCATTTGCAAAAAAATCATAAATTGATTTAAAAAAAGTATAGTCACAATAATAATTACTACTTGATTTCAACTTGGAAGAGACTTTTTTAAATGTATCCCCAAAATAGCCTAAAATTGTCTAACGACTTTTGCCACCTTAGTTGCATCTAGAATTTTGGATATTGGATCAAATATCATTCCCAATGAAATCTACCAAATGTCATTTTTGATATCTAGGCTGATATTCATGGTGGATATTCAAAAAATCTAGATATCCATCCAACATTGGTCATGTGCGCAATATCACTTCAATAATAGGGTTTAATAGTATTTGTTCTACCAAACTAGGGGTATTTACATGAAGGACAATTGTTCCACAAATGAGTTTTCAAATTTTTCTTTCAATCCAATTGCCAAAAATGTCATTTTATGACTAATCTTATGCGAATACAAGTGGATAAGCCACGAAAAATGACATTAATGATAGGTCCGAATCAACTACAAATGGCATAAACAACTAATATAATTGATAAGGACCAATCATAGAATGGCATTTTTTACGTAATGATCTAAGCAATTTCCATGCCCATTATTAGGTCTTTAATTGACATCTCAACACCTTGCACTTGACAAGTTGCAACCTCCATATCAATTTCCTTCTTGTTTTCATCTACCCTTTCCATTTTTGGTTTTTTTTTGTTCCTTATCAACCTCCCAAATGGTGTTTTTTCATCATCATTTTCTTCCTACTTCAAATTATTCTACCCCCTTCTCTTGGTTAGTTGGGACTATCTCCTTAAAATTTTAGCCTTCTCATTAATTTGTGCTATCATTATGTTTTCCACCTCCTTTGCTTCATCTTTTTTGCTTTCATTGTCACCTTCTAATTGTTGAATTTGTATGTGAACTACATTTAATGCACTGACATACCCCTTGGTATGCTCAAAATGCCATCATTTTAATTCTACCTATGTCTCCTTTATCATTATTTAGAGGTCTACAAATAACTACCCAACAAATTGATCATACAAAATTGCTTTGGCTTGGTTCTTTGTGACAATCTTTTCCCAATTAATGGTGATATGTATTATTTTAAAGGTAGAAGTCTTTTGCAACTTGACTTTCACAACTTGGAATTCCTTCCACAATCCCCACTCCTTTGCTACCATCACTTTCCAATCATTGTTATGAGTTTCACAAGTTCATTTCAATGCTTTATATACTACATTAGGTTGTTTTTAAAAAAATTCAAATATATTCAAATCATATATACTTGGTACAATGATTCCTCCTCCTTGAGTCCTTTTATTTCATTCTTCTTTTGTGTAATTTCAATGTCTACCTTCGTAATGATTTCTTGGTGACACTTTGGACTTTCCTTCTTCTCCATCTCCATGAAAACCTTGGCATCTTCAACATTTTTCCAAAGTTCTTCACATCATTTTTCCTTTTCAATTATCTATTGATGCAACTCCATTATTAAAAAAAATTGTTGATTTCAACATTGTTTTAATTTTATAATGAACAAACTAATTTTGTGCCAAACTCATTTCAACTTGTGAGCATTCAATCTCTAGGCTAACTACGATTAACATTGATTATCATTATCTTTCTTTAATCATTTAACATGTGCCATTAACTTTAAAGTGTTATGTCTCTCCCAATCTTTCTAATATTTTTCAAATTTGACCCTCTCAATTGGATTTGTTACTTTGACTTTGAGATTGTACCTATATTTCCCTCTTAAGATGAAGATATTTTTGATTCCTTAATAATCAAAATTGATGTAATCCCCTTCTTTTTCTTCTTTTGTCATATCGACATCATAACATTAATATCAATGACACTTCACTCCTTCATGGTAGAAGCTCGTTTCCTAATGATTATAGGTTGTTCATTTTCTCCAGTCCATTTTTCCAAATAATAGTGACCTATGATGGTAAACATTGGGCCAACAAGATTATTGTCAATTTTTTTATTTTGCCTTGTATAATTATGATTTGATTTTGTAATTTCTGTGAAAACCAAGTAGCCTAGTTGATTGATTATTTACTTATTGCCTACATCACTACAACAAGAACTCATGAAGTGTATTTATTGCCTTGTCAACATGTTATTATCTTCCTAAAAGCTTCTAACCTTATCACCTTCTATTGTCCCTCTACTTTCACAATCGATTACCCATAACAAGAAAGTAACGATTTCTCTCAATTTGAGTGAAATAATTCACTATTGTTTCATTATATCCTTTTTTACCCCATGCAATTGGTCATGTGCAAGGAAGTTCAAAGATTCAGACAACTTCATTCCTAGATCAATTTGTCAACCTTGTAGCTTCATGATTGATTAACATGACAAAAATTGCATATCAACCCCTTCAACAATGGCTCGTCAATGTGAATCCAATCAAA
>Ga0116229_10005410_pt1 | contig 20846 bp, 21 predicted proteins | sample S1TSphgellanicum_3_FD_87313 | JGI IMG/M metagenome (GOLD analysis project Ga0116229, IMG submission 87313) | Host-associated microbial communities from peat moss isolated from Minnesota, USA - S1T2_Fc - Sphagnum magellanicum MG | ecosystem: Host-associated > Plants > Peat moss > Unclassified...
CGTGCGAATGCACGCTGCGCGTGACGTGCGAATGCACGCTGCGCGTGACGTGCGAATGCACGCTGCGCGTGACGTGCGAATGCACGCTGCGCGTGACGTGCGAATGCACGCTGCGCGTGACGCGGGGGGTCCAGGGGCAGCGCCCCCGGCCTTCTTTCTTACTTCCAGCGCTAAGAGGGGCCTGCAATGACTGAGAGCCGACTACCGCCGCTGGCGATCATTTTGAGTGTCGCTGGTTTGATACCGTTTTTGCTGACTGGGCTGAGCGCGGTGCGTTACGATCCTGTTGCCGGGCAGATTGGCGCGATGGGGTTGCTGAGCTACAGCGCTGTAATTCTGTCGTTTCTCGGTGGCGTTCATTGGGGTTTTGTTCTGGAGGGCGAGCGCGAGGCAGCGGAGCGTGGGCGGCTGATCCTTGGCGTGGTGCCGGCGCTGGTCGGCTGGGGCGCGGTGTTGCTGGGATTGATTGCGCAGCCGGCGATTGCTCTGATCGTTCTCATCGCCGGCTTTGTCGGCACGGCGGTGATTGAGCAGCGTGCCGAGCGTCGCGAGCTGATGCCGCGCGGCTACATGATCCTTCGCTGGGCGATGACGGTGGTTGTGGGATTGATTTTGGCGACGGTGCTCGGCATCCGTCTGATCGGCGGCCGTCTCATGTTCTAAAAAAAGACTTTATTTTTGGACGCATTTATGAGAGGTAAATCCCATTGAAGCGGAGCGCCTCCAAATGACAAACGCAGTTATCATTCCCTTCCCCGGCCGCGGCCCGGCCGATGCGGCATCTGAGCGGTTACGCACGGCATTACAGAACCTTCAAGGCGCCTTGGACGAGCAGCGACAGGCCATGCAGGATTGGCGCTTCGCCATGACGGAACTCGGCATTGGCGTCGCCGGCCTCGGCCACTCCCTCGCTGTTTACCAGGATGCGCTCGGCAGTGTTGAAAACAAGTTAACCGGCCTGCGCGGCTCGGCAGCCCAACTCGAAGGTTGGGCAGATGGTGTGCTGGCCGAGCGCGAGCAAGGCCAATGCGGTAATACGACCTCGAAATAAAAACGCATGTCAAATCAAGCGAGAGCCTTTCATTCGGGCGGCTCCTGAGGCTGATACACATACTCTGCAAACACCAACCTGGAGCGGCCTGACGGACGCTGGCGATTTTCCAGTCCGGCTGAAGCCGCTCCAGAGGCTGATCGCCTCAACATGTTCGCCGACGCTCGGTCAGGCCTTCTTGTTGCCAAGGCCGCCGAAGCGCTTGTTGAACTTTGCCACCTGGCCACCGGTGTCCATGATGCGCTGCACCCCGGTCCAGGCGGGATGGCTTTTGGGGTCGATGTCCAGGCGGATGGTGTCGCCTGCCTTGCCCCAGCAGGAGCGGGTTTTGTATTGGGTGCCGTCGGTCATCACGACGTTGATTTCGTGATACTCGGGGTGAATGCCGGCCTTCATGGCAATGCCTCTAAGCAACAGTTGGCGCCCCCGATCCCGACCGGGCGCGCGAAGCCGGCCCCTATAGCCGCCCCAATGCGAAAAGCCAAGGAGCAAAAGTTTTTGCTTCTTCGTTCAAAAAGAAGTCTTTGTCTTCATGCTTTTGCTCTGGCGTAGGGGTTTCCTGTGAACATCCTATCCATCCAGAGCTGGGTAGCCTCCGGCCACGTAGGCAATGCGGCGGCGCTGTTTCCGCTCCAGCGTCTGGGCGCGGACGTGACCGCCATCCACACCGTGCAGTTCTCCAATCATCCTGGCCATGGCGCCTTTACCGGCACGGTGTTTCCTCCGGCCGACACCGCCGCGTTGGTGACCGGCTTGGACCAGCACGGCGCACTGCGCGCCTGCGACGGCGTGCTCTCCGGCTATATCGGCGAGGCGGCGGTGGGCGGGGTGATCCTGGACGCGGTGTCGCGGGTACGGGCGCAGAGGGCGGCGGCCCTGTGGTGCTGCGATCCGGTGATGGGCGATGACGGCCGTCTGTATGTGCGGCCCGACATTCCGGCCTTCTTTGCCGGGTCAGCCGTGGCGGCCGCCGATATCCTGACGCCGAACCAGTTCGAGCTGGACGTGCTGACCGGCCTGCCCTCCACCTCGCTGGCGCAGGCGAAGCAAGCTGCCCTGGCGTTGCGCGCCCGCATGCGGGGCGACGGACCGCGCCTCGTGCTGGTGACCAGCTTGCGCACCGAGCAAACGCCTGAAACTCATATCGATATGCTGCTGGCTGCCGACGCCGGGGTGTTCAGGATCCGTGCGGACAGGCTGCCGGCAAGCTTCCGCGGAGCCGGCGACATGCTCGCGGCGCTGTTCCTGTTTCATGTGTTGGATCTGCGCGAACCCCCAGCCGCTGCCGTGCGCGCCTCCCGCAGCGTGGCCGGCGTGCTTTGGCACACTTGGGAGGCCGGCGCGGCGGAGTTGCAGCTTGTGGCGGCGCAGGCGGAACTGGTGACACCGACCCGGCCGGCCGAAATGGAACGCTTTTGAGGGGGAGATGGACCGAGGGCTGTGCGCCCCCGGCCCGGTCCAGAGCTCTTGAGCCTTAGGCCTTGCCGCCAGCCGACGAGGTGGTCGACTTGTGCGCGGCGCCCGAGGTTTCATGCGCTCTCTGCGAGTGCGTATGGGCCTCGGTGGAATGCTTCTGCGCGGCGTTATGGTCGCCTTTCTCATGTTGCTCAGCCGCGGTGCGGTGCGACTTGGCGGCATTCTCGTGATGCTGGGCCGCGTCCTTGTGGCTCTGCTGTGACATATGACGATCTCCTGATTTCTTGATGGTCGAGCCCTGCTTCGGGGCCGTTGGTCCGACCGAAGGGTCAGCCGGGCACGGAATACGTGCGTGCCCTAAACCAACCGAGGGGCGAGCGGTTCCGCACCCACGGTGCCGGCGCGTGAAGGCTGCCCTGCGCGATCGGCGTGTTGCCATGCTGAATGGTGGGGCGCAGTGTCGGTGGTTCGGGGCGCGACGCCCACGCAAAAATAGGGCGCGTGTCCCTCCTCGGCGTGGAAAAAGGGAGCGTTCTGCCATGAGTGTTGCCGCCATTCTGAAACACAAGGGCCACGACATCGCGTCGGTGTCGCCCAAGGCGCGGGTGACCGAAATCGTCAACACGCTCGCGGAGCGGCGGATCGGCGCCGTGCTGGTGCGCGATTCCGCCAACCAGATGCTGGGTATTGTCAGCGAGCGGGACGTGGTGCGCTGCCTCGCGCGCGAAGGCGCCGCGGTGCTGGACATGACCGCGGCGCAGCTCATGACCAGCACTTTGCACACTGTCACACCGGACGCTTCCGTGGCCGAGGCCATGCAGCGCATGACCGATAGCCGAGTGCGCCATCTGCCCGTGCTGGAGCATGACGAGCTGGTCGGCCTGATCAGCATCGGCGACGTCGTGCTGGCGCGGCTGGAGGAGCAGGCGGCCGAAGTGGACAACCTCAAGGCATACGTCGCCGGCAATATGTAAGCCGGTTGCCAGTCGTCAGTTTGCAGTTGCCAGCTTTCAGTTGCCAGCTTTCAGTTGCCAGCTTTCAGTTGTCAGTGTTCAGTTGCCGGTCGAAACTGAATACTGACAACTGCAAACTGACAACTGCACATGGATCTGCCGATCAGGAATTTGCCTAGCCTGCCGAGGAAGCCGGGCTGGATCGCCGACTTCCAGGCCTTCATCATGCGCGGCAACGTGGTGGACCTGGCGGTGGGTATCATCATCGGTGCCGCCTTCACCGGCATCGTGCAAAGCCTGGTGAAGGACGTGCTGAATCCGGTGATCGGCCTGCTGACCGGCGGGGTGGATTTTTCCGAGCTGTTCGTCACCATCAAGGGACAGCACGCGGCAACCCTGGAGGCGGCCAAGCAGGCCGGCGCCGTTACCATCAATTACGGCCTGTTCATCAACGCCGTGATCCAGTTCGTGATCGTGGCGTTCGTGGTTTTCTGGCTGGTGCGGCTGATGAGCCGCTTCGTGCGCAAGGCGGAGGCCGCCCCGGCCGCGCCGCTGCCGAGCGAGATACTGCTCACCGAAATCCGCGATATTCTAAAGCAACGGGCTGGCGCGGTTTCCAGCCTTCCGTAACGCGGGAGACCCTGATGCACGCCAATTTGACGCGTGTCGCCCTGGCGGCGGCGCTGCTTTCGGCACCCGCGGCGCGGGCCGAAGCCGCGCCGCCGCGGGACTTTACCGCGCAGGATCTGGTGACATTGGATCGCGTATCGGACCCGCATCTGTCGCCGGACGGCACCCGCGTGGTCTACGATGTGCGCAGCACGGATCTGGCGCACAACAAGGCGACGCACGCAATCTGGATTGCCGGCGGGAGCGCTGCGCCGGCTCGGCTGGCGGCGTCGGACGGTGGGGCGACCAATCCGCGCTGGGCGCCCGAAGGGAAGGCGATCTATTTCCTGTCGTCGCGGTCCAAATCGGCGCAGCTGTGGCGCGCCGATGCGAATGGGGCGCATGTGGTGCAAGTAACGAATCTGCCCTTGCCGGTGGGCGCGTTCGCAGTGGCGCCGGACGGGCACACGCTGGTGGTGTCGCTCGCGGTGTTTCCGGATTGCGAAACGCCCGAATGCACCAAACAGCGGCTTGATGCGCGGCATGCGGACAAGGCATCCGGCCAGGTGTTCGACAAATTGTTCATCCGGCATTGGGACGAGTGGGCGGATGGCACGCGCAACCATCTGTTCGCGCTACATCTGAATAATGACGGGGTCGCGACCGCCAACCCGGTGCCGCTGATGGCGCATTTCGATGGCGATGTGCCGGGCAAACCGTTCGGCGACGAAACCGACTTCACCATCAGCCCGGATTCCCGCGCGCTGATATTCTCCGCCCGCGTAGCGGGACGCACCGAGCCGTGGAGCACCAATTTCGATCTGTTCGAAGTCGGCCTGGACGGCGCCACGCCGCCGCGAGACCTCACCGCGGCCAATCCCGCCTGGGACGGCACGCCGGTGTTCTCGCCGGACGGAAAATCGCTAGCCTACAAGGCCATGAAACGCCCGGGCTTCGAGGCCGATCGTTTCGGTGTCATGGTGCGGGACATGGCCACCGGCGCCACCCGCGAAATCGATCCGCATTGGGACCGGTCGATCGACAGCCTGATCTGGGCGCCCGACGGCAAGCACCTGCTGGTGACGTTGCCGGATCAGGGCCACGAAATCCTGGCGCGGCTCGACGTCGCAACCGGCGCCGCCACGCCGCTGACGCACAACGGCCACGTCGCCGCCGTCACCGCCGCGGCAAACCGTATCGTTTTCGCGCGTGACAGCCTGGGCGGCCCGGCCGAGCTTTACGGCCTTACAGGCGATGCCGCGACCCGCCTGACCTTCAATACGCAACCCGAAATGCAAGGCGTCGGTCTCGGCAAATACGAACAATTCTCCTTCCCCGGATGGAATGGCGAAAAAGTGTTCGGCTACGTCATGCAGCCCGCAAACTTCGATCAAGGGAAAAAATATCCGGTCGCCTTCATCATCCATGGCGGCCCGCAATCCAGCTTCGGCGACGCCTGGAGCTATCGCTGGAATCCGCAATTCTACGCCGGCGCCGGCTTCGCCGCCGTGTTCATCGATTTCCACGGCTCGCCCGGCTACGGCCAGGCCTTCACTGACTCCATCAGTTCGCACTGGGGCGACCGCCCCCTTGAGGACCTGCAAAAAGGCTGGCATGCCGCCCTGGCCAAATATCCGTTCCTCGACGCCAACCGCGCCTGCGCCCTGGGCGCCTCCTACGGCGGCTTCATGGTGTATTGGATCGAAGGCAACTGGAGCGCCCCCTGGAAGTGCCTGGTAGACCACGACGGCGTCTTCGACAACCGCATGATGGGCTACGCAACCGAGGAGTTGTGGTTCTCCGAATGGGAAAACGGCCACGCAACCCCCTGGCAAGCCCCCGCGAATTACGAACGCTTCAACCCGATCGACCACGTGTCTGCCTGGAACAAGCCCATGCTCATCATCCACAGCGCCCAGGATTTCCGCATCCCGATCGACCAAGGTCTTGCCTCGTTTACCGCCCTGCAACGGCGTGGAGTGCCTAGCGAGTTGCTGACTTTTCCCGATGAAAACCACTGGGTGCTGAAGCCGGAGAACTCGTTGCAGTGGCATGCGACCGTGCTGGATTGGTTGAGGCGTTGGACGAAGTAAGAAGCAAGGCAGAAAGCAGTTCTTTTTTGAAAAAAAGAACCAAAAAACTTTTGAATTGGAGGTAGAATGAAAGCAATCTAGATTAAGGCTTATGTGCCGGCGCGGGGCTTCGCATTATCCAAGCAGTTTTATCAGGATCTGGGTTTTACCGTGGCTTGGTCTTCCGACAGCAGAAGCATGTTCCTGAACTTTTCCAGGCGAAGGCTCGCATTTTCGCCAAATAACTGTCGCTTCGTGATCTGCACGCAATGACCGCGTTCTACCGCTCCGATGCGGGCCGTGACCTGCTGGCACACCAAACAGCAATCGCGTCGGACACGATGGCGGCCTTGCAGCCAATGATGCGGGATATGGTGGCGAAGGCGAAAGCGATGGCCGAACAGGCGCAAAAGGCAAAGCAGCCTACTGCCCCGGCCGCGCCTTAGCGCCAAAGAAAAAAAGTCTTTTGGTGCTTTTCTTCAGATAAGAAACGCTTCTTCTTTGACTACCTGTTCGCAATAGCCTCATGATGATGAATAACCTCGCGTATAACAAACGCCAGGAACTTCTCGGCAAACTCCGGATCCAGCCGCGCCCCTTCTGCCAGCGCGCGCAACCGGGCGATCTGTTGCGCCTCCCGCGCCGGGTCGGCCGGCGGCAGGCCGCGGGCGGCTTTCAGGTGGCCGACTTTTTGGGTGCATTTGAAACGTTCGGCCAACAGGTAAATCAGCGCGGCGTCGATGTTGTCGATGCTGGCGCGCAGGGCGGCGAGGTCCTCGGGGATGGTTTCGGTCATGCGGGGGGCTCCGGGCCATCTTGGGAAGCGGCAGCGACGATCGGGGCGATGAAGTCGGCGAGGTTGCCCCCGGGGAAGATGTGGCCGCGGATTTTGGCCCGGTGGGCGCATTCGAGGTCGGTGCTTTGGTCGCCGACCATGACGCAATGTTGCAGATTGAGTTGCCAACTCCCGATCAGGTGCAGGATCATGCCGGGCGCCGGTTTGCGCCAGTCGCTGTCGCGGCGGTAGGCGGGGATTGCGGCGTCGATGAGGTAGGGGCAGGTGCGGTAATCGTCGATGGTGCCGCCGTGGCGACGGGCTTCGTCGATGATCCACGACATCAGGCCGGCGACATCGGCTTCGGTGTAGAGGCCGCGGGCGACGCCGGACTGGTTGGTGACGACGAAGACGTGCCAGCCGTGGTTGGTGGCGAGCCGGATGGCGTCGAGTGCGCCGTCCACCCAATCGAAGCGGTCGTGCGTGCCGACATAGCCGTGGTCGTGGTTGATGACGCCGTCGCGATCGAGGAAGAGGGCGGGACGGGCGACGATGGCGGCGAGTTCGTGGCGGGCGATTTCCAGGTCGGCGGGAATGCCGATGTCGACGAAAAAGCCGTGGCCGACGGTGCCGCGGACATCGCCGGCGGCGGCCAGCGCGGGGAGCACGTCGCGTTCGAGCGAGCCGATTTCCGGGCAGTGGTCGATGATGGCGCGGTTGAGGGCGTAGAGGCCGGCGTTGATCAGGCCCCGCTGTGGAAGGTTGGGTGTCCCCGGCTCGGGGCGTTCGTGGAAGGCGGTGACGTGGCCGTCCGCGGTGCGGGTGACGACGCCGTAGCGGGAGGCGTCGGGCAGGTCGCAGAGCATGAGGCGGGCGAGGGTTTCGGGCGGATCGTTGGCGGCATCGGCGAGCAGGGCGGCGAGGTTGGCATCGAACAGGGTGTCGCCGTTGCAGAGCAGGAAGCGCGGCGCGAGGTGAGGCGCGGCGTGGCGCAGGGCGCCGGCGGTGCCGCGGGGCTCGGGTTCTTCGGAGAAGATGAGGCGGCTTGATTTGGGCAGGCTGGCGGCGGCGTCGGTGACGGCATTCTCAACTTCCTGGCTGAGGTGGCCGGTCAGGATAACGAATTCCTCGACGCCGAAGCGCTGGAGCTCGCGCATGAGCCAGAACAGAAAAGGCCGTTCGCCCACTTCCAGTACGGGCTTGGGGACTTCTTTGGTGATGGTCCCCAGCCGCGTAGCGAGTCCGCCCGCCAGGATCGCACACTGCGTAAGTGTAGCGTAACCCATTAGCGACGGGGGGTCTGGGGGGGGCGGCACGCCCCACCCAGTCTTCCTTCTTTGTGCATAGTGCGTGCTGTGCCGTAGAACGCGCCACCTGCCAAGCTGGAGTTACCGATGTCGAGACGAGCGGTTGTGAGGGCGCGGGCGCCGCTGCGGCTGGGGTTGGCCGGCGGCGGGACGGATTTGCCCGACTATGCCGCGCGGTTTGGCGGCGCGGTGCTCAATGCGACGGTGGATCGATACGCGTTTGCGAGCATTGCGCCGCGCGATGACGGGATGGTGGTGTTCGACGCGTGTGATCTGGGCAGGTCGGAGACGCACGTGGCGCGTGCGGTGCTGGCGGAAAGCCGGTTGCTGCTGCATCGCGGCGTGTATGAGCGGATGGTGCGGGATTATAACGAGGGCCAGCCGCTGTCGGTGACCGTAACGACGGTGGTGGATGCGCCGCTGGGCAGCGGGCTTGGCAGTTCGTCGGCGTTGGTGGTGGCGTTGATCGAGGCATATCGGGCGTGGCTGGATTTGCCGCTGGCCAGATATGATGTGGCCAGGCTGGCGTTTGCCGTCGAGCGGACGGATCTGGGACTGGCCGGCGGGCAGCAGGACCAGTATTCGGCGGCGTTCGGCGGGATCAATTACCTCGAATTTCTGCGCGACGGCGAGGTGATCGTCAATCCGTTACGCTTGCCGGAAGGGGTGGCGGCGGAACTGGAGTCGTCGCTGGCGGTGTGTTTTTCGGGCCAGTCGCGGGCGTCGGACAGCATTATTCGCGAGCAGGAAAGCGGCATGCGGCACGATGGCGGGGCGGTGCTGGACGCGATGCATCAGTTGCGCGCGGATGCGGTGGATATGAAGCGGGCGGTGCTGATGGGGGATGTGGGGCAGGTCGCGTCGATCCTGGAACGGTCATGGATTGCGAAGAAGCTGACAGCACCTGGGGTGACAACGGCGCGGATCGCGGCCCTGGAGGATACCGGGCGTGCGGCTGGGGCGATCGGGGCGAAGGTTTCGGGCGCCGGCGGCGGCGGGTTCATCATGTTCGTGGTGCCGGTGGAACGAAGATTCGGGCTGATCGCGGCGCTGGCGGAGCAGGGTGCGGCGGCGCATCCGGTCAAATTCTCCGAGCGCGGCAGCGAGACATGGACGGTGGGCGCGCGCCGTTGAGTGACGCGCAAAAGCCCGCTCTGATCTATCTGTGTCACCGGATGCCGTGGCCGCCGATCAAGGGCGAAAAGATCCATACGTGGCATGTGCTCAATCACCTGGCGCGCTATTTCAACGTGCATCTCGGCACATTGGTCGATGAGCGGGGCGACATGGCGCACGTGGCGCGCATGCAAAACATTGCGGCGAGCGTGGGTGCGTTCGCGGTGCGGCGGCGCACGCAGATGCTGCGGGCGCTGGTGCGGGCACGGCCGTGGCGGCCGTTGCAGCCGGATTTTTGCGCCTGTCCGGCCCTCGGCCGGTGGGTGGATGCGACCGTGGCGCGGGTGCGGCCGGCGGCGATTTTCATCTCCAGCGTGGCCATGGCGCCGTATGCGCTGCACCGGCGCGGCGTGCGGCTGATATTGGACGCGCAGGATATCGATTCGGAAAAATGGGCAACCTACGCCGCGGAGTCCGGCTGGCCGATGCGGCTGGTGTGGGCGCGGGAGGCGCGGAATTTGCGGGCGTATGAGCGCATGGCGGCGGCGCGCTGCGATGTGACGTTTTTCGTCTCGGAACCGGAAGCGCGGCATTTCGCGACCATGGCGCCGGAAAGTGCCGATCGGATCGAGTGGTTCGAGAACGGCGTGGAACTGGATTATTTCAATCCTGCGCATGTGTTCGAAACACCATTTTCGGGGCCGGGGCCGGCGCTGGTATTCACCGGACATATGCAATACCGGCCGAATGTAGATGCCACCATTTGGTTCGCCGACGAGGTGATGCCAATGTTGCGGGCACGCCAGCCCGATGCATCGTTCTGGATTGTAGGGGCGGATCCCGCGCCCTCGGTGCGGGCGCTGGCGGCGCGGCCCGGGGTGCACGTGACGGGGCTGGTGCCCGATACGCGGCCGTATCTGGCGCATGCGGCCGCCGTGGTGTGTCCGTTGCGGATTGCGCGCGGGATTCAGAACAAGGTTCTGCAGGCGATGGCGGCGGGGCGGCCGGTTATTGCGTCACCGGGCGCGTTCCTGGGCGTGCAGGCGCAGGCAGGGCGCGATTTGCTGGTGGCGGACGGCGCGGTGGCGTTTTGTGACGCTATAGAAGCAGTGCTGAGCGGCAAACATAACGGTCTTGGCGGCCATGCGCGCGCGGCTATGGTTGCGCATTACGATTGGGACGTTACGCTTTCCCGGATGGATCGGTGGCTATCGTAGAAGATAAGGCATCGTCGGCAAATGAGTGCGTCGGCATGCCGACAAAGATGCCTTTTCAAACAAAGGCTTAGGGCCCGTTCGACCTGGTACTTGATTCGGTTAATTTCGAACGGGCCCTAAGGAAGAAAGTATTTCTTTTTTGAAAGAAAGAAACAAAAAACTTTTGCTCTCTGTCAACTTCATTCACATCGATATCGTGGTGCCGCCTAAATTTCCCAAACGCTGGCCGCACTCACTACAAGATCGTTATCCTCGTCGAGGATCAGGCCGCGCGCCTTGGCCGACAGCCTTCTATCGTTACGGCGCCACCTTAGCTAGTCTTGGCTAAGCTAATGCGCCCCGCCCCTTGGCAAGACCCATCACGCCACATCTTCGCGCCGATCGCGCACTTTCACATAAGCCAGCGCCGCATGCTCGTCACAATACGGCTTGCCGGCAATCGCGCCGACATCGCAAAAACGGAAGCTCTTCGTCCCTGGCTCACCGATCGGCCAGCAGCAGGGCGTTACCCGCGCCCCGGGACGCGGCAGGCAAACGGCACGCACAACCGCGAGCGGCCGCTCGCGTTCGATGACGCGCGGCTGTTCCTGCGGCATCGGCGCCATCGCCGCCGGCAATGCTGGCAATGTCGGGCCGTGGATCCGCCGCGGCAGGCGCCGGCGTTCGGACCGCTCGCCATCCCGCCGGATTGGCGAGGGCCGCGGCGCCAGGTTCAGGCGATGCGCCTTGCCGACCACGGCATTCTTCGAAATGCCCATGCGCCGGCCTATTTCCGCCGTGGAAAGCCCCTCGGCCCAAAAGCCCCGGAGTTTACCAATGGTCTCTTCGTTCCACTCCATATTGGGCTCCCCACCTGCGTTCACCACCAGATGATGTGTGACCCTAAGCGGGCGAACACGGAAAGCTCAAGGGGTTGGACACAAAAACTTGTGGACAACTCCATCCGCACCACAAAATGTTGTGGCGACCCGGCTCCAAACACCCACGGCAGTTGCGAAAACACGCATAAACCCATGCGGCAGCGGAGCGGGACAGCTTGAACCATTTGAGGTGGGCACCATAAGGTCGGCCGATCGCGCGGTGCGGCGGCTAGGGAGCGAACTTGTTGGCCGTCTATCAAGACCCCCCGGCGACGCAACGGATCGTGTCGCTCGGCGTGGTGGCGGGTCTGCATGGGCTGCTGATTGCGTTGCTGCTGTCGCAAACGGACACCGTTCAAATTGGCTTGCCCCGCGTGTTGCAGGCAGTCCGCATTCTGGCGCCGCAGCGTCCCAAGCCGCCACCTCCAAGCCTGATGCCGGTGCTGAAGCTGCCCGATCTGGCGCCGATCCCGGCACCTGACATCCTCATCGCCCAACCCGCCAGCCATCGCCTGCTGCGAGCCGTGGTGCCAATGGCGCCGCCCGCGCCAGCCGCGGCGCATTTCGGCCCCGCCGCGGACGACGCCGGCTTGGGCATAGAGGTCGCGACGACCGCCGGCGGCGGCGTCCGCGGCCGAGGCAGCCTGGCCGATTTCCAGGCCGCCGTCCGGCGCGCCGTGCTCGCCCGCCGTATCCAGCCCGCACTCGCCTGGGACCGGCGAAACACCTGCGTGGTCAACTACACCGTGTCGGTCGGGGCCGACGGGTCTCTCGCCGGATTGTCGATCGACCCCTGCGCCGTGCCGGAAATCAACGCGGCGGCAGAAGCCGCCATCCGCGCCGCCGCGCCGTTCCCGGCCCCGCCCGACCTTGGCGCTGCAAGCACGGCGGTGCATGGCACGCTCGTGTTCCGCCCGTGAGGATTTTGGCCCAGGACGCAGCACTGACGGCCCTGCTGTGCGTGGCGCTTGCGGGATGCGTTATCCACCATGTGCGGCCGTACTCGCCCGACATGGCGTCCGCCCCACCTTCTGCGGATGCCGCCGCCGCCAGCACGAACTGTTTCGAGGCGTCCACGCAGGCCGAACGCGTTGTGTGCGGCGCCCAGGATCTCGCCGCGCTGAACCGAACGCTGGTGGAAACCTGGCAGTCAAAACTCCGGCCGGCGGATTTCGCCGGCCGCGACGTGCTGCTCGCCGCCCAGCGACGTTTTCTGCTGGCCCTTCCGCAAACATGCCATTTGCCCGATGCGGCTGCGCCCAACCCTGCGCCATCTGCACAACAGGCCGCGTGCCTTGCCGCCGCGTTCCGCCGCCAGACCGCTGCACTGGCAGCCTGGCAAGGCCCGCCCGTGCACGGAACGGCCATCGCCCAATATGTCCATTTCAAGATCGCCGCCGGCGCCGGCAGCCTGAACCCCGACCTCTGCCGCACGCTGGCCGGCGATGCGAACGGAGCGCTCGCGCACGCCGGCTCGGTTGACCCCGCCTTCATGCCAGGTGCCCAGGAAATTGCGGGCACGCATGGGCCGGAAACCGGCGCCTTGGCCGGCCAGAACGTGCACGTCCAAATCGGCTTCGCCAACGCCTTTGGTGGCTTTGCGCAACGCGCCCGCGGCGTTACGATCGGCGGCGCATCAGTGCTCGACAGTGTTTCGCTTGGCAGCCTGCTGCAATCGATGGCTGAAAATCAGGGCGGCCGCTTCTCCGCCTACGCCTCGCAAACCGGCGATTATGGGTCCGCCGACGTGTTTTCCTACCACGGCCGCATCGTGGCGCTGCTCGCCGACACATGGGGCTACGACACGCCGGCCGCCCCCGGCGGCTTCGCCCACGCCGGCGCCTGGGACATCGGCGTGCGTCCGCCAGCACCTCTATGCCTGTTCGAAACCTTCCAGATGCCTGCGGAACGCGACCTCGAAGCGCTGCCGTCGCTCGCAGCCTGGCAGGCCACGCTGCAGCAGATGCGCGAAAGTGCCGCGCCCGATCTAGGTGTCGGCTTCCTGCGCGATCAGGCACAGGTGCGTGCCGAGATCATATGGACCCTGCTCCACACGCCCCTCGTGGCTACCGAGCAGGCGCGAACCGGCGGCTGGACAAATTGGCTCCGCTTGCGCCACGACATTGTGCTGGACACGCTGTTTACGTGGTCTGAAGCCGCGCCCGCGCACAAAGCCCTGTTCGATCAAGCTTTTGCCCTCCAACACCCGGCGGCGCAGGATATCGTAAGTTTCTACCAGCAAACCCAAGCCCTCAGCGGTCCCGAGGCTCAGGAAGCGGCCGGCCTGGCGGTCATGGAACTCCTCTACGGCGCCACCGTAACGATTGCACCCGGACTTGGCGCCGGCCTACAGGCGCCTGGTGATGCCGCCGGGCGAAAGCCACGCTATCCGATACTGGCGTCGCCGCAGTAGGAGGAAAGAAAGCAGTTCTTTTTTGAAAAAAAGAACCAAAAAACTTTTGAATATATGAAAGTTTTTGGTTCTTTCGTTCAAAAAAGAACTGCTTTTTCCTTTTCTTCTTGTGCGCTAAGCAGCCTGCGGCGCCGGGTTAGCACAGCGGTAGTGCAGCGGTTTTGTAAACCGAAGGCCGGGGGTTCGATCCCCTCACCCGGCACCAGCCGGAACTTGGCGCAGCGCAGCGCATTCACGTTTCTCCCTCGCAAATAACAAGGCGAAGCCACCGGAGACGTCGATGACCAAAGCGCCCAGCAAAACGGCCGCCCCAGCGGGCAAGACAATCGACAAGCCGAAAGAGGGGAGCAAGCCCAACGCGCTGCAGCAGCCGCTGCAACCCTCGGCCGAACTGGCCGCGATCGTCGGCGGCGGCACCATGCCGCGGGGCGAGGTGGTCAGTAAAGTGTGGGCGTATATCAAATCGCACAAGCTGCAGAACCCGGACGACGGACGGGAAATACTGGCTGACGGCAAACTGAAGAAAGTATTCGGCCAGGACAAGGTCACCATGTTCGAAATGAACAAGCTGCTCGCCAAGCACCTCAAGTAGCCGCGTTTTGCAGCACGGTTTGTTACCCCAGGGTTGATTTTCCGGCACCCCCATACCAGCCTCGCCGCCATCCGCCTTTCGGGGGCCACATGGCATCGAGCGACCTGGCTGACTTCTCTGCGCTCGACCTGCTGGCGGCGTATCGCAGCGGCGCCGCCTCCCCGGTCGAGGCGATCGATGCCGTCCTCGCCCGCGCCGCCCTCTGGGAACCAGAACTCGGCGCGCTGTTCGCGCTGGACGCGGACGGTGCGCGCGCCGCCGCGGCGGCCAGCGCAGCGCGTTGGCGCCAAGGCGTACCGATCGGGCCGCTCGACGGCGTGCCGATTACGGTCAAGGATCTCATCGCCACCAAGGGCGTCCCAACCCCGGTCGGAACCGCCGCCGCCGACATGACCCCGGCGCCCGCCGACGCGCCGCCCGCGGCTCGCGTGCGCGAAGCGGGCGCCATCATCTTCGCCAAGACCACCATGCCCGACTACGGTATGCTGTCCTCCGGCCTCTCCAGTTTTCATCCGCTCGGCCGCAATCCGTGGCACCTCGCGCGCACCGCCGGCGGGTCCAGCGGCGGGGCGGCGGCGGCGTGCGCCGCGGGCCTGGGTCCGTTGCACATCGGCACGGACATCGGCGGCTCGGTGCGGCTGCCGGCCGGGTGGTGCGGCATCTTCGCGCTCAAGCCGAGTTTTGGACGGGTGCCGGTGGACCCACCCTATGTCGGCCGCGTCGCCGGCCCGATGACGCGAACCGTTGCGGACTCGGCACTGCTCATGAGCGTGCTCAGCCGCCCTGATTGGCGCGACTACATGAGCCTGCCGCCACACGACATCGCCTGGCCAAACCTCGAATTCAACCCGCGCGGCAAGCGCATCGGCCTGATGATGCAAGCCGGCTGCGGCCTGCCGGTCGACGCCGAAATCGCCGCCGCCGTTGAGGCCGCCGCGCGCCAGTTCGAAAATGCCGGCGCGATGGTGCAGCCGGTGGCGCCGTTCCTCACCGCCGAATTGCTGTACCAGCTCGACCTGTTCTGGCGCGTGCGTTTCTACGGCATCATCTCGCTGCTGCCCGAAGCACGGCGCGGCAAAATCCTCCGCTTCATCCGTAGCTGGGCGGAACAAGCCGCCTACGCGACCGGCTCACAAGTCTACGCCGGTTTCGATGCCATCATGCGCATGCGCGCCCTGGGCAACCAGACCATGCACGGCTTGGATTTCCTGCTGACCCCAACTGCCCCCGTCCCAGCCTTCGCGGCCGAATTGCCGTGCCCCACCAATAATGTGCGCCAGCCCTTCGATCATATTGCGTTTACCGTGCCCTTCAATATGACCGAGCAGCCCGCCGCTTCGATCAATTGCGGCCTCACCGCCGCCGGGTTGCCGATCGGTTTGCAGATCGTCGGCAAGCGGTTCGATGATTTGGGCGTGTTGCAGGCGGCGGCGGCGTTTGAGCGGATGCGGGGGACGCAACATCAATGGCCACGAGGCCGGAAGTCTTCTTTTTGAAACAAGAAGCAAAAAGTTTTCAGCGCGGCGCTTCGAAGACCGGGGAAACGGTTCTTTTTTGAAGAAAAGAACCAAAAAACTCTTTCTCTAGCCTAGATGCTCGTAGGTAATTTCCGATCCTCCCGCGGGCCATCGTGGTTCGGTATGCTGCGTGCATGTTGCACGAATTCCTGACGGCAAACCGGAGTGACTTGCTAGATCGTTGCCGTGCCAGGGTCGCTCAGAGGCGCGCACCCGACCGTTCCGACGTAGAGTTGGAACACGGGATGCCACTGTTTCTCGACCAGCTTATCCAGATGCTCAAAACGCTGGAGCAGGAACCCGATCCGGCTGCCGACCCCAAGGTTTCCAATGCATCGAACGAAGGCGAGGCCGGCTCGGAGATGGGCGTGTCCGCAACGCGCCACGGCCGCGAGTTAATGAAGCGGGGGTTCTCCGTGGAACAGGTTGTTCGCGAATATGGCGATCTTTGCCAGGAAATAACCGGCCTTGCGATAGAGCGGAATGCGCCGATCGGGGTCGAAGAGTTTCGCACGCTCAACAGCTGCCTGGACAATGGAATCGCTGATGCCGTCACAGAATTTGCCTACCAGCGCGATTCCCTGATGGCGCGTGACGAGGCCGCGTCCTTGAATGAACGCCTCGGCTTTCTGGCACATGAACTGCGCAACTTCATCCATACGGCGATGCTTGCCATTTCGGTCATCAAGAGTGGCAGGGCGGGGTTTGCCGGGGCTACCGGCATCGTATTGGACAATAGCCTGGTTGGCATGAGCAATCTCATTGATCGGTCGCTCACCGAGGTGCGGCTGGCAGCGGGAATTCAGGTGCGGTACCAGCTGTTCTCCGTTGCCGATTTCATCGCTGACACGAAGATCGCCGCGGCACTTAGCGCTGAAGCCCACGGATGCATTTTGACCGTCGCGGAGGTTGACCGGACGCTTGCGGTTGATGCCGACCGGGACATGCTTTTTTCGGCGGTTGGAAACCTGCTGCAAAACGCATTCAAGTTCACGGCGCTCGGTTCCGAGGTCAGACTGAACGCTTACGCAGAGGCGAATCGTATCCTGATCACCGTGGAAGATAGCGGCCCCGGTCTCGCGCCGGGCGAAGCTGAAACAATATTCCTACCGTTCACGCAGAACGGCGCCGACAAGTCTGGAGTTGGACTTGGACTGGCAATAGCCCGGCGCAGCACCGAGATGAACAATGGCACTCTCAATGTCCGTAACATTCCCGGCTCAGGGTGCATGTTCACCATTGACCTGCCCCGGCACTCACTCCCCGACCCTACCTGATGAGCTGTCCGATTGGCCGACGCGGCCGGGACAAGGGCACACTCCAAACAGCGTAAAAGTTTTTTGGTTCTTTTTTTGAAAAAGACTTGCTTCCTCGGCCTTCGCCTGTCTTGCATCATTCATGCTCGTTCCCATGGGTTGACAACCTCAACGCCCGCCCCATCGAAATCCGCGCCATTTCGCGTCACCACGATTTTGCCGCGCACCAGCGCTGTTGCCGCTATGATGCAATCCAGCACCGGACGTGGCCGATCCGCCTGCAGGCGCCCCCACGCCAACATCACGTCGCTATCGACCGTCAGGATGCGCCCGCCATATCGTTGCAAAACCCCCGCCAGCCAGTCATGTAAAACCTGCCCGGCCGCCGGGTCGCGGCGGCGCTTCAGCGCGGCGCCCTTCATAATTTCGCCAACCGTTACTACACTGATATAAACCAGCAATGGATCGGCGCGGCGGAGCCACCCCACCGCGAACGCGTCGCCGCGCCGCGCCTCCAACAGCACATTGGTATCGACCAGATACATCAGAACTCGATATTGCGCGGCAAATCGCGCGCGCGGTCCCCCACCGCATCGAGCATGTCGGCGTCCCAGGCCGGTCCGCCAAGCAACGCCTCAACAAAGTCCGGCTCCCCCGCCGTCAGTCGGTCGTATTCCGCCGCCGACAAAACCACCGCGGCTCGCTCGCCCCGTAACGTCACAATCTGCGGCCCCTCCGCCCGCGCCCGCTGCACCACCTCGCTAAACCGCGCCTTCGCCTCCTGCAGTTGCCAACTCATCCAACCTCCATGACTAGTCCGACTAGTCTGCGCCGGCGCATCGAGCACGTCAAGCGGGCTGATGCAACCCCAAATAGCAAAAGTTTCTTGTTTGTTTTTAGAAAGAAATACTTCCTTTCTTCCGGCCTAAAACTTAACCGACTGGAGACGTAGCGCATTGCCGATTACCGATACCGAGCTGAAACACATCGCCAGGGCGGCAACAACGGGGCTGAGGACGATGCCGAAGGCGGGGTAGAGCGCGCCGGCGGCGATGGGGATGCCGAGCGCGTTGTAGGCGAAGGCGAACACGAGATTCTGGCGGATGTTGCGCATGGTGGCACGGCTGAGGGTGCGGGCGCGGACAATGCCGGCAAGGTCGCCTTTTACCAGCGTTATGCCGGCGCTTTGGATGGCGACGTCGGTGCCGGTTCCCATGGCGATGCCGATTTCGGCCTCCGCCAGGGCGGGCGCGTCGTTGACGCCGTCGCCCGCCATGGCAACGATCTTCGCGCGGGATTTCAGCGATTGGATGATGCGGAGCTTATCCTCGGGAAGACACTCCGCATGTACCTCGTCCAGTCCGAGCTGCCGCGCGACCGACTCGGCGGTGGTGCGATTGTCGCCGGTCAGCATGACGATGTTTATGCCATCGGCTTGCAACGTGGCGATGGCAGCGCGCGCGGTCGGCTTGATGGGGTCGGCGATGGCGATGACGCCGGCGGCGTTGCCGTCGGCGGCGACGAACAAGGCGGTGGCGCCGTCGCGACGGAGCTGTTCCGCACGGGCATCGAGATCGCCGAGCGGCACGCCGAGGCTGGCCATCAGCGCGGCATTGCCCACTGCGGTGCTGCATCCGCCGACTTGACCGGTGACACCCTGGCCGGTGATCGACGCGAAATTGGTGGCATCTCGTAGGGCGACGTTGCCTCCTGTGGCCGCGTTCATGATTGCGGCGGCTAACGGGTGCTCGCTGGATTGTTCGAGGCCGGCCGCGAGGGCCAGCAACTCGGGCTCGGTAAAGCCGGGGGATGCCACCATTGCGATGACCCGGGGTTTGCCTTCGGTCAGCGTGCCGGTCTTGTCCAGCACCAGCGTATCGACGCTCTGCATGCGTTCGAGCGCGTCGGCCGACTTGATCAGCACGCCGGCGCCGGCGCCCTTGCCAATGCCGACGCTGATCGACACCGGGGTGGCCAGCCCCAGGGCGCAGGGACACGCAATGATGACCACGGATACCGCAGCGGCCAGGGCGTAGCTCAAGGCCGGCGGGGGACCCCATGCCGCCCACGCCGCGAACGCCAGTGCCGCGACGAGCAGCACGGCGGGAACGAACCAGGCGGCGACGGCGTCCGCCAGGTGTTGAATGGGCGCCCGGCTGCGTTGCGCGTCGGCAACCATGGCAACGATCCGCGCAAGCATTGTGTCAGTGCCGATTTCGTCTGCTCGCATGATAAGTGCGCCGGTGCCGTTCACCGTGCCACCGACGAGTTTGGCGCCGACCGCCTTTTCCGCTGGCATGGACTCACCGGTGACCATGGATTCGTCCACCGTGGAATGGCCCTGCAGCACCTCGCCGTCCACCGGAATGGCGTCGCCGGGGCGGACGCGCAAATGATCGCCGACCACCACGTCGGCGACCGGGATCTCCGCTTCGTCCTGTCCGGGGCGCAGGCGGCGGGCGGTTTTGGGCGCCAGGTTCAGCAGGGCGCGGATGGCGCCGCCCGTGCGTTCGCGGGCGCGCAGTTCCAGGACCTGGCCGAGCAGCACCAGCACAGTAATGACGGCGGCGGCCTCGTAATAAACCGGCACCGCGCCGCCCGTGCCGCGAAAGGCGGGCGGGAATAGCGCAGGGTCGAACGTGGCCGCGACGCTGTCGAGGTAGGCGGCGCCGGTGCCGAGCGCGATGAGGGTGAACATGTTCAAATGGAAACTCACCAGCGAGGCCCAGGCACGTTGGAAGAACGGCCACCCCGCCCACAGCACAACCGGCGTGGACAGGGCGAACTGTATCCAGGTGGATGTCGGCATTGGCACCAGGCCGTTCAGATGCAGCATCTGAATGTGGCCGCCCATTTCCAGCAGAAAAACCGGCAGCGCGAGGAAAAGCCCGACCTGGAACCGGCGCTGCATGTCGGCAAGTTCGTGATTCGGCGCGGCTTCCGCGCGGGCGACCAGCGGCTCTAGCGCCATGCCGCAAATCGGGCAATTCCCCGGCCCGGGCTGCCGGATTTGCGGATGCATCGGGCAGGTGTGGGCGGCCGGTGGTGCGGCAGAAGAAGGCAAGGACGTATTTTCTTTTTTGAAAAAAAGAAACAAAAAACTTTTCCTTGGCTTAGGGGATTTCCCGAAGCGCCGATGTTACGGCTTCGCAGACGCGGTGCGCCTGGGGCTCGGTCAGGTCGGGGTGGATTGGGAGCGCGAGGATGCGGGTGGCGATGTCCTCGGAGACGGGGAGGGGGTTGCCGGTGTGGTAGGGGTGGTAGGCGGGCTGGTGGTGGAGGGGGCGGGGATAATAGATCGCGGTGGGGACGCCGGCCTGTTTCAGGGAGGCTTGCACGCGGTCGCGGGTGGGGCCGTCCGGGAGGAGGATGGCGTAGATGGCCCAGGCGCTTTGGCTGTTGGGGACGCGGGCGGGGATTTTTGCCGTTGGCGGGAGGTGCGTGTCGTAGATGGCGGCGATGCGTTCGCGCTGGGTTAGTTCGGCATCGAACACATCTAGCTTGGTGAGCAGCACGGCGGCTTGCAGCGTGTCCATGCGGCCGTTCATGCCGGTGCGGAGGACGTCGTAGCGGGTGGCGCCTTCGCCGTGGGTGCGCAGGCTACGGTAGAGGGCGGCGCGGGCCGGGCTTTCGGTGAGCAGCGCGCCGCCGTCGCCGTAGGCGCCCAGGGGTTTGCTGGGGAAAAAGCTGGC